>SXGQ01199911.1_pt1 | contig 26000 bp, 16 predicted proteins | sample 3178371 | NCBI WGS metagenome assembly SXGQ01 (sample SAMN11356859, study PRJNA531348) | freshwater metagenome | isolation source: freshwater sample F1-20 | place: China: Fuxian Lake, Yuxi | collected 2017-12-25 | reverse complement strand
CTCGCGGCCACCCTCAGCAAGACGCCCGATTTTGCTTCGTGCCAGCGCGCCTCCGAACGCGCTTGGCAATCAGAACTGGACCGAGCCCAAGTTCGCGGAGGTTCCGCCGCCCAAAAGCGCATTTATGCGACGGCGCTGTACCATGCTTTTAGTGTTCCCAACCTCTGGAGTGACGCAGACGGGCGATACCGCGGGATGGACGGCCAGATACATCGCGACGCGGAACACGCGCACTACACCGTGTTTTCGCTGTGGGACACCTACCGCACTGCGCACCCGCTGTATGCCTTGGTGCAGCCCGAACGAACCAGAGATTTCGTCGCCACGATGCTCGACATGTACGAGCAGTCGGGCCGGCTGCCGGTCTGGGAGTTGGCGGGCAACGAGACGAACTGCATGATCGCCTACCACAGCGTGAGCGTGCTCGCCGACGCGCACGCCAAGGGCTATGAAATCGACTCCGAGCGCCTGCTCCGGGCGATGGTGGCGACCGCACAGTCGCCTGTTTTTGGGATTCCCACCTACCGGGCCAATGGGTACTTGAGCATTCAAGACGAGTCCGAAAGCGTGTCCAAAACCCTGGAATACAGCTACGACGACGCGACGATTGCCTGGACGGCACAGCGCCTCAACCGCGGAGACGTTGCCGAACAGTTCTGGCGCCGGAGCCAGGGCTGGGTAAGCCTGCTCGACCCGGAGACGGGCTTGATGCGTCCGCGCGACAACGGCGACTTTATGCCGCGCTACGAACCGCGGGAGGTCAACAACCACTTTACCGAGGCCAATGCGTGGCAGTACAGCTTTGCTCCGGTGCACGACCTGAAGCGGTGGACTTCGATGCTGGCCAGCCAAGGCCGCACGCTTGAAGGTCAGCTCGACGCGCTGTTTGCGGCTCCGTCGGCCACCGTAGGTCGCGAACAGGCCGACATTACGGGCTTGATCGGGCAGTACGCCCACGGAAACGAGCCGTCGCACCACATTGCCTGGCTGTACGCGGCGACCGAACGCCCCGACAAAGGACACGAGCGGATTCTCGAGATTCTCGAGACGATGTACAGCGACCGGCCCGACGGCTACCAAGGCAACGAAGACTGCGGCCAAATGTCGGCGTGGTACGTGATGAGTTCGTGGGGTCTTTACCCGCTGGTGCCCGGAGAGGCGCGCTACGCGGTGGGGCCCATGATCTGGGACCGGGTGGCCCTGCGCGCCCAAGGGCTGTCTACCGATTTGGTGCGCAAAGGAAGCGGAACCTACCTGCAGTCGCTCGATTTGCTCAACCCCAACCGCCTGCGCAGCAACCGGAGCTATTTGGACCACCGCGAGCTCTGCACGTCCCGAGTAATTGCCTGGAATCAAGGGGATCAGGCCTCCCCGTTGACTCCGTACGCGAACGTCGACCACGGCACCGCCGGCGAAGTGCTTCCGGCTCCGAGGATTAACGTTCCGCGCCGTTTTCAGGGCGAAACGACCGCCTGGATCGACGGCCAACCGCAGTCCGTGGCGCAGAGCCAAACACTCGTGCGCGGCGACGGGGTGACGCAGCACCGTTCGGTGGCCGTTACGACGCAAAAGCCCAACGCATGGCAGGCGCAGGTAGCGGCGGGCAAGCCCAACCCGCAGTACGATCCAGGTTCCGCCAGCCTGGTTGACGGCGTGCTTGGCGACGTCGATTGGCGCAAAGGCGAATGGACCGGTATTCAGGGACAGGACGTGGCGCTGCGTTTGAGCCACCCCAGCCCGATCACCGCCAGCGAAATTCGGGTGGAAGTAGGCCTTCTCAAGGACATTAAGTCCTGGATTGCCCTGCCCGAGCAGGTTACCGTCACGGCCACGTTTGCGGACGGCTACCGCCAAAGCGCGTCGCTGGAATGGGGAGCGCGCGCGCGGAGCGAAGAAGAGAGCGCCGTTTTTCGTGATGGAATTACGCTGCGGGCCCCGGCGGGCTCCCAGCTTGTTTCGGTGGAGGTCGACTTGAAAAATCCCGGGGTGCTTTTGCCCTGGCACCCGGGTGCGGGCGGCGAGACCTTCATCTTCGTGGACGAGGTTTCGGTAACGGCGCGCTGAGCCCGAACTTTACGGAATGCGACTACCTTGGATTTTAGCTGCCGCTGTGCTGAGCCTTGGCGGATTGTGGGCGCAGCGACTTCCCCACCCGCCGGCGAACCAGCTGTACCGCACCGACGCGGTTCCGCGCATCGACATCAGCATCCCCGCGGACAGCCTGAACGCGATTTGGAACAACGTCACGAGCGACTACGAATACCACGCGCAGTTTGCCTTTACGGCGCCCGGCTTTTCGGTGAGCGGAATCGAGGTGGGATTCCGCCTGCGGGGCAATACCTCGCGTCAAAGCGCCAAAAAGTCGTTTAAAATCTCGTTCAACAGCTTTACCTCAGGGGCGCGCACCCAGGGCGTTAAGGACTTGAACCTCAACGGAGAGCACAACGACCCCAGCATCATGAGGGCCCGAATCGCCTGGGAACTCGCGCGCGACTTGGGCTTGCCGGCTCCGCGCGTCAACCACGTTCGCCTGTTCATCAACGGCCAAGCCTACGGGCTCTACGCCAACGTTGAGCACCTCAACGACGATTTTGTCGCGCACCGCTTCGCTCGCGATCCCGGAAACCTTTACAAGTGCCTGTATCCCGCCAATTTGGCCAATTTGGGGAGCAGCCCGGGGGCGTACAAGCTCAGTTCGGGCGGACGCCGAGTCTACGAGCTCGAAACCAACAAGGCCGCCGACGACTATTCTGGCCTTGCTCGGTTTGTGACCGCCCTTCACGCCACGACGAGCACCCAGTCGCTGTGCGCCCTTGACAGCGTGTTCCAGGTAAACGACTACCTCAAATGGCTCGCCTGGGAAATCACGACGGGACACTGGGACAACCATTCGTTCAACCAGAACAACTTTTACCTGTACGAGGACCCCGCGAGCGGGCTGATGCACTTCATGTCCTACGACGCCGACAATACCTTTGGCATCGATTGGTTCAACATCAACTGGGCCACGCGCGGAATCACGCAGTTTGGCACGTATCCGCTGTACACCAAGATTATCTCTAATCCAGCTGCCCAGCGCCGACTCGGGCTGTTTTTAAGCGAGCTCGCAGACCTGACCGACCCCGCGGCCTGGACGTCCCGTAACCAGCAGATTCGGGCCCAATTGGCCCCCTACGTCGAAGAAGACCCCTTTCGCAGCTTAGACTACGGCTACGATTCCCTGGACTTTTGGACGGCCCTCGACCAGGCCGCCGGGGCGCACGTGAAATCGGGCATTCACCCGTTCATGGCGACCCGTGTGGCGTCGTCTACCGTTCAAATTCTGCAAGGCAACGTGGAACCGATCGTTTTTCCGCCGCGAATTGTCGGGCACGGCGCTTTAGGCAGCCTGCCGATCCAAGTTGAGGTATGGGACGAGGCAACTCCGACGGTGACCCTGCACTACGAGCCGTTTGGCGGCTCCTGGCAGAGCCTCGTGCTCTGGGACGACGGGGGGCACTTCGACGAGGCCTCAGGCGACCGGCTCTATGGCGGACTCTTGACCGGCGTCTCCAACGGTTTTCGGTACTACGTGACGGCGAGCGACGACCAAGGCGCTTCCACGTCCGCCCCCTGCAGTCCGGCGAGCTGGACCACCTACGCGGCTCCCAACGTCGTACTCAATGAGGTGGCCAGCGCCAACGTGAACGGGCCCAGTGCCCCCAACGGCGCCAAAGAAGATTGGATTGAGCTCGCGAATCCCGGCAGTTCCGCAGCCAGCCTTAATGGCCTGTACCTGAGCGACAGCAAATCCAACTTGGGCAAGGCCAGCCTCAACGGCTACAGCGTTCCCGCTGGAGGGCGCCTCGTCCTGTGGGCCGCCGGTTCCAGCAGCTTCAACGGGGCCCTCCCCTTCAAACTGGACGCCCTCGGCGAAGGCCTTTACCTGAGCAAGCAGGTCAGCGGACAATGGGTGGTGCTCGACGAGGTACGGCTGCCTCCGTTAATGGAGGACCAGTCGTTTGGCCGCCGTGCGGACCTTTCGTACACCTGGAGTGTGTTCGACCAGCACGCCAGCCCCAACGCACCCAACGCCGGCAGCTTAGGGGGCCTGATCGAGCCCGAAGGGCTGCGGCTGGTAGGTTTCCCCAACCCGTTTTCGGATCAGTTCACCCTGCGCAATCCGTTCTCGGAACCGATCGTAGTCGAAGTCTACACGAGCCTTGGGCAACGCCTGGGCCAGTTCCGTGTGGAAGCTGCATCTGAAGCCACTTGGCGCGACGAGGGCCCCGCCGGAATGCGCATTTTCACCGCGCAAGGCCAGGTGCTTCAAGCGTTTAAGCGCGACTAGCCGCCCTCCGCCGGCGCAGCACGTCGTACCGAAGCCACACCGCCCACGCCGCATAGGCCGAGACCCGGTAGCCTACGTATCCGTCCAGGATTCCGCCCCGAAGCACAAAGTGCTTGAGAAACCGCCACGCGGGCTTGAGCAGCGTGTGGTAGGGCGTCACCACGGGCGTTCGGGCGTCGTAGTCACCGGCCTGCCACTCGGCGTAGCGGCGCAGCTTGGCTTCCCAGGTCGGCAAGTCCACAAAGGTGTTGTGGTTAAGGCGGTGGCGAAAACGGCCTATCGGACCGGCAGCCGTGATTTCAGCATGCACTTGCTTTGACTCGTAGCGGCACGCGTCGCGGCGAAATACTCGCACCACTTTGTCGCCTTGCAATCCGGAAAAGCGCACCCGGCGACCCATAAACCAATTGGCCCGATAGAGCCAAAATCCGTCTTCGGGTCCTTCGGGTTGGTTTCGCCACGCCTCAATTTCTTGGCACAGTTCAGGACTGAGCCACTCGTCGGTGTCCAGCAACAAAATCCACTCGTAGCTGGCTTGAGGAATCGCCCAGTTTTTTTGAGATGCGGAATTTTCGTAGTCCCGCTGCAGGATGCGCGCTCCGTAACGGGCAGCCACTTCAAGGCTGCCGTCGGTAGAGCCCGAATCAACCAGCAAAAGTTCGTCGTAGAGTCCGGCGCAGGACTCGATGCAGCGGGGCAACAGTTCGGCGGCATTTTGCGCCGGAATCAAAAGGGTTACGCGCTTCACGTGGCGCAAGGTAGCGCCTGCCGAAGGTTTGTAGGATCATATACGGCCCGTACAGGACGCTTGCCAACGCCTGCGAAGGTATATGGAAGGACAAGTGGCCGGCTTCCATGCCCGCGTGGTTCCGGCCGACCACCCTGAGGAACCGACGTTGGGTTAAAGATCGATAACGCTGCTCAGCGCCACCGAAAATTCGGGCAGGTGCCCACTCAGGTAGGTCAATTCGGCGATGGGAAGTTCTAGCACCATAGAGTCTTCAGTGAAAATCACCTCCCAATGCTGCGCTTCATTCATTCGAAGCCCGCGGAGCGACAATACCAATGGAGCCTGCAGCACTTCTTCTTGCTTGGGCTCGGTACGCATCAGAACCCCGCCGCGGGTAAGCACATACACGACGTCCCTCACCTCCTCATGGGGCAGTACATCGAGTGCTTCGTAAAAGCCCAAGCGAATGTGCGCGGCGAGGGCTACGCGGTGGTCCAGCGACAGAAGGTCAAAAGGAGGTACGCGCAACAGCTCATCGGCCATACGCTGGACAGCAATGTCCAAGGTCATGGCTTAGGGTATAGGGTACTTAAAGGTACACTTTTTTTTTAAGAACCAAACACCAAGGCAATGGCGAGGGCGACGTACAAGGCAAAGTACGCGAGGTACCTAATGCTCAAGTTTTCTCCAAATCGAATTTTGAAGGCTGAAATGTTGATAAGCACATTGAAATTGGTTAAAATACTGTGCAGAATCACTCCACCCCACCAAAGCGCCGCGCCTGACAGAGCTTGGGCTACTGAGCTGAGGGCCGACTGTTCCAGCATGCTCCGCCACAGGGACTTATCGGCCCAAGTTCCCTGCGGGTTACGTACAAACCACGCTACCGCTAAAAGGAGCACCCCCCACTCGGTCAGCAACACCGTGGTCCAAAAACCCCATTCGGCAATCGCCAAACCGTAGAGCGGAAAATAGGTGCCCCAGATCAGTCCTACGGCAAAAGGAAGTACTTGAACTCGTCGTTCTTGACCTCGCCAAACACCGCGGTCCCGCCACAAAATGCTTGCCTGTGCCGCAAGCAGGACTGCAATGACGCCCACGCGCAAAGGCGACAGCAGCTCACCAAGCAGCCAACCGACGGCCACAGCCATGACCAGGTGAAGGCTTCCGCCAAAAAAAACCAATTGGGCGGGCATAGAACGGATGCTCAGCGTGAAGAGCATGAGCCCGAGTCCGCCCACCATGCCCAAGGCAAGCAGAAGCCCCAGTTTAGGTGCGAGCACCGGGTAGCTTCCGGAAATTCCTCCTGGGGCCAGGAGGGCAACCCCAATATGGACCCAGATCATGACCAATGCGGAGCGAAGGAGCAAAAATCGCTGGGGATACGCGAGCATTCCGGGGCTCCGCCACAGCGTGTTAGCCCGTCCAAAGAGGATCAAACTCAAGGTTTCGGCCGCTACCGCTAAAGCTAGTAGGGCACCGGGGCTCAAGTCAGGGTACATTCAGTGTACCTGCTGTAGGTTTGCAGCATGACGGTCAAAGATACTACCCCCTATTTAGATGCCCTACGGGCCGAAATCCAGCGACGATTTGGCCGTAGCGTTCGAACCAAAACCGACTGCCAGCATCTCGAGGATCAGCTGTTCGAGGCTACCGGGCACCTGGTCTCCTACAACACATTGCGGCGGTTTTTCGGACTGGTTCCTGGCGGCGACCCCCGTTCAAGTGTTTTGGACATTTTAAGCGCATACTGCGGGTTTGCGGACTTTTCTGCGTACAAAACAGACGTAGGACGCTTCAGTTACTACTTTGACTGGACGCAAACCGTCGACAAATTGCAGTGGACCGAAGACGAACGAGACGCCCTATTCGAACGAATTCGAAACGAAGATTTTAACGCGCAGTCCATCTTTCTTTGGATGCTCTTCAAGGTCACCACCAACGAACCGATTTCGTCGTGGTCGTTTTGGCTGGATCATCCTTTGTGGACCGAGGGGGGGTTGCGCAAGGCGCAGCTCGTGTTTTTTTCAAATACCCTGGCAGACGAATTCCGCCAGCGGCTTTCCACCGCCGAGGCCTGCCTCGAACTGCATCAAAATCCGGCCGCCTTCCGCTGGGTGACGCATTTTTTTGCAGACTACGAAACCATCCAGCATGGATACATGGCGCACGCGCTCGATGCCATGGCGAAGCGAATCGAGGTACCGCTCTACTACCACGGTATGCGCATCATGCAGCATTTTTTGGCCGGCTCGTGGGATTCCATAGTGCCGCACGCTCGGGCCGTACTCGCCGAAGGCTACCGCACAGAAACATACCCCATATTAATAAGCCGGTACTTTCAGGCCCGTTTCTGGGTCTACTACTTCGAACATGGGGGCTGGGACCCGCAGCTGACCAACGACTACGTGGCGGTACTGACCTCCACCCCCTCGATCTACCAACATTTGCTTGGAATGGAGTTTCTGCCCGTTGCCGCGGCACTAGGATTCTCCGCTCCGGTGCTTCGCATCATGGAAACGCAAGCCCTTCAACTCGACGTGCGCAGCACCTGGTCTGCCGCAGTGGACGCCGACCTAAGTCGGCTGGCCTTTATGATCGCACTGGTTCAAAACGGAGACCTACCCCAGTACGAGTACCACCGGACCAAACTCAAGTCCGACTTTTGGTACAAAGCCTACCGCAGCTACCTTCAAGCATTATACTATGGCTGTTCAGTCCTTGCAGGTGCACCCCTGTACGACTTCGCGCCCAGCATTCGCCTTTTTCCCGGACTGGAGCGGGCGTTAACCCGATAAAAAAAGCCCCTTCCGGGGCTCCTGGTTGGGTGTGAGGCCCTACTGCTAGGACTTAATCAAAGGTGGTACAATTCATGTACCTAATAGGGTACGAACTGGGTACATTCATTGAGTTAAGCGGTACACCCAACCCTTTTCGCGCGGCAGCGCTAGGATCTGTCCCCAATGAAGCAGAACTGCAAGTCCATCTTCCACCTCGCGAATGGGAAGGCCCGACGCTCGTGCGAGGCGCGAGGCAGTACGTCCTTCTACTGCATCAAGAAGAGGAATGAGCGCCAGGTGCTGCACGTTGGCCTGGGTGGCAGACTGCATCCTCAGTTTGATTTCTTCCAGGAGCACGCGGTTGGCCCTAAAGTTGGCGGCGCCCCTACGCACGAACACCGTCCACGCTTCAGTCTCTTCTTCGCAAGCCGCGTGCGGAGCTTTGCTTGAGGACGGAACCTCGACCACGAGCACATCCTTACCGTCCTGCCGCTCTATCCGGACCGTAAATGGAACTTCGGGACGCGAAAAACGCTGCGCGGCTCCTTCAATCATGTAGGCTTCTTCTTCAGCCCGACAGCCGGCCACCGAACCGTTGTCGCGTACGCCCACGAGCACTGTTCCGCCCGCCCCATTAGCAAAAGCCACCAAGGTGCGCGCGATTTTGCGCTGTCGGTCAATCCGCAACTTGAATTCGAGGGTTTCTGATTCGACGCGACGCATACGATGCAGGTAGAACGTACCTTGAGGCAATGAAGTTCGTGCGTGATTCGCTTGTTTGATTCCCGCATAACCATAAATAAATCCAATACATGAGTACCTCTGCAACGAAAAGCAGCGTCGACATTTTCAACGATGCACCCCGTCACGGTTACGAAGAGGCTGCCGCCGCTGTCGACACCCAAGCCTTTACCGACGTCGTCGAAAGCCGCCGGAGCGTGCGTGTGTTTACCGACGAGCCTATTCCCGAACAAGTAATGCGGGAGTGCTTGCGACTCGCCTTGCTCGCCCCCAATTCGAGCAACCTGCAAACGTGGGATTTTTATTGGGTGCGAACGCCCGAAAAAAAGAAGGCCTTGGTCACGTTCTGCCTCAACCAACCTGCAGCGCGCACGGCCCAAGAACTCGTGGTAGCCGTCGCCCGACCGGACCGTTGGCGCGAAACCAACGCGCTCATGCTTGCCAAGTTTGACGAAAGTCGCAAAGTTCGACTCAAGGCCGCGTACCAGTATTACCGCAAAATCGTACCGCTGGCCTACGACATGGGCCCTTTAGGTATCTACGGGCCCTTCAAAACCCTATGGGTTGGGCTGGTCGGGTTGTTTAAGCCCATTCCGCGCGGACCCTTTTCTTTAAGTGGAATGGCTACCTGGGCCCACAAGTCCACCGCACTGGCCTGTGAAAACTTCATGCTGGCCCTTCGAGCTCACGGCTTTGACAGTTGCCCAATGGAGGGAATGGACGGCGCGCGCATTAAACGATTGTTGGGCCTACCGCGTGGCGCCCAAGTTTGCATGGTCATTTCTGCAGGTAAACGCGCCCCCGACGGCGTGTACGGACCCCGTGTTCGCTTCGACCAAAACCTATTCGTGCACGAGGTTTAGTGACCCTTTGAGGTGGGACCGCCCCCGCGAACTTTTCCGCGAATATTGAGGACCTCAACGCCCAGCGAAAATCCAACCGCCATATAGATGTAGGCCTTGGGAACATGGTATCCCGCAGCTTCGGCGACGAGCATAAATCCGATTAGGATTAAAAAGGCTAGTGCCAAAATTTGCAACGACGGGTGACGTTCTATGACCTTGGATACGGGTCCGCTAAATTGAAGCATCACGAACATAGCCACCACGATCGCGGCAATCATGATGCGGAGGTCGTCGGTCATTCCGATGGCCGTCAAGATGGAGTCAAAGCTGAATACGATATCTAGAATTGCGATTTGCACAATGATTCCCGCAAAACTCTTCGCGACGTTTGAGTTTTGGCCGTGCTGGGCTCCACCCGCCTCAGTAATCTCGTAAATCTCTTTGGTCGACTTCCACAGCAAGAAAATTCCACCCGCTAGAAGCACTAAATCGCGCCCGCTGACGGGATGGTCACCCAAACGGAAGAGTTCTTCTTGGAATCCCATGATCCACGTGATCGAAAGCAGCATCAGCACACGAAAGACCAAGGCCAGCGCAATCCCCAGAGTACGGGCTTTTTTGCGAATCTCCTCGGGCAACTTGTTAGTCAAGATGCTGATAAAGATGATGTTATCGATTCCGAGGACGACCTCCAAAAAGGCCAGCGTTAAAAAAGCAAGTACGAGTTCCACTCGGCAAAGGTATCAGTCGAATACGGCAATTTGGACACGACGCGGACGATCTGCTTCGGTCCACTGCATCCAGTATAGACCGGCAGGAACCGCGGGCATGATCAGCATGCCATCATCAGTCGTCTGAATTCCCAGGCTGCGCCCGTCTGCGGTAAACAGCGATACCGACTCAGGGCTCACTTCAGCACCGCCCATCCAGTACATGGGCGCACCCGAGCGAATCGGGTTGGGCGCCCAATATCCCGCCGTAGCATCGCCTTCAATGGATCCCAATTCGCGCAAGCTGTGGTAGACGGTGTCGGTAATTCCGCACGAGGCCGAAACAATCAGGCGTACCGTGTAACCAAGCTGAGCCACCGGGTAGGTGTGGTTGATGATGGGCCCGCCGACGCTGGCCGTTCCGTCGCCCCACAGCCAGTTGTACTGGGAGGCGCCGGTCGTGGCGCTGGCATCAAACTCCATTTGCATGCCGCTACCGTTGGACAGCAGCACCCGGAACGTGAAGTACCCCACAGGCTTCGCACACACCACAACCGTGAGCGTCTGCGAATAGGTGTTGCCGCAGTTGTCGGTGGCCGAAACAATCACGGTAAAGGTGCCGCCGGCTGTGTAGGTATAGTTCGGATTCGCGCCACTGCCGGTACCGCCGTCGCCAAAATTCCATGTGATCGACGTGAACTGTCCGGGATCAGATGGACCCGTGAAGTTCACCACCAAGCCGTTGGCGCTGTGGCTCACGGTGCCTAGTCCGCCAGTGCACACATTAATCGTGTCGACTAAGGTGTCGATTTGGCCGCATCCGTCGGTCACCACCAAAGTAATGGGATACGAACCAAAGCTGCTGAAGGTGTGGCTCGCCGTTACGCCCGAGCCGGTAGCTCCGCCGCCAAAGTTCCACGAATAGGTAGAAATGGTACCCACCGAAGTCGCTCCACTGAAATTCACGGTCAGGCCGGTGGCCGTAGTGGTGAATGCCGCTGCGGGCGGCGGACAGGGATTGCTGCAGTCTGCGGTGTCGGTAAACTTGATGCCGGTGGTTAGGTTCGGACCGCCTGTGGCCTCGCTGTGAACAATAGTTCCCGTAGCGTCCCTAAAAATCCAACCGCATTCGTTGCTCCAGTTGCCCCGGTTCACAAAGCGGAGCTGCACCACATCGTTGTCGCACACAGGAATCACAAACGAGGCCGCCGTGTCGGTAGCCCCAGGCAGCGTGTACGACGTGGCCGTGCCGTTAATGACCACTTCGAGGGCGTGAAAGAGCGTGCCCTGGGGATTGGTCCGCCAACCGTCGCCAAACGAGTCGCGGAGCTTGAGGTTGTATGCGCAGCCGTTGGGGCAGTTGAACGTCGAGAACTGAACCGGACCGAACTTGGTCGAGGTCAGGCCTCCAGCGCAGCTGTCGTAGACGTATGCGTGGTAGCTCTGGCCTTGAGTCAAGCCTGTCAAAATAAACGGATTACTCGTGGTTTTTACCAAGGTTCCGCTTCCTGGGGTAAATCCGACGGGACCGTATTCAATGGTCGCTGTGCCGTTCCCTGAATTCGTGAAGGCTACTGAAGCCGTAGTTGCGGTCAACGGCGTCACGGTAAGGGCCGTCGGGGGCGGACAAGGAGGCGCATTCTTCACCGAAAAGTCGTCGATGGCAATGTCGGCTTGCGTCGCCGGCGTGCTGCCCAAGGTCCGCGAGCGGAACCGAATCCGCACGGTTTGGTTGCCGTACGCCGTCAAGGAAACGACGCGCTCGTTCCACTGGGCACCTTGAGCGCCCACAATAGAATCAATCACTACAAAGGGAGAGGTCGACGAGCCAGTTTGAACTTCGACCGAGAGCGAGCCCACGGTCGCCCCCTGCATGTGGTACCAAAAGCGGAGCTCTGGAGCCGTCAGAGCCGACAAAATAATCTGCGGCGAAGTAAGGGTAGCCACGCGCACAGAACCCGCCGGGTTTCCAAAGCCGCCCTCGGTGTAAACGTACTTGCCTAATCCCGTAGTGTGGTCGTTGTTAGGCCCAGTATTCGGAGTAGGCGTTGCACCTTGTCCTCCGCCCCAGTGGTAGGTCGGCGTAGTGCCGCTGCTGGTCGGAATTCTGGTCCAGCACGCACCAATCGTAGAATTTTGATTCCAAAATTGTCCGCTAGCAGGACCAAGATCAAAGCCAAACTCAAAGTTCTCTACGTAGGGTGCAGATACTACACCACAGAGCGTTACAAGGGTGTCAATGGTGCTCCACGCGCTTTTGAGGGTGGTGCTGCAAACCTTGCGCACCGAAACGGCATAGACCGTTCCCGCGCTAAGGCCGACAAGCGTAAACGGATTCGACGTAGCCGTCACCGTAGTCCCGCTGAACGGAACTTGACCCAGCGGGCCGTAGCGCACCTCATAGGTGCCCGCCCCCGTGGGGTTCCAAGTCATCGTTCCGCTGGACTGAGTTGTTGACGTCACGGTGAGGTTAGTAGGCTTGGGACAGGCGGGCGGATTGTCGATGGACACGTCGTCAATTGCCACGTCCACCTGGTTTTGGTTGCTCGGCGAGCGGTAGGCATACCAGCGGACTTGCACCGTGTCGGGCAGGTAACTGGCGAGCGATACTACGGCTTCGGTCCACGGAGCGGTCGACGAAGCCGTTTGCTGGGTATTGCCCCAAACGCGTGTTTCGGTATTGTTGCGAAATACTTTAACCACCAAACTGTCGATTTGCGCACCAAACTGATGGTAGTAGAAGCGGAGTTCTGGATTCAGCAGGCCTGCGAGAAGAACGTTGGGGCTGCGGAGCACTGCCACGCCGGTCCCGGTCTGGGCTTCGCCATGCATGTAGCGGCCGGATCCCGTCGTGTGGTCCGAACTCGGTCCGGTACCAATGTTCGTTAAGGCCGTAGGCGTAGGACCGCTGTTGGGGCGCCACCAGTAGTTGGCTCCCGCGGGGCGTGACCAGCAGGTATCAATGGCGCCGTAGGCCCAGTGCGTCGCCGGAACTACCCAGTTCGCGTCCTCAAAGTCTTCCATCCAGGGAGCGGGAACGGGACCGCAATCGGTCATGGCTTTGGCACTCGACGACCATCCCGAAACGTCGGTGGCGGAACAGCTGTCCTTGACGCGGAACTCGTAGGTCGTCGAGGGCGAAAGTCCAGTGACCACAAACGGGTTACTCGTAGCGTTCAGCTTAGTACCGGTTGCCGGGTTAAAACCCTGGGCGCCGTAGCTCACGCGCCACGACGTGGCTCCGCCCGTGGTCCAGCTCAGCTGAATCGAAGTTGCCGATAACCGCGTGGCCACCAGGTTGCTCGGCGCCGGGCAGGTCACCAGCTGCGCAATGGACACGTCGTCAATCGCTAGGTCGCCAAATTGATTGCCGCCGACGGGTCCGCCGCCGCCGGCAGGCTTGGTCATTTCAAAGCGCAATTGAAGCGTGTCGTTCACGTAGTTCGACGGCAAGGTCACTGCGACCCGGGTCCAAACGTCCCCAAGGTTGGCGTTCGTTCCGGTGTAAATGGGCGTGGCGTCCCATGCCGTGGCGCCGAAGGGGCGGGTGTAGACTTTGAGCAGCCCCATGGTCGCACCGTACTGGTGCTTCCAAAAAATCAATTCCGGCGTGGCAATTCCCACCGTGCTAATGGGCGGAGAAATCAAGTTGGCTACCGAGTTGCCGGGGCCTCCGCTCGACTCCACGTACACATACCCTCCCGTGCCTGTGGTGCGGTCCGCCGCAGGTCCTGTAGCTCCACCGCCGGCGCGCGTGTGGGTCAAACCTTGACTGCCACCCCACCAATACGTCGCAGTGGGCGGGGTGTTTCCCGTGGTGGCGGGAGTTCGGGTCCACCCGGTTGGAATGGTCGAACCCGCGTTGTAATTAGGCGTGCCTTTGGTAACTCCGCTAAACGCCTCGGACCAGGGAGCTAAAACGACCTGCGCTGAGGCTTGGTACATCAGCCCATAGAAAGTCAGGACCGCGACCCCTAATTTTTTTGAAATCCGTGAATTCATCCCCGAAAGATACCGCAAATCACCAAATTACTTGGCCTCAGGTTTACGACTTTTGCAGCATGATTCGGCACGAACAGCTCCTTCGAATCCGAGGCAAATTGCGGCGCAAAGGGCCTGTTTCCCAATGGCCCTTGTTGTGGGGCAGCTACGACTTGCTGCCTGCCGAAAAAGATTGGCTCGTGCACGAAGACGCCTACCGAGCCAAATGGCCGCTCCTCATGGACCAGCCTAACTTTGCCCCGCCTCCGGCGGCCAACGCCGAACAGGCAAGTTCCCAAGCCACGGCCCTCTGGCGGGGGAACTGGCTGAGCCGGCACGTGTCTACAGCGGGATGGTCCGCGCTTGACTTGAGCGCGGGAAGCGGCATCGACTCGTGGGGCATGGAAGCCGCCGGTGCGCGCGTGACCTCAGTGGAACCGGATTCCTACCTCGCGGAGCTGCTGCGGTGGAATGGCGCTCCGCAAGGCCGGCAGGTGGTTCAAAGCTTAGCCGAATCGCAGCAGTTCGCTCCCGATCAATTTGACGTGGTGTACGTGGACCCTTCGCGGCGTTCGTCGCGCGGACGCCTTCCGCTCAGCGACTTGGGCAGCCCCAACCCCCTTGCGCACCTGAGCACCTGGCAGCAGTGGGCTGCACACGTGGTACTCAAGCTTTCGCCCATGCTTGACGCGGAGCAAGCGGCGCGTTGGTTTCCGGGCGCGGAATCCCTCACCTACCTCAGCACGCAACGCGAAGTCAAGGAGCTGGTGGTTCACCTGCCCAGGGCGCGGACTGCGCCCCTACTCGTGTACGCCGTTTCGGTAGACGAAGGGGGACGTGAGCTAATGCGGTGGACGCGGGACCCTAACGCCACCGTGGAGCGGGCGAGCTCCGTCGGCGCCTATTTATACGACCCCGATTCGGTGCTGGTTGCCGCCCGCGGCACGGCCTCGTGGGCGGCCCATCACGGCCTCAAGGGCCTGCACCCCGACAGCCGGCTGTTCACGACTGAAGAGCTGCGCGAGGTACCAGGCTGCCGCATTTTTAATGTGGAGGCGGTGTACACCAGCTTGCCGACGCACCTCACGGAGGCGAGCGTACTGTCCCGAGCCTTCCCGGAACGGGCCGACGTGCTGCGCAAACGCTTGCGCCTTGGCGAATCTTCGGAACGTTTTTTGGTAGCTACTCGCCTATCAAGCCCTGCCGGCCACCTCTACCTCGTAGCAACCCGCATCGCCTGAGCTTTATTCCTAACTTGCCCTGTGCGCCGAACCGCTCTGACCCTCTCGTTCCTCGTGTCCCTTTGCACTGGAGCACAGCCCCTCGTGGTGCCCAATTTGGGCCAATGGGACGGGGCGTTTCGGGCCAAGACCGCCCTGAGCGACGGGGCCGTATTCTGGCACGACCAGGGCTACCGCATTCAGGTCGTACACCCCAAGCACCGCGGCGGCGGAACGCCCAATCCGCACTACCCTACCCACCAATGGCCCGAATCCTGGCCCGACGCACATGCCCTATTTGTCGACTTTGAAGGCGCCCAGCCTCAGGCACGGTCCGCCGGAAGCCAGGCGACGCCGAGTCCGCGCCACTACCTCAAGGGCAACAACCCGGCCCGATGGGTGCGCAACGTCCCCGAGTATGAAGACTGGCACACCGCCGAAGTGTACCCGGGCATCGACTTTGTGGTGCACGCCCACGGCACGCTGAAGTCAGAGTGGCACGTGCGCCCCGGAGCCGATCCGTCGCAAATCGCGCTACGGATCCAAGGTTGCCAACCCCAATTGGGCGCCGAAGGCGAACTCCGCCTCGAGACGGCCCTTGGAACGTGGATCGAAGACCGCCCCGTCGCCTACACCCTTGGCGCATCGGGCAAAAAGCCGGTATCGGTGGCCTACCGCCTTAGCCCCGACGGCCGGGTGACCTTTGAACTTGGACCCTACCGCCGCCGAGACACCTTGGTCATCGATCCGAACTTGGTTTTTTCCAGCTTTTCGGGCTCCACCGCCGACAACTGGGGATACACGGCGACCTACGACAACCAAGAAAACTTGTACGGTGGCGGAATCGTATTTGACGTGGGCTACCCAACCACACCCGGTGCCTTCGACGCGAGCTACAACGACCCAAGCTCGGGCTTTTCTACCATGGACATTGGCCTGACCAAGTTCAGCGCCAACGGCTCGCAGCGCCTCTACTCGACCTACCTCGGCGGCGACGGCCCCGACCAGCCCCACTCCATGATGGTGAATTCCCTAGGCGAGCTCGTCATCATGGGAACGACGGGGTCCGGCAATTTTCCGACGACTGCCGGCGCCTACGACGTGAGTTTTAATGGCGGACCGCCAGCAAACGGTTCGACCGGCTCGCCGCTGTCGTTTGACTTTGAAGACGGAGTCGACCTATTTGTCTTGAAGGTCAACCCAACCGGCACCGCCCTTTCGGCGTCGACCTTTGTCGGAACGGCGGGCAACGAGGGGCTCAACCTCGGAATCGCCCTGAACTACGGCGACCCGATGCGCGGTGAGGTCGTCGTCGACAGCCAGGACCAGATATACGTGGTTACCTCGACGCAAAGTTCCTCCTTCCCGGGCGCCGCAGGAAGCATCACGTCGATTGACGCCGTGGCCTTTTCAATGAACGCGTCGCTTTCTGCGATGCGCTGGGCGACGCTGCTCGGCGGCAGTAACCACGAGGCCGGGTACGGCATCAAAGTAGACCAAAACGGCAAAATCTTCGTCACGGGCGGCACCCGTTCGACCAATTTTCCCAGCACTTCGGGCGGACTCCACGCCACCGCCCGCGGCGGCGTGGACGGCTGGATTGCCCGCCTCAGCGCGGCGGGCGCCCTTGAACAAGCAACGTATCTGGGGACCACCGGCAACGACCAATCCTTCTTCATCGACCTGGACAAGTACGGCGCGGTATACGTGTTTGGACAGAGCCTCGGAATCTACCCGCAGACCTCAGGCACCTGGGGAACGCCCAACGGAAGCCAGTTCATCCACAAACTCAACGCCGACCTCGATCAAACCCTGTTCTCGTCGCGCTTTGGAACCTCCAACAGCATCGTCAACCTGGTGCCCAGCGCCTTCAACGTCGACGACTGCCTGAACATCCTCCTCTCGGGTTGGGGCGGCGGCGTGAACGGAGGATCCTTGGGCGGCACGACCTCGGGCCTCCCCGTGACGGCCAATGCCCTTCGGCCGACCACCGACGGAAGCGACTTTTACTTCATGGTGCTCTCCCGAAACGCGCAGGCCTTGAGCTACGCCACGTTTTTTGGCGGAACCTCCAGCGAGCACGTCGACGGCGGAACCTCTCGCTTCTCCCCGCGCGGCAACATTTTTCAAGCGGTCTGCGCGGCCTGCGGCGGCCAGAGCTTCCCGACCACCCCGGGGGTTGCGGGACCCACCCGAAACTCGAGCAACTGCAACTTGGGCGTCATCAAAATTGACTTTGAAACCAGCGTAACGGCCGACGCAAGCATCAACTTTGACTCCGACGTAGACACCCTATGCGAGGACTTAATCGTTAAGTTCACCAACGGCTCGACCAACGCAAACAAATTCATTTGGGACTTTGGAAACGGGCAAACGTCGTCGGACTTTCAGCCCACGGTGCGATTCACTAAAGGAACCTACCGCATCCGCCTCACCGCCATCGATACGATTTGCGATATCCAAGACACCACCTCACTGGTCATCGCTCACGACCAAGGTATTTTTCCCGAAGCAAGCTTTGAACACGAATACCAAGCCTGCGACCGAAGGTTTGAAGTCCGCGCCTGGAGCACCAGCATCGACGCCCAGCAGTCTAACTGGACCTTCGACGGCGGCTCGCCTCAAAGCGGAGATACCGTCGTGCACCGGTTTGCGTCGCCCGGCAACCACGTGATTCGGTTGGTGGTCCGCGATACCGTATGCGGAACCACCGACACCGCCTTCGCCAGCGTGTTTTTTGACCCGGACCTCCCTGCGCCCGACGTCAAGGTGGCTCCCGACAGCTGCAAAGACGGGCGCATCCGCGTAAACGTGACCTACACCCTGGACAGCATAGACTACCAGTTTCGCTGGACCTTCCCCAACGGCGTGGTCGACACGGGGCGCGTCACGACCTACCGCGTTCCTAACTCGGGAAGCTATACGGTGAAGCTCGAGCTGATCGACACGGTATGCAATGCGGTCTACCCCTACGAGTTTACTTCGGCGGTTTTGCGCTACGACCAGCGCGTGTGGATTCCCAACACCTTCACCCCCAACGGAGACGGCCGCAACGAGGTGCTGGTGCTGGCCGGAAACAATTGCTTTGAAGGCGATCGCTTCACGATCCTCAACAGCTTTGGCAACGTGGTCTTTGAAACCGACCGACCCTTTGCGGAGTTTTGGGACGGAACCCTCAACGGCAAACCGGCCCAGCAGGACACCTACGTGTACCGCTTTGACACCGAAGACGGCCCGCTGTACGGAACCGTCAACTTGATTCGCTAGTCCAGCTTCGGCAGATTCTGGAGGGCGTGCACGAAGGCGTCGATTTCCTCGAGGGTCGTCATGCGCGAGAAACTGATGCGGGTTCCGCCCGGCGACTTCAGCCCGCCCAGGACGTGCGAACCGCCGACGGCGCCGCTGCTGCAGGCGCTTCCCCCAGACACACAAAATCCTTGGAGGTCGAGCTGAAAATTGAGCATGCCGCCTTCGTGAAGCTGCGGAATGTAAAAGTTGAGCACCGTGAACAAGCTGCGGTCCAGGTCGCCCGAACGGCCGTTGAAGCGCACCTCGGGAAAGGCCGCGCGAAGCTTTTGAATGGCGTGGTTCTTCACGCGGGTCATGTGCTCGGCGTCTTGGTCGAGCTTGGATACGGCGGCGGCAAAGGCGGCGCCCAGCCCGGCAATTCCCACGACGTTTTCGGTTCCGGCGCGGTGGCCGCGCTCTTGGGCTCCGCCGCGAATGAAGGGCTGGACCCCGGTGCCCTGCTTGACGTAGGCAAAGCCAATGCCCTTGGGACCGTGAAACTTATGGGCGCTGCAGGCCGCAAACTCAAGCGGAGTGGCCGCGAAATCCAGATTGAGGTGGGCCATAGTCTGTACCGTGTCGCTGTGCAGCAGCGCGCCGTGAGCGCGGGTGATGCGCGACAGGCGTTCCAGGTCCACGAGGTTGCCGATTTCGTTGTTGGCGTGCATGAGGCTCACGAGCACCTTGCGCCCGGCTTGGTGGTCGACGGCGAGATGTTCCTCGAGCCAGTCAAGGTCGTGGTCGCCGTGCTCGTTAAATGGAATCGCGACGGTCGCTACCCGATCGGCTAAGGCCTCGACCATATGCGTGATAGCATGGTGTTCTAACTCGCTGTGATAAAGTTTATTGACACCCAAAACTTCGACGCTTGATTGAAGTGCCCAGTTGTCAGCCTCGGTTCCGCCCGAAGTAAAAATGACTTCGGCAGGCAAGCAGTTGAGGGCCGCAGCCACCTCTTTGCGTACGCGCTCCACCAGGGCTTTAGCCTTGCGGCCTTCGGCGTGGGTCGAACTCGGATTTCCAAACAGCTCCAAAGCCGCAATCATGGCGTCCTTGGCTTCAGAACACAGAGGCGTAGTGGCGGCGTTGTCGAGGTAGATGCTCATCAAGGGTACGTGTTAAAGGTGGGCCAATTTAGCCACGAATTCGGCGGCGAGGGCTTCCGCTTGCGCTTCAGTCGGGGCCTCGGTATAAATGCGCACAATGGGTTCGGTGTTGCTCTTGCGCAAGTGGACCCAGCGGTCGGCAAAGTCGATTTTAACCCCGTCAATCACCGAAGGGTTCAGGTGCGCGTGGGCCTGAGCAACGCGGACCAGGAGCGCGTCGGTGTCCACTCCGGGCTGAAGGTCGATTTTCTCTTTGGCCATGGCGTAGTTCGGGTAGGTGGCGCGGAGTTCCGAGCAGGTTCCGCCCTTCTTGGCCAAGTAGGTGAGAAATAGGGCCACCCCGACTAGGGCGTCCCGGCCATAGTGAAGCTCAGGAAGAATGATTCCCCCGTTGCCTTCGCCACCGAGAACCGCCTGGCGCGCCTTCATTTCAGTGACGACGTGTACCTCTCCCACTGCGGACGCGGAATAAGTTGAATGGTGGCGATCTGCGATGTCACGTAGCGCGCGGCTTGAACTCAAGTTACTCACCACATGACCGGGGCGGTGCTGCAGGAGGTAGTCGGCAACCGCCACGAGCGTGTACTCCTCGCCGAAGAGTTCGCCGTTTTCGCTTACGAAGACGAGCCGGTCTACGTCGGGGTCTACGACGATGCCCAGGTCGCACTTAGCCTCAGGAACCAGGGCGCAAATCTCGTCGAGGTGCTTGCGCAGCGGCTCGGGGTTGTGCGGGAAATGCCCGGTCGGCTCGCAATACAGCCCCTCGATGCGCTGCACGCCCAAGGCCTCTAGGAGCATAGGAATGGCGATTCCGCCCGTTGAAGCCACGGCGTCGAGGGCGACCGCGAAGCCGCGGGCACGGATCGCTTCGACGTCCACGAGGTCGAGGTTGAGAATAGCTTGGATGTGGCGCTCGATTCCGTCGGTGACCGAAATGCGGCGGCCCAACTCGCTCACCGGGGCAAATAAAAAGTTGCCCTCGCCGCGCGCCGCGAGAATTTTAGCCCCGTCTTCCGCGCTTAAAAATTCGCCGCGGGCGTTCAGCAGCTTCAAGGCGTTCCACTCACCGGGGTTGTGCGAGGCCGTTAGAATGATTCCGCCGTCGCAGCCCTCCCAAGGAACCATCATTTCCACCGTCGGCGTGGTCGACAAACCAAGATCAAGGACATCAATTCCTTGAAAGCGAAGGGTTGAAACCACAAGGTCGCTTAAGGCTTCGCCTGAGATGCGCGCATCGCGCCCTAGGGCCACCCGAAGGCGGCGGTCACCGCCCGCCTGAGTGCGCAGCCACTGGCCGTAGGCACTGGCAAAGGCCACCGCGTCTAAGGGCGTTAAGTTGCTTCCGACGGAACCTCCGACAGTTCCGCGTATTCCTGATACCGATGCAATTAGGGCCATGGCGAGGTTTTTGGTGTGCTGCAAAGGTAGAACCGGCGTCGTCCGGAATCCGAAGTAGTGAATAACCTGGTGAATAACGAGTACGCATTGCGGCGAATTCCGCCCGAAATTTGCCTAGGTTTACTCTGAACCATGCACGAAAGCGAACCCGATCCCCTGATTGAACGATTTGAGCAGGCCCTCCGCGAGGACGCGCCCCTCTTTTTTGATGTGGAGGAATTCGAAGAAATCGCCGACTACTACCTCGAGACCGGCCAACTGCAGCGCGCCCGCAAGGCCATCGATATGGGCGGAGCCCAGCATCCCTATGCCACCGTGTTTGCCGCGAAGATGGCGCGCTACTTGGTTCAGGCTTCGCAGCTCGACGAGGCCGAAGACGCGATTCAGCGCGCCGAAGGACTGAGTCCAAACCACCCCGACATCGAATGGGCGCGCGGCATGCTGTTCATTCGTCAAGGGCGGACCAATGACGCCATTCAGTCTCTGCGGAAGGCGATTCAAAACTCTGATGATCCCTTCCCCATTCAGGGTACATTGGCCTCAATTTATTCAGGGGCCGGAATGTTCACCCACGCGATTCGCACCCTAAAGGCCATGCTTCAGGAAGAGCCTGAAGACGCCCACTTGCTCTACCTGCTCGCCATCAACTTCGACATGGCAAACCGCGACGACAAGGCGATAGTTTTCTTTGAGACCTATCTTAACGACTTTCCTTATTCCGAAACGGCCTGGTACCATTTAGGCGTTGCCCAGTTCCGCCAGGGCCAACACGACGCAGCTAAGCGCAGCCTCGGTTTCGCAGTGACTATTGACGAAACGTTCAGCGCCGCTCTTTTTGACCTTGGGCGCCTCCACGAGGACCTCGAAGAGTTCCAAGAATGCCTCGAATGCTACCAGCAATCTATGGCCTCGAGCGAACGCAACGGTTATACGCTCTACCGCATCGGGGTGTGCCTTCAGTCGCTGGATCGAAATGCTGAAGCCCAGCGCGCGTTTCAAGAGGCTGTAGAACTCGACGAAGAGCTCGACGAAGCATGGATCGAGCTCGCGGTCCTGCACGGCGAAGCGGGAAACATCCTCAAAGGGGTGCAGCACGCCCAGAAAGCAATCGCGCTCGACCCCGACAATCCCGACTACCACATGGTGGCCCACGACCTTTTCCTGCAGCTCGGCCTGCAGCGCGAAGCCGCAAAAAGCCTTCAGCTCATTTTGCACGCGTTGCGGGTTGAAAACCCCCGCGGCCTGCTCGAATATGCGGGCATATTGGTTGAAATGAGCCACCTTGATTCGGCCTTAACCGTACTGGAGGCCGGCGTGCAGCGTTACTCCGACGACCCCGTGATGTGGGCCGTGTACTTTGGTTTTTTATGGAAGATGGCGGGAGACCTGCCCGCTGCCCATAACGGAATACAGCAATCCTGGGTGCGCTTCGGCTCGCCGTTTCAGGATGCCCTCGTCGAACTGTATCCCGACGTCAAAGCCGACCCTGTGATTGCGCTGATTTGGAGTCAGCCCAACGCCTAAATTCGCGCCATGAATTATCTAATTACCATACTCAAGGGCCTTGCTATGGGTGCCGCAGATGTGGTTCCCGGCGTGTCGGGGGGCACCATTGCTTACCTCACTGGCATCTACCAGCGCTTGCTCGACGCCATTCACGCTGCAGGCGGCAGCATGTGGGTGGCGCTGCGGCGCGAGGGCGTCGCCGAGGCTTGGAAGGCTGTCGACGGCTGGTTCTTGGTGGCCCTTTTGAGCGGAATCGGATTCTCCATTATCACCCTCTCTAAATTGGTGCTTTGGGGATTGGACCACCACCCTACTGTGGTGTGGAGCTTCTTTTTTGGACTGATTGTGGCGAGCCTAAAAATGCTGTTCCGCGACGTGCGCGGAGCCTGGCTCATGTTTGCCCTCGGAATCGTGCTGGGTTTTGTGCTTTCGTCGATGCCAGCCGGCCGCGTTGAACTCACCCCGGGCTTCACGTTTGTGGCAGGATTCCTTGCGATTTGCGCCATGATCCTGCCCGGAATTTCAGGCTCGTTCATCCTGGTGCTCTTGGGCGCCTACGAACCCATTTTGAACGCCCTCCACAACCGCGAAATGGGTACGGTAGTCCTTTTCGCGTTAGGATGCCTTTTGGGGCTGCTGACGTTTGGCCGCCTGCTTCGTTGGCTGTTTCATCGATTTGAGCAGGCTACGGTGTCGCTGATGACGGGCTTTATCGTGGGGTCCTTGGTCAAAGTGTGGCCGTTCCGCAGCACCTGGAAGGGTTGGGAAGTTCCCGTGAGTCCCGCCGCATGGCAGGCCGAAACAGGCCTGCCCATCGATTGGCTCGCTCTGGCCGTCGCAGCCGCCGTGGGCGCCTTTGTTGTGCTGGGCCTCGACCGCTGGGCGCAGGCTCGACAAACGGCCGCCTAAACCGTGATTCGGTTCGGACTACTTCGCGTGGCCGGGCCGCCTTCGCGGTCGCCGGAGCTCTACCGAGCCCTCTGGGCCGGTCATTCGCTCGAGGCGCAGCTGCACTACGAAGTCCTGGAATTGGCCCCGCGTCGCGATTGGAGCACCTGGCTCGATGCGGCTCACCGCGAGGGCTGGAGCGGTTTTAACGTGACGATTCCGCACAAAATTGACCTCTGGCAGAGCTGCGAACGACGTAGCCCTGAAGCCGAGGCAATCGGGGCCACGAACTGCATTGCGCGGATACCCGAAGGTTGGGTCTGCCACAACACCGACGCCGACGGATTTTGGTTTTCGTGGGAGGACCTGTGGAATGGGTACCGGCCGGTCCGCCAGCGCGCCTGGCTCTTGGGGAACGGCGGAGCGGCCCGCGCCATCGCGTACGCCCTGAGCTCGCGTGGATTCGCCGTGGACGTTTTTGCGCGGACTCCTCGCCACGATTTCTTTGGGCTTGAACAACGGCCGTTCGCAGAAACCGCCCAGGCCGAGCATCCTGACGTCATTGTGAATGCGACATCGATGGGGCACGGTGACCTGCGCGATCTTGCGCCACCCGTGGTTTGGCGGAATCTAAACGGCGTTTGGGCCGTCGACGCCGTGTACGGCTCCGCGCCCACTCCGTTTCAGATTCAGGCGGCGAACGCCGGGGCCTGGGTCGTCGACGGAATGCCGATGTTGCGCATGCAGGCAAAAAAAGCTTGGGAGTATTGGGGAGAAGTGCTCGGTATGCCCGACTTTTGAGGCCCAATTCAACTCTTTATGCCATCCGCTATGATGGAACACGACCAAAATCCCCAAGAAGGGAGTGCGCACGAAGTACCCAGCCAGGATCTCGAGGCCACAACCCTAGAGACCGCCCCCGCCGAATCGAGCGATGCAACCGAGGTGCCCACCGCCCCCGAATCCGCTGATTTGACCGAATCTGCCCTCGAAGCGGCTGAAGCGCCTGCCGCGGTTGCGACCGACTCCGCCGCGGAAGCTGCCGTGGAACCTGCCGTGGAGTCCGCCGCCGAAGAGCCCGCCGCCGAAGAGTCTGAAGAACACACCGAAGAGGAACGCGAAGCCCACGAAGACCACACCGCCGACTACAGCGAACTCAGCGACGAAGAACTGCTGGCCGAAGCCGCCCGCGTACTCCGCGAAGTTCCGATTGCGGATGCGCGCGTGCCCATGCTGGCCTTGCGCAACACGCTGCTTCCGCGCTTGGACGAAGTGCGCCAAGCCGCGCTGGAGGCATTTGTAGCTGAGGGCGGAAACGCACTGGACTTTCACTTTGAACAAAAGGTCCGCGAGCGTTTTTACGAGACCTACAACGAGTTCAAAAAGCGCCGCGGAGCCTGGAAGGCCGAGCAAGAGCGCGCACTCGCGGTGAACCTTGACGTGAAGAAAGCCATTGTCGAGGAACTTAAAAAGCTGGCCGAAAGCGAAGAGCTTCCCACCCGCGCCACCTACAACCAATTCAAAAAGATTTTTGACCGCTGGAAAGAGGTTGGCCCCGTGCCCGCAGAGGACGCACGCGACCTGAACGCCACCTTCCGCTTCTTGGTAGATCGGTTCTACGACAACTTGCGGTTGAGCCAGGAGCTGCGCGAACTGGACTACAAAGTCAACAAAGAAGCTAAGGAATTGCTGATTCGCGCCGTGCAGGAACTTTCGGCAAAGAACTGGTCCGCCAGCGTGGGCGGCGAACTCCAGCGGATCCACACGGCGTGGAAGGAGCTTGGCCCCGTTTCGCTCGAAGACAAAGAGCCCTTATGGGAGCAGTTCAAGGCGGCTTCGTCCATTTTGCACGAGAAGCGCCGCGAGAAGTTTGAAGAGCAAAAAGCCCAGAATTCGGCGCGCCTCGAAGCCAAGGCGCTCAAGGTCGCCGAGGCCGAAGCCTTGAAGGAACGGGAACCCAAAAGCCACCAAGCCTGGCAAAACGTTACCGAAAAGCTCAACGAGCTTCGCGGGGAACTGAGCAAGATTGGCCGAACCTTTGGCGGGCCGAGCGACGAACTCTGGAGTCGTTTTAAAGTAGTGGAACGCTGGGCCTACAAGGAGCGCAACGTGTTCTACCGCGAGCGTAAGAAAAACCTGAAGTCAGCGCTCGACGTAAAGCTCGCCATTGTCGAGAAGGCAGAGGCCCTGGCGCAGCGTGCCGATTTTGGCGTCGCGGCAAAAGAAATGAAGCAGCTGCAGCAGGAATGGAAGGATTCGGGGTTTGCTCCGAAAAAACAGACCGACGAGCTATGGGCTCGGTTCCGCGCTGCGGGAAACTCGTTTTTTGACGGAATGCGCGGTGCCCAAGGCGAAGAACGCGCCGTGCGCCAGGTTACCCAGCGCAAGATGCAGGGAATGCAGTCTGCCCGCCAAACGGTCGAGCTCGCGCGCCGCAAGCTTGCCCAGATGGAGAACAACATGGGATTCTTTCAGTT
>SXGQ01468842.1_pt1 | contig 26006 bp, 25 predicted proteins | sample 3178371 | NCBI WGS metagenome assembly SXGQ01 (sample SAMN11356859, study PRJNA531348) | freshwater metagenome | isolation source: freshwater sample F1-20 | place: China: Fuxian Lake, Yuxi | collected 2017-12-25 | reverse complement strand
TTTACTCTCATTAAGAGTTCTAATGGTGTAGGCCTCATGCTTTGCGAACTTCTCACCGGTCGAACACACCAGATTCGCGCTCATCTAGCTCACTCCAATATGCCCCTCTTAGGTGATCCTCTCTATGCGGGCCCGTCGGAGTGGAAAAATGACCAACGCGATCAAACTTTGATTCCGTATCCTATGTTGCATGCGTGGTCCCTTGGTATTCTCCATCCTAAAGACCAACGCCCTTTGACCTTTCTGGCAGATCTGCATCCTGGTTTCATCTCAATCATGGATCAATTGGGATTAACCCCTGATTCTAATTTTCTTACAAAAGGTCCCGAGACTCGATAATACTCAGTCGATAATATAAAGCATGTCGCCTGTCGCCTCTCCGAGCTGGTCTTTATATTTCAAAGGTGAAAGTCTTAGGATCCTACTGTTAGGGTTTGCGGCTGGCTTACCTTATCTTTTAGTTGCAGGATCTCTTTTCTTCCGCCTGAGCGAAGCGGGTATCGATGTAACGACAATTGGTTTTTTATCGTGGGTATCGCTGGCTTACGCAGTCAAATGGATGTGGTCACCCTTCGTCGATCAACTCCCTATTCCATTGCTGAGTCGACTCCTCGGTCAGCGACGAAGTTGGCTTCTCGTAACACAAATCATCATCACGGCGGGACTCATGGGAATTGGGTGGTTTCATCCCACAACGCAACTCATGGCCGTGGTGAGCTGCACTCTCGTGGTGGCCTTCGCGGCAACAACTCAGGATATTGCCCTGGATGCGTATCGAATCGAGTCAGCGCCTGCTGATCAACAAGGAATTCTGGCTGCTTCCTATCAAGCCGGCTACCGCCTGGCCATGATTTGGTCGGGCGCAGGTTTACTCTGGATCACAGCATGGCGACAGAATATTCAAGGTTACGATCATCCAGCCTGGCGTTTTGGATATATGGTGATGGCGATATCGATGTTGGTCGGCATTTTGACCGTTCTGTTTTCATCCGAACCTGTCCCTCAAGAACGTCCGAAGATCACTCACTTTTGGCAATGGCTCAAAGAAGCGCTGGTTAATCCGTTTTCAGATTTCATTCATCGATATCAAAAACAAGCCTTTTGGATTTTAGCTTTAATTTCTATTTATCGCATTAGTGATGTTGTGATGGGCGCTATGGCTTACAACTTTTATCAATATTTAGGATTTACTAAACAAGAAGTCGCCACGGTTAGTAAAGTTTATGGCGTGATCATGACCATCAGCGGAACTTATTTGGGAGGGGTCCTCGCACTGCGTTATGGGATTCCGCGAATGTTGACTATCGGCGCCATCCTTGCAGCGAGCAGTAATCTCCTATATGCGGGCTTGAGCAACTGGGGTCATAATCTCAAAGCCCTAATGCTCGTCGTCTCTGTGGATAACCTCAGCTCTGGGATCGCGAGTGCAGCTTTTATTGCCTATCTCTCATCGTTGACCAACATCAAACATACCGCCACACAATATGCCATTTTGGCTTCATTGATGCAATTAGCCCCAAGATTTTTGGCGGGTTTCTCGGGCGTTTATGTATCCGAGTGGGGTTATGAGAATTTCTTCATCTTTACGACGATTCTAGGATTACCCGTTTTACTATTTACTTGGATGGCGGAAAAATATCGAGAAGAAAAAGCTTAACCGGCTCCCCCAGCCGCCACTTCGGGACGCTTCGAAACTGAAGCCTTCAAAAAGTCTCGATTCATTTGTGCAATATTTTCAACACTAATACCTTTGGGGCAGGCCGCCTCACATTCGCCATGATTTGTACATGATCCAAAGCCTTCGGCATCCATCTGTTCCACCATGCTAAGGGCACGGGTATAACGTTCGGGTTGGCCTTGGGGTAATTTACCAAGATGAGAAATCTTAGCCGACACGAAAAGCATCGCCGACGCATTGGGACACGCGGCTACACAGGCCCCACAACCAATACAGGCTGAAGCGTCAAAGGCGCGATCGGCATCGGATTTACGAATGGGTATGGCATTCGCATCGGGAGCACTACCCGTCGGAGCCGAAATAAAGCCTCCTGAAGCAATAATGCGATCGAATGAACTGCGATTACATACTAAATCTTTTTGAATTGGAAAAGCTGATGATCGCCAGGGTTCAATCACAACGGTGTCGCCATCCTCAAAACTACGCATGTGAAGTTGACAGGTCGTCGTTCGATCTCTAGGACCATGAGGACGTCCATTAATCACCATCGAGCAAGAACCACAAATACCTTCACGACAATCATGGTCGAATGCAATGGGTTCGTCACCTTTGACGATCAGACCTTCATTTACTACATCGAGCATTTCTAAAAACGACATATCGGGTTTAGCTTCCGCTAAGTAGTCCACCAGACGGCCCGGGGTTTGTGCATCAGGTTGGCGCCAGACTTTGAGTTTGAGTTTCATCGCAAGCTTCCTTATTTATAACTGCGCGTCGCGAGTTCGACGTTTTCAAAATGAAGAGGTTCTTCGTGGCGGAGGGGTTCTTGGGATTCACCTTGATATTCCCATGCGGCAACATGACAGAATTGTTGGTCATCTCGCTTAGCTTCACCATCAGGAGTCTGCCATTCTTCGCGGAAGTGACCCCCACAGGATTCACTGCGTTGGAGCGCGTCACGGCACATGAGTTCACCGAGTTCAATGAAGTCAGCTACACGTCCCGCATGCTCAAGGGCCTGATTGAGAGATTGTCCCGAGCCGGGTACGGAGACATCTGACCAAAAACGCTTTTTAAGATCTTGAACAAGGCTAATGGCTTTTTCTAGGCCTTCTTTATTGCGGGCCATGCCACAGTAATCCCAAATAATTTTCCCGAGTTCACGATGGAAATGTGCGGGGGACGTTTTACCTTTAATCGATAGTAATTTTTCAATACGGCTCTGAACATTTTGTTCTGCTTTCTTGACTTCCACATGATCAGCAGAAGGGCGATCAGAAGGTTTGACGTTTGCAAGATAATTACCAATGGTGTAAGGCAATACAAAATAACCATCCGCGAGACCTTGCATGAGGGCCGAGGCGCCTAATCGATTGGCTCCGTGATCACTGAAATTAGCTTCGCCGAGAACAAAGAGTCCTGGGACCGTGCTCATGAGTTCATAGTCAACCCAAAGACCGCCCATGGTGTAGTGGACAGCAGGATAAATACGCATGGGTACTTCATAAGGATTTTCATCGGTAATCCGTTCATACATTTCAAAAAGATTGCCGTATTTTTCTTGTATTTTTTGTTTGCCTAGACGCTTAATAGAGTCGGCAAAATCTAGGTAAACCCCCAACCCAGTAGGGCCTACGCCACGACCTTCATCACAGACCTCTTTGGCTGATCTCGAGGAGATATCGCGAGGAGCCAAATTACCATAACTAGGATATTTTCTTTCGAGGAAATAATCGCGATCAGCTTCGGAAATTGATGAGGGATGTTTTAAGCGATCCTCTTTACGTTTAGGCACCCAAACACGTCCATCATTTCTGAGTGACTCAGACATCAAAGTTAATTTCGACTGATGGTCACCGCTGACAGGAATACAGGTCGGATGAATTTGTGTGTAACAAGGATTGGCAAAGGCAGCCCCTTTTTTATAGGCACGCCAATTCGCAGTGGTATTACATCCCTTAGCATTAGTAGATAAATAAAATACATTGCCATAGCCACCTGAAGCAAGGCATACGGCGTCCGCCATATGACTTTCAATTTTTCCGCTGACCATGTCGCGAACCACAATTCCTTTAGCGACTCCGTCTACGACAATCAGCTCGAGCATTTCGTGTCGAGCGAACATCTTAACGGTTCCTAGGCCGATTTGACGCTCGAGTGCCTGATACGCACCGATGAGTAACTGTTGACCCGTCTGGCCGCGAGCATAGAAAGTTCGACTGACTTGGGCTCCCCCAAAGGATCGATTGTCTAGCAGTCCTCCGTACTCACGAGCAAAAGGAACACCTTGAGCAACACATTGATCAATGATTCGTACCGATGTCTCAGCTAAGCGATAGACATTGGCTTCTCGAGAACGAAAATCTCCACCTTTGATGGTGTCATAGAAAAGTCGGAAAGCACTGTCGCCGTCATTGTGATAATTTTTAGCCGCATTGATACCACCTTGAGCAGCAATGGAATGAGCACGACGAGGTGAATCTTGATAACAGAAACATTCCACCTGATATCCGAGCTCTCCCATACTAGCTGCAGCTGAAGCGCCGGCTAGTCCAGAACCCACAACGAGTACTTTATATTTACGTTTATTTCCAGGGGAGACGAGTTTAACGTGCTCCCGATAATGATTCCACTTTTCAGTTAAGGGTCCACTGGGGATTTTAGGATCGAGTTTCATGGTTGACTCTGGGGAGACGATGGAAGATTGATCAGTCCTAATTGGACCGAAATGGGGAATGAAATATTAGCTAAAATGATCATGGTTGTTAGTAATCCTGCGATCACTTTACGGGTGGTATTGAAATTAGGATGGGACAACCCAAGCGTTTGAAGCAGACTCCAAATACCATGGGCTAAATGGGGAGCCAGGGCTAACATTGAGATGATATAAAAGGCCGCGACCCACTTCACTTGAAAGCCCTGAATGACATTGGCATAAACATTGGTCGTATGAAGTTCGGGTAGAATTTTGCCAGCCGTAAAATGGAGTAAATGGAAGACAACGAAAATAGCCACAATGATTCCGCTGATGCGCATCCCTCGTCCTGCCCAAGTTGATTCTTTATAGGCATGTTTTTTATAATCAATAGGTCGTGCACGTCGATTGATTTGGGTCAGCCGTATAGCAGACCAAATATGAAGGCCCACCAAGACAAGGAGTCCGCCTCGGGCAATCCAAATACCGTAACCGCCGGCAACCTCATGAAGAAACTTCGCATAGGCATTAATGGCTTGTCCCTCGTCATTGGCATAGAGCAAGAGGTTGCCCAGCATATGAAACAAGACAAAGAATACGAGCAAAACTCCGGTCAAAGCCATGATGATCTTTTGCCCGATAGAGGACTCAGAAAAGCGTGACAACATTAGACCGATCCTAAATGAAATGCGTGGATAGTTAAGTAATGGTTATCTAATACTTTAGCAAATGTAAGCTAGGGTTTATCAGTCTAAGATTGTGGACGCTGATACCTTACTTTGATGTCATGAAAGTTCGACACAACGAACGAGTCTGGTTTTTTAGCTCCCAAACTATCCCCTCAAACGTTCTATTTATTTCACGAGGAGACCCTTCTTTAAGATTAAATATAAGTGTATTTAGATAATTGATGAACAATCGAAAGCCCTTTTTTGGGGGCTCCGACCCTATACTGATTAACGGCTACCATCTCAGTTGATGGCTAGCTTATATGCATAGATTCCTAGCCTGGGTGGAAGTTGTGCGTTCTTATCACCAGGTAGTACAAAGGAATAATTTATGCCGCAAGGAACAGTCAAGTGGTTCAACGCCGACAAGGGTTTTGGTTTCATTACCCCTGATGAAGGCGGAGCCGATCTCTTCGTTCATCACACTGCCATTCAAGGCACGGGCTTCAAAACCCTCGATGAAAACCAACGAGTGAGCTTTGAAGTTGGCCAAGGCCAAAAAGGCCCCCAAGCCACCAACGTCAACAAAGTATAATTGCTGACGCTGAAAAAAAAGGACCTCTTCGGAGGTCCTTTTTTTATGCTTTTTTACCCATTAGATTTAAAGCACTCCCCGCCATAAACCACTCAATTTGTCCAGCATTGAATGTATGGGCGACTGGAAACGTATCCTGAGATCCATCTACATGATGCAAGGTGAGCGTCAACGGAACGCCCGGACTCAATGTTGTCAGTCCTGAAATTGATACACGATCATCCTCTTGAACTTTATCGTAATCGGATGCATCGATGAAAGTTAACGGAAGAAGACCTTGCTTTTTTAAATTCGTTTCATGAATTCGAGCGAAACTCTTCACAATAATAGCGAGGGCGCCCAAATGACGAGGCTCCATGGCTGCATGCTCACGGGAACTTCCTTCGCCATAGTTTTCATCGCCAAAAACGACCCAACCCAGGCCTTCTTTCTTGTAATGACGCGCTGCTGCTGGGACTTCTAGATACTCCCCAGAGAGTTGATTCTTAACGGCATTAGCTTTTTCGTTAAAGGCGTTGATGGCACCAATGAAAAGATTATTGGAGATGTTATCGAGATGACCCCGAAATTTAAGCCACGGTCCCGCCATCGAAATATGATCGGTTGTACATTTACCTTTGGCTTTTAGAAGTATAGGTAGACGATCGAAATCTTTTCCGGACCATTTGGGAAAAGGAGCGAGTAGTTGAAGACGATCGCTCGTGGGATTTACTTTAACTTGTATCGAGGATCCCGATACTGAAGGTGCCTGATAAGTCACTTGTCCTGGATCAAAACCTTTTTGTGGAAGTTCATCTCCGTAGGGTGATTTCAATTTAAAAGTTTGACCATCAGCACCCGTGAGATAGTCGGTTTCAGGATTAAAGGTGAGACGTCCGGCAAGGGTCAGCGCTGTGACAATTTCTGGTGAGGCCACAAAGGCGTGAGTCTCTGGATTGCCGTCATTGCGAGCCGCAAAATTACGATTGAAGGACGTGATGATAGAATTTTTTTCCCCTTTAGTCACCTTATGGCGTTTCCATTGGCCAATACAGGGCCCACAGGCATTGGATAAAACGACTCCGCCGACTTTTTCAAACGTGGCTAATTGACCATCGCGAGCGATGGTGGCACGAATCTGTTCGCTACCCGGTGTGACTGTGAATTCAGATTTGGCATGAAGACCGTGATTAAGTGCTTGTTGGGCTACATGAGCTGAGCGAGCCATATCTTCATAACTTGAATTCGTGCAAGACCCAATGAGTCCAACTTTGAGTTCTTCGGGATAACCTTTTTCTCGAACGGCTTTAGCGAATTGGGAGAGAGGCCACGCTAAGTCCGGTGTGAAGGGTCCATTGATATGAGGTTCGAGAGTATCGAGATCAATGTCAATAATTTGATCGTAGGTACAGCCTTCATCCGCTGACAGAAGGGCTAGATTTTTTTCAGCGAGTGTCGCTAAATCCGCTCGACCCGTAGCTCGCAGGTAGTCGCCCATCCGATGGTTGAAGGGAAACAGTGAGGTCGTCGCACCAATTTCTGCACCCATGTTGCAAATAGTTCCCATACCCGTACAAGAAATACTGGCAACTCCTGGACCAAAATATTCCACAATGGCTCCCGTGCCTCCCTTAACGGTAAGAATTCCAGCGAGCTTCAAAATCACATCTTTAGGAGAGGTCCATCCTTTTATTTGACCGGTCAATTTGACACCGATGACTTTGGGAGCTTTTAATTCCCAGGGCATTCCTGCCATCACATCCACCGCATCGGCACCGCCTACGCCAATGGCAACCATTCCCAATCCCCCGGCATTGGGTGTATGAGAATCGGTACCAATCATAAGACCACCGGGAAAAGCGTAGTTCTCTAAAACAACCTGATGAATAATGCCACTGCCAGGACGCCAGAAACCTAATTGATATTTTTGACAAACCGATTCTAGAAAATCATAAACTTCCTTATTGTCATTTTGTGCTTTAACCAAATCAGCTTCTCGGCCGACTTCAGCCTGAATGAGGTGATCACAATGGACTGTACTGGGAACCGCTGCTTCAGAGAGACCCGAGGACATGAATTGAAGCAGGGCCATCTGAGCCGTGGCATCTTGCATAGCTACGCGATCAGGGCGCAACATCAGATACGATTTTCCTCGCTCAAGAGTTTGACCCTTAGGATCATCGATATGACTGTAAACAATTTTTTCAGCGAGCGTAAGCGGTTTACCTAGGCGAGTCCGGATCACCGCCAACCGTTGGGTCATCTGCGCATAAGCATTTGAGACAAAAGCGGCTGTGGATTCAATTTGAGCCAAAGGGATCCTCCAAGAGCGAAATCTGATTTCTTTATTATGCGAGGATCGCGAGGCAAACTCTAGCGTGTGATAGAATAAATTTCAAACACCTTGCGGGGGGTTGAATGAAAACATTCTTAGAGTTCAAAGGCAAAAGTCTTCCACATGATCGCTATGCCCTCATAGCAAGTCGTTGGCACAGCTCCATCGTGGAGGGACTCATTCGGGGAGCTCAAGACTATCTCATTCACGTCGGGGGCCAAGTTAGCCAATTGGACGTTATTCGTGTGCCAGGATCCTTTGAGATACCGCAGGCAACGCAATGGACGCTTCAAGAAAAGCGTCATGTGGGTGTGATATTACTTGGGTGTATCGTTAAGGGCGATACCCCACATTTTGATGTTTTAACGCATTCGGTCATGAACGCAGTTCAAACTCTTGCTCTGCAAGGATCCCTCCCCTTGACCTGTGGCATCTTAACGGTTCATACCTTAGAACAAGCCGAAGCCCGTGCAAGAAAAGATGAAAACAACAAAGGCTGGGAAGCCATGTCGGCCCTTTTAGAAATGATTGACGTTAAACGAAATGGATCGTCACCTCATGGGCATTAGACGACGCGGGCGAGAGTATGCCCTACAGATGCTCTATGCCATGGATGTGAATGAATATCTTCCTGAAGAAGTTTTCAAAGGATTTAAAACCATTCAGGATTTAAATCATGAAGCTTTTTCAAATGCCAAAATCATGGTGCTGGGTGTTCATCAGCATCACGAGGTCATCGATCAAATGATTCAGAGCTTTGCTGAAAACTGGAAAATTGCTCGCATGGTCGTCGTAGACCGTAATTTACTTCGCCTTGGTATTTATGAACTGATGAACTGTCCCGATATTCCTTATCCCATCATCATCAATGAATCTCTAGAGATCGCTAAAGAGTTCAGCGATCCAGAAAGTACTCAATTTTTGAACGGTATCTTAGACTCGGCTCGTAAGCATTATCGACCGAACGATATTGTGGTTCGTCGAAAATCAAAATATAAAGGCGATGTGGAGGCCCCTACACCTCCGTCCCCAGAAGACGCTACTTGAGGACTGCTTGTAAGGTTTTCTTGATGATTTGCACGGGGGACGTCAAAATAAAAAAGAGCCCCTTCTAGGCCCGCATAGCTCAGTTGGTAGAGCACGAGTTTTGTAAACTCGATGTCGCTGGTTCGATCCCGGCTGCGGGCTCCACTTCTTCAGGGAACCTATCCCTCATGACCCAACAAAAAATTCTAGGCTCGGCTTCTGGGGTTGGACTCATGACCCTGCTGTCTCGCTTCACGGGTCTACTACAGAGTATGTTTTTAGCTCACTTCCTAGGAGCCGGTTCGGCAGCCGATGCTTTTGCTGTTGCTTTTCGTCTTCCTAATCTTTTTCGTCGTTTCACAGCGGAAGGCACCATGTCGGCGGCGTTTGTTCCGACGTTGGCTGAAACGGAAGCGGCCGAAGGTCATGAGGCGGCGGTGGGCACCGGAATCTTTTTTCTCGGAACGCTGACTGTTCTCCTGACATTCGTTGTCATCCTCGTTCTCCTTTTCATGAATCCCATTTCGGGATGGCTCACCATGGGGCGTGATGCCAATCAGCAAGATCTCACCACTCTCCTTGCTCGTATTATGTTTCCCTATCTCGTTTTGGTGAGCCTCACGGCTGGGATGGCAGGGCTTCTAAATTTTAAAGGTAAATTCATCCTCGCAGCTTCGGTATCTATTTTTTGGAATCTTGCTTTTATCGTCTTTGCAGGTTGGATGATACTCACTTATAAAGCGTCCGGGCGCGATCTTATGGAATCCCAAGTGGCCCTCATCTGTGCTCAAGCGGTTTTGGTGGGTGGATTCGTTCAGTTAGCAGTGCTCTTACCGTCTGCTTTTCGAATAGGTTTTCGTTTTAGACCAGGTTTTCATCTCAAAAATCCTTGGGTTTTAAAGGCACTCAAGCGCATGGCTCCGGGACTCATTACCGCCGGGATTTATCCGATTAATGTGCTTGTCTCGACGGCCCTCGCTTCTCGTCTTCCTGAAGGCGCTCAAGTGGTCCTCTTTAATAGCGGCATGATGAGTGAAATGGTTTTAGGTCTCTTTGCGATGTCCATATCCACCGTGAGTCTACCGGCCCTCGCTCGTATGGCTGAAGAAAAAAATATGCTCGGCGTCAATGACACCATCGCCACGAGTTTGTCCGGTGCATCACTCATGTGTATACCGGCAAGTATCGGCTTGGCCCTCTTGGCGGGTCCGATTATCAGTATGATTTTTTATACGGGTGCGTATTCGCTCTCTGCTGTTCAATGGACCGCCTCCACGCTTGTCTTTCAATGTGTTGGGATTTTATTTATTTCTACCCAACGTATTGGAACTCAAGCTCTTTATGCCTTTAAAGACTATCGAGGCGCCATGATCTCAGCCTCCATCAGCTTGGTCAGTAATATTGCTCTTTCCCTCTGGCTCATTCAACCCTTAGGTACCCAAGGGTTGGCGCTGGCCAATGGCCTTTCAAGCCTCATCGGCGTCGGGGTGCTGCTTCTTCGTCTCCCTCGACACACACAGAGTTTTCCCTACAGCCGCCTGCTTCGATCGTGGGGTCGCTATGGCGTCGCAGGACTCGTGATGGGCTTTTGTGTTCGAACCTTAGATCAATCTTTTCTTCATCTATCGATTGAGCAATCAAGACTCATGCTTGCCCTAGGAATTCTTCCTCTAGTGTTAGCAGGCGCCCTTATTTATTTTGGAATTCTATTGGTGATGAAAGATCCTATCGTAGAGTATTTTAAGCAATTACTGATTGAGCGATTTCAGCGATCTTAATTCTTATCTCTTAGGTTTCTAATTGGGTTTAAACAGGTGTCACTCGCTTGCGTTTCATAGGAAAAATGACTCTGCGTTGAGCCCGCCCTAACCGTAAGACGAGGTTAGCGCGTAACGCTTCGGGGGCCACGATTTCATCAATATGAAGTTGGGATGCTAACTTGAGGAGATCCACATCCTCTCTATATTCCTTTTGAAGGTTCGCTACATAATCAGCACGTTCTGCTTCTGGCTTTTCTTGTATTTTATTAAAATAGACCGCATTCACCGCAGCTTCGGCCCCCATCACCGCAATGGATGCTGTAGGAAGCGCCAACGTGGCATCAGGATCAAAGCCAGGACCGCTCATGGCATAAAGACCTGCTCCATAGGCCTTGCGAACAATGACGCAGAAACGTGGCGTTGTACAACTAGACATGGCGCTGATCATTTTAGCTCCATGACGAATGATGCCCTGCCTCTCAACAGCGGATCCAATCATGAAGCCTGGTACATCGGATAAGAAAATTAATGGAATACCAAATGCATCACATAAATTAATAAAACGCGTTGCTTTGTCTGCGGAGTCAACAAACAAGACACCGCCTTTGACTCGAGGTTGATTGGCAATAATGCCTATCGGTGATCCATTAAGCCGCGCAAGACCCGTAATCAATTCTGGCGCAAAAAGTTTTTTGATTTCAAGGAACGAATCTTGATCGATGAGGGCTTTGATGAAGTCATACATTTGGAAAGGTGAATTAATATCTTCAGGAACAATTTTTTCGATAGGAACTTTAAGCGCCTGAGGTTTTTGTGGAGTGGAGATTGGAAGTTCCGCCTCGCAATGTTGTGGGAAATATGTTAAGTAACGTTGGCAAAGAGCAATGGCTTCTTCTTCATTGGCACATAAAAAGTCGCCACAACCGCTGGTAGAACAATGCATTCGAGCACCGCCGAGATCTTCGAGTGAGATTTTCTCTCCGATGACCGCTTCAGCCATACGAGGACTACCGAGAAACATTGATGCATTACCTTCAACCATCATGACGACGTCGCAAAAGGATGGAATATAAGCACCCCCCGCAGCACTCGGTCCAAATAAAAGACAAATTTGAGGCACAAGTCCGGAGAGCGCGACTTCATTATGAAAAATCGTTCCTGCGTGGCGACGACCGGGGAACATATCCACTTGATCTGTGATCCGAGCCCCTGCACTATCGACGAGATACAACATGGGGATTCGCTGACGAAGTGCAACTTCTTGAATACGAATAATTTTTTCTACCGTTAGAGCGCCCCAAGACCCGGCTTTCACGGTGCTATCGTTAGCCATTAAAGCTACGGGGCGACCACCCACTAAAGCCGTTCCTGTAACCACGCCATCGCTGGGAAGCGACGAGTTGATTGCGTTGGCAAGAAGGCCGTCTTCAACAAAGGATCCTGAGTCTATCAAACGAGCAATACGATCGCGGGCGAACAGCTTGCCTTGAGCGGTATTTTTGGCATGATCTTTTTCAGATCCACCTTTCAAGACCTGGTCTTTTATGAGTTTGAAATCATCAGCCTGCATAGGATTCCTAGAACATTTATAAAGATCTATTAGGTTATCGAGGAACCCTATGTTTCGACTAGAGGAGAAATGAAGTTCGATACAAGAAAGGTTAAACTAGGGGACTTAACCTGCGCCCCGAAGGAGCATCCTTGAATCCAGAATCTAATGAAGCCATCTGGACCCCTTCGTTTATTCTTATCTGGTTTTTTGCACTCCTAACTTTTTTTTCAGCTTTTCAGTTATTTCCTACAGCGCCACTTCGCCTTCAAGAATTAGGTTCTTCACTCGCTGATAGCGGTCTATTTCTATCAATCTTCACATTGGGTTCTTCGATTGGAGCTCTTTTTACAGGAGCCATTGGCGATCGCATTGGTCATCGGCGTATGATGATTTTTTCTTCACTAATGTTTATGTTGATCTCCGGAATTTATGGATTTACAAATTCCCTCTTAACTTTTTATAGTTTGGCTCCGTTTCACGGAGTGGTCTGGTCGGGTATTTTGACTTCCGCTTCTGCCAAGGCAGGAAGCATTATTCCTGAAACCCGACGAACCCAAGGCTTTGCTCTCTATGGACTTGCCGGTCCCATAGGCGTCATTTTGGGTCCTACGGCAGGGGTAACTATTTATCAAAGTTTTGGCTGGAAGATGGAGTGTTTAGGTCTAGTCTTATGCTTCGGAACTCTTTCTATACTAGGTCTCATCATCCCCAAGGATCCGAAATCGATCGATCGTCATTCGTCGCATCTTCAAAAACCTAATCGTTTGATTTTGGAGCTTTCATCTTTGTTATTCATTCAGGCCATCGCCTATGGGGCCCTAAATAGTTATTCTGCCCAAGAAGGTCTCGGGCTCAATCTTCGATGGCCTGCGGCAGGACTCGCGTCCATGGGACTCGGTATGGTGATTATGCGTATCATTGTGGGTATAACAGGACTCGGACAACAGCCTATTATTCATCTTCCACGAATGGCGATTCTCGCTACACTTGGATTAATTGTTTTATCCCTTCCCTTTGGGGGACTTGAACGATTAGTGATTGCGGGTCTTCTTTTTGGCGCCGGCTATTCCATGGTCTTCACGCTCCTCAACACGGCACTCTTAGATACGGTGCCCGAGGAGAGTCGCGGAACCGCTTTTGGGACATTCATGTTTGCTTTCGATGCAGGGATTGGTCTTGGATCTTGGATTTTGGGCTACCTGATTGGAACCTACTCGTATCAATTGGGTTGGAGTGTCGGTGCTTTCTTTATGACCCTCGGGATTCCGCTAGCTTACCAAATTCGAGGGCAACGCTTAGCGCTTCATTAGTAACTATTTTTGACGATGAACTTTAGAGCCCGTATGCGTCGCTTGATCGAGAGGCTTAATAATCATCTCATCGATGTTGACATGTTCAGGAAGTGTTAAAAGCCACTGGACACACGTGGCAATATCCTGTCCCGTGAGAGGGGTCATACCTTGATATACATTTTTAGCTCGAGTTTTATCTTCAAACCGTACGACAGAAAAATTCGTCTCTACCATTCCAGGATCGAGGCTCGTGACGCGAATATTATGACCACAGAGTTCTAGTCGTAACGCCTGCATGAGTGCTTTTACGCCGTGCTTCGTCGCACAGTAGGTTCCGCCCCCTTCATAAACAGCGTGACCAGCGGTAGAACCAATCGCCATGACATAGCCCCAGCCACTTTTCTTGAGATGGGGCAGCGTCGCACGAAGAGTTTTCACTAAGCCTTCGACATTTGTCCTTACCATTTCTTCTAGTTCATCATCCGTGATGGTTTCAATGGGTTCTAGTCCTCGCGCAAGTCCCGCACAGGCTAGAACTACATTCAAGGATCCGAGTGATTTAAGTCCAAAAGATGTAAATGCTTTCACGCTTGCTGTATTTTGAACATCCAAGGCTTTGACGACGATCTTTCCTTTAGATTTTTTAGAAAGTTCTTTTTGTATTTTTTTTAATTTCTCAATGTTGCGAGCACCCAATACCAAAGAGTGTCCCAAAGGAGCTAGCGCTCGAGCACAGGCTTCACCCATGCCCGAGGAAGCACCCGTAATGAGAATATTGAGTTTATGTGGACGCATCATTAACTGCGAAGAAAAGAGGTAGGCGCGGTGTAGGTTAGTTTTTGTTCTTGGGCAACGGGTTCACACGTCAGATGTCCTTCGTGCGTATTCAATCCGAGAAGAAACCCCGGGTCATCGGTGAGCGCTTTTTTCCAACCGGCATTCGCCAACTTCAGCGCATAAGGCAACGTCGCATTAGTCAGAGCAATCGTACTGGTTCGAGGGACGGCCCCGGGCATATTGGCCACGGAATAATGAAGGACGTCCTCCACCATATATACTGGATCCGCATGGGTCGTCGCATGGGTAGTTTCGACACAGCCGCCTTGATCCACCGCCACATCCACGATGACCGAACCTTTTTTCATGCATTTCAACATAGCTCGGGTAATCAGTTTGGGAGCCGAGGCACCCGGCACCAATACGGCGCCAATGACTAAATCCGCCGAGGGCAACGTTTCTTCTATATGCGCTTGGCTACTCCAAAGCGTTTCAATGGATGAGCCAAAAATATCATCGAGATATCGAAGTTGAGGCAAGCTGCGATCTAGCACAGTCACGCGCGCTCCCATACCTACCGCAATCTTTATAGCATTGATACCCACGACGCCACCCCCCAAAACGAGTACGTGCGCAGGAGGCACACCCGGAACACCGCCGAGCAACATGCCTCGGCCTCCCATGGTTTTCTGAAGATATTGAGCACCAACTTGGACGGACATCCGGCCGGCAACTTCCGACATCGGCGTCAACAAGGGTAAACGATGGTCTCGATCCATGATGGTTTCATAGGCAATGGCCGTGACTTTGGACTTGAGGAGCCCTTGGGTTTGCTCCAAATCAGGCGCGAGATGCAGATAGGTGAATAATACTTGACCCTGTTTTAATTTTTTAATTTCACTGGCTTGAGGTTCTTTCACTTTGATGATCATTTCGGCTTGATCAAAGACTTCATCCGCCGTCGCAAGGAGATGGGCACCGGCTTGGGTATATTCGGAATCTAAAAACTCCGAGCCTTCGCCAGCTGTTTTTTGGAGGTAAACCTGATGCCCCGAGGCCACAAGAGCCTTGGTACCCGCCGGGGTTAAACCTACACGATTTTCATTATTTTTGATTTCTTTGGGACATCCAATGCGCATAGATTCGCCTTCACGTTCAACCTCTATTCTACTTGTTTTTGGACAGTCTTTCTTATTCCAAGTACAACGATGGGCCTTCTGTATACACTACAAGGGTGCGAATGAAATACGTGGAGGATGTGTGATCGGTTTTTCCCTTTCGGATGAACAAAAACAATTGCAAACGGACGCTCATACCTTTGCTGTCGAGGTGATGCGTCCCGTTTCACGGCACTATGATCTCACCGGAGAATGGGCCGTCCCGGTCTATCAAAAAGCATGGGAAGTCGGCTATCTCCAATCCCTCGTCCCCAAAGCATACGGAGGCCCTGGTAAAAGCCAACTCGATGAAGCAATTGTGTGTGAGGAACTCGCGTGGGGCTGTGCCGGTCTCTACACCTCCATCATGGCCAACGGCCTAGCCATCACGCCGATCCTTATTGCCGGATCCGATCAGCAAAAGAAAACTTGGTTATCTAAATTAGTGGAGGCGCCTTTGTTCGCCGCCTTCTCGCTCTCTGAACCTAATGCGGGATCGGATGCAGGGGGCATGACCTGTCGCGCCGAGAAAAAAGGGGATGTCTATGTCATCAACGGAACGAAGTGTTACTGCACCAACGGTGGCTATGCTGATTTCTATACCCTCTTTTGTTCTACCGATCCTTCTCGGGGCGCTCGAGGTTCAAGTGCCATCATTGTCCCCCGCAATACCCCAGGACTCACCGTTGGCAAAGCCTTAGACAAGATGGGGCAACGCGCTTCCAATCAAATCGAACTGCATTTTGAAAACGCCGAAGTGCCCGTCGCCAATCTTTTAGGCAAAGAAGGCATGGGCTTCATTATCGCAATGAAAACACTCGACCAAACCCGCGCAGCAGTTGCCGCCGGCGGCGTCGGCGTGGCGCGTGCAGCCTTTGAAATTGCTCTCGACTATGCCAAGACTCGGATTCAATTTGGAAGTCCCATCATTATGAACCAAGGCGTTAGTTTTATGCTTGCTGATATGGCGGTAAAAATTGAGGCGAGCCGCCTTCTGACCTATCAAGCGGCGTGGCTGACGGATCATCAAATTAAGAATTCAAAACAAAGTGCTATTTCAAAAACCTTTGCGACGGATACCGCCATGGAAGTGGCAACCGATGCCGTTCAAATTTTGGGAGGTAATGGATACAGTCGCGAATTCTTGGTCGAGAAATTTATGCGCGATGCCAAACTGCTCCAAATTTACGAAGGGACTAATCAGATTCAGCGACTCGTCATTGCTAAAGAGATTCAACAAGGTAATTAGCGGAGTATACACATGGGTCTCTGTCGGCTCTGTCAAGCAAAAGCGGGCTTCTTTCGAACTGAACATCCCGCATGCGTGGAAAAACAAAAGAATGCAGATACCTTATTGCGCGATTTGTTTTTCAAACACAAAGATGATCCACGGCCAATTTTGAAAGAGGCTCAAAAGATTGCGGACGAGGGCTTTATCGTTACACTTCTGTCTTATAAGACCGATCTCTTTTCGAGCATGGTTCATGAAGCCCTCGAGACCGACGGTTTGACCGAAGCCGAAGAAGCGAAACTCAATAACCTTTTTGGGTATCTAGAACTCACGCCTGAGGACTGCAAGGACGCTTTTATAAAAAAAGGTAAAGGAATAGTAATACGCGAAATACTGTCAGGACGCATACCCGAAAGCAGTGGGATCAATTTTGGGACCCCTGTTATTTTGGGAAAAGAAGAACAAATTATTTGGGCCTGGTCGGGGGTCGCTTTCTATGAAATGCGTGAACATAAGTCCTTTGAGGGAGGCAGCCAAGGGGTCAGCCTCAGAATCGCCAAAGGGGTGTATTACCGTATTGGATCTTTCAAAGGACACCCGGTGGTGACAACCCGACAAACGCACGTGGGTGAGGGAGCTCTGATTTTCACAAATAAATATCTTTTTTGGACGGGAGACGGAACGACAAAATCCATAAAAATTGCATGGAAAAAATTAATTTCGGTTCAAGGATATTCCGACGGCATTGGTCTTCAAGCCGAAGGGGCGCGTATGAAACCCATGACCTTCTTATTCGGATCGGAGGACGGCTGGTTTGCTAAAAACCTAGCCGAGAATATTCCTCGTTTAGCTGACTAGAAACTATGGACTACCGATGAGCCCCACTGCCCTCGTCTGCGCCTATTCTTCCCTTGGGACTGTGGCCCTGCAATGTGTTCTAGATGCGGGGATTTCTGTCGAGGCCCTTTTTACATACGAACCGTCGCCGGAGGACTACTGGTTTACTCCGCCCGAGGTTGTAGCTCGAGCTAATGGTATTCCTGTTTTCAAGCTAGATCATTTCAATAGTGAGGAGAATTTCCGTCGCTGTCAGCAATTTCAACCTGATCTGTTGTTTAGTTTTTACTTTCGCGAAATGATTCAAGGACGTTTTCTCTTGCTACCCAAACTTGGTGCCTATAACCTCCATGGTAGTTTACTTCCTCGATATCGAGGGCGTGCTCCCATCAATTGGGCTATCGCTCGAGGTGAATCAGAAACCGGACTGAGTCTTCATTGCATGACCGAGAAACCCGATGATGGAGATATCGTCGCACAAACTAAAATCTCAATAGATTGGAACGACACCCCATTGTCCCTAACTGAAAAAATGACCTTTGCGGCGCCAAATCTTCTCGGTCAGGTCTTACCTCATATCGCCGGAGGAAATCCCTCTAGACAACGTCAAAGTGACCTAGGCCCCTCATCCTACTTTGGACGGCGAAGGCCTGAAGATAGCGAACTGCATTTCGACATGACGGCGCAACAGGCCTTCAACGAAATACGAGCCGTGGCTGAGCCGTGGCCGACGGCTTTTCTGAAAAGAACCACGCAAACACTTTACTTTGCCTGGGCTATGCCTAGTGATCACCCCTGTCCCATCGGTCACTATCGAATCAAAGACCAACAATGTCACCTGGGCTTCAAGGATGGAGCCTTGGTACTTCATCGTCTGCGATTAGACCAACAAAAAGCATCCGATGACCCACAAAAACATGCACAATGGTTGAAAGTTCTTGGAATTCCATCGGCTTAAAGATATATTAATTTTTGTTTTACGAGGTGTGCTATGAATTTCACAAAATTCTTAACGTTCTCAATACTATTGTCCCTCTCTCTAGTTGCCCAAACGCCTCTGTTCAAGATGGAGCCCAACGTAGCTCGAATGAAAAAAGATCTCGTCTATCTCGCTGGTCCTGAAACCATGGGGCGAGGCACGGGTGAAGTGGGTCAAGCTGTCGCTGCGGCGTATATTGCTAAAGAATTCAAAGCCGCCGGCCTTGAGATGATCAAAGGTGACACCATGAATGGTTATCTTTTTTCATACCCACTTAAGAAAACGACAGTGAGTCCCTCCAAAATGAAAATGAAGATCGGGGATCTGTCCTTAAATTCCGGAGCTGATTATGAAACGATGTCCTCGACTAACTTTGAGGGCGAACTTATTCGCATGAAAGAATCCGATATTACGACCACCCTTGATCTGAAAGATAAGATGGCTTTTGTGGTTCTCGAAACCAACAGCGACATGCAAGCCATGCAACGAGTAAACCGAAGCATCATGCAAGCAGGGGCCATTGGCATCATCTATGGATGGTCAACCTTTGGATCTAGCCAAAAAGCGCTCATGAATATGTTGAAATCCCAAAGCGGTCCTCGCTTATCTATTCCCAATGCCACGGGCCCAGCTCGACCGGGACGAACTCCACGCTTCACGGCTTGGCTTACCGAAGAGGGATTCCAAAAAACCCAAGCCTCATTCAAGGAAGGCATGAAAGTGTCCTTCCAGGCTGGTGTTGATGAAGAGATATTCACAACGACCAATGTGGTCGGCGTCATTTCCGGAACAGATCCTGTTCTAAAGAATGAATACGTTGTTCTCTCAGCCCATCATGATCATTTAGGCGGTACGAAAGATAGTTATTACCCGGGGGCTGATGATAATGGTTCAGGGACCGTAGGTCTCATAGAATTAGCACGACAATTTAAATTAAGTGATAACAAGAGAAGTATTTTGTTTTTATCAGTCTCGGGAGAAGAAAGGGGGCTACTAGGATCAGAATCCTTTCTTTTAAATTCACCAATTCCTGTCCAACAGATGGTTGCAAACATTAATATGGATATGATCGGGCGACTAGAAACAACACGCGTCGACGTCGCTCCTGCTCGTGTAGAGAAAGGGGTTAGCGAACTTACCAAATATGCACGGGAGATCGCTAGTTCGCTAGGCGTTAATTTGACTGCAGAAGCCGATAAGTACTGGTTGAGATCTGACCATTACAATTTCTTCAAACGAGGTATTCCTGCTATTTTCTTCTTTGATGGAATGGGCGATATCTATGATTACCATCAGAAAACGGACACAGAAGATAAAATAAATTATGAAAAAATCTCTATAATTGTCAAACTGCTTTACGGTGTTACCCGCACCACAGCCAATGCCGAAAAAGCGCCACGTATTTTAGAGAAGAATGAGTACGACTCATGGACTTGGGCTACCCCACCTAAAGAAGGTAGTAAATAAATCCTTTTTCACTAATGATGATGAGGATGCGAGTGGTGATGAGGGCCCTTATGAATGGGGTCCTCCACTCCTGCTGAGTCGTGATCGTGAATAAAGAGATGATGATGTCGATCGGCCATTATTTGGGTTTCAAAATGGACTGTTAGGTGACGAACTTTGTACTTCGCCCACAAGAGATATTCAATATCTTCAAGATAGGCCTCGGTTTCATCAAGTCGGTCAGCCCTAACAACAACATGCGCAGTTGCGATAGCTAAATGACTACATAGTTTCCAACTTCTCAAATCTTGAACATCAATTATGCCCGGGAGCTTTTTTATATCATTGATGGCTTCTTGATGATCGAATGCTGACCAATGCAGCAAAATAGCTAAGACATCTTTGAGTAAGACGTATACTCCACGACTAATGATGAGCAAAATCAACAGAGCAACAAGGGGATCAATCCATATCCAGCCCGTGAAGCGAATGACAATCATAGAAATAATTAAAATAAAACTCGTAATACTATCGGTCAGTGCATGAAGATAAGCACCTTTTAGATTTAAATTATTAATGACTTCATCGGCTTCTTGGGGGACTAGTATTCGTGTCGCAAGCAGATTAAGCGTAAGCCCAACTAAGGCAAACAAAAGGACCTGTTCGGTTTGGATAGGTTGGGGATTTTGAAATCGATCTATAGCTTCAGATGCTATGTAAAACCCGAAAACAATAAGGAGTATCACGACGATTAGACTATTGATTACCTCAAGACGGTGGAGTCCATAAGGCAAACGGTGGTCTGGGGAATGTTTATGGGCTACCCATAGACTTCCAATACCCAGAGTATTAACAAAGGCATCATTAAGGTTCTCTAAACTGTCGCTGATTAAACCGACGGAGCCTGTTAAAAAGCCTCCAACACCTTGAATCATAAAACTAACAAAAAATACAAGCGCGCTCAATAATAAGCGACGATTGGTGGATCCATGATTAGAGTGGTCATGCAACATTATTACTGACCTTGAAAGCGAGGCGGTCGCTTTTTCTTGAAGGCTTCAAGGCCTTCTTGTCGATCTGTAGTTTGAAGAAGACTAAGGTAATATTGACGTTCGATGGCAAGTCCTTCAGAGAGAGGCAAAAGTAGGCCTTGTTGGATAGCCTGCTTAGCGGCTCGAATAGCAAGAGGGGCGTTACGAAGAATGCTACTTGTAAGCTCTCTGGCTTCACTTTCACCATTTTCGCTAGTACTGATCCCCTCAATAAGTCCAAGACTTTTGGCTTCTATCGCTGAAATGCGTTGCGCGGTGTAAATCATTTGTTTGGCTCTTGAGCTACCTAACAACCTCCCCAAACGCTGGGTACCTCCGGCTCCAGGAATGATCCCGATTGAGGTTTCAACAAGACCGACCTGCATTGACGGGGTTCCAATTCGCACATCGCAGGCTAAAGCTAACTCGAGCCCTCCTCCGAAAGCCACGCCCTGAAGGACTGCGATCGTGGGAAAAGGTAATGACTCAATACGACTAAGAAGTTCTCCTAACCGATCCAAAAATTGAACGATTTCAATATCGGACATTTGGGCCCGCTCTTTGAGGTCTGCTCCAGCACAAAAGACCCCTGGTACTTTAGATTGAATCAGTAGGACTCGTGTCTGATTGAGATCAAGATCACTAATTGCCTGATGAAATGCCTCTAAAAAAGATCGACTAAAGGCATTTTTACCTTCTGGGCGATTCATATGAAGAATCACTCCGCCCTGGCAATCCCCATCGAGAAGTTGGCGCTCAATCATGTTTTTACTCGAGTTCAACGAGGGCGTCTCCCTCGTTCACAAATTGACCTACCGAGACAACGATGGTCTTAATACGGCCAGCCTTCGCCGTCGCAACGGGGATCTGCATTTTCATCGATTCCATAATGATGACGTCTTGGTCAGGATCAATAACATCACCTACGTGGACACAAATTTCGAGAATTTTTCCAGCCATCTCAGCATAAATAAAATTCATAGAGCACCTGAAGACCTAGTTTAACGGCTTTTGATCTACGTGTCCTCGTCAGACTCGGGACCATCAAGGGTGACTAATTCATCATCGACCTGAAGTTGATCCCCTTCCTCAACATGAATTTCGACAACTACCCCCGCAATAGGTGCATAGACGGTCTCTGGAATACCCTCCATACTTTTGTTTTCAATGAGAACCAAAGATTCGTCTTCATCCACCTCGGAACCCACGCGGATACGCACTTCAACAACTTGGCCACTCCAAGGGGTTCGAACGATCAAGAGGGTCTCCTAAGTGAAAAATAATAGTGGGACTTCACATGATTAAAAAATACTCCCATTATTAGAGTTCAAACATTTTTATTTTTGGGATACTAGAAGATGAGGTGGAATGATGGCTGTAGCCTGTGGCATTGTCGGTTTACCCAATGTAGGTAAATCAACGCTTTTTAATGCGCTCACGAGAGCGGGAGCGGCCAGTGCCAACTATCCCTTTTGCACCATCGAACCCAACACGGGAGTTGTGGATGTTCCCGATGAACGCCTCCAAGCCTTGGCAAATATTGTTCATCCTGAACGTATCCTTCCCGCCAGTCAAGAATTCGTAGATATTGCAGGTCTTGTCCGAGGAGCATCGAAAGGTGAAGGGCTAGGAAATGCATTTCTCGCCAATATTAGAGATACTGATGCAATCGTTCAGGTCTGTCGATGTTTTGAAGATTCGAACGTTACCCATGTCGAAGGGTCAGTCGACCCAGCTCGCGATATCGAGATTATAGAAACCGAATTGATGTTAAAAGATTTAGAGTCCGTAGATAAAGGCATTCAGAAGCATTCGAAAACTGCCAAGGGGGGCGACAAAGAATCCGTCGCTATTTTGGCAATCCTGCAACGTATTTTAGAAGCTTTGAATACTGGAAAACCTGCGAGTTCGTTGGGGCTCAAAGCGGAAGATCGAGGACTTGTGAAGTCGTTTGGACTCTTGACGCTTAAGCCTGTCCTTTTTGTCGGCAATATTAGTGAAAAAGATATTGCCCATCCTATGAATAATCCTCATTTCGTTCGTCTGCAACAACTTGCTCAAGAACGACATGCTCCCGTGATTGCGCTTTGCTCAAAACTTGAGGCCGAAATTCAAGAATTAGATTCCTCCGAGCGTCCTCTCTTTCTCGAGGAGTCGGGATTGAAAGAACCCGGTCTCAATACTTTAATTCGATCGAGCTATGATCTCTTGGGTCTTCAGACCTATTTAACGGCCGGCGAGAAGGAAGTGCGTGCTTGGACCATTCCCAAAGGTTCAACAGCGCCTCAAGCGGCCGGAGTTATTCACACCGATTTTGAAAAAGGATTTATCCGAGCTCAAGTTATTGCTTACCGAGACTATATCGAACATCAAGGCGAACAAGGCTCTAAAGATGCTGGCAAAATGAGAACTGAAGGCAAAGACTATGTCGTCCAAGATGGAGACGTCATGCATTTCCTCTTTAACGTTTAGCCACGAATTTTCATAGCACGAAGACGTTTGACGCGCTCTTTGACGGGTGGGTGAGTGCTGAATAAGGACATCAGTCCTCCACCTGACAAAGGATTCACAATCATCATATGTGCTGTGGCAGGTTCAGCATCCATCATGGGTACTTGTTGATTGTAATTCTCAAGTTTTTCCAAAGCTGAGGCAAGCATGTCAGGTCGACCGGTGATGGTTGCACTGAATTGGTCAGCCATAAATTCACGAGATCGGCTGAGTGCCATCTGCAACATCATGGCTGCGAGGGGTCCTAAAATCATCACGGCAATAGCACCTACACCACTTGAACTTCGTCCTTCTGAATCTCGAGAACCACCGAACCACATAGCCATTCGTGAAATGAACATAATAGCTTGAGCCAAAACTGCGGCAATGGATCCTACTAAGATATCGCGATGACTAACGTGACCAAGTTCATGGGCTAGGACGGCTTCAAGTTCTTCACGATTCATCAGGCGGCGGATACCTGATGTGACGGCGACGACTGCTCGTTCTGGATTTCTTCCTGTTGCAAAGGCGTTGGGAGTATCGTCAGGAATGATAGCAATACGAGGCATGGGTAAATTAGCTCGACGTACTAAATTTTGAACCATTTCATAGAGCTGGGGATCATCTGAAGAAGAAATAATCTTGGCTCGATAGGCTTTTAAAACGATGCGATCAGAGAAAAAATAACTGATACCATTCATCACAATAGCAATACCCAAAGCCATCACAAGACCCTGTTGACCGTAAAATACATCGCCGATCACCATCAGCAGTCCCGACATGGCAATAATTAATATAAAAGACTTAAAACGATTCATAAATCACCTTAGATATCCATTTTAGCCTAATAACTATAAGGGTCCCTGCATTCGCTGAAGTAGTAAAGACTCGACAGAGCAAAAGGCGGTTTAGGCGGTCTAAACGTTCCGCTCAGATATAGAAAGGTGACATTCAGCGGAAAGTCTGTTATTTAGAAACCTGAAGTACTATTCAAAAATCTGCGTTTCGAGGACTTAACTTTTATGTCAAAACTAGGTAAAAAATGGTCTTGTTTTAGTTGCGGAACTAAATTCTATGACTTCAATAAGGCAGAGGTCGTCTGTCCGAAATGTGGTACCAATCAAAAAGCCTCTGCATCAAAAGCAAAAGCCGTTAAGAAAACTAAAGCAGCCCTTGACATTGATGATGATCATTCAGAACAAGAGGACTCTACTGATGAAGCAGCCACTACGGATAATCCCCTCGAGCCCGAGAAAGAGGGTATCGATCCGGGGGGTCTCAAGATGGATGACTACGACGAATAAGAAGGGTACTTTTCATTTCAATGCTACCTCCAAGACATATTGATCGTCATGTTCATCTTGAAGGGGGTATCGATTCGCATTGGGTTCGCTCCCAAACTCATTTACAAGGCAAGTCCATACCGTCATCACTAGAAGAGCTATGGAGGGGCCAAGACCGATCTTTCGATGATTTCATTGAAGGTTTTTTATTCATTGCCTCCCTTATTCGTAATCGTGAATCAATACGAGATGCTGTAAGATCCATCACTGCACGAACCCTGGCTTCAGGGGGACATGGATTTGATCTATGGTGTTCTCCCCATTGGCTAGTCGTTCAGGAAAAACAACTAAGCCTTGAGGAATTCTGGAAAGGTCTAGAGGAAGGACTCAACGAAGCTCGAAATCAGGGCCTCGCTACCGCAGTCGTCATTGATGCTGTAAATCATTTTGGTATCGACCATGGTCATGAAGTCATTGATCTCATCAGCATGGACCTTCCGGACTACGTCGTAGGATTCTCCACAGGAGGTCTCGAACGGGTACCCTTTCGAGATTGGGCACCCGTGTTTAATCGTGCACGAAAACTTGGTCTTCGTATCGCTGCTCATGCAGGTGAAAATGGAGATGCCAAAAATGTAACTGAGGCTATCGTGGAAGCGGGGGTATCGCGCATTGTTCATGGTGTTCTTTCGGATGATCAAACGCTGAACTTACTTTGTACACAAAATATCCCGGTAGATATATGCATTTCTTCGAACCGTATTTTAGTGCCATCTCTTGTCAAGCATCCTTTACCTCATATGATTCGATCAGGAGTCCGCTGTGCACTTGGAACCGATGATCCCGGTATCATTCCATGCTCACTAGAGACCGAAGAAAGACTAGCCCGTCGACTGGGATTGACTGATGATGAAGTCAAAAAACTTTGGGTTCACGGAGAAGCCGATGCATGGTGTTTGCAAGGACGAGCCCATTGAGAGCCAAAAGCCTTAGGTAGGGTCAAAATAGCGATTCTTTATGTTGAAACTTGACGATAGAATTAAGGATTCCGCTGCGCCCTTAGCTCAGCTGGATAGAGCTTCAGGCTTCGAACCTGACGGTCGGGCGTTCGAATCGCTCAGGGCGCACCATCAAAATTTGACAATGCGAGTGTGGTGGAATTGGTAGACACCCAGGTCTTAGAAGCCTGTGC
>SXGQ01289316.1_pt1 | contig 26006 bp, 20 predicted proteins | sample 3178371 | NCBI WGS metagenome assembly SXGQ01 (sample SAMN11356859, study PRJNA531348) | freshwater metagenome | isolation source: freshwater sample F1-20 | place: China: Fuxian Lake, Yuxi | collected 2017-12-25 | reverse complement strand
CGACCGACCCCAGTCCGGCCCTACCCGTCACCCAAGTGGTGGCACGACCCGCACGAAGGCCCAACGTCGGCACCAAGGACACGTCCCGGAGGGCGCGACCACGCGGCGCACCGGTCACTCCCTATCTGCCGCCGGTCCTCGTCGTGCAAACCGCGACCGACCCCAGTCCGGCCCTACCCGTCACCCAAGTGGTGGCACGACCCGCACGAAGGCCCAACGCCGGCACCAAAGACACGTCCCGGAGGTCACGACCACGCGGCGCACCGATCGTCGGCTATCCCCCGCGCACGGCTTGACCACCCGTCGAAAGCGATCCTCTGGATGGAGACCCTCTCCTGCGAACCAGCGCCACCATTGCCGGGCGCCGACCCGACGCCCGCCAAGACCCTCGCCACTTCGCACCACGGCGCGACGCCGGCCCGATATCGTGCCGGGCGCCCGATCGCAGCTGCCAGTGGGGCACTACCGGGGGATCACTCAACCCGTGCGGTCGTTCAGGACGTATCGTTCCACGGAACCTTGGTTCCACCTCACCAACGAAGCGACACTCTGGGGTGATGCCCCGCGGGCGAGGTGGGGCGGAGCAGACACATCGACCCACAAACATGCCAGGAACCACGATCATGGGCCAGGTAGTCACACGTGACGCATTGATGAGTGCCCTCGGGCAAGCACGCGCGGACGGACGTCGCATCGTTTTCACCAACGGGGTCTTTGATCTCCTGCATGTCGGACATGCTCGCCTGCTGGATACCTGCCGCGCCCAATCGGGCACCGACGGGCGCCCGCCGGTCGTAGTGGTCGGCGTCAACGCCGATGCATCGGTTCGCGCTCTCGGGAAAGGACCAGACCGGCCACTCGTACCCGAAGATGACCGTGCCGAACTTCTAGCCGCTTTGGGATCAGTCGACTTCGTGACCATCTTCGAGGAAGCGACGGCCGTCAACCTTGCCCGCGTGGTCAAGCCGGACCTTTATGTCAAAGGTGGCGACTACGCCTTGGATGCGTCAGCGTCGGACCTGCAGATCGCGTCCGCCCGTCTCCCCGAAGCGTCCGTCGTTCGCGATGGTGGCGGGTCCGTCCTGCTTGTCCCTACCGTCGCCGGCCGTTCAACCACGGCACTCGCCCGAAGGATCGCCACACCCGCACCCATCCCGCCACCGAGTGGACAAGGTGCCGGCGGGTGACCGCCATCAACCCTCACGTTGGAAACCCGCCTCGCCGGGGCGTCGTCGCGAATGCGATCCGCCTCACTCTTGGCAATATCGGCAGTCGCGTCCTCGGTCTCGTCAGGGAACAGGTCGTCGCTGCCCTCTTCGGCACCACCGTCGCAGCCTCGGTCTTCAGTGCGGCCAGTCGCGTCCCCACGATGGTCTTCGACCTGCTAATCGGCGGCGCGCTCTCCTCGGCACTCGTGCCGGTTTTCGCTGAAGTTGCCTCCCGCAACCAGAAAGCCGGCGTGTCCATCGACATTGCCACCCAAAGTGGAATGAGCACGGGCGACGGGACAACGGACCGGTCCGGGGCCATCCCTGCCCGTAGCGAAGTAGGCCCGGGAGACTTGGCGACAGACGTCCAATCCGGAGAACTCGGTGCCGTCGCCGGTGCCGTCCTCGGGATTGCCCTCGCCGTCCTCATCCCGGTCGTGATCGCCTTGACCATCGCTGCCGAACCACTGATGGAACTCCTCGGCACCGGGTTCGCTCCCGAGGTCCAGTCCATAGGGGTCCTGCTCGTCCGCCTCGCCTTGCCCACCGTAATCCTCATGGGGGTCGCTGCCATCTTCCAGGCGATGCTTCTGGCCAGGAATGACGTCACGCGCCCAGCAGTCGCACCGGCCATCTACAACCTCGGCATCATCATCGGTGCCCTCGCCCTAAGTCCGTGGATGGGGGTCTCCAGCCTGGTGATCGGCATGCTCATCGGAGCCACCGGCCAGGTTCTGCTCATGTGGCCCAACCGCGCCGTTGGTCTCCGGATCCGCGTTGATCTGCGTCATCCCGCCGTGAGGCGCATCCTTCGCCTCTACGGCCCAGTCGCCGGAGGTCTGGTCGTGTCAGCCGCGGTCATCATCCTCGACACCCGCCTCGCCTCGCAGACCGACGCCGGCAGCCTCGCCGCAATGCGATATGCAACCACCATCGTGCAGTTGCCACTCGGCCTCGTGGTAGCCGCCGTGTCCACCGCATCCCTGCCCGTCCTTGCCGGGTATGGACGCAATGGCCTGAATGAACCCGGGTTCAGGCAGACCTTGGGGAATGGCCTGACCGCCTCTGTGGTACTTGTTGCACCCCTGATGGTCGGCGCGATGGTCCTGCGCGAACCGATCGTGCGTCTCCTGTTTGCGCGCGGTGCCTTCGACGACGCGGGTGTCGCACTCACCGCGACCGCCCTCCTCTGGTACGCCCCGCAACTGCCATTTGTTGCCATCGACCAGTTACTCATCGCGGCCCTGTATGCCGTGCAGAACACCCGGGTACCCGTGATCGCCGGCGTGGCGTGTGCCGGCATCTTCGCCACCGTCGCCATCACCACCATCGATCCACTCGGGATGAAAGGTCTTGTGTTGGCGAACACGGTGCAACACGGGGCGCACGCCACAATCCTCGCGGTCTACCTCATGAGGCACGGCATACCCCTCACGTCCTCCCGCATCCGCACGATGCTACGCGTAACCGTGGCTTCCGGCACGATGGCTCTCGCCCTGACAGGCGCAACCGTCGTGGTCATGCCACCCACAACAACCGTGACACTTATCCTGTATCTCGGAGTTGCCGCTGGTATCGGTGGCGCAATCTACCTTGGCACCCTCGTCGCCCTGCGCGGCTCCGAGGTAATGTCAGTCCTCGCCGCAATCCGGGCGCGAAGGGCGTGAGCCGTGCGCCTGTCAATCCGGCTTCGAAGGGCAGTTGCAAGGTGTCGAAACAAGCGAAGCGTGTGTATATCGGGTGCAAGTGACTGTGCTGCGCAATCGTGAGAACCAATCGCATGACTGACACACCGTCCGCGGGCCCGGAACCCGGCACTGCAGACGATCCGAACCGTACTCCCCCCTGGCGCCAGGCAAGCGAAGCCAACATGAACCAGGCGGGGTGGTCGCGGGGTGACGGACCAGGCGAAGCGCATCCACACCCAGCGCGAGTTGGTGGGACATCTGGCACGCTCATCTGGGGTCTGGTCCGCAGCCTTCGACCTCGCCAGTGGCTCAAGAACGGTGTCGTGCTTGCGGGCATCGTCTTCGCACGCGAACTCGGTGATCCTGACCGCGTCGCCCGTGCCGTCATCGCCGCAGCCCTGTTCTGCCTGTTGTCCGGCGCGGTCTATCTCGTCAATGACGTCCTCGACCGCGAGAAGGACCAGCACCATCCCGTCAAGTCACGTCGTCCGATCGCTGCCGGAATCGTGCCACCAGCCCTTGCCCTCGCTGTCGCCCTCGTGATCGCCATCGGCGCACTTGCCTCGGCAACCATGCTTGCACCCGTGTTTGGCGCGACTGCCATGGCCTACCTGGTCCTGCAAGCCTTGTACGTCGCGGTCATGAAGCACATCGTGATCCTCGATGTCCTTGCGGTCGCCAGCGGATTTGTCCTGCGCGCCGCCGCCGGGGCGCTCGCCATCGACGTCCCGATCAGTCCTTGGCTCTACGTCGTGACCCTTCTCCTTGCCCTCTTCCTCGTCCTCGGCAAGCGACGTCAGGAGCTCGTCCTCCTCACCTCAGACGCCGCCAACCACCGCGACGTCCTTCGCAACTACTCGCTACCGTTCGTCGACCAACTCCTATCGATCGTCACCACCGCATTACTTGTCTCATACATGCTGTACACCTTCTTCTCCGAAAACCTTCCCCGAAGTCACGCGATGATGCTGACCATCCCGTTTCCCCTCTACGGCATCTTCCGGTACCTCTACCTGATCCACGTGCGAGGTGATGGCGGTGCCCCCGAAGAGGTTCTCCTGCGCGACCGTCCCCTCGCGTGGTGTTGCGGTGCCTGGGTCGCTGCCTCGATTGCGGTCGTCTACCTCCGCTAGGCAACTCCCACAGAAATGCGGGCGAGACACGTCTTTCTTCTCCCACCGGTGCGGGGGAGGGGTTGGTGGCGGGCATTCCTTCACCGACACCGCCTCCGCGGCACCGCTGACAACGATGAACATCGCCGCCGCGCCTGAGGCGATACCGTTCAACCGATGACCATGCGAGTTCTCGTGACCGGCGGCGCAGGCTTCCTTGGCGTGAACCTCGCGCACCACTTGACCAGGCAGGGGGTCACCGTCGTCTCCCTGGATATCGCCACCCCCGTTGCCTCGGAATACCCACTTGGCACGCTCTTCCGGGTCGGTGACGTCCGCGATCCGGGCACAGTCAGTCGCACACTTGCCGATACCGGTCCGATCAATGTCGTCATTCATGCCGCCGCTGCCTTGCCCCTTTGGCGGGCGCACGATATCCGTACCACTAACATCGCAGGCACGCATACCGTCCTCGAGTGTGCACGGACGGCCGGTGTGCCTCGCACCGTCTTCATCTCGTCAACCGCCGTTTATGGCGTCCCTGAAAAGCACCCGACGGAGGAAACCGATCCGATGATTGGCGTAGGTCCATATGGCGAAAGCAAGGTCGCTGCCGAGCAAATCTGCGCTGCCTACCGCGCCCAGGGCTACTGCGTGCCGGTCGTGCGCCCGAAGACCTTTCTCGGTCCGGGTCGCCTCGGTGTCTTCCAGATCCTCTACGACTGGGTATTCTCCGGCAAGCGCATCCCCATCCTCGGACCAGGGCACAACCGCTACCAGTTGCTTGAGATCGGCGACCTGTGCGATGCCATCTGGCGGACAGCCACCCATGCGTCCGATCGGGTCAACGACACCTTCAACGTCGGCGCCTCCCGCTTCGCAACTGTTGCCGAGGACGTGGGAGAGCTGTGCCGACATGCCGGAACGCGCGCACAGGTCTTCCCTGTCCCGGCGTGGCCGGCAAAGACCGCCCTCCGAACCCTGGAAGCCGGCAACCTCTCACCCCTGTACCGGTGGGTCTACGGCACTGCCGACCGGGATTCCTACGTCTCCACGAACAAGATCAGGGATGCCCTCGACTGGCACCCACGCCACAGCAACGCTGAGGCCTTGATCCTCGCCTACGACTGGTATGTCGCGCACCGTTCCGAACTCGGCACAAGCACCGGGGTGACCCACCGGGTCGCGTGGAACCAAGGCGCCCTCACGCTGCTGAAAAAACTTCTGTGAACACCCAAGGCCCCCATACTCTGTCGCCCACGCATCCCTCCTCTCTCGCGCCGCAACGGGGCTGCGGGTGGGGATCTCTCGTCCTGTTGATGCCCTGGTGCCCAAGCACGGCGCCTATACATCAGGCGGGGCTGGGGTGGAGAAGCGAAGCGCCTGTACACCAGGCGGGGCGGGGGTGGAGAAGCGAAGCGCGTATACAACAGGCAGGGCGGGGCTGGGGTAGGGTACGGATACCCTGATGTTCCGCATCGACTTCCACTCACATACCGGCCACTCCCATGATGCCAACGTCCCGGCCGCATCACTGCTTGACGGTGCCGTCCGCGCCGGGCTGTCCACACTGTGCGTCACGGACCACAACACCATCGATGGGGGTCGCCAGGCGGCCTCCTTGGTCGCGCGCCGGCCCGATCGCTACCCCGGTCTGTCCGTCATCATTGGTGAGGAAATCATGACCAGCGAAGGTGAGGTCATCGGCCTCTTCCTCACCTCGACCATCCCACGCGGACTGACCCCCGAGGAAACGATCAGGCGCATCCGCGACCAAGGCGCCCTCGTGACCGTCCCCCACCCCTTTGATCGCCTCCGTGGGTCCCGCCTGCGAAGCACCGCAATCCAGCGCATCGCCGACGCCGGCCTGATCGACGCGATCGAAGGACTGAATGCGCGGGTCACGTTCAGTGCCGACAACGACCGGGCAATCGCCTTCGCGCGCGCCTACGGGTTGCCAGTCGTCGCCGGAAGTGACGCGCACACGGCGGGCGAGGTAGGTCGTGCCTGGGTAACCCTCGCCGAGCCGCCCGGCACGACCCCCGACATCCTGCGCAAGCAACTCGTGGCAACGCGGGGGACCCCTTCCAGCCCACAAGCAGCCATGGGTCACGCCATCGGTGGAAGGCTGAGTTCACCCATCGTCCACATCGGCAGCTCCCTCGCCCGGTGGCAGCGTCGCCTTGGTCTTTTGCCGGACGTCGTTCTGTGAGTTCGGTACCGTCCGCATCGCTGGTCAGAGGCAGCCACAATCCCGGAACACCAACGACCGACGAGGGCCGCTCTCCCAACCCGTTCTCCCCAACGGCTGCCAATCTCGACCCACTTCCGTCACGACGCAGCCTCCTTGCAATCCGTGCCTCAATTCCCGCCCCATCGCGAGGCATCGTGATCCTCTGGCTTCTCGCCCTCACCATCTACGGCAGCGCGTACCAGGCCCAGTTCGCCTGGGGTGAACGGCCGATCTACCACATCACAGGCGACGAACCTCACTACCTCACCATCGCGACCAGTCTGATCCGCGACGGTGACCTCGAGATTTTCAACAACTACCGAGACAAGGACTACCTGCCTTTCTATCCATGGCATCTAGGTGATCCACGCGATCCCGAGGACATGCACGCCCTCTACGGCACCGGCGGAAACCTGTATTCCAAGCACAGCATCGGACTACCACTGCTGATCATCCCTGCAATGTGGCTTGGAGGGCATAGTCTCGCGATCGGGTTCATGATGGCCCTGAGCGCGTTGCTTTCCACGGAACTATGGCGTCTCGCCCGGGATGTCACTGGGCGCCAAACCGAAGCGCCCCTGCATCGGGGGCAGCGGAGCGCGCATGAACCAGGCGGGGCGGGGCGGGGATTTAGCGGGGCTTTCGCCACCGCCACGTGGTTCCTGGTTGTGACCGCCTCGCCACTCCTCTTCTACAGCGACCAGTTCTACCCCGAGGTGCCCGGCGCACTCCTCGTGACCGTGGCCCTACGCGCCCTCCTGCAAAGCACCCTTGGCACCGCATCGTTCGTGCGCCTTGCCATTGTCATTTCACTCCTGCCATGGTTCCACCTTCGCTACATCCCCATCGCCGCCGTCATCGCCACGTGGGGACTGATCCGGTGGGCGTTTCCCGGATTGGCAGGCCCCTCTCCCGACGGCAAAGTCATGGACGGTCCGACCCGAAACTGGGTTGGTGCAGTCCTCGGAACCCTGATCGTCGCCGTCGCCGGTGGCGGCCTCGTCACCCTTTTCATGCGCCTCTTCGGAGGCATTCCCGCAGTGAACGACTACGGGTCCGTATCCCTGTCGAACATCCCGGCCGGTGCCCTCGGACTGCTTTTCGATCGCCAGTACGGCCTCCTGCCCTACGGACCGGTCTACCTCCTCGCCATCTACGGCCTCCTCGCCTTGCCCCGCCAGCTGGGTTGGGTGCGCAGCGGCCCCATGCTCACCTTGCTGATCTCATACTTCGCGTTCATTGCCAGTTTCAGCTTCTGGTTCGGCGCGTTCAGTCCGCCTTCACGAATGCTTGTGCCCGTGATGCCGATCTTCGTGGCCGGCCTGGCCGTCGCCCTGCATCGATGGCGTGGATGGCGGATGACCATCGCCGCCATCGCACTTGCGCTCGCCGACTGGGCCATCGTTGCCCAACTCATCGCCGTTCCACGGCTCCGATACAACTACTGGGACGGCAAGAGCATCCTCCTTGCCCACCTCTCACAGGTGTGGGAAACCGACGTCACCCAGGTCCTGCCAACCTTCGTTGTGCCCGAACAAGCCTCATACGTCTGGGCGGCCGGGGCAATGGCAGGCCTCTTCGGCATCTTCATGCTGATCACGACCAGCCGACCGGTCAGTCGAAGCAACCGGATGCCTGACGGTCTGCCGACAATCGGCAGCGTCGTGATCACTCCGGATGACAAACGTCGCGAAGATCCCTGAGACATGTTGGCACGATGCAACTAGCCCGTCGCCCCATCAACCGGTCAACAGTCATCGGCGCTGTTCTACTCGCACTCGCGCTTCTGCTTGACATCATTGCCACGAACCGGCTTGCCATCGCCCTCGGTCCCGCGTCGGACCTCTTTCCTCGATGGGTCGGCGCCCGCGCATGGGTCATCGACAACGTTGATCCCTACAGTCCGGACGTGACCTCAACAGTCCGGTCGGCAATGGGTGATGCGCTTGGGTGGGATGGCACCGCCGACAGCGGAACCTTCGCGTTCGGGTTCGTCTATCCCGGGTACGTCGCTCTCCTTCTTGCCCCACTTGCCATCCTGCCATTCCCGGCGGCCTCGACAATCTGGCTCCTGATTTCCCAGGCATCGGTCGTCGGCACGGTCTGGCTTGTCTGGCACACACCTTCGCACATGCGCCACCCCAACCCAACCCCGCCTGATGCAAACGCGCTTCGCTACCCCAACCCACCCCACCCTGATGCACAGGCGCCTCGCTTGTACGACGCTAGCCGAGGCCTGTTCATCACCACCGTCCTCGCACTTTTTTCACCACCGGTCATCTACAACCTGATTTTCGGACAGTTCGCCGTCCTGGCAACGCTCGCCATCGCGACCGCCGGATGGGCGACCGCCCGACGCCATGACCGGTTTGCCGGAACCATCCTCCCACTCGCCCTCGTCAAACCCCAACTTGCCTTGATCCCCGTGACCCTCTGGGTCGCCGGCCAAGTGACGCACTGGTTCCGACCCGCGACCGCAATCGACCTCCCATCTGCTGGCCGGATCCAAGTTGGGGGCGACGCACGGGAAAGCCCGCCTGATGTACGTGCGCTTCCCTTGCCCGGCCGGATGTCCTTGCCCATTTCTCTCCATCTGCGGAGGCACGGTTGGGGCAATGACACGGGCAACTGGCATGGCATCGCCGCCTTCACGGTGACTGTCGCCACGGTCGGCGCCGCAAGCCTCATTGCCCTTCCACATTGGCCAGGCGCGTTCCTCGATGGCCTCAATGGCTACGCCGTCACCGCACGTGCCACCACCACCGTCGGGATCATCGCCTCGGTCATCACAATCGAGCCATCAGCCAACATGTTCATCCAGGCCGTCCTTATCGGAGCCGTCCTCGCCACCGTGTTCCTCGCCCCGTCCGGTCGGAACCGCACCGGTCACTCACTTCTCCCGGCCGGGGTCCTCACCGGCGCATGGATAATCCCCCCGGTCTACGAGTGGAACCACGTCGTGGGCCTTCTGATCCTGGTCCCGTTGATCCGCAACCGCCTGGATGCGCCTGCCCTTGCCGACAGGACCGGTGGGTTGAGGGTGGACGGTCTTCCCGCGGCGGTTCACCCTACCCCAGCCCCGTTGCCCCTGATGCAAAGGCCCTTCGCGATCCCAGCCCGGCCCCGACTGATGTATGTGCGCTTCGCTTCCCGGGCACAGTGGGAGGGCGTCCTGCATGCAGCAGCGACGTGGCGATGGGCACCCGCCATCGCGTGGGGGATCACAAATATCGCCACCCTCCCGTTGGCGGTCCTGTGGCCTGATGGCAGCCGCGCCGTCTGGCCCGTGATCCTGCTTGGGGCATGGGTCGTCGACCACCGCACCCGGCCCCGCGCCCCCCTCGCCAGTCGCAACGGGAACCACGCGTTGGGGGTGGCCGGATTCCCGCACCGATGATCAGGCAGGTCTCCGCTCAGTGGGTGGTGACGGCGCTTCCAGCACCGACCCCTTGTCACGGACCACCACGGCCACACTCCACCGACGCAACGGGAACCGCGCGTGGCGGGTGAGATCCTCTCTCCCGCAAGTACCGATCTACGGAACACCTGAATGAAACCAAGTGCACACAGGCCTACCGCAGACGGTCCACGACTGTCCCGACCCCGTGCGACCGTGGGACAGCCGTCCTTACCGACGGCCGGTCTCGCGATTGCGACAGTTCTTGTCATCCTGATCGCCGTCGCATTCCGACTGCCTCGCCTTGCAGATACCCCGGGATGGGACGCTGACGAGGCGTACAACCTTGATATCGCCTGGCACCTGGCGCGGGGCGAAGCCCAGATGTTCGCCCTTGACTACCGGTTCGCGGCCCATCCGCCCCTCTTCTACGTCATCACTGGCGCGGCCATGCACCTGTTCGGTCGGGACCTTGCCGTTATCCGAACCGTGGCCGTCATCTGTTCGTCACTGACCGCCGGCACGATCACCTGGGCACTGGCGCGATCCGGAATGCTGCGTGCCGGTCTCCTGAGTGGTCTCGCCCTGGCCGTCGCGCCGTTTGCCGTCTCGTACGGTCGACTTGGCTACACCTATGCCCTCACCGGCCTCCTGGCCGCCCTTTGCCTGCACGCGACCCTCTCTTGGCGCCGGACCGGGAACCCGTCACGCATCCGCGACGCCGTGATCCTCGCTGCACTCGGGTGGCTTGCCGACCAATCCGGGTTGGCACTGATCGCGTTTGTCGCCTACGAGGTCCGCCTAGGCACTGGATCATGGGCGCATGCCGTGCGCGTCGTGATCGCCGCCTCGCTGCCGACCTTGATCGTCGTCGCCGGGTTCTTCCTCGCCGACCCGGAAAGCACCGCGACCGAGTGGAAGCAGATCTTCACGCGCCTGAACGCCACTACCGATCCGGCCCTTGGTGCCGCCCGTGACCAACTCGTGACCCTGCTTGGCGGTGCCGGGTCAGGCGTGGCGTCCGCGACCCTGACCGGCATCCGCATCGTGACGAACATCGGGCACCTGCTCCAAGCCTCTTGGTGGTGGCCCGCGGCCTTGATCGGCATCTTCGCCACGCCTGACAAGGGGGGACGCGCCACGGTGGTGCGTCTCTTTGCCCTGCTTGCGCTACCCGCCTTCGCCATCCGTCCAGTCGACCCATATTTCCGCGCCGCCCTGCCGTTGCTTGGCCTGGGTGGCTGGGGTCTCGGCATCGTCCTCGACCGGGCCATCGCCATCGCGTTCGACCTCTGCGGCGCGACAATCGGCCGTGGCGCGTGGGGGCCACGGCTCGGCGCATCGGTCCTCGCGTCACTCCTGCTGCTACCGCTCGGTCTCGAAGCCATCCATACGGTCGGTGCGCTGACCGCGCCAACCGGTCTCGTCCTGCCAATCACCCCATGGCTTGCCCGGGACTTATCAGACGCACGTGCGGCGGCGGCATGGGTGAATGCGCGCGTCCAGCCACGTGATGTCGTCGTTACCTCACCGGCGATCACGTGGCTGATCAACGATGCCAACGTCGCCGACTTCCTCCAGTCGGTGATCGTGACCGTCCCGGACGCAACTTTCGCTATGTATCCTCCCAGAATAGCCGCGTCACGGTGGCGGTTCCGTCCGGCAGCCGATCAGGCCCGCTTCGTCATCCTCGACGACGTTACCGATGCGTGGATCAAGGCCGATCCAGATGTCCGTCGCGTCCTCGAACCCATTTCGACGAGGCCGATCGTCTTCCAGCAAGGCCGCTATCGGGTGCATGCCCGACCCGCCTGACCTGCCTGCACTTCGCACAGGTCACGTTCGAGAGGGCAGATGCAAGGCACGACGGAGTGCCCACGCCAGCGCGCCGGTCGCCACTGGCCCGCCACACCCCCATGCGATGATCCACATGGCATTCCTCCCGGAGCCCCGTCTCCACACCGCACCACCATCCCACCTGATTTCCATGCGATTCGCTTGGGTCGCTGCCCCGCCTGCCTTCTACGCGCTTCACGACCGCACCATCGATCACAGAGTTGCCAGTAGTGCCCGGTAGCCATGCACGAGCATCTCTGTTCCTACAGTTGCCAGGATCAGCCCCATCAGCTTCTCCATTGCCAGCACGAACCGGTCCCCAAGCAGGTGTTGGATCCGGTTCCCACCTAGCCGCAGCACCAATCTGACCATCATGGTGACGGTGAGTGCACCCGCCCACTCGAGCATCCGCACCGGTTACTGGCTGACCAGCAGCATCACCGTCGCCATCGAACTCGATCCGGCGATCGCAGGGACGGCGAGGGGAATGCTGAATGGTTCTCCCGCCAATATCGACGCCCCTCCCCATTGCCCATGATGCAAAGGCGCTTCGCCTTACGAACCACCGGTTGGCGGAAAGATCATTCGGATGGCGATCAGGAAGACCACCACGCCGCCAGCCAATTGCAGACTGAAACTGCTCAATCCCAGTGCCGACAGGCATGCCTCGCCGGAGAACACGAACAAGTCGATTTCTAGGCGAATGCAATCGCATGTTCGCCGACAACCACCACCCCAGCAGCACCCCGCCCGTCTCCTCTGCGCTTCGCTTGCCAGCGCCGCGACGCATCCATTGGGCGTCATGAGTTGGCGAACAGCGGAATGTTCCCAAGCGGGTCAAGGATCAGCCCCAGTAACACCAGAGCGGATACAGAGCCATCAGTAACCGCACCGCACGCGGTGCCAACGTGAAATCCACACCTCTGCGATGGTCAGCCGTGTCCCTCCGAACTGTCTCTGCATTTCACCATGGCCCACGAAACCTGTCCCGGACATACCCGGAAGAGACCGGCGGTCACCGCAACACCCGATGCCACCCACGCCGCGCCAACACAATCCACGCGCAGACGCGCGAATCCGGGCCGCATGCGCAAGGACATCCCCACGCGCACGGGCAACAGGACTCCCGCACCCATTGCGTGGCGGATCACATCTCCCGTTGGCGACGCTAAGGCACCCTTCAATCCAGCGACACTCACCAGGACCAGCAGACCGCCGGGGCAGCGATCCGTCCCGCGCGGGGAGGCCGGTTCCCGAACACGCCAAGCACACGCATCCACCCGAACCCGGCGAGCGTCAGGACCGCACCATCGGTACCCACCGGCAACACCGCCACCGACCCACCGCGCACCAACTGCACAGCCGAGGCGAGGGCGATCACCTGCGCGGTCAAAAGCACCATCCATGCCGTTCCGATCAACGGTCGCACCTGGGCAATCGCCGACCTCGCAAGGGAACCAGTTCCCCGACGGTCGTTGGGGACCAAGACGAGCAGCGCAACCGCATTCCCGGCAAGCGTGAGGATTGCCGCGATCGCCAGCAAACTGGCATCAACGAACGGAATGTGGTTAACCGGCAAGACCAACGAGACGGCCAGGACGAAGCGCACGACTGTCGCCATCGCGACCATGCCAATCGCCACGTTTTACGTCCGCACCGATGTCACGGGGACACCACGCAAACGCGGCAGGAATATGGAGGGCAACCGCCAGCGCCAGGGTGTTCGCGAACCCGAAGTACTGCACCCGGCCATGCAACGGCGCCAGCATCCGGTACGACGATGTCCCAACCTCGCCCGCAGACTGCATCAGTCCCATCGGGATCACGTGCGCAATTTCGAACCGCGGGTGACCAAGACGACAGTTACAAGCCCTTGTGGAGCACCTGCTCATCACAGTCCCGGCGTCGGGCATGCAAGAACAAAAAAAGCGAACCCCTCCTTGCACAGTGTGCATGAAGGGGTTCAGGGCGCCAGCAACGGAGCCAGCGTTATCCGCACCGTTCGCGGATCAGCGGAGCTCAACCTCACGTGGTGTACTCAATACTGAAACCGTCGAACGGGCACGGTGGAGACTACTGCTGGCGCAGCGTTTACCCATACGACATCACCTCCTTTCCACCTACCCGGCACACTACGCGAGGCCGGGCCCGATGTCAAGCGGCAATCTTCGTCCGAACGTCAAACCCAGCCTCAGCCCTCCAGCAACCGGTGTGACCGTGGCGACCATCCGATCCGTTCACGCGCCCGGGCCAGGTTGTGCATCTCCTCAGTCTCGTCACCAGCAATGAAGATTGCCTCGAAACTCCCATGCCGACCGGGCATCGGCTGTTCGGCGTCGGAGGGGGCGCGCGATGCCGTACCCGTGACCGCATCAATCGCGCCGAGATAGGCACGGGCAAGGTCCGCCTCATCCAGGATGTACAGCTTGCTACCCGTCGGCGAACCATCCGGGTACATGCGGTCCGGTCGCTCATGCCGTTCCTTGATGAACTGCGCCCGCGTGCGTGGACCCGTGATCCGCAGGGCCATCAGGTGCATCCCGAACCACCTCGCGAAGTAACGGCACACACCCTCACCGAACCCCTTGGTCAGGCCATACACACTCGGCGTGTCAAGTGGCATCTCGTCCTCATTCGTGTAGAAGGGTCGATGCCGGTAATGCACACTCATTGTTCCGGTGTAGACCCCCGACCGGATGCCTCTCAGCTGCGCAAGATACAACAGCAGGTGCAGGCCCTTGCCATTCACATCGTAGTTCGCCAGAATCGTCGGCACATCCTGGTTCGTGACACTACCGCCCTGAGCCTTCTGCATCACGGCCCAGACGAAGGTGTCCACACCATCAAGCGCGCGATCGAGTGCGTCGGGATCCGTGACCGATCCCTCGACAAACTCCACGCCCGATGCCGTCGGTGGACGGATGTCCATCACGCGAAGGTGGTGTCCCGCACGCAGGAGATACGGGGTGACAAAGGTCCCCACGTGACCACTGCCACCAACCATCAGCACCTTGCGCGGATGCGCCGCCGGGGCAATGTCGTCCGGTCCGTCATGTATCGTCGAGGTCACAGGCGTCTCAATCCTTCTCCGGTTTCTATCCGGGATGAGCCTCGTGACGCGAGCCATCGCGCACGCACATCCCCGCACGCGGTGCGATCATATCCCGGGCCATTGCGTCGGCGCAGCCGCCGTGGAGATACCCCCAACGCCATCGCCCCTGACTGAACGACGCTTCGTCCGGCTGTCGGGAAGACCTAGACCGCAACGACGGCGGGAACGACATCTTCCCGCCTGGTCCGGAATGTCCGCCACACGAGGACCTGCGCGCCACCGATCACCACCACCGCCATCGCGAACGGTGCCCGGGGATCGATCGAGTACAGCCACCCACCCAATGGCGGGAAGATGATCGCCGCCACAGTTGCCGCTGTCGCCAACAAGGCAACACCGCCAGCTACCTGCGACCGGGGACACCAATCGGTCAATGCGACGGTGATCAGCGTGCCAAGCGCCGCCATCGCACCCCGGCCGGCGTATCCCACCAACTGCACCGCAAGCAGCGGCGACGAAAGGATGAGGATGTAATGCGCCGCAGTCAGCGCACAGGCCACGTACATCGCCACCAGCAAGCCTCGACGGCGTCGCACACGGTCGATCAGTAGTACCAGCAGCGCCGCGCCCGCGGATGCCGCACTGCCAGTCCAGCCGATCGCCGCACTGTCGTACCCGTACTCGTCCCGAAGGATGAGCGGCGCGAATTGCACGGCAAGGTGGATCGACGCATGTATTGCCAAGCTGGTCGCCAGCAGCAGGCGGATCACGGGCATCGCCAGCAGGCTCCGGTAGACGTCCCACCCCTGGCTGAACGCACTTGGGCGCGTCGTCGTCAAAGGAGGGACTACTGCCACCGGATCGAGAAGCGCACCCGTGTCATCGACCCGTGATGGTCCAGTGTGCGAACGGAGCATCGCCATCATCATCACGCTCAATCCGCAGCCAATCAGGGCCAACGAAAAGACCGCCCCGTCTCCGAACTCGCGCGACACCCACCCACCGACCGGCGGGGATACCGTCATCGCCACGAACTGTGCGGACCCGATCACGCTGTAGAGGCGGGCCACCCCAATCCGTTCCTCGTCGGCAATCCGTGTCAGGAAACTGTTCACCGCCGGCGCAAGCAATGCCACGAAGTTCTGCACGAATACGCCCGGAACCACATGCCACCAACTCGTGGCCATCACGAAGGTCCCCGTGGAAATCGTGTGCAATCCGTGCAAGACGACGGTCTGCCACTTGTGATAGCCATACTGCGCGACAAACCCGCCCGGTAGGTAGACCAGTGTCGCGACCAGGCTTCCCACCCCGATCACCGCACCGACCTCGACCGAATCCGCCCCGAGACCCGAAAGGAAGACCGGCCACGTGTACGCCCACAATCCCGTACCCAGTCCCCACAGGAACCACGCGTATATCAGCACACTGCTGTCACGCCCGAGGCCGGGCATCCGCATCATCGGGACGGCCTCCATGCCATCTCCGACCCTGGTCACCCAGTTCCGCAGTGCGCCGCGACCCGGGTCCGGAAGTAACGGAGGACGTGCCAAAACCATTCCCCACATGATGCCTGAGATGCACTGCTACGCGGTCCTTGCGGACCCCAAGTCATCTTCCCCCTGAGTCAGGTTCTGGGCACCCCCTCGTTCGATCCAGGCATCCTTGCCCGCATCTCCACCTGGCACAGCACTCCCGGTCCCCAAGCATCCCCTGCCCGTAGCCCACAATTCCGGTCATCTCCCATGCTACGCTGAATACCGGAGACGGTAATCGCCCATGCCCGACAAACCCCGCGAACTCACCGGAGGCAAGCCGTTCCATCCCGGCGAACCCGTCCGGTTTCCCGGTGGACGGCGCCGACGCGTAACCACGGTCTACACCTGCAGCGAGACCGTCGGGGAGATCCCAACAACGTGGTGGTGGACCTGGTTTCACGATGGAAGCCTCCTGGAACAGACACCCATCGAGGACTGCCACTACACCGACCATGATCTCTTGCCCGCCGATGCACCATTCACGCGCGAACTTGTCGGGCCAGCGGGTTGGCTTGAACAGTTCGAAGCTGCCGTCAGACGTGCCGACGCACCCGGCGTGCCCGACGTGCGGGTGACCCTGAACGGCCGACCCTATCGGATCACCGCCACCGGGACCGTCACCGCCACCATCGTCGGCGACCCGCCATCACTGCCACCGTGGCATGGCCTCGCTTCGCCAAACGGGGCACGCGCCGATCACGAGCGCCCGGATGCCATTGCCGGGCCGGTACCGGTCTACTTCGCTCTCGCCGACTGCACCCGTCCCCAACGGATCGCCCTCGGAATCTGGACCGATCACGTCTGCCTCAGCTTCGGCCGACGCCTCAAGCTACCGGGCAAGCCAGCGCCGGATCATGCACGACCAAGCACGTCAGCTGTGGATACTGGCCGCAATCACGATTGACACTGCAATCACGAAGGCACCGGCCATGATCGCCGCCGCGACGTTTCCCTCGTCAAAGATCCGCCGGCTCAGGTTGCCGGGCGTCACCGCGTCGAACATCCGGTAACCGACAAACAGCAGCACGAACCCCATCACCGAGAAGATCGTCGCCAGCAGGATGTTCAATCCGAGTTGCTCGAGGTTCAGTGACATCGTGTGCAGACTCCTTCTTCCATCGCAGTATAGTCGTGTTGGGGAGCGTGTCGATCATGGCCAGGGTGGGGGGAAGGCAGCCTGGCCAGATGGTTGACCCACCAGATGTTTTCGCCTCCTGAAAGGGATTTCATGAAGATCGCACTCATCGGCGCTGGAAGTGTCGTCTGGACCCGGCGCCTCATGATGGACATCCTGAGCTTCCCCGAACTTGCCGGGGCCACCCTCTCCCTGATGGATATCGACCCAGTCCGACTTGAGACGGCCCGCCTGACCGTCGAGCGCCTCGTCGCGCAAGTCGGGGCACCGGCCACCGTCGAAGCCAGCCTCAACCAGCGTGACGCCGTGCGCGGGGCCAAGTACGTCATCTACGCCGTGCAGGTCGGGATGCACCACGCAACCCTTCTCGACTTCGACATCCCACGCAAGTACGGCCTCCGCCAGACAATCGCCGATACCCTCGGTGTCGGTGGCATCTTCCGCGGACTTCGCACCATCCCAGTCATGCTTTCGCTCCTGCGCGACATGGAGGAAGTCTGCCCCGACGCCCTTTTTCTGAATTATGTCAACCCGATGAGCATCCTCTGCCTCGCGGCCTCCCGTGCCTCATCGATCCGCACTGTCGGCCTCTGCCACAGCGTGCAGGGAACTGCCCACCAACTGGCCGGATACCTGGGTGTCGATGACAAGCGCATGGGCTACCGCGTCGCCGGCATCAATCACATGGCCTGGTTCCTTGATCTCACCATCGACGGTCACGATGCCTATCCGGCACTGTGGGATGCGATGGGTAACCCGGCGGTCTACGGTCGTGACAAGGTGCGTTTCGAGATGATGCGGCGCCTTGGCTACTTCGTTACCGAGAGTTCGGAACACATGGCCGAGTACGTCCCCTATTTCATCAAGCGCGACGCACTGATCGCCGAGTTTGACATCCCGATCGACGAGTATGTGCGCCGGAGCAGTGAAAATCTTGTAACTTTCGAGAAGACGCGTGCCGAGGTGGCTAGTGGCGCGCCGATCGAGATGAAACTCAGCCACGAATACGCGGCTTACATCATCCGTGCCATCGAGGCAAACGTGGACTGGTCGTTCAACGGCAACGTCCCGAACTCGATGGACCGTCGTTCCGCCGCCCTGATCCCGAACCTTCCCGCCGACGCCATCGTCGAAGTGCCTATCCTGACCAACCGGGCCGGACTACAGCCATGTCATGCCGGCGAATTGCCGGGTGGCGTCGCCGGACTGAACCGGACCCACATATCCGTCCATCAGTTGGCCGTCGAGGCCGCCCTGACCGGCAATCGTGACGCCCTCTACCAAGCGGTCATGCTCGACCCGCACACGGCAAGTGTCCTCTCGCTCGATGAAATCTGGTGCATGACCGACGAACTGGTCGAGGCACACGGCGACACCCTCCCGAGCTTCACCCCCAGACGCCTCGTCGGCGCGCGGGGCCGTCCGCCCCTTGCATGACCACCTGAACTGCAATTGCAAGCTGACGCCTACCTGATACGGCCCCCCTTGGGATCGCCGGCGGCCTCGTCGGCACGAACTCACGGCGCCCACCGTGAAGGGTGGGACCACGTCACAACCATGGCCCGTGTCGCGACAATCGCACTCCAGCAGTCGGCCGGTTGGCACATATCGACGCCAAAACATGCAGGGTTTTGAGTGCCGAACAGTGCTTGATACAAGTTGCACTCTGCAAATGCGCGTGTCCGCGCCGGCCTGCTTCGCACATGCTTCGCACATGCTTCGGGCACGTAGGGGCACCGACGGTCACGGGAGCACATTCGCGCCTGCACTGTCCGGCTACCCGAAATTCACAGACTGTTGTGCAAGCACCCGCGGGTCCGTGCGTGCAGTCCGGGATTTCAAGTTGGCGACGATCGAATTGGTGGTTGGCTCCCGAAGCGAACGTGTACCCGCACCACTCCATGTCTGCCGGTTCGCAAGTTCGCCTGTTGATCGCACTGTGAACTACCAGCACCTTCCTCGTTGACGGTCTCCACGCCGGTTCTGGCGTACCTGTGCCCAGGGCCGTATGCCATGCGTCAACGGAAACGGTGTCAGCGGTGCCACCACTCGTCACCGGTGACAACCACCCAGTCGGTCCACTCATCCCTTCCGTCGGCAAGCCGATCACGGAGGGGAAGAAATATGACACGAATTTTTCCTTGTTACAGATTGGACACAGACGTCACTGATGCCGAAGTACTGTGGTTTTTCCACTCAGCGACGGTGATCAACATCCCTTCTCGGCGCCGCAATCCCGTCTGTCACCCACCACCCGAAATGGCCTTGCCCGTCGTCGCCAAAGAAGAGGCCGACCGGTGACTCGTGATCCAGCAGCTCAAGCGTGCCGGTGACCAGCATCTCGGCCTCGATCTCCCACGCGGTCATCGCGTAGCTACCAAACATGACCGCGTACTTGTGTCGGCGTTTGCGACGCCTTGCAGCAATCTTCTTCCCGATGAATGCACCAAATGCGAGGAACTCCTCGATGATCGTTCCGCACTCGGTGCCTCGAAGGAACGGCAGGCAGCGCCGCAGCCGTTTTCCGGGTGCGTGGTCAGCCGTGAACACCAATCCGGGTCGGGGCCAAAGTCGGGCCGTTTGCTCCTCACTCATGGATGCTCCTTCCAATCCGTCAGCGACACCAACCATCCCGTCCGTGATGGGCAGATCGGTTCCCACTGCCGGAGACGGGTCTCTTCAGAAAACCAGACCGGGGTGCGACCATCGCCAGATTGGCGGTGGCGCACCCCATGCCCGAGGGGAAGAGGGAGGGCTTGATTAGGCCGAAGTGACCGCCGGCGCATGACCGGCAATCCATGCGTAAAGCGCCCTGTCGAAGTGATCGATGTGCAGCAAGGCGTCACGATCGCCGAGGACCAGGGCCGACTGTGCTGGCAACAGCACCTTGGCGGCGAACTCCTCCGCCTCGGGCGTCCCGGCTACCGGCGCGACGGCATCGGCCCTCCGGATTGCCGCTTGCCACTGCCGTGGCGCCTGCGAAAGGGCCAAGTGACGCGCAACCTGCCCGAAGATCGGACCCGCCTGCGAACGGATGCGGTCAAGGCGCCACACGCACTCACCAAGCACCTGCGGATCCCGGAACACGTCGCTCCGGACCTGCCCAATCAGGCGCTTGAGCTCAGACGCGTCTCGATGCAGCGAGGCAAGCCCCTCCACGAAGGCGATGATCTCCGGAACCAGCGCCACCCGCTTGCGTTCGACTGCGGTCGCAACTGCCACCTGCCCGGTAACCGGTATCGTGAAATCGATGTCGGCAAACTGTTCGCGCGAGACCCGCGCCCGGTTTACGATTGGATCGATCTCATCGAGTGCCTGCCCGAGGAGATCCTCGGCGACCTGACGCAGCGCTACCTCATGCTCCACGAGTTCCTGGGAAACCTCACCAAGCCGCGTCGCGGCGCCCGGCAACCCGAGATCGATCTCCTCGAACCGCGCACGTGTCTCGCGCAACCCGGCCCAGACCGCATCCGACGACCCACGCCGGCCGTGGCCATTCCCGAACTGGCGAAGGCCACCTGACACCGATTCGAGGAGTGACCACTGCGCATGGAAGGCATCGGCCCGCGCCCGGAGTTCGGCCGGTACCGGTTCAGCCGGCACGCCCGCCGACCCATCCGCAAGCGGGTTCCCACCCGGCCGTGTCGGTCCACTGGGATTTCCACCACGGAAGTCCCGTTGGCCCCGGGAAACGCTTGCCGCCGAGTAGGTCGCTTCCTTCGCCGACGCTTCGTCCATGGGCGCACTGGCCATCATAAGCGAGGAAGCCCGATAGGCCACGGACATGGCGTCGACATGTGCCGATGTGCGCGCAAACTCACGTAACCGGTCATCCAACGCCTCCCCGGCCACAAGGACCCCACTGAGGTCGCCACGCTTCGACCGGGCCGACGACGACTTCCGCGTCCGTTCGATCAGGTGTTCACCAACCCATCGCGCCACCGCGGGATCAATCACGTCGGCGTCACAGGTGGCCTTGTCGGCATGGATGTAGCGCACGTCCTGCCATGGCGATGCGGATTCGTCACCACCGGGCACCCGCCAGGTCCCGCGGACCCGCACCAACTGATCCGGTGCCCCTGCGGCCTGCGCGGGATAGCCCAGCGCCAGGACCACGTGGCGGACCTCGGCAAAGGTCAGGTCGCCCACTTCCACCCGAAATGTCTGGCGCGGTCCATCCGCCGACCCGACAACCGCGTTCCGGCGCCCGGTCCAGTACTCCGATACGACCTCGACAGTTGCATGGGCGTCGACCTCGAACTCAAGGGCCACGGCTGACGTTGCGATCTCGAAGACCTCGCCGAGTTCGCCCAGGAATGTCCGCGCGATCTCATCCGGGGTCCGCAGGTGATGGAACTGCCCACCCCCAGCGACCGCCATCGGTTGCAGCAGATCCTCGGCGTAGTCGTCACCGATCCCGAACGTGCTGGTCGTGATCCGTGCATGCTCACGCACACCCGCAACGTCCTGGCAGATCAGATCGACGTCGGTAACGCCCTCGTTTGCCTGACCGTCGGTCAAAAGAAAGCATCGGGTGATCGTGTCTGTCCCAACGGTCAATTGCCCGTTGGCAAGCGCACGGCAACCGTCCAGCCAACCCGCATGCAGCGCGGTACCACCACGGGAATGGACGCCAGCGAGTCGGCGGCGCACGTCACGCCGTACCTGCGGCGTCACCTTGGCGCGCGGCTGCAGTACCTCGATCTGGTCATCGAAGACCGTGACCGCGATCTCGTCTCCGTCCTGCAACTTATCAATCACTGCCAGCGCCGCCGCCTTGGCAGTCTCGATCTTGCCTCCACCCATCGAACCAGACCGATCGATCACGATGCCGATCGCCACCGGCAACCGACCCACCTGCCCGGCATGTGCCGGTCGCGGTGCCACCCTGATCTCGGTATCCAGAAACCGCTCACCACCGGAAACCGGCACGTGGGCACGGTCGGGTCGCGCCGTCACCGTCACCAGCGGCGCCCGTACCCCTGCCCGTGAACTCCCTGTGCCTGCACCACTTGTCTTCCTAGCCATTTCACTTTCCTTTAAGCATGTGCCCACGCTGTCACCATTGACCACCACGCCGTCGATGCCCCAGTCCGGTTCGCCGTTGAACCGCACCCTGAACGCCTCACATTCAGTATGACAGGAAACATTGTCACTGTCAAATGACACACCATTGATGATCCACTTCTGCATACGTGATGGAGATCATTCTGATCATACACCATCGGCGATATCTGGCGTGTATTACGACAAATTACTGTCGTAATACAGTCGGACATCGTGCATCCGTCCACCCCACACAGTACTAGGTACTGCAATCGGCGGTTTGTGACATCCGGGGCGAAAAGTGATGGATGACGCATCACCCGCAGCGCACCCGGGCATAGCCTCGCGTGCCGGACCACGTGCGTCGACCTTGCCATGCAATACACGTGCGTCAGGCGCGGTTCGTGAGCGACCCACGTCGCCAACGACGAGGTCGTACTGACCGACGAGATTGGGTGACTGCACGGATTGGGTGACTGCACGGATTGGGGTGGTCCGTGAGGATCCCGCACGCCATCTCGCGGGAGGCGTGCAGGCGTCAGGCCCGAACGATCGGGGTCAGGCGCGCAGGAGGACGAAGAGCACTACGGCCACGACGACCAGCAACGCCACAAGCATCAGCCACGCCACGACCCTGAGATCGCGCTGCATCTGTTGGTGCGACGCCATCAGTTCGTCCAGGCGGGCGTCAACCACATTCAGGTGGCGGTCTAGCGCGAGCAGGTAGTCGGAAACCCGCCCGACCTCGTTCTCCATCGTCTGGACCCGTCCATCGAAGGTTCCGCTTGGCAGCGATTGCGTCTCGACCGTCGTGATCCGGTGTTCCCAGATGCGCACCGTCGCGTTCTGCGCGTCGAGCTTCTGGGTGAGACTGTCGATCTGCTCACCAACGATCTGCCGCTCGCGGTCCACCGATCCAAGCTTGTCCGAGATCTGCGCCAACGAATTGCCTAGTGACCGCAGGTTCCCCACCGCGGCCTCCTCTAGGCGTTGGTGCGCATCGATCATCGTTGACTGCAGGGCCGCCTGAACGCCTTGCTGCCACGCCGTCAGTTCCTGCTGCGCACCCTCCATCCTCGCAAGGTGCGTACCCACTGACCGCTCAAGGCGACCCAGTTCGCGTTCCGCCTCGGTCCGGATCGATGTCAGGATCGAATCCTGCGAAGACACCAGTGATCGGCTTGACGACTCGAAGGCGGTCAACGCGCTATCGGCGTTCGTGTGCCAGACCGCAAGCGACGACTGCACCTCGCCGATGGCATTGTTCAACGCGGCCAGTTGCTGGATCCGCATCGCCTCGAACGCGCTGGCAAGTTCACGGAGGTTTGACTGCGTCTGCAATGCCTCGGGCAGGATCTGTCGCAGTTGTGAGAGGTACGTCTCCGTCTCACGGAGGTTGCGCGTGACCGCAATGCCCTGCAGTTCCAATCCGCGACGTGTGGTCTCAAGCGACTCCATCAGCACGTCAAGGGTGCTGAACCGTTCGGTCGGGGCACCCGGCGTGACATCCGGCATCTGTACCGTCGCCGGAAGCTGCTCGGCCGTCGACTGACCTGTCGACGGCATGGGGTTTGGCATGGATCGCCGGTCAGGAACCGGGTCTGGGCTACGATCACGCCGACGAGTGGCCGCTTCATCCGCCACGGCCGCCCCACGCGCCGCCCCGACATCCGCAAGGCGTGTTGCTTCCAGGATCCTCAGCGCCGCAAGGCCCTCCTCGCGTCCACGCCGAACATCCTCGGCGTCACGACCCGGTTCGCGCCCGGCATCCCGTCCGCCATCTCCACGATCCGGGTTGCGGTCCGTCACCTATGTCGCGTCCTTCGCTGCATCTTCGTTCATGGAAGCATCACCCGGTCTCCCGGCCCGCCCATGATCCCCGCCCCGATCCGACCACCCACAACCCTCAACCGGTCCTGTAACCGTGCCTCCGGATAGACGCACGGTACCCGTCCGCACCCACCCCTGTCACTCCGTCCATCCGTATAATGCCATCGTGTCGCTGCCGGTCGCGTATTCTCTCCAACGCGCCACACCCGCAAGAACGCGCACGGGTCGCCGCAAGATCGCGAAACCACTTTCGCATTGCCCCCGAGGCACGTTCTCACGCCACAGTTCCGGCTACCCGGCATGACCGGCACCATCCCCACACTCTGGCGTACCCGTGTCATTACCCTTCTGGCGCGCACCCTCGGTGCGGCCATTCCGGTGCGACTCGCCCCTGATCCGGCCTCAATCCATCGGCTGATCGTCATCAAACCAGCCTCCCTTGGGGATGTCATCCTCGCCGGCCCTGCCGTCGCCACCCTCCGCCGTGCCTTCCCAAACGCCCATCTCACCCTGGCAACCGGGCAGTGGTCCCTCCCGGCTTCCCGGGGCATTCCCGGGGTCGACGCCATTCAGGACCTTGGCATCTTCGGCACGCCCGGACGCTTCGGCATCCGCGACCTGCCCGGCGCAGTCGCCCGGTTCCGGGCCGGTCGTCACGACCTCGCCATCGTCCTCGACCGGTCACCGCTCGTTGCCATCGCTCCCCTGTTGGCGGGGATACCGCACCGCGCCGGCATCGACAGCGCGGGCCGTGGGTTCGCCCACACCATCCGTATCCCGTGGGCAAGACGCATTCACGAGGCCGACCTCTACCAGTCCGTCGCCCACGCCGTGACCAGACAGAGTGCCGGGGCACCAACTGCGTCTGAAGCACGGTTGGAGTTCCAACCGACGCCCGACGCGACGGCAATCGCCGACCAACTGTGGATCGCATCCGGCCTCGGTGACCGGGCCGCCGATGCCAGCCACATCGCACCGGTTGTCATCGTGCATCCCGGAGGCGCTAGCAATCCGGGGATGACCCTCGCGGCCAAGCGATGGCCTGCCGAACGCTTTGCCACCGTCATCCGCACCCTGATCGCACGCGGTGTCCGGGTCGTACTCGTCGGGCACACCTCCGATGCCCAGACCGTTGCCGACGTCCGGCGCGCCGTCGAACCGTCCGTGGACACACCGGCGCCACTTCCCGGCACGGGGGTGATCGACCTCTCCGGCGATGCCGACCTTGCCACGCTCGCCGCCCTGATCGGACGCGCCGATGCCTTTCTCGGGAACGACTCCGTACCGCTGCACCTTGCCGTCGCGATGGGCACTCCCGCCGTCGCCGTCTACGGTCCGACCGATCCACGCGTTTACGGTCCGTGGGCACCTGCGGCAGGACTGTACGCCGGCAAGGGCATCGGCATCGTGGACCCGGGCGCCTGTTCGCAGGCACGCACCTTTCGTCCCGGACCACTCGATGCTTGCTTGGGATGCCGTTGCATCGACCGTATCGACGCCACCACCGTCACCAACGCCGTCCTGCATCTTCTCGGCCGCTAGCAAAGCTTGCACGCCACCCGGCCCATCCATCGGTTCCTTAACCAACCGGAGGTCACATGATCCAGCAAACGTCCACGGACGACACCCCCGACCCAAACCCCAGGCACGGCGAGGTTCATCCACACCTGGCAAGCGGAACCGGTTCGCGTTCCCGCGCCCGACAGCGACGCACCGGTACCGCGGATGCAGGTCCGGCAACAGCGTCTCCCGGCCCGGAAACCAGCACCCCGGTGCGTCTCCTGTCCGGAGGCAACCCGCAGATCGCAAAGGCCGATGGCGACGCGCCGGTGCAGGCGTACATCGCAGCGCTCCCCGGGTGGAAACGTGACGCCGCCGCGTGGCTTGACGCGGTGATCGAGGCGAACGTGCCAGGCGTACGCAAGGCGGTG
>SXGQ01489904.1_pt1 | contig 26017 bp, 14 predicted proteins | sample 3178371 | NCBI WGS metagenome assembly SXGQ01 (sample SAMN11356859, study PRJNA531348) | freshwater metagenome | isolation source: freshwater sample F1-20 | place: China: Fuxian Lake, Yuxi | collected 2017-12-25 | reverse complement strand
TTAAACACCAACACTGGAGTCCACTCGAGATGGTTTCAGCTTGCTTAGAAATTACAACAACAAGAGATATTGCAAGGCAGATCTTACGTCACAGAAGTTTTAGTTTCCAGGAGTTTAGTCAAAGATACGCAGACCCTACAAAAGATCTTAGCTTCGTTACAAGAGAAGCCAGACTCCAAGACACAAAGAATAGACAAAACAGTATAGAAATTGACCGCTCAAACCAAGATCATGCTGCCATTGAACAAGAATGGTACGAACGTCAATTAGAGCTTATTGAAATGGTTCGAGACACATACACATGGGCTATTACTAACGGTATTGCTAAAGAACAAGCTCGAGCTGTGTTACCAGAAGGGTTAATGGAAAGTCGTTTATATATGAACGGTACGCTACGCAGTTGGATTCATTTTATCGAACTACGTAGCGCTAACGGTACACAAAAAGAACATCAAGAAGTAGCAAGAGCTTGTGCCTCTGTAATAGCTTCAGTATTTCCGTTAACTTCAGATTTGGTTTCTTCTTGATCTAAAAACATTTCTGGAGGGAACAGTTTGATATGTGCCTCAAATTGTTCTTTTAACCACTCGTAATTATTAATCATAGCAAGGGCGTTTTTATCGCCCTTGTACGTTTTTCCGTACCATTCACCTGCACTGGCACCGCCTTTAGAATATTCTCCAAAAGGTCTGTCGCCGCCTTTATTCAACCATGCATCTAGATAAACATTAGTTTCTTCTTCATTATTTCGCGGAATAGCTCTAGATGATAATTTAACACATTCTCTAAATGCTGCACGCCAAGTATTAAATGGATTAGTAGCAAAATTATTGATGTTTGAAATTTCATCTACGATTTTAATTTTGTCAGTAAGACTTGTAGTAATATCAACTGTAACGTCTTCGTCAGCAGTTAAAACTACGTGTTTAGGAATTAGTTTTACGCCACCATGTCCATATTCTAATCTGTTTATAGGATTATAACTTTTCCATATATGTACTACATCAAAATCGTATTCTGCAACTTTATAATCAAAATCAAAAGCGTCAATAACAGTAGCATCGGCATCAACTACCCAAAAAAACTCTGTTGTAGATTGATTAGCAGCTTCTAAATGAGCAGCAAAAATTCCTCGAATTCCAGAGATTATTTTTACGTCCGGTCTTTTTTCTTTTACTAATCTTAGATTTTTTTCAGCATTGTTTTCGTCATAAGAAATAAAAAATACGTTGTAGGGTGACGTTTTAATAAAATCTGTCTTGAGAATTTTCTTATCTGGAAAATCAATTAATTTTTTATCAAATGCTACATTTCTAGGTGCTAGATATACTTTTGCACTTCTTGATTCAAAAATGTGTAGATAATTTTTATCCCATGCTTCAACATTATAAGAAATTAATTCTTCCCAACCAATTGTATCAATTTCAATTACCCAACAAAAATCAGTTTTTGATTCTTTAACTGTTTGGCTTATAAATTTAAATACGCTTCCAGACACCCATTTAAATTTTGCATGGGGGTATTTTTCACTAATCTTTTCGATTAATTCTCTTGTATGTAAATTTTTTTTTCTATAATAAAAAAATATGTCTTTCATTCTTTCTCCAAAAATCCATAACCAGATCTATATTGCTGTAGATGTACAGCCTTAAAAAATTTGCTAGCATTTGAATCTAAATCTGCAATCTCAAGATCAAGTGAATTTTTTAATTCTTTTCCTAACCAACTGATTCGATAATTTAGATCAGTTGCAGGGCTATAACCTTGTTTTTGCCAGTGTTGTTCTAACCAATCAAAATCTCGAACATTGACATAATCCCAATCTGTACAATTAGTCATATAACAACCTTCACGAGAACCCATAATTGCCCATGAACCGTTTTCAACATCTGCTCCAACATTTAACCAAACTAGTAAACGTTGTAAATTTTTCCAGTGAATCTCTCGTTTAAATTCTTTGTTGTCTGTTTTAACTCCACGATCTAAACTCATTTTCACACCTTCTCTAAAGCCTGCACGCCATGCTTGAAAAGGTGTTGCATTGTTATATACATCGCTAAAACAACTATTCATCTGTATGTATTCAGCATCCCAACAAAAATCTACTTGTGCATTAGGATCGTCGGCGAGTGCGTTTTCATGTGTTTTCATGTCCAGTACATATTCTTTAGGCCAAAGTTTTAATCCGCCATTGCCGTACATTAACCCATTGACTACATTATAACCTGCCCAACTAATAACACATTTAGATAAATCTCTGTGTTCTTCAAAGTCAATTTCTTGATTAATGAAATCTTCTCTAATAATATTATCACCGTCAACTGTGACAAATCTATCTGTCTCACTCAAATTTGCACAGGCTTTATGTGCTGCATCCGATCCTTTTACTACGTGTACACGTTTAGCCCATGGAACTTTAGTTAATAAGTCAGAATAATTTTTCTCAGCATTTGGTTCGTCATAGCTAAGATAAATTATGTCATAATCTAAAATTTTAACTTTCTGTGTCATAAAGAACTTGATATCCTGTTGTTGTAAAAAATTTTTTTACAAATATTTTACTTTCATTGATTTCGTGACTGCTATTGTAGTTAACGTAAAATTTATCATTATACAGTAATTCTGATAACTGTATTTTAATTGATCTAATTAATTTGTTCAAGTCTTCTGGATCAACTATAAAAACTTCAATAAGTGTATTCAAATTGTATTTTTGAAATATTTCTTTTTGGTCGGGCCTAAGCTGAAAACCCCATTGTTTTAGTAATGGATAGTTTTCTACTGTAAAGGTACTGTCCCAATGATTTACTTTTTTAACTTCTTCAATCATTATAATATCAACATCGTCTGTATGTTTATGAACAATAGTGGGCGAAGTTTGGTCTACAAATATAATTTTGTATTCGTTAATAGACCTATTACCGATAAAAAATTCTTTGACTACATCATATTCTACTTCAATTGAATTTCCATAATTAGAATTTATTTCGTTAGAAATTGATAATATAGAACCAGTATCTCTATCAAAATACACTCTATAAAGATGAGGAATGTTACTTACCTGTAAGGCAGCTTGTAGCATTTCATATGGAACAATATCTTCTTCAGGATTGTACATTTAATTTCTCTAAAATTTTATCAGTTAAAAATTTATCTTCAACATAATGAATTATTCCATGTTGTTTTATATTGTTAAAATATAACTCACAACGATTATTAAAGTTAACTAATGTTTGGCTCAAATAAGAACTTGGAACCGGATCCCATCCTTGAAGGGCTGGTTTCATATGTGTGAAAACAAAAGGGGATTTAGCGTTTATTATTTCGTCATCTAAACCTAAAATCTTAGCAGCAATAGAAACACTTACATCCATACTATACCATTTTTGAGTATGTTTTGGTATAATCTCGTAATAAATTTTTTGCCAGTTATATGTAATAAACTCTAATACTTTAAAAAACTCTAAAGACTTATCTGACTTTTTAAAATAATATAATCCAGAATATAAATTTGGTAAATTATTTTCTATAAATGTTTTGCGATAAGTTGTATCAGTTACTACCCGCCCTTTATAATCGCAGACAGAAGAAGTAAAAAACAAATCTTTATCTTTAGCATACGTCCATAAAAATTCCATATTTTCAAGAAACAGCATATCTGCATCAAGAACTATTGTTTCATCATACGGTGTTGCATGGTATAGTTTCCATCTATTTTCAACTTTCCATTCACTATCTTTGGCATGATCTCCAAAGGGAATTTCTATAATTTTTTCAAATACATTTTGGTATTTTTCAGGAACTGTATCATTTGTAACTAAACTAATATTGTTTATATTAGGTTGAAACTTTTTAATACTACGTGCTAATGCATAAGCTTGTCTTATATAATCAACGTCACTGTTTTGTGCAAGAATCAAGTATCCTTTAGTCATTGACTGCTCCATCAATAACTCTTGTTAAACTGTATTTGTTCATTACATGTACATCAAGACTATCAGTTTTTGTAGCTATATATTCACCAGCATAGCTTTTCTTTTCTACTAAAAATTTTAATGATTTGTCTTTTAATTCAATTAAAATATCTTTATCCAATATGTAATTCATCTTTCCCGGCAATGGTCCAGCAAACTCATTACCCATCATGTTTATAGCTATTGAAAACGCAAAATCATTTCTAAACGCTGTAGAGTCAATATTATATAAAGCTCTATAATAACTCCAATTATTTTGTATTTGTTGTACAATGTAGAAAAAAGATTTTGTGTATAAATTTTTCTTAAAGTAAAATGCAGTCGCCCAATAAAACGGTATTGATAATTGATTTAGATATCTAAAACTACGATCATCGCGCCATTGTGCTAAATCAAAACTATCTTGATAAATTAAAAAATCAAATTTATTATTCCAAATTTTAGATAAGTTATTACTTGAAATAATATAATCGGTATCTAATACTAATGTTTCATCGTATGGACTAAGATCGTAACATGATGCTCTGGAAAGATTTTTCCATGTTAATAATTTTGAAGATAAAGTACCATCATGAAATCTTTTTGTTTGATTTGTTTCAGAACTAATTGGTATAATTTTATCAAATAAAAGTTTTGCATTACGTTGACTTTTTAATAACCAATCTTTGCTATCTGTAACTAAACTTACAGGTACGTTTAAATATTGCTCAATCCTAGTGGCTGCAAATACTGCTAATTTGTTATAGTCAATATCTGAATTGTTCTGAGCAAAAAGTAAAACACCTTGTGTCATAGGTTAACTAAAGCCTCTACCTTTCTTTTTTGTTTTAGGTCTACATATTTTTGAAGGTATTCGTTAGTTGCTTCGGCATAGATACTTAATATTTTAGTAAAGAATTCTTGTAGATTTGTAATATTAACTGGAATATTATTGTCGTCAAGAATAATAGACTCAGTATTACCAATGTCAATTAAAACTTTTACAAAAGAAATTAAATTTTGATCTACTGTAAAAGTAGCACCTTGTGTATAATAAACTAAACTTTGATTAAATTCTTCTAGTATTACTCGTCTTAAATTAGATAGACTGGCCATATAATTAGCAGTCTGAAACGCTTTTTCGAGTCTTTCATCCATAGAAACTCCTAGACATTACTGTTGATACAGTAATTAGCCTAAGAGGATAATCAGATATTATAATCCTGACTGTGTAGCAGTAGGAGTAGAAACAGAAACGTTGCCGCCAGATGGGCGATTTTGAGCAACTATGCTAGTAAGTGTTGGCTGAACGTCTTCGTCAAAGTTTGGATCGCCCGCATCGTTATCTCTAAATTCAATTTGGAAAATTACCTGCGTATTGTCTGCACTTTTCCTAGCATAGATAAAATATCTATTTTCAGCATAAGCACCTGCTGGCGCTAGTTTTTCGCCAATTAATTGATTAGATGTTGTTAAATCTTCAAACCCAATACTATAACTTGTTGCACTTGAACCAGTATACGATGTAGCTGTATAATTCATTACAAACGTTCCCATTTGCGAAAACATTGTGTTCCATGCATTATTCTTTGCTGTACCGGTAGTGATACTTGCTGAAATATTAAATGTGCCTCCGGCATTGAAAAAATATCTTAGATTTGATGCGGCACCATCGCCACTAGTTGCACCAGTAATAGTTACAGTATGTGTTAGCACACTATTCCAATTAGATGCTCGTGTACCTGTTACTAATGTTTCTAAAGAAAGCTGACCGCCTACATTATCTGTGTCTACACTGTATCTATTTGTTTGTACAGTAGATGCCATATTAGCAAACTGTGATCGCAATGCTTCAGTAATTTGTAGGCCACTAGCTGGTAAAACTAAATTACGTCCATCAACTGCTGTACTTGTACCAACCGAACTACCAATTTGATGTTGTCTTGCCTTTACTAGATCGGTTCTAAGATTAATCCATTGTGCAGCAGTAATTGTACTTCCTACAGTGACATCTGATGAAGCTAGTGCTTGACCGTATCCGTTTGTATTTTGACCCATAACCGAGCTCACTGTAGCTCTAATTGAATTAAAGTCAGTATTTTGAATTAATTGACCTACACCAGCTGCCATAATGTATCCTTATAATATAACTGCTTCAATAATTTTAATACCAATATCGTCATTGCTTTCTAGTGCAATGGCAAATGCATCGCTAGTATGCTGAACGCCGCTAACAGCACAGCCCCTATCACCGGCAACTAATCTGTCTCCTTTGCGAACAACACCAACAACTTTAACTGGTACTCGTCCTTTAAGAGCAACTGCGGTGCCGCCTTCTAAATCATTATTCATTAGATAAGCTGGATTTGCGGATACGACGCCAATAGCTCGTTGTCCCCATGTACTAGCAGTCACTTCTTTTTCTCCGCCGACAACTAAAACAGTGCCAACTTCATATTCTGCATCTGCTAAGTATTTTTCTGCTAAGTCAGCATATCTTGCTGTAGATGCTACACCCTGAAATACGTTGGCAAATAAATCGCCTGCGCCATCTCTAGCAGCTACAGTATTACCAGTAGCTGTTGTTGCTGCACTTCTATAAGACCCGTCTACTTTAAGTTGATCTGTTTTAAGCGCATTACTAGCTGTACCCCAAATTCTATGCGTTGAACTTGTTACACCATCGGCTCCTGTGTTGATGAATGTTGTACCTTTCTTAATAACGCCAAATCCAACAATAGGATTTAACCCTGAATCAAGAGTAAATTCATCTGCACTAATAATAAACACTGTTTCATTGTCAACAATAGCTTCTATAATTGCATGTAGAAGGCCGCCTGTATCACGTACAGAACGAGATTTCATTTGTGTAATACCTAGACCAGCAGCATTCTCTGGACCAATTAAAACAAACTGTAGACCATTCCACGCATATAGTTGATCATTTAAAGTATCAAACCAAAAATCACCAATACTTAATCCTGTTGGCGCTGTTGGGCTAATTTCTGCACCACCGCTAGTGCGCCATTTTGTACCATCATAAAATTTTAATTTATTTGTAGATGCGTCAAACCAAATTTGTCCGCTGATTGGACGAGGAGGGGCACTAGTACCAGAAAAATTTTCTAGTAAATGTACAAAATTTTCGTTCTGTACTTCACCGTAACCAGCGTAATTTTTTCCAATAAGCTTTAGATCTAACGAACTATCAAGCGTACCGTCCTCTACTACTGTTAGTGTTGTACCGTTCCATCTATCAATACTGTATGGCATTACATATACCCCTTAACTATCATATTTAGCTCAATCTTAATGTAAATCTACCCATACATTATTTGCATAGGCTTGTACTTTGTTAACGGAAGTGTTATAAATTAATTCTCCGTTTTCTGACGTTTTTGCATCTCTAGATGCTGTTGTGTGACTAGGTAATTTAAAAGAAAATGCTGCATTAAGGCTACCGTTTACATCAAGAGTATAATTAGGGCTGGGTTGGAAAATACCAACTCCTTCGCCGGCGGCCTTTATTGTTACCGCATCTTTAGTCACTCCAGCATTGTTTTTAATACGTATTGCATAATCCTGACCAGTATTATTACTAATAATTCTAAATGCAGATACATCAGCTGTAATTTCGTAATTTTGTGCAGGCCCTAATCTTAAAGGTAAAGCATTAGCAATAGTAATAGTACCTGAAGTATTAGTATTACCAGTTTTTGACATAAAATCGTCAGCAGTTTTCAGCTGACCTAATGAATTAACTAAAGCATCAGACGATGTTGACCTTACATGGAACTTCATTCCTGCCAAATTGCCAGCATTAAAACCAGGTTTTATAACACCTGTAAATCCGGGAATAGCAACTTTAGGCTGAAAGTCAAATGTGTATTTGCTAAAAATTCCTAATAAAGTTTGCGCTACCCAAAGATAAACAATTGTTCGAGTAGCACCAGCTGAATCATAAATTGTTTCAACTGTAAATCCTGATAATCCTTGACTATCTTTATAAATTGGGCCTGCTAACTGTAAATCAGTACCATCATAAAAATATAACTGATTTTCAGCACTATCTATCCATAGATCTCCCTGAACTATGTTTAATGGTTGTGTTCCAGAAACAATAGGACCGCTGCCTATTCTAAATCCGTTGCCATCATATACCTTTAATCTATTTTGAGCACTGTCAAACCAAATTTGTCCCATAATAGGATTATTGGGTTCTGACGTACTAGAAAAATTTTCTAATAATTTTATAAAATTTTCGTTTATGAACTCACCGTAACCAGCTACATTTTTTCCAACTAATGTTAAATCACAGGCTGTTTGATCAACAGTGCTGTCAACTACCTCAGCTAACAATGATCCATCAGTTTTGTTAATTTTATAAGTCATTATATAATCCTGCCAGTATAAATTATGTAGTTTATAGTTAAGTATGGGTTCATAACATCTAACGGAACATCTACTGTAGGAGCTTCAACTTCCCCTGCATTAACCAACATACGAGAAAATCCTGGTGCCATTTGCACTGATCTTCCTACAGAATCAGTATCTGTTATTCCTGTAGATCCTGTTACATCATCAGTTACACCATAGAACTGTGTACCGTTGGCTCCGGTCATATTGTGTGTATGTTCTGGTAAGTTTGATACTAAAATTTCTTTTTCCTGAGTGCCATTGCCTAAGCCAATTTCATCAGCAGTTACAGAAGTTACACGATTAGCAGTTAAACTTGGATTTCCGTCTTTGTCAGTTGTTGTAGTTCCAAAAGACACACCTGTCGGTGCTAGTGGCACTTGTATTCCATTATTCATATTATCTGCACCAAGAGCAAATCGTCCTCTTAAATCAGGTAATCTAAAAGTAGCAAGACCTAAATACGGATCTGGCCCTTTATAAGTATTACCTATGACTGAATATAATTCAGGATACAGAGAAATTTGTACTTCAGCACCGTCACATAACAAATAGCCTTGAGGCAATATAAGTCCTGCAAATGAAATAATTGAGCCTATAGGTACTGTTGCAACATTTGACAAAAACGTAGTTTTTGACAGCTTACGTAATCCTAATCCTATTCTATGAACAATCAACTCGTCTGTTGTTAGACTATCAAATACTTCGGTTTTATTTGTGATAACATTTGAGGCTAGAGTAGTCGTAAATGTTGCTACACCGCCGTTGTCACCGTTGAAAGCAATAGTATTACTAGAAACGTCTCCAGTTAAACTAAAATTGGTAACACTTGAAAGTTTGACTGCTGTACCTGTTACCGATCCGTTGAATGCACCACTAAACTCGCCAATAAATTGTGTAGTTAAATCGGGGTTACCAACTGTGTTTGCATAGATTCTCTTATATCTAAGTGTGTTTGTACCAATGTCTGATGCATTATTTGCTAAAGGAACAATATTAGTCGTTGTTGATGTGCCTGAAACAAATAAATCTCCGCCTACTCTCGTATTTTTTGCAATAGCGGCGCCGCCGGAAGTCACAATACTACCATTGGTTAAATTAGTTGATTGAGTAGCATCAGTAACAATTATACCATTACTAACTTTAATTTTACCTGTAATGTCTAAAGCCTGCGTAGGATTTGTATTATTAATACCAACAAAATTACCAGTCACAGTCAAAGCATCTATTAGCGATCCGCCTGAGCTAGTTTTAATAAAAATACTTGATCCGTCGGTTTTATTTGCAAGAACTACCGCTCCATTTACTGTTGATAGAGTTCCATTCAAATCAGATCCAAATATTAATCCTGTATTATTTCTAATACTTAAACCAAAATTAGTTAAACTTGCTACATCACTACGTATAAAAGTATTTGCATCTAACCCGTCTGGGTAACCTGAAACAACTAACTTGTCTGCTCTATCTGCTGTTCCCCAAAGTTTATTACTAATTACTCCGTCACCGTCAAAATCTTTAGAGGAAATATTTAAACCTTGTTTAATAGAGTCAAACCCTGCAATAACTACCTTTGGAATAAATGTATCTTTACTAAAAACAGCTACAATCTCTCCTGATACAATAAATTTAATTACAGTATGACTGATATTCAAAGTATCAAATATAGATTCAACGACTGGTCCAGCTTGAGCACCTTCGCTAAATTGCGGTCCTACCAATATCCAACTTGACCCAGACCATAGGTATAATTGTTGATTAGCAGTATCAACCCATAAATCGCCTATAACAGCAGTTGTTGGTTGTACAATTTTCTTTGTAATGTTTCCGGCTGCTACCCATTTAGTACCATCCCACACTTTTAATTGAGGTTGAGCAGGATTATTAGTAATGTTTGTATCATACCATAACTGTCCAATAATAGGATTAGATGGCGCAGATGCTGCTGCAAAGTTTTCTAATAGGTGTAAAAAATTTTCTGCTATGCTTTTAGCATAACCTGTGTAATTTTTTCCAACAAAACTTAAACTAGTTTCTTGATTAACTGATTGATCAGCTACAACAATACTTCCGTAATTAATTTTATCAGTGCGGTCAATTTCATATGACATTATTGTACCTCACTTAATCCAGTTAAACTTTGAATACGTACTGTATAATCAATCTGTATTAATCTGTTCAAAGATTTTTGTACTGGATGAAATATTACATGTGTTAACAATCGACTTGTTCCAGATGGACTATAAGATTTCAATCCTAATTCGTCAAAAATAAAGGTACTGTCTAAATTATTTGCATTATCAAATGCATCTTGTGTGCCTGGTTCGCCGTAATCTAACAGACAAGTTACAAAAACATCAGTATAATTTGTTCCTGTTACATGCCTAGTTTCTATTTTGTTCCTTACAGGATCTACATTTACACTTGATCTATCATCAACTACTTTGGTATATGTTTGATTATATAAACTGGCATTAGTTCCAGTACTATTAGGAGTTAGATACGTTATAATACCAGTAGGATCTATAGTTGTGCCGCCGTTACCAAAAGCCATTTCATATATAAATCCTTGACCAGCATTGGCAATACTTTCTGCAAGAGAAATACTCATATTTTCATAATGAATAGCATTACGCTTATTCACTGCAATTTCCCCTGTTTCAGGGTACCAAATTTTAATATGGCCTTCGATATGGATGCCAGATAAGTCTTTTCCTTGCATATTTTCTCTCTTTAGCGTATTTACCTATAGTTATAAACTGAGTATATTATAATACTACAGCGTATACAGTTCCTGGTTCTATAGATTCTTTATTCTCTAAGCATTTTGCAAATACTGCGTTAGGAGAAAATTCGCCAGATGCTGCTACTGCATATCCTCGAAGTTCTCCAGTTATAAGTAAATCGCCTTTGCTAACTGGTCCTACTACTTTTACAGGTACTTTTCCTCTTAGAGCCACTGCTTGGCCTTCTCCTAAACTATTCATAATGTAAGCTGGATATTCAGAAATAACACCTGCTACTCTAGTGTCTCCCCTAGTTGATGTTACAGTAATTTCTTTTTCTCCGCCAAACACAACTACTGTAGCCGGTTCGTACTCAGTATTTGAATCATATTTTTCTGCTACGTCAGCATACTGAGCACTTGTAGCTACGCCTCTAAAAACATTTGCAAATAAATCAGCCGAGCTATCTCTAGCAGGGATAGTATTTGCAACTGCTGGAATTGAAGCTGCTCTATATTGGTTTACTACCAATAATGTATCTGAATTTGCTGCTGAACCAGCAAGAGAATCACCATTTTGTAACTCTTGTATTGAAGATCCATTCAAAACTAAAGGGTATCTAGCTGCCATGTTATTTCCTTAAGATATTAACGATACATTTGCGATTGTACCTTGTCTAGTAGTAACAGGTAAAAGCCCTGTTGCTACGTTTATATTGATAACCGTACCTGCATGTTGTGTTATAGGTAAAAAATTATAAATTGTTGTCCAAAATGGAGCAGTAGATGCTGTTCCAGTACCAGTTTGTGCTAAGAATTTTTTAACAGTAGTTATGTTTCCCGGTAACAATGTAGTAATGTTAGTGGTTAACTGATAAGGTACTGATCCTAACGATCCGCCTGAAATGTTTGCAGTACTAACTGATATTACACCATCTGCATTTACTGAGATACCAGTACCAATTTTTACACCTCCAAGCACTAAATTAGTTGCCTTGGGTAATTGATAACTTACGCTAAGAACACTTGTTTCACTAATAGTCAACCCTGCTCCGACTCTTATCCCGCCTAAAGTGTCAGAAGTTGCTGGTGGTAAAACATATCCACTGTAATTCCTTACAGAAAGTACACCAGTATCACTAATTGAAAGACCGTTACCAACACGGATAGATCCTAAACTTGTTGAAGTAGCCTGTTGAACTATATTTCGTTTTAGATCTCCAAATGTAATTCTTTTAGTGATTGTACCGTCACTGATAGGAACTACATCTCGCTCTGCTGGTACTTCTATTCGTCCTAAATCAGATATTCTTGCCATTTTAATCAAGCTCCAACGGTTCGCCGCTTTCGGTCATAATTGTAATACCATCATCTGTGGCTAATACATATTGATATTTATCAACCAAATACTGTGAAAAAATGGCCTCTGTATTTCTAATAAATCTTGCTATATCACCGTTATGGTAGGTTAAATCAGTACCTGTGGGATTCCATAAATTACCTTGACGTTTTACTATTACTATTTTTGTATCTGCTGCTACTTCGGCCGTGATTCTAACTGCATTTGTAGTTCCATTAACACTGAATTCAGCTTCGTAATTGCTGTCACCTTCTGGACTATAAGGATATCCGTTACTTTCTTTAAACAATTTGTAATTTGTTTTTTTAAGTCTGTAACCTCCAACAAATACTTCAAGCTCGTCTGATCTTCCATTCATTGTTGGGATTGTTTCTGTATACCATGTTACAGCAGTTTTCTTTGGTAGATAATTTAAAGGTATTAAATTTGTACTACCGTCACTAACTGTAGTATCCACTATTTGACTATCAACATAAGGTATAGTTTCAGAATGTCCTATATCCATTACATTACTTCTAACTCTATGTAAAACAGGCACTCCTGTTCCTAATGTTCCTCTACGTATTTGACTTAAAACATTTCCAGTTTTAACGTAATACTCAATCCTTTCGCCGTTTATTTCAACAATACCTGGCAGATTAAGCGCAGGATTTCCAGGACTTAACTTGGCTCCATCAACAACATATATCTCTCTATCGGTCTGCAATAAATCTCTTGCTAATCGTGTTGTTTTTGCCTTGCTAATTCTCTTATAGTGAGTTCTATTCAACATATCTTTAAATTGCATATAGCCCCAACTATGATTTACTACTCTGTCACTTAAGATAATAACCTGAATTTCGTTATTTGATGCTACAAACGGATCTTTTAATTTGATTGTTCTTAGGTCGCTATCTAAATAATAATCTACGCTATGAGTTAGCATTTGATTCTGTTTAATTACCCATACATAATCATCAGATGCAACCATTCTAGGAAGTTTAAACTGACCTCCTTTTAGATCTTTTATAGTATAAAATTCATATGCACTTGGGTTAGTTAGATATTCAAGTGTTGTAAACTCTAATGTTCTTTCAATTCTTCTAATATCATGATTATAGAAAGAATAAACTCGTATCTTAAAGTTAGCTTGCGGAGCATCCTTAAATGCTATTTGTCCATTTTGAACTTTATATTGTGCGGAAGTATAGTTTGTTACTGTTAACTGGCCGCCTTCTATGTATGTGGCATCTGTTAATATAACACTAACTACAGAATTATTAAAATAATATTGACTACCGTATGTTAATTTAACTCCGTTCAAATAAACTTCAAAGTCAACAGGATTAGCTCTGAATGTTTGCACCTTAGCTTTACTAAGGGCATATTCAAGAGAATTATTTGAAAGGGTAAAATACTCTGATGATCCTGTAAATTGTATTAAATCATTGACTAATACAATTACACTGTTAGAATGAGGCTCGGCTACTCCAATTTGATTTTGTAATGTAAATGTTTTTGTTGACCCGTCACCAATAAATTCTTCCATTTTTGTTGTAGATGTTTTTTGATCATTATTTGCTGTTAACAAATAAGATATTAAATCTCCGGAATTAAAACCTTCTGCAAATCTAATTCCAACTTTGCCTGGCGATTCATATCCTTCGTCAGTTCTAAACAAAATATGGTTAGCAGGATTACCATTTACTAACACTGTTGATCCCATATTTTCAATATAGGATGCATTTGTAATATACTCAACAGTGCTTCCGTCTGATATAAAATAATTTGTATCTAGTATCTCTTGACCTGCTACTCCTAACGTAATTACACTTATGATTTTCTTATTAACTGGGATAGATAATAAAATTATTTTTTGATTTTTCCAATCAATAGTATATTCTGTGTTTTGATTTAACAATCTACCATCAACTCTTACAAATATACTTGTTTTGTTTGCTGGTATTTGTGGTAATGCAAATTCTCCAGAAACTCCATCTGCAATATAATTTAAATATGAAACTTTTGATGAAGCTGAAGTTGGTAATTGAAATACCTTAATAGCTAGAGCGTCAGTAATTTGACCAGGCACTATTTCTTCAGGAGCATGACTAGTCATTGGCGTTACAAATTTATCACCGTCGAGAATAATATCATCAGGAGCTAGTCCAGTTGCAGTTGAATAAGCTAAATTGCCTCCAGACAATTGAGTATCGTATTCTCCAGGTAACGGTGCAATGCTTCCGTCACTTGTTTGACGTCTAAAGATAATTTTATCTCCTGTATTAATATCTAATTGAGGAGAATTTGTAAGATTTGGTAAGCTAAATGTGTCGGTAACGCCGTCACCAATAATTGTAGACATAACTGTGCCTGCCGGTGCTACTTTTCTTCCGTTAGGTTGAACTGTACTACCATCATACAAGTTAAAATACGGATCATCAATACGAGTTCCGTTAACATATACATTAATTTTTTCACCGGCTGCAGGAGTAAAAGGTAGGTTATAAGTGTATGTGCTATCACCTACTACCAAAATATAGTCGTCAAAAGACGCATCAAACCCGTCCCAACTATCTGTAAACCAAGGTAGGCTATCCCAACCTCCACTAATGTTGAATCCTAAACCTGTAATGTTTACTCCGCCATAATCAATACCAGTCATTAGCTGTGATAAATCTTTTCCGTACATTCCTGTTGTAGGATTGTAATAAAAATTAATTCTATCAGCCGCTGATAAGTGATGGAAATTTTTCTTATATGTAATTTCAATTACATCGCCTTGGGCAGGAGCTGTTGTAAGAGTCAACAAACCAGAATAACTAGTAAATCCTTTTGTTGTTGATGTTTTAGTTGACAGACTATAATCATCTCTCAAAATATCAATATTATTAATATTAACCGAGCTTGTTCCAATTTTTGAATCAGGGCTAAATTTAAGAGCAAACTGTATCCTTGATCCTGTACCTGTGAAAGTTTCTGTTTTAGTTATTTCAGTTACATAGTAATTCCTAGTAATTCTATCAAATTTAATTGATATTTTATTTGATCTAACAACTTCAGATTCAATAATAGCAACTGCTTTAGCTGCTACACCATTATTACTAAGTCCGCCATCAATGATAATTGTAGGAGCTTTAAGATATCCCGAACCGCCTTTAATTAATTGTATCCTGTTAACTTTTCCGTTAGCAATATAGGCTTTAGCTTCTGCTCCTGAACCATATCCACCCTCAATCCTAACTACTGGATTATCAATGTATCCAATTCCGGCATCAACTAGTTTAATCTCTGTAATTGTAAACCCAACATTATCATACCAATGTTTCCACGGATAAGTCAGCAATTCATTATCTGAATAGACAAAGTTACCTTCACCATCTAATCTTACTGCTAGAGGATTTACAACAAACTGGTCATTAATTACTGGTAATAGATCAAAATCAGTAACAGACGATTTAGCAGTATCTAAATTAGAATACGAACTTACATATTCTCTAATTTGAGTTCTGTAAGGTTTTACTTCTTTTACATAATCTTCATAATTTTCTAAATTATCACTATTGTAATTTACTTTTTGTTTCAATGTTCCTACATTGTGAGTAGCTTTGACAAAACTTGTTTTCATTATCCAGTCAACAAAAACTTGTTCATGCATTACATATCGTAAAGAGGCTAAAAATAATTTTAAATATTCAACACGTAATTCGTCAACTAATAACTTATTTTTTATAGTTTCAATAATTATTTTTAATTCAATTTCAGCAAGGTTGTCGTAAATTGTAGTGTCAAATAATGCACTATCATATCCTATATCACTGTAATCATAAAGATTAGAATTAAACTGTATAGTTCCATTATTTCTTCCAACTACAGAATAATTTAAAGTGTAATCAATGGTAACAGAATTATTATATTTTCTTAATAATAACCAACCTCCAGAACCAACATTTTTAACTTTTACTATGTCTCCAATGTTTGATTCTAATACTGCAAGTTCGTAAGTATTATTAACAACATGATTCACTTGCGTAAATTGACTATAGTCTTTAGCATACCAATCAATATAATGCCAATAATTTCTAACATCATAAGATTGACCTCGTAAACGATTCCATTGTATATTTTCACTGTTCCAAAAATACGTGGTCCATTTATTAAATGTTGAGCTGTCGCTAGATACTAAAACAGTAAAAGGACGCACTGTTAATGTTGTATTGCTTGTATACCCGTTACCTTTTTCAATTACAATTACATCTATTACTTGCCCAAGTTGATTTAAGACTGTCTTTAAAACAGCACCTTTTCCTGTTTTCGACACAGTTACGTAAGGCGCATTAATATATCCTCTACCGGGGTTAACAATATAAGCACCAATTAATCTTCCGTTTTCTATTATTGGTTCTAACTGTGTTGGAACAAGCGTAGCAGTTCCAACAAATCGTAACTCGCTATCAGTATCTATATTAAGATCCCATACACCAGAAATATCCGAAGGCGGATCATTATACTTTGACAAATCTGATAAATCATAGTCGTCAGCAATAAGCTTTTCACGTAAAACACTGTTAACTCTTTCAATAAATTGTTTGAGTGCTTCTACTCTATTAACAAACATACTCTGTCTAGGCCTGAAATTAATACCATAACGTTGTTTGATTGGTAGCTTTATGTCGGGTACAGGTCTATCATTATTATCTTTTCCAACTAAACTTTGAATCCATTTAGCCTCTAACTCCGGAGGAATTACTGTATTAGGATGTTCACTTAGCAACTTCCACTGGTTGTGTGCATTTGTTTCTGTGTGATTTTTATCTACTTTCCAATATTGCACTAAAAGATTATGATCGTCTGATGTGATTATTCTTTCTACATTTGCCAAACTAAAAGAATTACTGCCAGTAAGTATTAAACAAGTATAACCCTCAGACACCGGATCAGATATCAGTCTAGATACATTAAATGCTGATAGTTTTCTATGTAAATTGTTAGGAATTACTGTTGGATTTTTTACCCAGTAATAATAGATATTAGTAAAAGTTTTAGAAACTTTATCGTACTTTTGTTTAACACTATAGGCACTATTTCCATATTTTGATGTACCTGTAATTCCTAAAATACTACCTTTATCACTTGCTGAAATTTCATCCCATTCAGCAGGTTTATATTTACTTTCAACCCATTCATAAATGTCAATTGATGCTGTTGCATACAATTGATTCCAAGTTGTATTTCTATACACTACATTGCCGGCTCCGTTTTCTAAAAACTTAGCCCTTGTTAAGTCCCACCATAGAGTACCAACTTGTAAATTATTCCATTGCATTCCTTCATCAACATTTAAACTTGATGTACCAATTGAGTAAATAGCGGGATCAAAAAATGTTGTGTAACTTAATTCTTGTTCGGCAGGGCCTGGAATTTTTCCTTGTATAGGGTCAACTAAATCTAAATAAGTGCTAAGTTGGTTTTCTTTCCGATTGTAAATATAGGCTTTTTTAATACGTTGTACATTTGGTCTTAGCGTTTCTTCATGATGTACTGTCCACGAAGTACTATTATTAGGCTTAGAATAGGCATATATTCTTCCTTCTTTAGTATATGTGCCAGTTTCCATTGGAGCGCCAATAAGCACATTATTTTTATTTGCCGCTATAGCATATCCAAACAAATCTAATTGATTGTTATCCACAGAAGAATACAGAGTTTCTGCAAAAATAAAGTTGTTATTAATTTTTTCAAAAATATCAACCCTACCAGCATCTATCTGAATATCAAGTATTCTTAATGTCCCATTATCTATAGTTGTTGCATTTTCTTGTTCGACTCCATTTTCATCATAAAAATCAAATGTAGTTTCTATTTCAGAATCTCCGTTTGCAGAAAAAATTAGTAAATTTTTATTGTCTAGAAATTTAACTAATCTACCAAATTTTTCTGCTTCTTCTCGATATGTGCTAAAAATTGTTTGATGCAAATTAAAATCAACTCCGGTATAAAGATATACTTTTCCTGAGTTAACATCTAAAGAATCGCTAGAAGGTGCGCCAACAACTAATTGATCACCGTTTTTAGATAGTGCAATAGAAAAACCAAATTGATCTCCAGGTTGCTCTCCAAGTAAAGTTTTTGTTAAACTATAACCGGAAGAATCAAGTTCGTAAATATATACAGCACCTCTATTTAAATTATACCCAGGAGCTGATATTACTAAAATTTTTGCATCTGATGACAGTGCTATGTCATAACCAAATAAATCCCCTGGCGCTGTTCCAGTTAGTACTCCATTAAATCCTGTATACCATCCTGCAGGACTATCTTCTACATATTCATATAGATAAACTTTACCTCTTAATTTTTGACTGGCTAACAAAGGATCAGTATAATCTTCTAAAGCACTTACTGCCAATACATTATTGTCAACAACAGATCTCCATCCAAATTTTTCATTTGCCGCAGGATTTTGGCTAACAACTATATCTGCTACATCCCATGAAACTGATGTTGATTTATAGTATAGTCCAATGTATCCCTGATTAGTTAATCCACTAGCATTAACATTAGAAGCAGTATAAGATGAAATAGCGACTGTTGTTCCTTGGGAGTTAATAGAAACATAATTTCCAAATCCGGTGTTGATTAAACTTGATACTGATTCTCTCGGAAGTAATTCGGCTGCTGGAGTCCATGCTGTAACTAATTCGCCCTTGACATATATTAAAACTTTAGCATCGGCTGTTGTTATAAAAGAAGTTCTACCATTAGGTGTAATTGCAACATTTATTCCGTACTGTAAATTTGGTGCTGGACTTACATTACTAAATGTATTCTTTTTAAATATTTTTTGATTTTTATAAACAGCGTATTTAGAACTTCCATTATTATCTGCCCAGAGTAGTTCGTTATGTTTTACAACTCTTGGAATAATATTATTACTATTATCAACATTATCAATCCTTGCAGATTGGAAAGTGTATACTAATATACGTGTGCTATCTTCAAAAGGATCCTGCCAATTTTTAATTGTTGTAGAAATTTTAATTTCTCTTAGATTTACAGCTGAAATCTTATAAAAACCTTTAAGGCTGTTAACATTTTCTATACCAACAATATCACCAACTTTAATATTTGGTATTAGATCAGTTTTAATAGTTAAAACATTTGCAGCATAATCAACTGTCTTAACTGAAAAATTTGCCTTAGTAAATCTATAAACATTCCAATAATTTGGTTTAGGATTGACTGGATCACTATAATTTAGTGTTGTATCAAATCCGCACCAAACATAATCGCCTTCTTTAAAATCACTAATGTCTTCTGTAAGTATGTTGTCTAAAGAATCAATTGTCAATATAACATCTTCATATCTTACATAGCCAGCAGATCTTAAGACTTCCTTTGTTTCTAAAGTTGACCAAATATTATTGGTGTAATCTAACGGTTTAATATATATGTCAGTTGGCAATTGTCTATATACAAAATCAAATTTTAACGGATCTATCTCATTAACAAGTTCAAAAGGTTGCGGGTTAAGTTTAAATTTAGACTCGTCTAATCTAAATTCAATTTCATTAAACGAATCAACAGAACCGTAATTGCCTACCCTAACGGCCCATTCTTCGTTAAAAGTTAAACTTTCTTTATTGTCTGCACTTAATACATCAAAAAGTTTATTGAAAACATTTTGTGTACCTTTTTCTATTATCATTCCTTGATAAAATTTATATTGACTTACATCATCATTGATAATATTTTCAAGGTATTGCCTCTTCTGGTAACCAATTAAGTGTTGTGCCATTTTTTGTTGGCCGGCATCAAAGTTGTCAGAATCTAAACTGTAAAAATCTCCAAATTGTAAAATTTTATATTCCCAATTTGGCAACAGTTGTGCCTCGGGCTTCTCGTCTAACAATATCCAATCAGCAGCATTGAATGATTCTGATCCAACAATAAATTTACTAGCAGTGTAATAATATTCTTTATATTTTACTACTTCTCCAATATTGTAATCAGTCCATTGCTGCCATAAGTCAATTCTAGCTTCGTCAAATACGAATCCTGGAGCATTGTAACCACCATTCCAAATTGAGGAAATGTACCCGGTTACTTTAATGCGCTCTTGCCTATAGCCTGGTTCTTGATCATATATTACATCATTGAAAAGAGTTCTATTATCAAGTAACAATATATGTTCTTTCTGAATTAGATATAATGTTGCTCCATATATACCATGATTAGTGTTGACTGGTGTTAGTACAAATTCATTTTCGTTTCTATAAGTGTTAGCAAATTGGTCATCTAATTTTTGACCGTCAACTCTAAATATTTTATATTCAAAAAATTTATCTCTAATATCGTTTACAACACTATAAGAAGTTTTAAGAGCTAATTTGTTAGCAGCAGGACTTAACGATATAATAGAACCTTCCGACCAATTTTGTGTAGTCCAAAATAAAAACTCTTTAATCGATGCTTCCCAATTATCAACATTCTTCAAACTGTTATTGAAGCTGTCAAATACAAATCCTTGATTTTCAAGATATGCGCTATATCCTTGTAAAAAATCAACTACTTCTTGCACAGTAGAAAATTTTGTCCCGTAACTTACTGTAAGATTTATCTTTGTATCAAATCCTTTTCGTAATTCTGCATCTGTTCCGCCAACAACAGGAAGTTCGGATAAGCGTTGGTAAAAAGTATCGTCAAAAGTATCACCAGTTTGATGACTTACTTTAACTCTGTAATATTGATTATTTGCCTTAAGTAATTTACCAGCAGCATAAAATTTGTTAGATGCCCAATTTAAAAAACTTTCTGATATGCCGCCTACATTAATTGTTCTACCTGTTAATGTATAAGGATGATAGATAAAATAAGGGTTATCAACATTATAACCTCTTACTTCAAATCCGTCAGGATATTTTGTTATTGCTACACCACTATAATTAAGTTTTTTAATTGGACTTGAAGTATTGGCTACAATATTATAATTTTCTTGAGGTATAAAGACACCCCCTGAACTTGAAACATTTTTACTATCAAGTATTAATCTAAATTTTTCTTTCGTAGTAAAACCGCCTAATTTAGATCCTATTTGCATATGCAAATTTTTAAGATCTGATGTATATTGTCTATACAATTCTTCAGTTTCAGAAGTTAGATAATCTACAATCCAATTTATTATTCCGGAAGTATTTTTCCTAGTGCTACTATTGCTAGTAGACGGAACTATTAAATCTGATAACTTTATTCTTAGTTCAGTATCAGCATAAACTAACTGTCCATTCTTATTTTTAATTACCCTACTTCTGTCTAATGTTCTAGCTAAAACATTATTAGGTTGCATAAGTAAAGCAGAATAAATTACAGCAAAAGGATAATAACTACTTCTACGCCAAGCTGATTCAACCGGACCAATGTCGCCAAAGGTATAAAACCCTTCAGGAGTTTCTTTAATAAATCCTTGAGTAAATCCAATGATGTAAGGATCTATTAAATTGCCATTTTCATCAACGGGAGTTCCTTGCTCTAAAATTGTCTTGGCAAAATTTGTTCTAGTCCTAATTGGGAAACCTGGTTCTCTAACGATCCCATCTTTAATATCAGACCATAAAATAAAATTATTACTTGTATAAGGAGCAGCACCATATACTCCTTCCCACCATTTAGGTTTTATACTAAATCCTAAACATTCCCAAGGATGAGTATGGGGTCTATCTGTATCTAGTGTCCATTTATAGATACCTCTCCAAAACGCCGGAGCATCTGTGCCGTCAGGTAGAAAATTGTCTCTATAATTCCATGTAAAAGCATTTAATCTATCCCATAGTTCATTGTTTTGTTTAGTATAATCTTGAGGAATATTGGCAGTCCATTGAAAGAAAAATTGGCTTAATATCTGTTCAACTTCGTATTTAGAATAAGGAGTTTGCCTAGAATATCCAGGAATATAGTTATGAACATCAAAAATTTGAGTATCGTATTTTACTTTTATATTATTGAAAATCCTCATTTCAAGTTCTAAAATAAGGTCGTCTCTATAATCATTAAAAGCAACAACAATACTACCGTCATGCCCTTGTATAACTTTTGTAGCCTCAAGGTAAGTATCGTCAATATATATTTTTGGTTCGTAAAGAGGATATAAACCTAGCTTTGTTGGAGTAGCAGGACAATATGCTCCATCAGTTGACTCATATTCATATGCCTCAATAATATCATCTTCATTTAATGTTACTGAACTTAAAATCGTAAAAAATACATCTTCGCCAAACTCGTAATCTTTACCATGCAATAGTTGGTTACCGTTTAGATAAATGTATACTGCTTTATTAGAAAGTTTGTTTAAATTAAATGGCTCTGATAAAGGATAGGTTCTAACTCTAGGATCTAAAACAATATATTCGATACGTTGTCCGCCAGAATACCCAAACATATCTGAAAGGTAATATGTTTGAGTTTTAGTTTTATCTTTAAAAATTGTTTCTAAAATAAAATCTACATGCCTTTTAGGATCAGTATCAATACCTGATTCAGATGCAAATGTTATAAATGCCCTTTTAAATTTTCCGTAATCATTAAACGCAGCGTCTAATGCTTTATATGCATTTCCGACATTTGACCCTAGATGATAGAGACTGAAATTTAAAGGCGCAGTATGTTGAACAAATCTAGTACCGTATGGAGTAATATTTCCTAAATTTCTAATATTATTATTTCCGGGAAACTCTCCTTGAAACCCTGGTAAATTTTCTACAATAGAATTTACATGATCTATAACCTGTCCTAAAGTAAATTCTAAAATATTATTATTTTGAGGATTGTTTTGTAAACTTATCGGAATTTCATAAAACCCATTCTCATTCTTTGATTGTTTAGCATAACATTTAACAGTAACTACATCTGTTGCATTTATATCACCGTCTAACAATCGAACGTGTTTTCTAATTGGACCATCTATTATTTGAAAAGTATTTCTATTTTTCCTAATTCCGTTTATAGCAAGTTTAACTTCTAAATCTGTTAATTGATCTTTATAGTCATAAACATCAATAGGAAAATCATTAAGAATTTGTTCTCTAGTACCATTAGGCAAAGTCCTAAATTCTTCTTTGAATATTCTTACAATACCTTGTGCATTTTCTATAAGAGATTTAGTCCAACCATTTACATATTCAAATTGATCTAAATCATAAATTTTTCTTAGATATCCAATATTGGTATTTTTTGATAATCGAACCGCATCATTCTTATAGCTAAAACTATCTTTAAGCAGATTAAATTCAAAAACAATATCTCCAGTATTGTTAATATTTTGATAAGACAGCGGAAATTTTAATTCAACATCCTGAGTACCTGATCCAATTTTATAAGAGAACAGTTGCGATCCTTTAAAACTAGATCCATCGTATATTGATACGTCACTATAACTATTTTCTGTATTATCAAAGATGTCAAATAGAGGAGGCTGATTTACATTTTTTTTATATTGGCCAAGCATCCATTCAGACCCATTATACCAATACATTTGTCCTTGATTAGTTGATCCTTGTTTTACCAATACTGTTTCATTTTCTAGCGGTAAACTATCAATATCTTCAACTAAATTTATTTGTCTACGCAATCCTGCAAAGACTTCTAATTTGTGTACATTAGCTCCTACAGCAAAAATATCTACTTTATTTGAAAAAGTTTTATCTGTAAACAATCTAATAGTTTTAGAATCTACCACAGAGACATAATATACTCGTCTATTTTCTAATCCTTGAATTGCAGCATTTCCATTAACAAGATAGGTAACTTGATTACCTGTTACAAGTCCGTGTTCTTGTGTAAAAGTAATTGTATCATTGACAATATTGATACTACTAAATCCGTTAAATTCAATCTGTCTTCCCGGTAGTGTTATTGTAATAAAATTAACTTTAAAAATTTTTCCGTTTACATACCTATCTTTATCAGCAGTAAACAATACTCTCATACCGTCTGTCAGCGAAACACCATCAATATTATATCCTAGTGTTCCTTCTATTGTTGAAAATACATCTGTAGTAAATGTATCAATAACATCTACATTCTTTTTTGCTTTATGACCAAAATTATATAATTTTAAACCTTCTTCAAATTCGATGATTGGTCTTATGGCCCGCTGTGTTTGATCAAATTCTGGAAAATTGCCTTGAGCCTGTGCTGCTGCTGTGATTACATCTTGGTGGAACCAACGATTATATCTAGACCACTGATTTCTATCAATGCTAGCTCGATTTATTACTATGTAATCTTTTTCTTTTGGAAAAGAAGTTAATGTGCTGAATGGAGATCGATCAAAGGGCTCATCGTCAAATAGTAACGCACGCTCTTCTGTATAACCACTAATAATTTCTAAATCATCTTCATTTATTAATTTAATAGCTGTACCTACACCTTCGACATACCATAATCCCTTGTTATAAATTTCAGGGACTACTCTACCAGTAAACGAAACTTTCATTCCGTTAGTCAAGTTAATTCCGTTGCTAAGTGTATATGTTTTTTTACCCAGTAGATCAGTGCCTACATCTAAAAAGGCATTTTCATCAATATCTTTTATCTCAAATGCACCGCCTGTATTTGCATCTGCTTCACTGACATAATATAATACATCAGGAGCACTTGATAATATTGTAAAAGTAATTACACCGTTGGTTACACTAGAAGCAGAAACACCATCAAGATATTTTTCTAATTCTCCGGCTACACGTCTTGTTTTAATTGTGAAAGGATTATTAGGAGAATCAATTACAAAATTATATGTTTGTCCTCTGTAAAGGGTAAGAATTGGATTTCTTGTGAGACCGTCTGGAGTAAACAAAAAGGCATAATTGTCGCCTTCGTCAACTGTAGTTACGGTGTAGGTGCTTTCAATTGCTTGTTGTTGACCCTGCACTTCAATTGGTGTAGGTCCGTATGGCAACCAGTAGTATTGCTGAAAATTAACAAATTTGTCCCAATTAATATGAGGATTCCAACTATAGAACTCTTCTTTATTCAACCGTTCGTGATTGTTTACTATACCGCCTTTAGTTTCAATATGATTGACATGGTCAATATAATCTTTATAAAAATTAACATTACCTATAGCATCTTTAATAACTGCTGCGGGTTCTAGTTGATAATTTTGTCTGTTATTATCTGACGCACTGACAAACACATCCTTACCTGTAGATGCTTTAGCATTCCTGCGTCCAATAAATCCAGATAACTTTTTTACAGTACCTGGCTGTGTTAACTGGTCTAACGTTGCAGATAAAAATTTCTTATTAGAGTCAGTTCTAAAAAAACGAGGTAACAGATCAGCTGTCTGTCTTTTTCCGTTGTTAGAAATTGGAAGGCCTGATTCTTTTTGATTATCCATTAGTTATTCCCTGCACTAGTTATACTTTGTTGACTGTTTGTTGTGTTTGAATACATTACTAAACCAGAACTTTTAATTCTACTTGCTGTAACAGCTGATATTATTTCAATATCATCAACTGTTGCACCGTTTATAAAAATTTGATCTTTTTCAGCTTTAATTTCAAACAAACTACCAAATGTGAGACTTGCCTG
>SXGQ01784722.1_pt1 | contig 26025 bp, 29 predicted proteins | sample 3178371 | NCBI WGS metagenome assembly SXGQ01 (sample SAMN11356859, study PRJNA531348) | freshwater metagenome | isolation source: freshwater sample F1-20 | place: China: Fuxian Lake, Yuxi | collected 2017-12-25 | reverse complement strand
ATCGTGACCCACAACATGCAGCAGGCCGCACGAGTCAGCGATCGAACGGCGTTTTTTACAACTGAAGTCAATACTGTGAGTGATCGTCGTACTGGTGTCATGGTCGAGTTTGACCTCACGCAAAAGATGTTCTCAGTTCCATCTGATGAGCGAACTGAGTCGTACGTAACTGGAAGATTCGGCTGAGGAGCGAAAAATGACTGAAGCCCGCAAAATATTCCACCGCGACTTAGGTGATGTTCAACAAGAACTTGTTCGTATCTCAGCCGGAGTCGTTGAGAGTATTCCCAAGTGCACCGCGGTTCTGCTCGAACAAGATCTCGCCGGAGCCGAAGTCATGATTATGGCTGACGACGAGATTGATGCTCGGACGATCGACCTTGAAGATCGTTGTATCCAAATTTTGGCGCTACAAGCCCCCGTTGCGGGCGAATTACGTCAAGTGATTTCGGCACTGAAAATTTGTGCCGAAATTGAACGCTCTGCTGATCTGGTCGTCAATATTTGTAAAGCAGCCCGACGAATTTACGGTCACGATTTTGATCCCAAATTGCGTGGGCTGGTGTTGAAGATGTCCGAGCAGGCTCGGCACCTATTCAGTGAAGCGACGAGTGCGTACATGACCATGGACGCACCACGAGCAGCCGCCATTGACGACATGGACTCTTTCTTGGACGATCTGCAACGTCAGTTCATCCAGGCAATTTTTGAGTCGCACGCGGCTGGTCGAATCGATCTTCAGGTTGCGATTCAGTTGGCCGTTGTGGCGCGCTTTTACGAACGAATTGGTGACCATGCGGTGAACATCGGTGAAAAGGTTCGCTTCCAAGTAACAGGTTTGCCACCCGAACATTCGGGTGCAGCTCGCCACCGTCAACGGTCAATTGGTGATCCAACACCCCTCGGCGGCATTCAACGACCTCTGGAAGTCCCGCCCACAAGTGACTGAGTTTTCTTGTTGTTCACTACGAATTTACGGAGTCGTAGGTAACGGTACATATGTCTTTTCTAGGTTTATTCACCGTGAGTTCATTCGCCGGTCGGATCGATAAGAAGTGAACCGCCTGGCGCACGACGAACTTTTAGAACTGCGCTCTGAACTGTTGCGAATCACAGCAAGCCTGGTTGAAAGTATTCCGCGAGCAACCCAGATCTTGTTAGATCAAGATCTCGAAGGTGCCGAATACCAAATTTTGGCGGATGACGAAATCGACTCTCGGACAATGGAACTTGAGGATCGCTGTATCGCCTTAATGGCCCTGCACGCTCCGGTGGCGAGCGAACTCCGTCACGCGGTCACGATCATGAAAATGTCGGCCGATATTGAACGTTCAGCTGACCTCGTGGTCAATATCTGCAAAGTTGCCCGCCGTATACACGGTATTCAACTTGACCCAAAGATGCGTGGCTTAATTGGTCGCATGGGTGCTCAGGCACAAATTCTCTTTCGTCATGCAATTCAGGCCTATGCCGATCTTGACTTGCCAATGGCTAAAGCCGTTGACGACATGGACTTGTTTTTGGACTACCTACATCGGCAGTTCATCGAAAGTATTTTTGAATCACATAGCGCAGGAACCATTGATCTCTCTGTCGCTATTCAGATGGCAGTAACCGCTCGCTTCTATGAACGTATTGGCGATCATGCGGTCAACGTTGCCCATTTTGTGCAGTATCTCATCACAGGTGAAATCCCGCCTGGTGGAGATCATCGTCGCGGAGGTCGTCTTGGCGAGGGTGAAGAAAAAGTTGAAGGACTCGCGTCATGAACTTTTTCCTCGGTCTCTTGACCGGATTAGCAGCCGGCGTGGTGAGCTATTTGTTGTTCGTCTCATCATCTAGGAAATCGGTTGTGGTCACCCCAGATTTTCCTACTGAAACTGATAAATCTAAAGAAGAAGTTAATGTTGAATGGCTCGCATTGATCCGTGACGCAGTGAATTCGCTGAGTGTTGGTGTTGTTGTCATTGGGACCGATGGAAAAGTGATCTTCCGAAATAAGCTTGCCGAAAGTGTGACGGGAGTAGTGCACTCAGACGTGCTCGTCGAAGAAGTTGTCGAACAACATCTCGCAGCGGCGTTGAACGGAGAAACAAAACGTCAGGTCTTAGATCTATTTGGCCCGCCGCGTAAGGTTTTTTCGGTGTCGGCAACTCCGTTGTTGATCGGCGGAGCAGTTGCGATGATCGAAGACATTACTGAGCGGTACCTAGTTGATGCAGTCCGTACTGACTTTGTCGCCAATATCAGTCACGAGTTGAAGACTCCAGTTGGGGCCTTGGCTGTTCTTGCCGAAGCATTGTCACAAGAAGATGATCTTGACATCATTCATCGGCTGTCCGACAAGATGGTTGATGAGGCCATTCGAGTCGGGCGCACGATTGACGATTTGTTAGAGCTCTCTCGTATTGAGTTTGGTGGCGAAGCAGTCAAAGACGAAGTTGACGCAGGCGCGATTATCTCTGAATCAATTTTGCGCGTTTCGCCATTGGCGTCCACTCATTCGATCAAGGTCGAAATGATTGAGTTAGCGACACCTCTCAAAGTTGTTGGTGATCGGCGTCAATTGGTTTCGGCAATTGGCAACCTGGTTGAGAACGCGGTGAAGTATTCCGAAATTGGTTCAGCAGTTGAGGTTTCAGCTCAAGCCGATGGCGACTCGGTTGAATTCACCGTTAAGGACTTCGGTCTTGGTATTCCTTCTCGAGATCTCGATCGAGTCTTTGAGCGTTTTTATCGGGTTGACCGTGCTCGATCACGTGACACCGGTGGAACCGGGCTCGGACTTGCGATCGTGCGTCATGTTGCCAACAACCATGGCGGCGATGTGTCGGTCACAAGCATCGAAGGAGAAGGTTCGACCTTCTCACTCAAGATTCCAAAATTCGTAAGTCAAAATCCAGTGACGATGAAAGAGAGTGCCTAATGGGTATGCAAACAGTTCTTCTGGTGGAAGATGAAGAGAGCTTCATTGACGCTCTCATGATTGGTTTGAAGAAAGAAGGCTTTCGCGTTGAAGTTGCACGCGATGGCATGGAAGCTTTAGCAAAGTTTGACATCGTGCAACCCGACGTGGTGTTGCTAGATGTGATGTTGCCGAAGATCTCGGGTATTGATGTGTGCCGTCAATTACGCAAGCGCACTCAAGTGCCAATCATCATGGTGACCGCTAAAGGTGCCGAAATTGACACAGTGGTCGGACTTGAAGTTGGTGCAGATGACTACATCACTAAGCCCTACCGCATGCGCGAGTTAGTCGCTCGTATGCGAGCTGTGTTGCGGCGCTCAGCTTCTGAACAGGGTGGCAAGGTGTCAGACCTTGATGACAATGCTCTCGAGATTGGAGCCATTGCTCTCGACCCCGATCAACATCGGGTGTTGGTGAATGGCGCAGAGGTAGCGATGCCGTTGAAGGAATTTGAGTTATTACATTTACTTCTGGCCAATGCTGGTCGGGTACTTCCACGTGAAACTTTGATTGACCGAGTGTGGGGAACCGATTATGTCGGCGATACCAAGACTCTCGATGTCCACATCAAGCGCCTTCGTAGCAAGATTGAAGACGACCCAGCAGTTCCGACTCGGATCGTCACAATTCGAGGATTGGGCTACAAATTCGAACGAATCAAGAGTTGATCTTCCACTTTGATCATCGCCACCTCACCTAAAGTAGGCGTGTGACCGAGTCGACTGAACAACCGATAGACAGTCGAGTCTTACCGGGTCGGGGTAAGGGCAAGAACTATGTTCCGCCCAAACATCAGCACCATTTTCAAGTGAGTCCGTTTACGCGTCTTGTGAGGGTGCACGCTCTCATGGCAGCCGGCGAAGCATCGATGGCGGTGGCTCTGGCCGACTCGTTGTTCTTGTCAATCACCCCGGGCGAGGCGCGTGGGCGCGTCTTGCTATTTTTGGCAGTGAGTTTTGCCCCGTTTTTGATTTTGGCGAAGTTCATTGGCCCAGTCATCGACCGAATGCCAGGTGGTCGTCGTTTGTTGGTCGTGCTCATCGCGTCGCTTCGGGCGGTGGTCATGGTGCTCATGGTGTCGCAACTTGACTCGTTGTTGCTGTTCCCTTTGGCCTTCGTGGCGATGGTTCTGAACAAGACATACTCAGTTTCTAAGTCGGCCCTTGTGCCTGCACTGATTAAGTCAGAAAACAATCTGGTTGAGGCCAATGCCAAGTTGGGTGTGACGGCAGGAATTGTCGGATTCTTGGCTGCGATTCCTGCAGGAATCTTGAGTCTGATCTCATCGAAAGCGACATTGATCTTTGGTGTCGGCATCTTTGTCTTGGCCGCTCTGAATGCGATCCGTTTTCCAAAACAGACTGTTGCCAAAAATGAACCTGAAGAATTAGAGGTTCGTGAACTGCATCAGCCCGGAGTTCTCTTAGCCGTCTCGGCCATGAGTTTGGTTCGCGCCAGTGTTGGGTTCGTCTTTTTCCACTTGGCATTTTGGTTTGCCGATCCACAGCGTGCCGAAATTGTTGGAACGAGTACGAATGGATTGTGGACCCAAGTCAAATATCACTTCGGCCCCCAATTCGGCACGATGTGGTTTGGTATAGCCGTCAGCATGGCCGCCATAGGTTCACTGCTTGGGAACTTGAGCGCGAAACGACTCAATAAGTTGAAGCGTGTCGAGTATCTGATCGTTGTCGCGTTGGCCATTATTGGAGTTGCAGGTTTGTTGACAGCAATCACATCGGTCACGATTACGGCGTTGTTGTTAATGGCACTTGTGAACTACGCCGCGGCAATTGGCAACATGGCATTTGAATCGATCGTTCAACGAGATGCACCTGATGTCAATCGTGGTCGTGCGCTCGCCAATTACTACACGCGATTCCAATTGATGTGGGTCGCAGCGGGAATTATCCCAGTGTTACTCAAGCTCCCTGGTGTTGTTGGTTTCGGCATAGTGGCCGCAATCGGATTCAGCGGTGCCTTAATTTATTGGATTGGCTTGCGACAGATCGCCTCAGGAGCCGAACCATCTTCAATTGTTGCTCAATTGCGTCAGCGCTTTAGTCGTTCTCGCTGATTTCAAGTCGCGCCAACCATAAGCCCGGGGCATCGAGTTCGGAAAGCGTTGGCAAATTGGTTGCCGAAACGTAGAGCGGTGCTAGACCACCTTCACCATCACGTTCAATCACTCCTTGAACAAATTGGCGGCCGCGCTCAACTTGCTGTCGATTGATGTGCAGCCCGAGGAGTTTTTCAACAAAGACTGTCTCTTCACCTGATTCGACTCGACGACGACGTGCGGCTTCGGCGATTCGGGAAGGATTACCGAGCACACGTGAACCGACTGCATCGGTCATATGGTCGGTCCATCCAATGATGAGGCCAAGCAATGCGTCAAGTTGCGGTTGTAGACGGTTTTGTTCATCGGAGCGAACGGCGCCCAGCATCAGTTCAGGATCACTCAAAATCTTTTGCAGAGATCCCATGAGATCATTGGGATCAGTGCTGTCGAGATTGCTCAATTTGTCGGTGATAGCCGAAGGGTCGGGACGAAATGCAGCAATAAAGGATTGCACCATGTCGGTGACGGCATCACGAATATGAGCGATGCTGTACAACTGATGCACGACGAGTTCGCGAATCAGTATCCACATGCGGACATCTTCAAGAGGTAGATCCCATTCTTTGGCGAAGGCATCAACAGTTGAAGGGACTATTGCGATTTCATTTTTGATCGGTCGGGGGAGCGGCAAGTCGTATTGTCCGAGAGATTTCTTTGCAAGGTGGCCGACCATTGAACCGACAGTCATACCCATCGTCATCGGAGCAATCATGTTGGTCAGACTCGCAAACATGGAGGCGAAGGGATCGCTCTCAGATGCTGACTCAGAGGAATCGTTCTGCTGTGAACTGAGTGCCGTCGCTAACTGCGTGAAGAGTGGTCGGTAGTCATCAAGAGTTCGTTGAGCCCATGCACCTGGAGTGACCATGATTGGTTCTACTGAACTAGCGGTGCTGATGTCACCAAGTCCGGTGATTTGGTGAACGTGCATGCCGGCGATGCGGGCAAGGTTGGCATATTCAATGCGCACGATCGGATCAACGTTGGGTTCGGTTTTGCCGTCGGTAGCAGTGATGAGAGCAACCTGACGAGCAGTGTCCCACTGAATCGGCCCTTGGGTAGCGAACATCTTCATCATGTCGCCGAACATGGGCGTATTTCCAAACATCTTGCCAAACATGTTGGCCGGATTGTTCTCAGAGTTGGCGTTGTCGTCGCCGTCGGATTCAAAAGGATTAGGGAAATCACCAGACACATTGCGAGCATAGAACTATTCCGCAAGGTTTATACAGCGCTTCAAGTCACGGTAATGTCGCCAATGTGACAATGTCGGTGACTTCGCTTGATGAAACTGGTTCTGAGGCGTTAATGCAAGCCCAAATGACGAACGATGTGATCAGGGTTGTCGTGAGCGGAGGACAATGGCCTCTCGGAAAACGGGTGATTGAACGCTTCAAGAACGAGGGCGGATTTGAAGTTCGCGAAGTCAATCAGAGTACTGATGCCATTGATTCTCCTCTTGATGTTTTCGTCCATTTGGCGCCAGGAGATCATGATGCTCTTGTTGAGCGCCGCCGAAGCGCAGTCATCGGAACCCCCGAGTTACTTCATGCCGCAACTGTTCAGGGAGCCAAACACATCGTGTTGTTGTCGTCGGCGATGGTGTACGGGGCTTGGCCGAATAATCCGATTCCGCTCACCGAAGAGACGGCGCTTCGGCCCGATTTTGGGTTTGCTTTCGCTCGACAATTAGCCACAGTCGAACAGTTGGTTGACGATTGGCGTGAGTCTTCTGCTGATCGCGGCGTATGCGTGCTGCGACCAGTGCCCGCCATGGCTGCCGATGGTGCCTCAAGTCTGGTTCGAGCTCTTGCTGCGGGTATGGGTGGTCGACTGGGCGAAGATGATGTGCCCGCTCAATTTTTGCACCTAGATGATCTCGCTGATGCAGTGGTTTTGGCGACGCGCAAAAAACTCAATGGTGTTTACAACGTTGCGCCAGATGGTTTCGTTCACAGCGCGCGTGTGCGTTCTTTGTGGGGTATGGCACCGCGTTTACGTTTACCCGATCGAATGAGCGAAGTCGTCAGCGACTTACGTTGGCGATTTCAACGTGGGCCGATTCCGCCAGGTCTTCGTCCATACGTACGATCAACATGGCTGGTTTCAAACGGACGATTACGAGCCGAGGGTTGGACACCGACTGTCACAAATGAGCAGGCATTCGTTGAAGGAACTGACGCCAAATGGTGGACGATGCTGACACCAAAGCGAAAGCAAGAGATTGCGTTAGGCGCAATGGTTGTTGGGTTTTTGGCAACTGTCGTTACGGTGCTGGTGTCAGTGAGAAAATATCGTCGCCGGCGCTGAGCGCTCTGATCTGTTTTTCAATACTCTGAATTGGGATAAAGCCAAGTGCTGCGCCAACGTGAGTGCAGAGGCCAATGAGTTGACCGCTTTGATCGACAACTGGAGCGCCTTCGGCATATGCCCAAATATCTATCTCGTTACTATCGCTTGATCGCAAAGTGATCATCGCTTGACCAGAAGTTTTATCGACGACGAGTCGTTTGGGATTCTCAAGCAAAACTGTCACGACTTGACCAGACGCAAAAGTTTGGCTGTATTTGATACCGCTGGTTTGGGTAAGAGTGCGAAGAAATGTGATCGGATCAAACTGTTGTTCAATTTGCAAGACTGCAATTCCGCTATTTGAAAATATGTGAACAAGGTGTGCCGTATTCACTGAACGATCGGGTAGTTCAACTTTGACTGTTTCAAGTTCGCCGAGGGCAGCGGCTGTCGTCACCAAGATTTGATCATTGAACAGAAGGATTCCCATCGCTGCCGAAGTTCGCAAGTTGCTTTCAACTGCAGCGACGTGGAGGTCGGCATTGGTGAGGGCGACCACGTCTGACGTACTTTGGCGACCTGCTCGTGGAGTGAGAATGACAAGCAGGCCCAAAATCAAGACCGTGCCGGCGATGCAAGAGAAACCGACGAGCCCCCGTCCGCGCCGTCCAATATCGATCGGAGTCAGAGCCTGCAGGCTGACCGCGGCAAAGCCGACCTCGGAAGGGTGGCGCCACATGCGCTCATGGGGTGGTTGTGGAGCTGGGCTGTACGAATCGTCGGGATTGGTGTCATCGGGACCCGCTCCGAAGTCGTTGTTCATTCCCACAATGAGGCAGGTTAGTAAAGAATGCCGAAGAGTGGCACGCGGTCAAGCATTCATCTTGGGTGTAACCGCTACGCTCAAGATGTGCTCGTTGAGAAGTCCGCTGACGAATGGTTTGCCATCACCGACGAACCATTGTCGGTTGGTGAGTTGTATGACTGGGCAGTCCGTCCCGACTGTGGAGCCGTCGTGGTTTTTTCTGGCACAGTACGCGATCATGCGGTTGAAGACGGCGAGTTGCGATCAGGTGTTGAATTCTTGTCCTATGAGGCGTACGCCGAAGAAGTGATTCCACGATTCCGCGCGATCGCCGCCGAAGCTCGTCAACGCTGGAACGATCTCGGACGGTTTGCTTTGGTGCATCGGGTGGGTCGCATCGAACTCGGAGAGTCATCAGTGATTGCCGTTGTCTCTGCGCCGCATCGGCCTGAGGCATTTGAAGCGGCTCGTTTTGCGATTGACGCACTGAAGTCATCGGCTCCGATCTGGAAACACGAGACGTGGGATGGCGGAAGCGATTGGGGGACTGGTGCCACTGCACCAGTTGACGCCTCGCAAGTTCGATCACCCGAAGGTGCTGGGCACTGATGGTCTATGTCTTGCTTGCAGTAGTCGCGATCTGTGTCGTGGTCTTCGCAGTACTGGCAACGAGTCGGCGCACTCCTTCAAGTACTGACAGCGTCGCTGACTTTCAACGTCACCTCAATGCGTTGTCTCCTGAGGCACGTCGACACACGGTTGAGAATTACCCCGACATGAAATCTATGGAAACGTCGCCGATCGAAGAAACTGAGGAACTAAACGATGGCACGTGACCTTGCAATTGACTTAGGTACTGCAAACACTTTGGTGTACATGAAGGGTCGTGGCATTGTGCTGAACGAACCTTCAGTGATTGCACTCAACCGTCAGACCGGAGAAGTGCTGGCAACTGGTCACGAAGCGTGGCACATGATTGGTCGTACCCCTGGTTACATCGTTGCGGTTCGCCCACTTCGCGGTGGAGCAATTACCGACTTTGATGTCACCGAACGTATGATTCGCCTGCTGTTGCAGCGTGTCGGAGTCAGTCGTTTTACCCGCCCCAAGGTGGTTATTTGCGTGCCTTCGGCGATTACCGAAGTTGAGCGACGGGCAGTGACCGATGCGGCTCGCCGTGCTGGTGCCGCCGATGCTCAATTGATCGAACAGCCAATGGCTGCAGCGATTGGCGCTCAGTTACCTATTGACGAACCAGTCGGCAACATGGTGATCGACATCGGTGGCGGTACCAGTGAAACTGCCGTGATCAGTTTGGGTGGCATTGTTGCGCTAGAAGCTGTACGCGTCGGAAGTTTTGATATTGACAACGCGATTCAAAACTATGTGCGTCGCGAACATGGTATTGCTATTGGTGAGCGCACTGCTGAAGAAATCAAGGTTGCGATTGGTTCGGCCGCTCAGACGCCCGACGAAGTAGACGCCGAAGTCAGTGGTCGCGATTTGATGATGGGTCTTCCAAAGACTGTTGTGTTGACGCCAGAAGAAATTCGTTACGCGATTGACGACGTTGTGTCGCAAATTGTGCAGTCGGTTGTTCGCTGCTTGGCAAAAGCGCCAGCCGAACTTGCGCAAGATTTCTTGACGCGCGGTATGTACTTAGTCGGCGGCGGCGGATTGCTACGTGGACTTGCCGAGCGTATTGAAACTGAAACACAGGTACCGGTTCGTATGTCGCAGATGCCGCTTGAAGCAGTTGTGCTGGGTGCCGGTCACTGTATTGAGAACTATGACGCATTGAAGCGCATGTTCATGGGTCAGCGACGTTAAATCGATTGTTACTCAATTAGCTCGCAATGATCGGCACAATGAGGCCGTTCTGCGACAAGACCCACACTTCGCCTTGAGCATCAGAAACGATTCCGACTGATTTTTCAACAGTTCCGAGATCGACGACACCACAGTTTTTTCGTTGATCGTCAATGCAAAGCGCCTGAACCTTGCCCGTGCAATAGTCGGAGAAGATGTACCAGGTTCCGCTGACCGGAACTTGTGAACCGCGATAGACAACCCCACCCGAAATTGAGCAGTTGTTGTCGACGTGCTCGTATTCGTAGACGGGTTCAACTGCGGTGAATGTTTCGTGCAGTGCTTGTTGATCAGCGTTAAATTCATGGGTGCCTTCGCGTGCACTCCAGCCAAAACTCACGCCTTGCACTTGATCAAGGGGCACGACGTTGATTTCTTCCCAGTTGTCTTGACCAACATCGGCAATCCACAAATCGTTGGTGACTGGGTCGAGTGATGCGCGCCACGGATTACGTAAGCCGACTGCCCAGGCTTCGCCGCTATTCCAACGACCATCAACCGGTAAGAATTTCCAAATCTTCCCAAGTGGCGATGTGATATCTAATGCGTACCGATCGGGATCGTTAGCGAAACCACCGTCACCCATGAAGATATACAACGCACCTTCTGTATCAACCATGATGTCGCCACCGTTGTGATTTGGATACGGCTGTTTGATGGTGGTGATGATGTTTTGCGACGACTCATCAAAGGTGCCATCAGTATTGATCGTGAACGAAGCGATCACGGTGTCGCCGGCAAGGTTGGTGTAGTTGACGTAAGCACTTGACCCGTCAGGAGCAAAGGCGAGACCGAGTAATCCTTGTTCGCCTTGGGCAATTGTGAGATCGCTAATGTCAAGTACTTGCGTACCTTTTGAGCCGTCGGTTGCCAGTTCAAAGATTTTGCCAGCACGTTCGGCGATGTACGACTGCAGTGTTGCGGTTCGACGAACTGCAATGTCAACAGGGTCGACGTAGTCAGTGATCGGTGAGCCGAGTGTTGCGGCAAAGGTGGGCTCTGCGACAACAGTCGTTGTTTCGGTGTTTTCGGTTGCCGCAGTTGTTGAGGGCGTTGTTCCCCCAACGGTTGTGCTGACAAGAACTTCTGTCTCGGAAGCGCAAGCAACTGATAAAACAGCGGTCAGTGCGATCAACGCGCCGAGGCGAGCTTGAGCCGTTTTCACTACGAACGCTCGCGACGAATGAGACCTTCTTGAACAACAGTGATTGCAAGTTGGCCATCATGGGTATAAATCGAACCGGTTGCTAAACCGCGAGCGCCCGATGTTGTGGGTGTCATCTGGTCGTACAGCAACCATTCATCGGCACGGAACGGACGATGGAACCACATGGCGTGGTCGAGGCTCGCCATTTGCAAACCGCTATCGGTCCAGTTGAGGCCGTGCGGCAAAACTGTTGTGTCGAGAAGAGTCATGTCACTTGCATACGTGACGATGCACGCGTGAAGTGTCGGGTCGTCGGGCAACGTGCCGTCGGCGCGCAACCAAACTTTTTGTTGCACTGTTGGTGTGCGTGAACGTGACATCGGGTCGCCATCGACGTATCGAATATCAATGGGGCGCGGTCGGTCGTACCACTCACCGAGTAGGTGTTTGTGAGGAGCCATACGCGTTTTGAAGTCGGGGAGACTTTCGGCGTCGGGCACATCGGGCATTGGGACCTGATGCGACAAGCCCTCTTCGGGCGCATGGAAGCTGGCCTGCAAGTTGAAGATGGCTTGGCCGTGCTGAATCGCAACAACGCGTCGGGTCGAGAAGCTTTTGCCGTCGCGGATGCGGTCGACGTCGTACAAGATGGGGGCAGTCGGGTCGCCTGGACGCAAGAAGTATGCGTGCAGTGAGTGCACGCGACGGTCACGGTCGTCGATGGTGCGGGAGGCGGCCACGAGGGCCTGGCCGGCGACTTGGCCGCCAAAGACTCGCTGGCGATTTTCCTGAGGCGAACGGCCTCGGAACATGTTGACTTCGATGGCTTCAAGGTCAAGAAGGGAGATCAGGTCGTCTAGGGCTTCAAACACCTCTACATCATGACACGCAAGAGCGTGTTTCACACGTGGTTCTTGGCTAGCGTCTCGCCCGTGGCACTTTTACCCTTGAACCCAGATGAACTCCTCTCAACCACCCGCGCCGTACGTAAGCGCCTCGATTTTGACAAGCCGGTCCCGGACGAATTGATCCGTGAATGCGTGTCACTGGCCATGCAGTCGCCGTCGGGCTCGAACAGCATGACGATGCAATTCATCATCGTGAAGGACGAAGCCAAGCGTAAGGCCATCGGCGCGGTGTACCGCGAGTGTTTCTCGCAGTACCAGGCCATGGATGGCGTATACATCCGCACCATCGACAAGGGCGACGCCGAACTGAACAAGCAGCAGCAGCGTTCAGCTGACTCGGCTGACTTCCTCGGCGATCACATGGGTGATGCACCCGTATTAGTGATCCCGTGCAATGTGGGTGGGCGTACCGAAGCTGCTGGCGGCTTGGGCATGATGGCTTCATCGGTCATGGCAAATATTTTGCCCGCCATGTGGAGCTTCATGTTGGCTGCTCGTGCCCGTGGCATGGGAACCGCTTGGACCACAGTTCACCTCATGATGGAACAGCAAGTTGCTGACATCTTGGGCATTCCGTTCGACACCGTGCAGCAGGTCTGCTTGTCACCATTGGCTTTCACCAAGGGAACCGATTTCAAAGCGGCTATTCGTCCCGATGCCGAAACCATCATCCACTGGGATAAGTGGTGATTTCAGCGCAACTGCGCGAATTAGCTCTTGCCACAACAGGCTTTATGCCCGTTGATGAAGGTGATGCATTACATGAAGCGGGACTTGCTGCGGCGCGTTCCTTACCTGGTTTGCCGTTACTTGAAGTGGGTTCGTATTGCGGACGTTCAACAATTTGGTTAGGTGATGCGGCACGCCAAGCGGACACGGTTCTTTTCGCAGTCGATCATCATCGTGGTTCTGAAGAAAATCAGCCAGGTTGGGAATGGCACGACGAAACATTGGTCGATCCAGTTGTTGGAAAGATGGACACGCTTCCGTTTTTTCGTCATGCAATGTTTCGTGCCGATTTAGAAGAACATGTTTTGGCGGTTGTTGGTCAATCACCAATCGTTGCGAAAAACTGGACGAGTTCATTGGCGTTTTTGTTCATTGACGGTGGTCATGGTGTTGAACCAGCACGACTTGACTACGAACTCTGGACGCCGCACGTGGCGGTCGGAGGCACGCTGGCCATTCATGATGTGTTTCCTGATCCAGCCGACGGTGGACGTCCGCCGTATGAACAGATTTACTTGCCAGCGATTAACAGCGGATGTTTTGAAGACGTGTCAGCAACGGGAAGTTTGCGCGTACTACGCCGCGTGAAATAAGAAAGTCCTAGACCGGGCGTTGAGCGGAACGTAATCCGGCCCAGGCCAGATCGCTCACTTGACGAGCAATGAGTTCGGGATCGAACTCGCCACCAAGACGTAACAGTCGACGCGACACACCCTCTGCTAAACCAACGAGCGCATGCGCCAATGTGCGACGGTGTTCAGGATCGATGTCGGCAGTGATGAGTGGCTCAATGGCATCGGCAACTTGTGATTGAAACTTGCCGGCAGCTTCACTGAATTCGGGATCGCGACGTGAACCGCCACCGAATAACAACTGGAATGCATCGTGATCGTCGTAGACCCATTGAAAGTACGCACGAAAACCAAGTTCGGTGCGGCGACGTCCGTTGCTCTGTGCAATCTCGGGTGTGGTGATGACTTCGAGCATGCGCGCGCCGGCATCTTCGATGAGTGCCAAGTAGAGCTCGCGCTTTGATTCAAAGTGTTGATACAAAACTGGCTTAGTGATGCCAGCTGCTTCGGCGACATCATTCATTGATGTCTGGTGGTAGCCCTCACGGGCAAACACGTCCAGCGCAACGGCAAGTAGTTGTTCGCGACGTTCGGCCGCTGGCATTCTTAAAGACATAACGCCCTCACGGTACCTTTATAAACCCTGGGCAATGTCGTCTTTCTCGGCGGCCTTGACGGCGTATCCGAGAACGATGGCAGGAGCAAGAAGGATTGAGCCGAGCACCATGCAGATGGTGATGAAGGTGACCATGGTGTCGTTGAAATCGACCGTGAAAGCCACGATGAAAAGAGCGATGGATGCTGCAAAAAGTAAATAACCAAGCCGATTGGCACGCTTGGTCCACACGGCGATCATTGCCCGCCGAATCCGAACGGGATCAGGTGTCGACTGTGAGTTTTCGGGGGCATTCATAACGCTGTCAGCCTAGAGGGTGGGCTGACAGTCTCACGACGGGCTACCGTTCGCATGTGGCAGTTCTTGTGGAATGGTTTGAATCGGTGTGCAAGGTGGTCATTGACCGCCCTGACAAGCGCAATGCGGTCGATCTGGCGACGTTGCAGGCTTTGCGTGAAGCCCAATTGACGGCGATTTCAGGCGGCGCACGCGTGCTGGTACTGACTGGCACACCGCCAGCCTTTTGTAGCGGAGCAGATCTGGGCGGAGTTGAGCTTGGTGAATTCACCGACACGTTGTTGTCAGTCTTGCGGGGCTTCGGAACGATGGATTGTTTGACGCTTGCTGCAATCGATGGACCAGCACTTGGTGCAGGTTCGCAGTTGGTTGCTGCCTGCGATTTACGTATAGCGACACCGAAGAGCAAGTTTGGCGTTCCGGCCGCGAAGTTAGGTCTTGCCGTTGATTCATGGACAGTCGAACGCATTGGGCGCGAAGCCGGATGGAGCACGGCGCGTTACATGTTGTTATCGGCTGAAGCGATTCATGCAGATGAACTTGTTGGTGGCTTTGTGCATCGACTTGGCAATCTTGAAGACGCAATGACTTGGGCGCACGAGATGTCGTTGCTAGCTCCACTCACGATCAAGGCGCACAAAATGGCGCTTGAACGTTTGGGTGGCGCCGACATTTCTCTTGAAGCAGTTGAACATGCGCGACTTAATGCGTGGGCCAGTAATGATGCCAATGAAGGGCGTCAAGCATTCTTGGAAAAACGTCAACCGAATTTTCTCGGTAGTTGAAATATCTCAGTAGTTGATTTTCAGTTCAAGTTACGGTCGCGGGCCCGCACCGACAAAAAGACTCGCCAGAAAATAAAGGCCATGCCAAGAAACATGATGAAGAACAACAACAGTTGTTGCCATCCGCCGCGGTCGCTCGAACTGGTGGGTTCACGACCGCATCCGGGTTGCGGGCTTGAACTAATGCACGATGTGACATCACGTTCGAGATTCATGAAGTCATTTTCGGTAGTTGGCGGTTGCGTGTCAGCCTGAAGTTCTTGTTGCGTGTCGGCCGGGGGAGTTGTCGCATATGCCGTGGACGAACTGACCAGTCCGACGCCGAGAGCCAACGCGATGGCCAATAGTGAGGTGGTCAGGATCCGGCGAATGTTCACCCCTTCATCGTGCCACTTCACACGACCAAACAGTGATTCTGGTGCAGAATCGTGACGGAATACGCAACGAATCTGCAACAGAATCACCGTTGATTTCTTCGTCAAGGGGTGAGTTCTAAGGGTTCTGGTCAGGGGGACTACGATCAGTGAGGTGACTACTCGCCGCACTGTCCTTGTTGTTGACTTCGGTGCGCAGTACGCACAACTTATTGCTCGTCGCGTGCGTGAGCACAAGGTGTACTCCGAGATCGTTCCGCATACCATCACGGCCGAACAGATCGCGGCCAAGAATCCGGCTGCCATCATCTTGTCGGGCGGCCCCAAGAGCGTGCATGTTGAAGGTGCGCCGCGTCTCGACCCCAAGGTGTACGAATCGGGCGTGCCGATCTTGGGTATCTGTTATGGCGCCCAATTAATTGCGCATCAACTCGGCGGTGAAGTGGGCCGTGGTTCACGTGGTGAATACGGTCGCGCGCAAATGACGCGTATTGCCGGTTCAAATTCCACTTTGCTCACAGCCGATTTGCCCGATGTGCAAGAAGTCTGGATGAGTCACTTCGATGCAATTTCGACAGTGCCCGCTGGGTTTACCGCAACTGCGTCAACTCCCGAAGCTCCCGTTGCGGTTCTCGAAAATGTCGATCGCAAAATTTGGGGAGTGCAATATCACCCCGAAGTTGTGCACTCACCCTTTGGTGCACAGGTGCTGGAAAACTTCTTGCACAATCTTGCGGGCTGCGATGCCAGTTGGACTATGGGTTCGGTCATTGATGAACAAATAGCCGTGATTCGTGCGCAAGTAGGTGACAAGCGCGTGATCTGTGGTTTGTCAGGCGGCGTTGACTCGGCTGTCGCCGCAGCACTTGTGCACCGCGCGATTGGCGCGCAACTCACGTGTGTGTATGTCGACACTGGCCTCATGCGTCAAGGTGAAAGCGATCAAGTCGTCGAAACCTTCAAACGCAATATGGGTATTGAACTGATTCATGTTGATTCGGGAGCGAAGTTCTTTGACGGTCTTAAGGGCACAACCGAACCCGAAGCCAAACGCAAAATTATTGGCGAGCTTTTCGTGCGCGTTTTTGAACAGCACACGGGTGGCGTCACCGATGCCGAGTTCTTGGTTCAGGGAACGCTGTATCCCGATCTGATCGAAAGTGGCGGCACCGACGGCACGGCCTCGGTCATCAAGAGTCACCACAACGTGGGCGGACTTCCCGCCGATATGACTCTGAAGTTGGTCGAACCACTTCGAGAACTGTTCAAGGACGAAGTTCGCCGACTCGGCAGCAAACTGGGTCTGCCCGACGAAATTGTCTGGCGCCAGCCATTCCCCGGTCCGGGCCTCGGGGTGCGAATTATCGGCGAAGTGACACCTGACAAGGTGGCGATTTTGCAAGAAGCCGACGCCATTGTTCGTGAAGAAATCCGCCTCGCCGGCCTTGAACGAGAGATCTGGCAGGCCTTTGCGGTTTTGCCCGATATTCGCTCGGTGGGCGTGATGGGTGACGAGCGCACCTACGCCTATCCGATCATCATTAGGGCTGTGACCAGCGACGATGCCATGACCGCCGACTGGGCCCGCCTGCCTTTTGATCTGCTTGAGCGCATGTCGAGTCGCATTATCAGCGAGGTTGACGGGGTCAATCGGGTGGCTTATGACATCACGTCAAAGCCGCCGGGCACCATTGAGTGGGAATGAATGGGAAAGATCGGGGATAGCCCGACTGCAACACGTTCGTAATAATCGCTAGCCTGCCAAGGGTCATGTTGAGTCTTCGCCCGAGCCCCCGATTGCGCCGTATGGCTGCCCAAGTTTTGGTGAGCACGATGTTGCTTGGAACCGTCGGAGTCGTGGCGGTTGAACGCCCAGCGGCGGCCGACTCGGTTGACGACGCCAAGCGCAAGGTGCGCCAGATGGCCGATCAACTTGAGGCTGCCGAAGCCGAAGCCGACCGCCTGTCCGAAGAGCTACGAATTGCCGAAGACGACAAGCTGCAGCTTGAAATTGGCATCGGACAAACCGAAGCCGAAATTGCTGTCAAGCAGACCGAACTTGGCGGACTGCAAACCGAAATGTCCGACCTCGCGGTCGAGGCTTTTGTTGGCGGCGGCCGTGGCGGAAGTATTACCGGCCTGTTGGCTCCGGGTGGCGGCCCCAACGAATCGGTACAAAAGCAGTCGCTCACCGAAATCGCGCTCAACGTTGGTTTTGCAACGACCGATCAACTTGATTCGGTCATCACCGATTTGGGTCAACTCACCGAACAGCTGACGAAGCAGAAGAACAAGGCAGAAGAATTAGCGAAGAACATTGTTGGCCTGCAAGAAAAGACCGACAAAGAGATCTCGAAGTACACCAAGCTCAAGGCCAAAGCCGAAAAAGAACTAGGAAGTGCGCTGGCAGCAGAAAGAGCTCGACGAGCTGCCGCGGCAGCTGCCGCTGCTCGTGCACAAGCCGCGGCTTTGGTTGCGTCGCGCGGTAATGGTGTTCCCAACTCGCCAGGTGAAGCAGCCAAGAAGGTTTTTGATCCTTCGTCAATTCCTTCAACAAGTTCGCGTGCCGCGATTGCCGTAGCGGCTGCAAAAAGTCAGGTCGGCGTGCCATACGTGAAGTACATGTCGAAAGAGGGAGTCGGGTTTGACTGTTCTGGCCTGACGTCGTACGCGTGGAAGCAAGCCGGAGTGTCGTTGCCGCATCAGTCGCGTGCGCAGTTTGGTCGCGGGCCACAAATTCCCACCGAATACATCGAGCCAGGCGACCTGGTGTACTTCCATAGCCCCATCAGCCACGTCGGAATTTACATCGGCGGCGGAATGATGGTTGACGCGCCAGGCGTTGGACGAAATGTTCGTATCGCCGCGGTGACGTGGTCCAAAGTCGTCGGCGTGACTCGCCCGGGGTGAGCCTCAGCGCTGCAATACGAACTACGGTTCTGTTCACAAGTAGGTGAACGGAGCAAGTATGGCTGACCAAGCCAATTCACATTCCACGGCTATTCAGGGCGTTGATATCGACAAGGTTTCTGAGTGGCTCGTTGCGAATATTGCTGATGCTCGAGCACCGTTTTCGTTTTCACTCATCGCTGGTGGGCGTTCGAACCTCACCTACAAAGTCACTGATGCCAACAGTGTTGGCTATGTCTTGCGTCGCCCGCCGCTTGGTCATGTGTTGGCGACTGCACACGATATGGCGCGTGAACATCGCATCATTGCTGCAGTTGGTCAGACCGGTGTCCCGGTTCCCAAAACACTTGGTGTGTGTACCGATGAAAGTGTGAACGGTGCGCCGTTTTATGTGATGGCATTCGTTGACGGGGAAGTCTTAGATAGCGCTGAAAAAGCCGCAAAGCTTGACCCGTCATTGCGCGTTGATGCATCGATGAACTTGATTGATGTGTTGGCTGATTTGCACGCCGTAGATGTGGATGCAGTCGGACTTGGTGACCTTGCCAAGCGCGAGGGTTACATTGAACGGCAGATCAAACGCTGGAGTACTCAGTGGGAGAACTCAAAGACACGTGAGTTGCCTGAGATTGATGAAGTAGTTCGTTTGTTGTCGAGCAAAGTTCCACAGCAACAAGGCGTCGTGATTGCCCACGGAGATTTCCGTTTTGGCAACGTGTTGACCAATGTTCAAAATGGTCGCATTGCCGCAGTGCTCGATTGGGAACTGTGCACGCTGGGCGATCCGCTCGCCGATCTTGGATACATCGGTGTGTATTGGAGCGATGGGCCATCGTCGGCATTGCGTGCCAATGACCCGACGCCAGCTGGTGGTTTTGCGAAATATCAAGATCTCGTTGATCGCTATGCGAAATCAACTGGCCGTGATGTGAGTGGTGTTGATTACTACGTGGCCTTTTCGTGTTGGCGACTCGCAGTGATTAGCGAAGGTGTGTATGCGCGCTACTTACATGGTGCAATGGGTAAGCAAGAAGGAATTGACATGAATGCCATGCGTGCTGGTGTGGATGGATTGACAACGCGCGCTCTTGAATCAATACGGAGACTTCTATGAGTAACGATGTACTTGTTGGCTGGGAAAAAGGAACTTTCACTGCTGCGTCAATCACGCACGATACGTATCGTCGCGGAACTGGACCTGGCATCATTGTGGTGCACGAGATTCCTGGAATTACGCCGGCAGTGACTCGTTTTGCGAACGATCTTGTTGACGCGGGTTTCACGGTCATCATGCCCGTGCTCGTCGGGACACCTGGCAAGGCCCCAAGCGGTAGTTACATGGCTTCATCAATGGCCAAGGTGTGTATCTCAAAAGAGTTCACCAATATGGCGCTGAATCAAACGTCACCAGTAATTGCTTGGTTACGGGCCCTTGGTCGTCAATTGAATAATGAGTTGGTCGAAAAGGGAGTCAGCAGCAAAGGTATCGGTGCTCTTGGTATGTGCTTCAGCGGTGGATTCGCCTTGGGCATGATGGTTGATGATCATCTCGTTGCGCCAGTGTTAAGCCAGCCGTCGATGCCTTTCAATGTGAGCAAGAGTCGTGCCGGAGATTTGAATTTGTCGCCTGATGATCAGATTGCAGTTGCTCGTCGTGCCGAAGAAGGTTGCCAGGTACTTGGATTACGTTTCACTGGCGACAAGTTGGTGGGGGACCGGTTTGAGTCGTTGCGCAAATTGATCGGTGATGCGTTCATTGCGATTGAGTTGCCGTCGCAGAGCAAGAAGGATCACTCGGTACTCACCGAACAACGCGACGAGCCAAGTGTTCAGCGCGTGATTGAGTTCTTCAACGAAAAACTGAAGTAATTTTGTGATTCTGGTGTGGATTTGTTGCGATATACGCAATTAATCCACACCAGAATCACGAGTGTTAGTACGTCAGTGTGAAACGCGGGTGCTCCCAGGTTTCAAGTGCGTCGATTGGTGAGCCAGCTGATTCAAGTAAGTGACGCGCCAATAAACCTTTGGCTGCTTTGGCATCGTGCCCCGCAACTTTTCCTGACTTCTCCACGAACGTGACCGAACTCAAACTTGCGTACGCATCGGGCATTGGGGTCCACGCCGCGCGATGTTCGTTTGGCAATAGATCAATCACATGATGTTCGGCGAGTCGCGCGTTCAACACTTTTGACAACGGTTCGCGCCACCATGTTGACAACTTTCCGATCGGTGCAAACGACGCACCCATTTTCAATTTGTAGTCGGGTATCTGATCGTCAAATCCAACGAGTCCAAGTAAGCCCGACAACACGATGATGGATTCAGTTGCCCGGCCATGAACTTTGGCGCTCATCGTTGTTGGCGACAGGTGATCCCACACCACGCCGGTGTAGCGCTCATGAGCGGCCATGGTTGGCGCGCCGATAATCGAAGTGTTGATCTCTTGAGCGCGGGCTAAGTGTTTGCCCCCAACCCCGAGCAACTTGGCATCGCCGCCGCCAAGTTCTTCAAGGGCGGTCACAATCTGCGAGCGGTATGGGCCAAAAGCCTTGCCAAAGACACCAGAAGTGGCGTTCCACTTGGGTGCCGAACCGCCTTCGGCCTTGCCCTCAGATGGTGGGAGCAAAATCACTAAGGGAAATGACTTTCGACTCACGATATAAATTCAACTCTATGGAGACAGCGAGTATCGTGATCCTCATGCGCATTCATGTCGACGCCGAAAAATGTCAAGGTCACAACCGTTGCTATGCATTAGCCCCCGAGCTTTTTGATGTTGATGATTACGGCAATGCCGTGGTTATCGGTGACGGTTCGGTGCCGGCCGAACTTGAAGACAAGGCTCGACTGGCTCTGGCGAATTGCCCCGAATTCGCGATCACGATTTCTGAATAATTGTCTGACCCCCTCATGACATCTACCGAAACGTCATCCTCAGAATCAGCAAACGAAGAGTTCACGCCCGTCACCGATTGGGCGACCGATTTCGATCACGCCGATCCGCAATATAATCGAAACGCGCACGAAATCTGGGCCGAACTTCGTGGCACGTGCCCCGTCGCTCACTCCGACCGTTACGGCGGAACCTGGTTGCCGACAACGCACGAGTACGTTCGCGAAATTGCGTACGACACCGAAAACTTTACGAGTCGCGCGGTGATCGTTGAAAAAATGATTCCACCCGATCCCGCACCTATTGGTGGAGCACCGCCGATCACCAGCGACCCGCCGTTTCATATTGAAGCTCGCAAACTTTTGTTGCCACCGTTCGCTCCGAAAAAGATTGAGTTATGGGAATCCGAAGTTCGCACGTTGTGTCGCGGTCTTCTTGACTCGATGATGGCTGATGTTGCAGCAGGCAAAACGATTGATGCCGCCGCTGATTACGCCAAGCGCATTCCGGTCAACGTGATTTCACGTATGCTCGGATTCCCTTTGGCCGATGAAGACTTGTTCCTTGAGTTTGTTCATGACGTTCTTGAAGGCATTGATGACGCACCAGAAGTTCGGTTCGTCAAAATTGAGCGTTTGATTCAGTACATCGTTGCTCAGATTGAAGATCACGTTGAAAATCCTCGTGATGACCTCACGTCGTATTTGATGGGCGTTGAATTGTTTGGCGAGAAGTTGTCCGTCGAACACATCGGTGGCTCAATCATTTTGTTGTTGATTGCTGGCATCGACACCACGTGGAGCGCGATTGGTTCAAGCCTGTGGCACCTTGCCAACAATCCCGACGACTTGGCACGCTTAGTTGCTGATCGTTCACTCATTCCGACTGCGGTTGAAGAGTTCTTGCGCGTGTACGCACCTGTCACGATGGCTCGTCTTGTGGCTAAAGACCATGACTTCCACGGTTGCCCAATGAAAGTTGATGATTGGGTGTTGTTGCCATTCCCGGCTGCCAACCTTGACCCCGAAGTTTTCCCTGATGCCGACAAGGTGCTCATCGACCGGGCCGAAAACCGTCACTCCGCCTTCGGTCTCGGCATTCACCGTTGCCTCGGTTCAAATTTGGCTCGTCTTGAGTTGACGATTGCGATCGAAGAGTTCATTGATCGTTTCCCATCGTTCACTCTTGGCGGCACTGAAGATGATGTGACGTGGAGCGTCGGCCAGATTCGCGGACCTCGCGAACTGCCAGTGCAAGTGTTGGCGAAGTAAGTAGTACCGAGCCGTCATCCGAGTAAAACCGCTGTGACGCTCACCGAACCAGGACAACGTTGGGCCGAACAACTTTTGGCTTGGGCAATTCCCGACGAGATCGTTGCACAAGCCGAAGTGCCGCCGTGGTCGCATGACCCGAAAACTTTTGCTGTCGATGAAACTCTTGACCCTACGAACCCAATCTTTGAGTTGGCACGCGAGCTTCTACCGTTAGAAGGCGGAACCGTGATGGATGTGGGTTGTGGCGGTGGCCGTTCGTCATTGCCCTTAGCTCCGCGTGCAACACGCATTGTTGGTGTTGATGAAAACCCGGCGATGTTGGCGCGATTTGGTCAAGCCGCAGATGAAGCTGGTGTTGAATTCACCGAGATTCAGGGTCGTTTTCCTGATGTGATCATTGAGGCCGAACTTGCGGGTCGACCCATTTTGCCGTGCGATGTGGTGGTGTGTCATCACGTCTTTTTCAATGTCGCCGATCTTGAGCCATTTGTTGTTGCATTAACTGCAATGGCCAGGCTCGGTGTTGTTGTCGTCATGCCAAAGAAACATCCGCTGTCGGCATGGAATGAAGGCTGGAAGCATTTCTGGAATATTGATCGACCCGAAGGCCCAACCTCTGACGACGCGATCAAAGTGATTGAAGGACTCGGGCTTGAGCCTGAAGTATTTGAAGTTGAGCGACGGCCGATGTCGCGTCATGCTGAAGATCCGGCTTCGTTAGTTATCTCGGCGCGACGACGGTTGTGTTTGCCCGCAAGTCGCGATGCTGAAATTGAGGAGTGGTTACGGGACCACCCACCGGCATTTATGAGTGATGTGGTTGTACTGCGGTGGCCCGGAGGTCTTTCGTAGAGCCGTGACGTTGGCCTTCGTAGATGCCGTGCTTCGGTGAAATTGCGTACGCAACAATGCATACGATTCCAGCAGGAACAGCCATGCCGGCTCCGAATAGTTCAATTGCTAACACTGCACACGCAATTGGTGCATTGGCTGCGGCACCAAAGACGGCTGCAAGACATGCGGCGGCGGCCAGTGTGGGGGAGAGATGAAGTGGGCCGGATAATGCCGATCCAAGAGTTGCACCAACGACGAATAGTGGTGTCACTTCGCCACCAGGGATTGAACAGCCAAGTGCGATGGCGGTGAAGAGAATCTTTAACACCGGATCCCACCAACTAGCGGCAATCCCTTCAAGAGCTTGGTCGACTAACGGAAGTGAAAGCCCTAAATAGTCACGACCGAAGATCAACATCAATGCGAGTGTGGCGACAGCACCGATGATGGGTCGGGCCGGAACCCACGAGACTAAGTCGCGCATTGCTTTCTTGACTCCGTGCAAAACGCCGATAAACACTCGCGCCGCAAGCCCGGCAGCAATACCAACAACTACTAATCGCAAAGCAATTGACCAGTCGATAGTGACCGGAATTTCAACGATCGGCGTATGGCGACCAAGTGATTCAACAATGAAGTCGGCAGTGATTGACGCCGCAAGTGCCGGAGCCAAACCTTCATATCGCAAACGACCTGTTTGTTGAACTTCAAGACCAAAGATCGCGCCAGCGAATGGAACACCGAATGCTCCACCGAACGCTCCAGCCATTGCCGCGATCAACATCAATCGCATATCAGATGGCTTCAGTCGAAATGGTTTGGCTAACAGACTGGTGATTGAGCCACTGATCTGCAAGGCCGCACCCTCACGGCCAACCGATGCGCCCGTGAGCTGAGCGATGTATGTAGCTCCAAAAATCATGGGCGCCATGCGGTACGGAATCTTGGGCGTGTGTTCGGGAGCAGAAGGATCAACCGGAGGCAGCGATTGTTCAACGACCAACGATGTTCCGCGGTTAGCGGGCCCACCGACATAGTGATACGCAGCGCCTACAATGAAGGCCGCGATCGGGAGCAGCCAAACCAGCCAACCATGATTGAGGCGAAGTTCGGTGGCCTGGTCAAGTGCTTCAAATAATGCCCACGAAGTCACTCCCGACGCCGCGCCGACGATCGTCGCAGCAATGGTGATGACCAAGAGGTGAGTGGCAACGCGGGATTTATCTAAAAACACAGGCTCACGCTAGTAGTGAATTGATCTGAACATGGTTTCTCACCATTCTCTTACCGAGAAACAGGCAGACTTCTTAAATGACAAATGCGCCTCAGATTGATCGAGTCCTAGTTGCCGATGACGACAAGTCAATTCGCGAATCACTCGTGCGTGCCCTCAGCCTGGAGGGCTACACCGTGACATCAGCAAGTGACGGTGCCAAAGCTTTAGAAATGATTCAAGCCGAATGCCCCGATGTCGTGGTGCTTGACCTCATGATGCCAGTTATTGACGGCATCACGGTCTGTCGCGTTTTGCGCGCCGAAAAGAATCGTGTTCCCGTCTTGATGTTGACTGCTCGCACTGAAACGAGCGATCGTGTCATGGGGCTTGATGCTGGGGCAGATGATTATCTGCCCAAGCCATTTGCACTCGAAGAACTACTTGCTCGACTACGCGCCTTGCTGCGTCGAAATCGTCCAATTGAAGATTCACCCGAAAGTGACACGTTGATTCTTGATACTTTGCGCATTGATGTGGCGGCGCGACGAGTTTTCCGCGGAGAGATCGAACTGGAGATGTCAAAGACCGAATTTGATTTGCTTGAACTACTTGTTCGCAACAGCGGAATTGTTTTGGATCATTCAATGATCTATGACCGTATTTGGGGTTATGACTTCGGACCCGAGTCAAAGAACTTGGCGGTCTACATCGGTTACATTCGCCGCAAGGTTGATATTGAAGGTGAAAAGCGACTGATTCATACAGTGCGTGGAGTTGGTTACACCGCCAGGATTTCGCAGTCATGAGTTTGCGATGGAAGTTGATGCTGTTGCTCGTCGTCATAGTCGGCGGAGTCACCACATCGGTCGGGATCATTTCGTATCAATCCACTCAAGACCGCATGATGACCGAGATTGATAATTCACTTGGCACCGCGACAAATGTCCTTTTGAACCGTCGCGACTCGAATCGCCCAAATCGACAAAACGATGGCGGAATGATTGTGATTCCCGATCGTCCACTGGGCATTGAGCAATATGTTGTGCAACTGACCGATCGCAATGGAAATATTCTTGCTGCAACGACCGGTATCTCTCTTCCCCCAATGCAGTTGAGCGTTGATAATCAAGGAATTGAGAGACCAGTCATTGCAACACTGACTGGCGCAGATGGCATTCAATATCGAGTGCGAGCCGAAGGTTTTTCGGTAGGAATCGTGCAACTGGGACGCGATCTGAGCGAGGTCGAGAATGTATTGACTGACCTGCGCTCGCGAACAGTTTTGACCGGGGTAATTGTTGCATTGCTTTCGGCAATTCTTGGGTGGGTGATCGCGGCAAGCATGACATCACGTTTGCGCAAACTGTCAGTTGCTGCCGAACATGTTGCAACTACCGGAAGGTTTGATGTT
>SXGQ01121573.1_pt1 | contig 26030 bp, 22 predicted proteins | sample 3178371 | NCBI WGS metagenome assembly SXGQ01 (sample SAMN11356859, study PRJNA531348) | freshwater metagenome | isolation source: freshwater sample F1-20 | place: China: Fuxian Lake, Yuxi | collected 2017-12-25 | reverse complement strand
GCCGACTGGAGCGTGTTGTAGAGCTGCGACAGTTGCTGGACCGGGTCGAACAGGGTGGCGAGCAGCAGCACGAACGCGACGACGGTGCCGACGGTGACGTCCCCGCGGTGCACCAGCCAGCCGCCGATGCCCACGATGAGGGCGGTGGAGGCGATGCCCGAGAACTCGATGAGGCCGAAGTACCAGGTGCTCACCTTCACCGAGTGCAGGTGACTGCGGAAGAGGGCCCTGTTCGACTCCTCGAAGCGGCGGATCTGCTCGCCCTCGCGGGCGTACGCCTGGATGACCCGCACGCCGGTGATCCCCTCCTGCAGCGCCGAGAGGTTGGCGCCCACCTTCTCGCGGACCTCCAGGTAGGCCTTGTTCGCGTCGCGCTGGAACTTCACGGAGGCCGCGATGATGAACGGGAACACGATGAGTGTGATGAGCGTGAGCTGCCAGGACAGCGAGAAGAGCAGGAAGAACGCGAGGAACAGCAGCAGACCGGAGGAGATGAACTGCATGAGGCCGAACTGCACGAGCTCTGACATCGACTCGACATCCGCCGTCATTCGCGACACGAGTACGCCGGCCTTCTCGCGGTCGAAGAACGCCATGGACTGGCGCTGGATGTGGGAAAAGACCCTGGTGCGGAGGAGGCGCAGGAACCCCTCGCCCGCGGTGTTCAGCTGCACGTACTGGGCCCGGCCGGCCGCGTAGGACACCGCCACGATGAACAGGTAGTAGATGACGGACCTGTTGAGCTCGTCCGCGTTGCCGTCCTTGATGCCGGCGTCGATGCCGTGGCGCACCAGCACCGGGCCCGCCAGCGTGCACAGCGTGGTGAGCACGACGAGGAGAAAGGCCCGCAGCGCCGGCCGCCGGAACTCGCCGGCCATGCGGATGCTGCGCGCGAGAACCTTGCGGGTCTGGCTGCGGTTGAGCTTGTCCTCCTCGGTGATCCCGCCGCCCTTGCGCCCGCCGCCGCCCCCCGCGAACATCAGGCAACACCCCCGGCACGTGCGTCGCCGGCGGGCGTGCTCAACGCCGCGAGGACCTCGCGGTACTTGTCGCTCGTGCGGAGCAGTTCCTGGTGCGTGCCGCTCGCGGCGATCCTGCCACCGTCGAGAAGAACCACCGTGTCGGCCAGCTCAATGGTCGCGGGCCTGTGGGCGATGACGATGGTGGTTCGCCCGCGCATCACGGTGGCGAGGGCATCGCGGATCTCGTGCTCCTTCGTGGGGTCCACCGCCGAGGTCGCGTCGTCGAGCACGAGCACGCGGGGGTCGGCCACGATCGCGCGGGCGATGGCGACGCGCTGGCGCTGCCCGCCGGACAGCGAGAAGCCCCGCTCACCGAGCGTGGTGTCGTACCCCTCGGGGAGCTGCGTGATGAAATCGTGGGCGCCGGCCAGGCGAGCGGCCCTCTCGATCACGTCGCGGCCCACTTCGGGCCTCGCGAACGCGATGTTCGCCGACACCGTGTCGTTGAAGAGCAGAGTGTCCTCGAAGACCACCCCGACCGAGCGGCGCAGGTCGCGCAGGCGCATCTCGCGCAGGTCCACGCCGTCCAGGCGGATGGAGCCGTGCTGCGGGTCGTAGAAGCGCAGCAGGAGCCGCGCGATGGTCGACTTGCCCGACCCCGTCGCACCGACGACGGCGACGGACTCTCCGGGGGCGATCGTCCAGTCCATCCCCTCCAGCACGCGCATGTCGGTGTGGCCGAGGTCGTAGCCGAACCGCACGCGCGAGAACTCCACCGCACCGACCGGCCGGGCGAGGCCGGCCGCGGGCAGCTTCTGCGGGCGCTGCGGATCGGCGATCTCGGGTTCCTCGGAGAGGATCTCGTTCACGCGCATGAGCGCGGCGGCGGCACGCTGGCCCATCGCCACGGTCATTCCGATGTTGCGCATCGGCCAGATGAGCATCGTCAGGTAGGTGTTGAAGGCGACCAGCCCGCCGAGGCTCATGTCACCGGAGAGGACGCGGTGGCCGCCGATGCCGAGCACGGCCACGAGACCGAGGTTCGGAAGCAGGTCGATCGCGGGCAGGAACCTGCTGCGGATTCGCGCGGCCTTCATCGACTCCGTGCGGATGTCGGCGGCCTCCTTGTCCAGTTTCGACTGCTGCACGGCCTCCGCTCCGAAGCCCTTGATGACGCGGATGCCGGACACCGACTCCTCCACCACGTTCGCGAGCTGGGCCTGCTCCTGCTGCACGGCCATCACCGCCGGATGGATGCGGTTCGAGAAGCGGCGCGCCGACACGTTGATGAACGGCAGCGGGCACAGTGCGATCGCGGCGAGCAGCGGGTCGCTGAGGAACAGGATGATCACCACGAAGAGCACCATCGTGACCTGCGAGGCGAAGATCGGGATGTTGACCACGAACCCCTGCACCTGCTGCAGGTCGCTCGACGACCTGCTCATCAGCTGGCCGGTCTGTGCGCGGTCGTGGAAGCCCACGTGCAGGCCCTGGATATGGGCAAAGAGGCGCTCGCGCAGCGTGGACTCCGTGACGCGGCTCTCGCGGAACGCGATGTAGCGCCGCCAGGCAGCGAACGTGCCGGCAACCGCGGCGGCGGCGAGGATGAGCGCCGTCCAGAACGGCAGCGACCCGCTCTCGTTGATGCCCCTGTCGATCGCGAGCCGGGTGAGTTGGGGCACGGCGACCTTCGCGAGCGTCCACGAGAGGCCCACGGCCACGCCGATGAGCAGCTGTCGGCGCTGCAGCAGGAGCGTGGTCTGCAGGAGGCGCCAGCCCTCCCTCGTCACCCCTGTCCCGCCGCCCGCCATCTCGGTGCCGTTACGCGTGGGCCGACGGCGAGAGGGCGCGCACGGCGTCCCAGTGCCTCAGTTCGGGGTCGAACGGCATGATCGCGAGCGAGGACGTCGTCACGCCGTTGTCGAAGTAGGCCTTGATCCGCTCGCGGCAGTGCCCCGGGGAGCCGTGGATGATGAGGGCGTCCACCACGGAGTCCGGGATGGCGGCGAGAGCGGCCTTGCGGTCGCCTGCCTTCCAGTTGTCCCACATGCCGCGCAGTTCGTCACCGCGGCCGAGCCAGGCATGGAACGCGGCATAGACCGGCACGTTCAGGTAGGCCGCGATCGCGAACCGCGCCGCCTGCCGCACCGTCTCGGTGTTCTCCGACGGGCACACGAAGATGCGCGCCACGATCTCCTTCGGCTGGCCGCCGGACGCCTCGTTCACCACGGCGGCCACGCGGGACACGTCCTCGGGCGACAGCCAGTTGATGATCGTGCCGTCCGCCTCCCTCGCGGCAAGGCGCAACATGCCCTCGCGCAGCGCGGCCACGAGGATCTGCGGCTTCGTCTCGGGCTTGATGCCGAGGCGGAACCCGTCGACGGTGAACGTGTCGTAGGACTTGGCCACCTTCTCGCCGCTGAGCGCGTCGTTCAGGAAGCGCACCACGTCGCGGACCTTCTTGTAGGGCTCCTCGAAGGGGATCCCGTTCCACCGCTCGACGATCACGTTGCTCGAGGAACCGATGCCGATGGCAAACCGTCCCGGAGCTGCGTCTGCGAGCGTGGCGACGGACTGGGCGAAGCAGGCGGGGCTCCGCGTGTACGCCGGCACGATTGCGGTGCCGAGACGCAGGCGGGGCTCCCACGCCGCAGCCAGCGCGAGCGGGGTGAACGCATCCGCGCCGTCGGCTTCCGCCGACCAGATGTCGGTGTAGCCCATGTCGGCCAGTTCGACGAGCTTGTCGCGCTGGGCGTGCAGGTGCCCCGGCAACGGCACGGTCATCCCCGGCCGCACCGGCATCCCGTCGTGGCTCTTCGCCCCGTATGCATTCATCGTGTTCCCCTCTCCCCCTCGCGGGGTTCTTCCTCGCGGTCCCTGTGGATGCGCGCGATGCAGCTCTGGCTCGCCGTGGCCATCAAGGTGCCGTCCTCGGCGTACATGTGGACGAGCCCGTGGCCGAAGCCCCTGGCGAGGCCGTGGGCCTTGATGTCGATCAGCACCCAGTTCGTCGGCACGAGATTTATGACGCGAAGGGTGTTGTCGAGGGAGTTCCCGCCCGCCCTGATCCCGAGGGCCTGGCCGATGCCGCGGGGCACGAAGTCCCCGAGAACGCCGAGCGCCGCCGCGTCCACACCGTCGATGATGGACGGCAGGCGAGCCCACATCACTGTGTGACCGTCGTTCTGCGCGCCGTCCAGTTCGCCCTCCGAGCGCACGCTGACCATCCGCTCCAGCATGAAGTCATGGATCGACTCCCCGGTCGTCCAGCGGTGGGCGTACTCGGGGCACTCGTCCGGCGGCGGTGCCGGCGGCGCCGTCTCCCACTGGCCGGAGTGCGGAAAGTCCCTGTCGCCGAGGGCTGCGTTCACGACGAGGATCTCGCGCTCGCCCACGTGCGCCACCACACGCGCCTGGGTGACGGCGTTGCCCTCCACCGGCACGATCACGTCGATGTCCATGACCTCGCCGGGCCGTGCGTAACTGAGGTACTGCGCAGTGGACCACACCAGCTTGCGGCCCGTGGTGCCCTCGAGAGCCGAGATGGCGGCCCCGAGACCCGCGCCGCCGTAGAGGAAGTTCCCCCCGGTGCAGAGCTTGCGCTCGATGGGCAGGTGCCACCTGTAGGGGTTGTGGGTCTGCTCGAGTCCCAGGAAGGTGCGGCTGTCCATGACATCTCCACGCTAGTTCCGGGGGTCCTTCCCGGGCGGACCGGGAACAGGGTCGGTGGGCTAACTTGCGCCCATGGGGGATGCACCGTGGCTGGGTGACGCATGTTCTCTCGTGGACGAGTTCCGCGCGGGCAGGCGGTCACCGATCGAGGAGATGAAGGCGACGCTCGCTGCCGTGAGCGCGAGCAACCTGAACGCAGTGTCGTTCGTGGACGAGGAAGGTGCGCTCGCTCGTGCGGCGTCCGCCGACGTGTCGAAACCGTTCGGTGGCGTGCCGCTCGGCGTGAAGGAACTGGATCATGTGCAGGGCTGGCCGGCCACAGAGGCGTCTGTCCCTCTCGCGGACCGTGTGTCGGGCTGGACGTCGACGATGGTGGAGCGCCTCGTCGAGGGAGCGGGGGCGAATCACTTCGGTCTCACCACCTCCAGCGAGTTCGGCGGCGTCAACATCACGCGCACCGTGCTGAACGGCGTGACCCGCAACCCGTGGAACACGGCGCACACACCGGGCGGTTCGTCCGGCGGCACCGGTGCCGCCGTTGCCGGCGGTCTTTTCACTCTCGGCACTGGCGGTGACGGCGGCGGGTCGATCCGTATCCCCGCCGGTTTCAACGGTCTCGTCGGCCTGAAATCGACCTTCGGCCGCATCCCGCGCGGGCCGCACGTGGAGTACGGCAACCTCACCGTCACCACCGGTGGCCTCACCCGCAGCGTGCGCGACACGGCGCGCTGGTTCGACGTCTGCAACGGACACCACTCCGCAGACCCGCTCAGCCTGCCGAGGGTCGAGGGCTGGGAGGCGGGGCTCGGCACCGTGCCCGTGCACGGCCTGCGTGCGGCGATCGTGGGGGACTGGGGCGGCGCCGTCGTCTCCCCCGCGATGTGGAACGTGCTGCTCGAGGCGGCCGATCATCTCGTCGCGTCCGCCGGGCTGCGCCGCGTCGACGGAGTTGACACCGCACTGCCGCGCATGGGCGCCGCATGGTCGATCAGCGGGATGATCGAGATCGCCGCGTTGCTCGGCGACATGTGGCCGGCGTGCGAGGACGACCTCACGCCGGAGATGCGGGCAGGGCTGCGCCTCACGGAGGGGCGCTACAGCGCGGCGGAGCGGGCCAAGATCGAGGCCCGCCGTGCGGAACTGAATGTGCGCATGCACGACATCTTCGAGCAGGTCGACATCGTCATCACCGCGTCGAACCCGGACATCGCCTTCACGGCGGAGGGACCACTGCCCCACACGTTCGGCGGGATCAAGGCCGGGGCCGGCAACAACGGCCTGCTCACTTTCCCCTGCAACCTGCACGGCAACCCCGGCATCTCCGTGCCCGCGGGCACGGTGGACGGCCTTCCCGTGGGACTCCAGATCATCGGGCGCCACTTCAGCGAGCAGGTGCTGCTGGAGCTCGCCCTCATCCTCGAGAGGGAACGGCCGTGGCCGCTCGTGGCCCCGGGGGCACCATTGTGAGCACGAACGCCGGCCCGCTCACGGGAGTGAAAGTCGTCGACATGTCCGTGATGATCTCGGGCCCGCTCGCGGCAATGATGCTCGCGGACCAGGGGGCTGACGTCATCAAGGTTGAGTCACCGGGGATCGGCGACATGATGCGTTTCCTCGGCAGCCAGAAGGGCGGCGAGACCGGCATTTTCGCGCTGAACAACCGCGGCAAGCGCTCCATCGGCGTCAACCTGAAGTCCGACGACGGCCGTGACGTGCTGCATCGTCTCCTCGCCGACGCCGACGTCCTCATCCAGAACTTCCGGCCCGGTGCGCTCGAGAAACTCGGGTTCGGGTACGGGGACGTGAGGAAGTTCAACGAGCGCATCATCTACGTCTCGATCAGCGGGTTCGGCCAGGACGGCCCGCGCAGCGGGCAGCGCGTCTACGACAACGTGATCCAGGCCGCCTCCGGTCTCGCGTCCGTGCAGACGGACAAGGTCACGGGGCGGCCCCAGATATTCCGCACGCTCGTCTGCGACAAGGTCACCTCCTACACGGTCGCGCAGGCTGTCACCGCGGCACTCTTCGCGCGCGAGCGCGGCAGCGGCGGCCAGAACATCGACGTCGCCATGATCGACTCTGCGATCGCCTTCATGTGGCCCGACTCGGCGATGGACGCCGCACTCCTCGACGACGACGTCCTGCGCACGCCCACCATCGGCGACAACTACGCGGCGCTGGAGCTGAGGGACGGCTTCGTCACCGTCTCGGCCGTCTCCCAGCCCGAGTTCGAGGGCTATTGCGCCGCGCTCGGCAACCCCGGGCTGGCGAAGGACCCGCGCTTCGCCGACGCGGCATCGCGCTCCGCCAACACCGCCGACCTGCGGATCGAGATCAAGAAACTCACCGATGCGATCACGGTGGAGCAGTTCCTCGCGAACGCGATCGTCCACGACGTCCCGGCGAGCGGCATCAACACGCTGCACGACGTCCACGAGGAACCCCAGGTCGGGCACAACGGATCGTTCGTGGTGCGCGAGCACCCGCAGGCGGGGATGATCCGCGAGGCACGCCACGCACCGCGGTTCGGGGGCACTCCCACGCAGCACCCTGCACCTGCACCCGCGCGGGGTCAGCACAGCGACGAGATCGTCGCCGACCTGGGCCTCGACGCCGCGGCACTGCGGGCCTCCGGCGCGATCTTCTAGTTCGCACCCGGCGCTGCCGCCGGGACTGCGGGCTACTTCGTCAGCGCGCGGCCGACGATCTCTTTCATGATCTCGGACGTCCCGCCGTAGATCGTCTGGATCCTGCTGTCGGCCCAGGCGCGGGCGATCTTGTACTCGTTCATGTAGCCGTAGCCGCCGTGAAGCTGGAGACACCTGTCCACCACCTTGTTCTGCAGCTCTGTGGTGTGGAACTTGGAGGCCGCCGCCTGCTCGGCGGTGAGCTTGCCCTCGCAGTGGAGCTCGATGCACCGGTCCACGTAGGCCTGCGCCACCTGGACCTCCGTGTGCAGCTCGGCGAGCACGAACTTCGAGTTCTGGAACGACGAGATCGACTGGCCGAAGGCCTTGCGGTTGTTCGTGTAGTCGATCGTCATCCGCAGCGAGGAGGCGGCCACCGCCACCGCACCGACGGCGATCGAGAGGCGCTCCTGGGCCAGGTTGCGCATGAGGTACGTGAACCCCATGCCCGGCTCACCGAGCACATTCGCAGCGGGCACCTCCACGTCGCTGAAGAACAATTCCGCGGTGTCCTGGGCGTGCATCCCCAGCTTGTCGAGGTTGCGGCCGCGCTCGAAACCCTTCATCCCGCGCTCGAGAATGAGGAGCGTGAAGCCACGGTGACCGGCGTCCGGGTCCGTGCGCACGGTGGTGATGATGAGGTCAGAGTTGATGCCGTTCGTGATGAACGTCTTGGCCCCGTTCAGCACCCACGTGTCACCGTGGCGCACCGCGGACGACCGCACCCCGGCAACGTCGCTCCCCGTGTTCGGCTCCGTGATTGCGAGCGCACCGACGAGTTCGCCGCGCACCATCCCGGGCAGCCAGCGCCTCTTCTGCTCGTCGTTCGCGAGGGACAGGTAGTACGGCAGCACGATGTCGTTGTGCAGTGTGAACCCGTTCGCCGACCCGATGCACCCGGAGTCGCTGACCTCCTCCTGCATGACGGCACCGAAGTGGAAGTCGTCCACGCCGCCGCCGCCGAACTCCTCGGGCACGTTGTAGCCGAGGAACCCGTGTCGACCCGCCTGCAGCCAGATGTCGCGCGGGGTGATGCCGTCCCGCTCCCACTGGTCGTGGTTCGGTGCGATTTCCTTGTCCAGCCATGAGCGGAAGGCCGAGCGGAATTGCTCGTGCTCGGGCGAGTAGACGGTGCGTTCGAAGAACTCCATGCCGACACGCTAGGCACCGGTGAGCCAGTCCGGCCGACCGGACAGCGGACTACTCTGCGTCGGGACGGGTCGGTCCGCCAGGGACCCACTCCGGAGGAGGGGAGAACCATGGGCACACTTGCGATGACAACGGCGGAGAGGGAACAGTTCCTTGCCGGCCTCCACGTGGGGATCCTCGGGATCGAACGAATCGACGGACCGCCGCTCACCGTGCCGATCTGGTACGCCTACGAGCCGGGCGGCGAACTGTGGTTCCTGACCTCCCCCGACTCGGTGAAGGGTCGCCTGGTCCGCCGGGCGATGCGGTTCAGCCTGTGCGCCCAGTCCGAGTCGCTCCCCTACAGGTACGTGTCGGTCGAGGGGGCGGCCACGATCTCGCCGGCCGACAAGGAACTGCACAGCCGGCCCATGGCCCACCGCTATCTCGGCACGAAGGGCGGGGACCGCTACGTGGAGGGTGACGGCGGAGAGGCTGACGGCGAGTCGGTGCGCGTGTCGATGGTGCCGGAACGCTGGTTCACCGTCGACTACTCGAAGATGTAGGAAGCGGCCTAGGCGAGCACCGCGCGGGCCACAAGGTCAGTGCCGAAGGCGGTGAGGATGGCCAGGTACATGAGGCCGGTGGCGGCCATCACCGCGGAGTAGCTGGGCTCCTTCAGTGCCTTGACCGTGACCTCGATGAGGACGGCCGTGGTCACCGCGCACGCCAGCCAGAACCACCCGAGCATCCCGCCCCAGCCGTCGTTCACCGATCCGCCGAACACGCTGAACATGCCGGTGGGCAGCAGCATCGCGGCCACCTGGAACGGCAGGAGCCACCGCACCGTCACGACCAGTTCGTTCAGGATCCTCCGCGGGAGTCCCGGCTGCACGAGGTACCAGTGACCGAGCAGCATCGCATCGCTCACCGCACCGAGAAAGAACGTGCCGATGACCGCACGAAGGAGCGACACCGCTGTGTCACCCGCCCCGCCGGCCGCATCAAGTGCACCTGCCACCACGCCCACCAGTCCGATGGCCGGCGCCACGATGTCGAGGCGCACATTCCTGCGCATGACCGTGGCGAGCGAAACGAGGGCGACAGCGGCCGCAGACACTTCGCGCACCGCCAGCACGTCGGTTGCGATCCCCGCGGCGACCGCACCGGCCGCGATGACCAGATAGGTGATGCGGATCAACCAGCCGTACCCACGGCCGATCTCGTGGCGGCGCGTGGTGAACCAGAGAAAGAAGAGGCCACCGGTGCTCCACTGGAGCAGCACCGTGGCCGCATCGAGTTTGATCACCCGGCTGTCACCGTCTCCGTGTCACGACCGGAGCGCAGCAATGTGCCTGCCCGTGCATCGAGGGCCACGTTGTCACGGACGGATTCCACGCCGTTCACGACGACATGCTCGACACCGATCGACTCGCTGTACACGCGACCCGCACCCCCGGGGAGGTCGAAACGCATCTCGGCGGGGCCGGGCCCGATCCGCTGCGGATCGAACACGCAGATGTCAGCGGCCCAACCGGTTGCCAGGCGCCCGCGGTTCTTCAGCCCGTAGTACCGCGCCGGGCGGTCGGTGAGGTGGTACACAGCCTCCTCGAGGGGCATCAAGCCGTGCTCGCGGACCGCCCTCTGCAGCATGCTCGTGCAGAACGCGTAACTGTCGATCATGTCGAGGTGTGCCCCCGCGTCGCTCGCCCCCACGATCGCGCGGTGGTCGCGCCACACCTGCACGCGCTTCTCCCACGTCTCCCTCGTCTGGCCGTTGTCCTGGTTCGCGAGGACGGTGTTCAGGTTGTCATCGATGACGATGTCGCACAGCAGGTCCCATGCGGGCACGCCCATCTCTGCGGCGATCTCACCGATGATCCGCCCCTCATGGGGCTTCCACTTGGCCGAGAACGTCTGCAGGAGCTGGTAGTTGCCCCAGTTCCCGATGGACTTCGTGGGGCCCACGGTGGCCTGGGCGAGCTCGTTCATGCGCGCACGGCCGGCGGGGTCTCGCAGCATCGCCAGCTTCTCATCCGGCGGGAGCGCCATGAGCGTGTCCCACCCGTCCAGGATGTCGAGGATGAAACCGCTGCGGAAGTTGAGACGGAGACGGAACGTGTCCGGGAGGGTGAGCGCGAGCACGTGACCGCCGCGTGATGCTGCGATGTCGAAGCCGGCCAACTGGTGCTGCACGAGTTCCCAGTTCTGGGCGTAGACCTGCAGGAGGTTCCAGTTGAGCGGGCGGTCGGCCGCTGCGCTCATGTCGCCCATCAGCTCGAAAGTCTCCCGGTCGAACTGGCCGACCGCGGGGATGAACTCGAGGACGGTGCCCGGGTGGTTGCGCACCTCCGCACACAGCGCCATCAGTTCCGCCCGCGACGAGTGGCGCGACGGCACGGGGACGCCGGTGTGGTCGTTGTGGCTCGGCGACCACGTGGAGGAGAACCCGAGGGCCCCCGCCTTCAGGCCGGCGCGCAGCAGGGCGACCATCGCGTCGATCTCCTCCTGCGTTGCCTCGCGCTTGTTCGCATCGTCGTGCATCACGACCCGCCGCAGTGCGCTGTGGCCCACGGAGAACCCGGCGTTCGGCATGAGAGTGCCGTCGAGAGCATCGAGGTACTCAGCCGTGCTCGTCCAGTTCCAGGGCACGCCTTGTTGCAGAGACTCGAGCGGCATGCCCTCGACGCGCGCGAGCATCCGCATCAAATAGTCTCCGTCCTGCGGCGTGAGCGGCGCGATGGTGAACCCGCAGTTGCCCCCGAACACCGTGGTGACGCCGTGCATCGGGGACGGGCTCAGCGTGGAGTCCCAGAAGGCCTGCGCATCGTAGTGCGTGTGGAGGTCCACGAAGCCGGGCGAGACCACGAGGTCTGTGGCATCGATCGTCTGCGTTGCCGCGCCGTCGAGCTCGCCGACCGCGACGATGCGGCCGTCCTTCACTCCCACATCCGCACGCACGGGCTTTGCCCCCGTTCCGTCGATGACCGTCCCGCCTGTGATTGCAAGATCAAGTGACATGGTGTCCCCTCCCGTTGATTGCCCAACCCTATTCCTGCGGGGCAGGGGCCTCAGCAATCGACGACGATGAGGTCGTGGTCCGCGTGGTTCAGCGCCCGCGGACCGGAATCGGTCGCCACCACGAGGTCCTCGAGGCGCATCCCCCACGTGCCCGCCACGTAGATGCCGGGCTCCACGCTGTACGCGTGGCCGGCGGCGATGGGTTCGGTGTTCCCGGAGACCATGTAGGGGTCCTCGTGCTCCTCCATGCCGATGCCGTGGCCGGTCCGGTGCACGAACCACTGCCCGTAGCCCGCGTCGGCGATGACCTCGCGCGTGACGGCGTCGACCTCCTCGCACGGCAGGCCGACGCGACCGGCGGCGACCCCCGCTGCCTGGGCGCGCTTCAGCACCTCGTACGCCCGCGCGATGTCCTCGGGTATCTCTCCGGTGTGCACGCACCTCGTGATGTCGCTGCAGTACCCGTTCATGGTGCCGCCGAAGTCGCACAGCACGATTTCGCCCCGCTTGATGACCCGGTCACCGGGGTGATGGTGCGGACTGGCTGCGTTCTCTCCCGCGGCCACGATGGCGAAGTTCACCTTGTCGTGGCCCTCGGCGATGAGGCGGGCAGAGATGTCGGCCGACACCTGTGCCTCCGTGCGGCCCACGAGCGGGATCTGCCCTGCGTGGAGCTGCGCGGCCACCCTGTCCGCGGCGGCGGCCGCGGCGGTGAGCGCGTCGATCTCGGCTTGGTCCTTGCGGGTGCGCAGCGGCGCCGTGACGGTCACCGACCTCGCCCATCGTGTCGAGGGACGGTGCGAGATGAGGTCCACCAGGAACCGCGACCACATCTGGTCACCGACGGCAACACAGGATGCCCCGCCGAGCAGACCGTGCGCGAGCGCCACCGGGTCGTCGGTCTCGTCCCACGGCACGGTCTCGAACACGCCGGGCACCGGCACCACGCGCGGAGCCTCCAGCCGGGGGATCACGAGCATCGGCATCCCCTCGCGCGGCACGATGAGCAACGTGAGGCGCTCGAGAGGCATCGCGTGGTAGCCGGTGAGGTACGGCAGGTCGTGGCCGACGGAGAGGATGAGCGCGTCGACACCGGTGGCCTTCATCTCGGCGCGCACGCGGTCGATCCGCGATGCGTAGACGTGGGCGGGGGCAATGCGACTCATCGGACTCCGATTGTGACAGGTACGGCGGCCGAAGCCGCCTCCCTGGCGTGGTAACTGCTGCGGGTGAGCGGGCTGGACTCCACGTGGCCGATGCCGAACGACTCGCCCCACTCCTTGAAGAGGTCGAACACCGGGGGCTCCACCCAGCGCGCGACGGGCAGGTGGTGGGTGGTGGGCCGCAGGTACTGGCCGATCGTCACGATGTCGACACCGATGGCGGCGAGGTCGAGGAGCGTGGCGCGCACCTCCCCGTCCGTCTCCCCCATCCCCACGATGAGACCCGACTTCGTGACGAGCCCGCGCGCCCTGGAGCGTGCGAGCACAGAGAGGCTGCGCGCGTAACCGGCGCTCGGCCGCACCGCACGCTGCAGGCGCGGCACGGTCTCGACGTTGTGATTCATCACGTCCGGCGCGGCAGCGAAGAGGATCTCCAGTGAGTCGGTGCCGCGTGCGTCCGAGATGAGCGTCTCGATACGGATCGACGGGTCGACCGCGCGGATCGCCTCGATGCACCTCGCCACGTGGCCCATGCCCTCGTCCGCCAGGTCGTCACGCGCCACCATCGTGAGCACCGCATAGGACAGCCCCATCCGGCGCACGGCATCAGCGACCCTGGAGGGCTCGTCGTCATCGGGGGGCCCGGGCTTGCGGGTGTCGACCAGACAGAAGCCGCAGGCCCTCGTGCAGCGCTCGCCGAGCACCATGAACGTGGCCGTGCCCGAGTCCCAGCACTCCGACAGGTTCGGGCAGCCTGCCTCCTCGCACACCGTCACGAGCGAGAGGTCACGCAGCGTGCGCTTCAGCGACATGACGTTGTCGCCCATGGAGACGTGCGGGCGGATCCAGTCGGGCTTGCGCTCGCTGATGTCGATTGCGTCCTCCACGCCGGCACGGGCGAGCCTGCTCATCAGGCGCACCGGCTTGCCGGGACCCTCGCCACGCGAGAAGAGCGAGAGGTCATCCGGGGTCTCGCGCCACGCCACGTCGTGGCGCTCGAGCATGCCGCCCGTCCAGGTGGCGGCCGCACGCAGCGAGACCGCGGCAGCAACCTGTTGCATGTCGGCGTCAACCCCCTCCTCGGCGAGGGAGGTCACGGGGTGCTCGGGGATGCCGCACGGCACGATGTGGTCACGCATGTACGACAGGTCGGTGGTCACGTTCAGTGCGAAGCCGTGCATCGTGCGACGACGCCCGATGCGCACACCGACGGCACAGATCTTGCGCGGCCGGCCCTCGGCGACGCCCAGCCACACGCCGGGGTAGCCGTCCAGGCGCGATGCGCCGGGCACGCCGACATCAGACAGGGTGTCGATGATCACCTGCTCGAGAAGGTGCACGTACGCGGACGACTCAGCGGGCCCATCGGCGCCGTTGCGTCCCTCCAGCACGAGAAGCGGGTAGCCGACCAGCGGGCCGGGGCCGTGGTAGGTGATGTCACCGCCGCGGTTGACCGCCACGAAGTCGGCCCCGACAGCGGCCGGGTCGCACCTCAGGTTGTTCGCGAGGTCAGCGGAGGGGCCGTGGGTGAACACGTGCGGGTGCTCCATGAGGAGCAGGTGGTTCCCCCTGCCGGCGGCGAAGACGGCCTCCTGCACCGCGAGCGCCTCGCGGTACGGCACGCGACCGAGCCAGCGGACCTGCAGTGCGGGCCGAGTCACTTCCGGTGCCCCAGTCTTCCTAGACCTCGCTCGACCAGTCGCGGGTCTCGAGGATCTCCTTGGTGCGGACAAGGAAACCGGCCGCGTAGGCACCGTCGAACGCGCGGTGGTCCCACGCCATCGCGAGGTTGCCCACCGGGTGGATGGCGATTGATTCGCCGCCCCCGGGCACGTCGATGACGACGGGCTTCTTCACGATTGCGTCGGTGGAGAGGATCCCGACCTGGGGCTGGTTGATGATCGGCATCGTGAGAACAGAACCTGCGGAGCCGTTGTTCGAGAGCGTGAACGTACCGCCCTGGATCTCGTCGGGCGAGAGACGGCGGCTGCGTGCACGGGTGGCGAGATCGTTGATCTCGCGTGCGATCGCGCGCAGCCTCTTTGTCTCGGCATCGCGCACGACCGGCACGAGCAGGCCGTTGTACTCGAGGTCGACGGCGATGCCGAGGTCCACGTACCGGTGCACGACCAGTTGGTCATCACCCACCGAGGCATTCAGGTGCGGGAAGTCCACGAGCGCATCGACGACGGCGCGCGCGATGAACGGCAGGTACGAGAGCCCGAACCCCTCGCTCGCCCTGAACTCGTCCTTCACCCTGCCCCGTGTCGCGTCCACGTTCGAGTAGTCGACCTCCACCACGCTGAATGCGTGCGGGCTCACGCCCTGGCTCATGATCATGTGCGAACCGGTCGCCTGGCGGATGCGCGACAATGCCACGATCTCGTCGCGGGCACCCGCGGTGACGGCAGGCCGCGGTGTTGCGGGGGCCGGCCTGCCGGACGACGCGGCAGCCGGCACGGGTGGCGCGGCCGGGGGCACGGCGCGCGCGCCGCCCTTTTCGATGACAGAGAGCACGTCATCGCGCGTGATGCGCCCACCGGGCCCGGTGCCAGTGATGGCGCGCACGTCCAGGCCGTTCTCGTTGATGAGGCGGCGCACGACCGGTGACAGCACGATGTCGGAGCCGAGGCTGCCGTGCTGCGCCGCCGCGGGCACGGGAGCCGGAGCGACAGGGGCGGGTGCCGCGGGAGCGGGTGCCGGCGCCGCGGCAGGAGGAGCGGTGGGCGCGGGTGCCGGTTCGGGCGCCGGCGCGGGAGCAGATGCGGCGACAGGTGCCGGCGCCGCGGCAGGGGCAGCCCCTGCATCGCCGACGACCCCGATGACGGCCCCGACGGGAACCGTGTCACCTTCCTGCACGCGGATCTCCACGAGCACTCCGGCGACCGGCGAGGGGACCTCGGTGTCGACCGTGTCGGTGGACACCTCGAACAACGGCTCGTCGGCGGCAACCGTGTCGCCCACCTTCTTGAACCAGCGGGTGATCGTCCCCTCGGTGACGGTCTCACCGAGCTGCGGGAGCGTTACTTCTGCCATCTGTCGTTCGTTCCTTCTCGTTCTGTCTCTGGGTCGTGCGTCTAGGAGTTGATGCTGCGGCCGGTCAGGGCCATAACCGTCTCGCCGAACAGCTCGGAGAGGCTGGGGTGGGGCTGGATGAAGTGCGCGATTTCGTCCACCGTCGCCTCCCAGTTGACGGCCAGGTAGCCGCCGGAGAGTTGCTCGGTGACCCACGGTCCGACCATGTGCACGCCGAGAACCTGGCCGGCGCTGCCGTCCGGGTTCTTCTTGGCGATGATCTTCACGAGACCGTCGGTCTCGCCCAGGATCTGGGCACGGGAGTTGGCGCGGAACTGGTGCTTCGACACGACGACATCGTGGCCCGCCGCCCTCGCGGCCTCCTCGCCCGGCCCGGCCCAGGCGACCTCGGGCTGGCAGTAGATCGCCCAGGGCACGCGGTCGTAGTCGACCGGGACGGTCTTCTCGCCGAGCACCTGCTTGACCACAAGAATCGCCTCCGCGTACGCGACGTGCGCGAGCTGGGGCGTGTTGATGAGGTCCCCGATGGCCCACACGTTGGCGGCCGAGGTGAGACACCACTCGTCGACCTCGACGAAACCACGGTCTGACACCTTCACGCCCGTGGAGGCGAGACCCAGTTGGTCCGCGAACGGGCGGCGCCCGATCGACACGATGACCGCGTCTACCTCTATCGACTCGCCGTCACCGAACTGCACCACGGTGGACCCGCTGCCGGTGGGCGTGTGGCTCTTCACACCCACACCGGTCTTGATGTCGATCTTCTTCTTCTGGAATGAGCGCACCACCACGGTCGCGAGATCCGCGTCGAGTCCGGGGAGGATCTTCGGCAGTCCCTCGAGGATCGTGACCTGGGCGCCGAGGTCGGCGAAAGTGGAGGCGAACTCGCACCCGATCGCGCCGCCGCCGATGACTGCGATGCGGGCCGGGATGTGCTCGAGCATGAGCACCTCGTCGGATGTCATCACCGGGCCACCCGGCTCGAAGCCGGGGATGACCCGCGGCACCGACCCCGCGGCGAGAATGATGTTGCGCCCGCTGATCCGGCTGACGGCACCGTCGGCGGCCGTGACCGTGACCGAGTTGTCGGTGTTGAGCGAACCGGTGCCGAGCAGGTAGGTGACCTTCTTCGACTTGGTGAGGCCCGTGAGGCCTTTCACCAGGCCGTCCACGATCTTCTGCTTGCGTGCCTGGGCAACCGCAAAATTGATGTCCCCGACGACCGTGGCGATGCCGAACTCGTTCGCGTGTTCTGCGTGGCGCCGCGCCGCGGCGGTCTCGAGGAATGCCTTCGCAGGGATGCACCCGCGGTTCAGGCAGGTGCCACCGATGACGTCCTTCTCGACGAGTGCGACCGAGAGGCCGGCGGATGCCCCGTAGAAGGCGGCCGCGTAGCCACCGGGACCGCCGCCGACGATCACAAGGTCGAACTGGTCAGCCATCGCGGGGTCTCCTCAGCAGGTTGGGGCGTTTTAGTCGCGTGAAGCGACCCCAACGGTAGCCGTTAGGGGGCAGTTGACCACTGGGATTGGGCACCCGCGCGGAGGTATGCGATGGTCACGGTGCCCTCGCTGACGGGGAACCGCACCACGCACGGCCTGCCACCAGCGGTGCGCGTGACCGTGCACCGGGGCGGGACTGTCGATTCGCCCGCGGCATCTGCCAGGGGTGCCACCACCTTGCCGCCCGCAAGCATCCTCCAGCCCTCGATGGCATCTGCACCCTCCACACCGCCCATCGTGACGGTGACATCTGTCCCTGCTCCCGTCTGCGCGATCGCGTCCACCGTGACGGTCATGTCCCCGAGGGTGGATGCGGCACCGAGGGAGAGAACGATCACCTCTGCGTCCTCGTTCGCCACCTGCAGGAGTTTCGCTCCGCCGGCCACCACGATGGCGATTCCGCACAGGAGGGCGGTGAGGATCAGTCTGCGGGTGCTCACGTCACGGAAGGCTACGCCCGCGGCGAGGAACAGAACCGCTGCGCGGGAGGTTGTGATTCACATGAACATTCTCGTCACCGGGGCCTCCGGGCTCATCGGCTCGGCCCTCGTACCCCATCTGGAGAAACTCGGCCACACTGTGGTCCGTGCGGTCCGGCGCGAACCACGCGGCGGCAGCGAACGCAGGTGGGACCCTGCAGTTGGCTCGCTCGCACCCGGGTTCCTCGACGGCATCGATGCGGTCATCCACCTGGCCGGCGCCGGCATCGGTGACAAGCGCTGGACGGATGACTACAAGCGCGAGATCCTGGAGAGCCGCACGAAAAGCACCTCCCTCCTCGCGGGCGCCATCGCGGACGCCGCAGTGAAGCCGACGGTCTTCCTCTCCGGTTCGGCCATCGGCATCTACGGGCCGCGTGACGGCGAGGTCCTCGACGAGACATCCGCCCACGGGGAGGGTTTCCTCGCCGATGTGTGCGAGCAGTGGGAGTCCGCCACGCGTGCAGCCGAGAGCGCGGGCGTGCGGACCGTGCACCTGCGCACCGGCATCGTGCTCTCCCGCGCAGGCGGTGCGCTGAAGAAGCAGCTCCCCCTCTTCGCGGTCGGGCTCGGGGGAAAGTTCGGCAACGGCGGCCAGTGGCAGAGCTGGATCTCGATCGACGACGAGGTCGGGGCGATCGTGCACCTCCTCGGGTCCGCGCTGTCGGGCCCCGTGAACCTCACCGCGCCGGAGCCCGTCATGAACTCGGACTTCACGCGCACGCTCGCCAGGGTGCTGCGGCGCCCTGCCCTCCTGCCGATCCCCTCCTTCGGGCCGGCCCTCCTGCTCGGCAGGGAACTGGCCGATGCTCTCCTCTTCACGGGCCAGCGCGTGGTCCCGGGGGCGCTCCAGCGTGACGGCTACGTGTTCCGCCATTCTTCGCTGGAGCAGGCGCTGCGTGGCATTCTCGACAGGTGACAGAGACCTCTTCGCTCCCGGACTCCGCTGACGTCGTGATCGTCGGCGCGGGGCTCGCCGGGCTGGTCGCCGCGCGCGTCCTGGAGTCGAACGGGATCCCGTGCACGGTGCTCGAGGCAAGCGACGGTGTCGGGGGGCGCGTGCGCAGCGACTCCGTGGACGGTTTCGTCCTCGACCGCGGGTTCCAGGTTCTCCTCACGGGCTACCCCGAACTCCACCGTCATCTCGATCTTGCCGCCCTCGACCTTCGCACCTTCGAGCCCGGTGCACTCGTGTGGCGCCGGGGCAAGGGAACCGTCGTGGGCGACCCGTTCCGGCGCCCCCGCACGATCTGGTCCACCGCCACCGCGTCCATCGGCACCGTCCAGGACAAGGCGCGCATCGCACTTCTGCGGGCACGGTTGCTGCGCAGCGACCCGAGGCAGTTGCTCCGCGGCGACGACATCCCCACCATGGCCGCGCTGCGCGGGATGGGTTTCTCCTCCGCCATGATCGAGCGCTTCTTCCGCCCGCTCGTCGGTGGCATCCAGTTGGACCCCTCACTCGGCACCTCGCGGAGGATGTTCGACGTCATCTTCCGCACGCTCGCCGACGGCGACTCGGCGGTCCCGGCGCACGGCATGGGCGGGATCGCGACACAGTTGGCCTCCAGGTTGCGCACCTCGAGCGTGCACCTCGACACGGCGGTCACCGCCGTGCGGCCGGGCCGCGTGGACGTCGCCGGGGGGCGCAGCATCGAGGCGCGCAGCATCGTGGTCGCAACGGAGGGCCCGGTGGCATCTCGACTCCTCGGCATGCCGGAGGTCGGATCGCGCGCGGCGGGGTGCGTCTACTTCGCCGCTGATGTCGCGCCGGTGGAGGGTGCATACGTGATCCTGGACGGCCACGGCAACGGGCCTGTGTACAACGTCGCCGTCATGTCGCACGTGTCGCCGTCTTACGCGCCGCCTGGACGGCACCTGGTTGCGGCCGCGATGCCCGGCACGGTGGACGGCGACCTCGAGTCCGCCGCCAGGCGCCAGCTGCGCAGCTGGTGGGGCCCACAGGTCGACAACTGGCGCCACCTGCGCACGTACCGCATCCCGCACGGCCAGCCCGACCAGGCTCCCCCGTTCTCCCCGAAGCAGCGGGTGTCGCTCGGCGAAGGGCTCTTCGTGTGCGGCGACCACCGCGACACGGGGTCGATCCAGGGCGCGATGTACTCCGGGCGCCGTTGCGCCGAGGCGGTCATCGAGTCGGCGAGAATGAACCCGTGATGCCGTCGAACCGCCACGCAGGGAGCGTCAACTGATGGCGCGCACCCGCTGGCTGGACGATGACGAGATGCGCGCGTGGCGTGGCTTCATCGAGGTGACGGGTCAGTTGAACATCAAGCTCGAGGCGGATCTGAACTCCCAGGGTCTCACCTCCGGCGACTACCAGGTGCTCGTCTACCTCAGCGAGGCCGATGACGGGCGACTCCGCATGTGCGACCTGGCGGACTCACTGAACCTCTCCCCGTCCGGCCTCACGCGCAGGCTCGACGGGCTGGTGCGCAAGGGCATGGTGTCGCGCGAGCGCAATGACGCCGACCGCCGCGTGATGATGGCTGTGCTCACGCCGAAGGGCCGTGACAGGATCGTGGCTGCGGCCCCGCACCACGTGGCGAGCGTGCGCCGGCACCTCATCGACCGCCTCGACGAGAGACAGATCCGCCAGCTGGGCCAGATCTTCGAGTCTCTGCGCCGCGAGGGCTGAGCGTCAGCGCACCTGTGGCGACACGTCGCGGCGCACATAGCGGCCGCGGCCGCGCCTGCCGGTGAACTCACCGCCGTCCACGATCACCTCGCCGCGCGAGACGACGGTGCGCACCGCCCCGCGGAGCTCGAACCCCTCGTACGCGGAGTGGTCCAGGTTCATGTGATGCGAAGCCGCCGAGATCGTCGTGACCCGTTCCGGGTCGTAGACGACCACGTCCGCGTCCATCCCGGGGGCGATGTCACCCTTGGCGGACAGGCCGAACAGCCGCGCGGGCGCGGTGGCGCACACCTCGACCCAGCGCTCGAGCGTGAGCTCCCCCGCCACGACCCCCTGGTGGATGAGGTCGACCCGGTGCTCGACCCCGCCGATGCCGTTCGGGACGACGTCGAACGACTCTCCGTTCATCAGTTTCTGCTCGCGCAGGCAGAACGGGCAGTGGTCCGTGCTCACGACGGCGAGGGTGTCGTCGCGCAGTCCGCTCCACAGGTCGCGCTGGTGGTGCTCGTGCCTCGACCGCAGCGGCGTGGAGCAGATGTACGCGGCACCGTCCGGCCAGCCCCTGCCCAGATGGTCCTCGAGCGACAGGTGGAGGTACTGCGGGCAGGTCTCGGCGAAGATGTTCGTGCCTCGCGACCTGGCCTCCACCACCTCGCGCATCGCGTCGCTGCTGGACAGGTGCACGATGTAGAGCGGTGCGTTGCCCGCCACGCGCGAGAGCACGGCTGCACGGTGCACGGCCTCCGCCTCCAGCTCGGGCGGGCGGGTGCGCGAGTGGAAGTCGGGCGTGATGTTCCCGGCCGCCACGGCCTGCTCCACGAGAACGTCGATGGCGAGGCCGTTCTCGGCATGCACCATCGCCATCATCCCGCTGTCCGCGCACATCTGCAGCGCGCGCAGGATCTGGCCGTCGTCGCTGTAGAGCCGCCCGGGGTAGGCCATGAAGAGCTTGATGGAGGACACTCCCTCTCGTGCGACGAGGGATCGCGCATCCAGCAGGGCCTGCGGCGTCACTCCGCCGAGCACCTGGTGAAGACCCCAGTCGACGACGCACTGGTCGGCGGCCTCCGCAGCACGCTTCTCGAAGGACTCGAGCACGTTCCCGCCCGCACGCTGCTCCGCGAAGTCCACGATCGTGGTGGTCCCGCCGAACGCGGCGGCGATTGTCCCCGACTCGAACGTGTCGGAGGAGACCGTGGTCCCCGTGTCCAGTTGCATGTGCACGTGCGCGTCCACTGCCCCCGGCACCACGTAGCAACCGGCGGCGTCGACCACGGTGTCACCGGGTCCTGCCTGCACCGTCCCGCGCGGCACGACAGAGGTGACGCGGCCGTTCTCGCAGACCACGTCGGACTCTGACCGTCCCGTCGCCCGCACGAGGAGGCCGTCCGTGATGATCGTGCGCACGGGGAGAGCGTAAGCGAATGCCGGCACCGGCGGGGTGACAGACTGTCCCCGTGACCGTACGCCTGCCGAATGGATTCTCCGCGCACGTGACAAACGTGGGTGTGAAGGACGCGTCGAAGGACTTCACCGTCGTTCTCGGCGGCCCCGGCACGGTGGCGGCGGCAGTGTTCACGCAGAGCAGGTTCGCCGGGCCGTCCGTGCTCCTCTCGCGTGAGCACCTGGACGGCACGAACCGCGCCGTTGTCGTCGTGTCGAAGAATGCGAACGTGGCCACCGGCGAGGAGGGAATGGCGAACGCACGCGAGGTGACCGCCGGTGTCGCTGCCAGACTCGGCCTGGATGCCCGTGAGGTGCTCCTGGCCTCGACCGGCGTCATCGGCCGCCAGTACCCGATGGACCGGATCCGTGCGGGAATCGCTGCTCTGCCCGGCCACTTGCCCGGCACCGATGCCGAGGACGTGGCGCGCGGGATCATGACCACGGACACCGTGCACAAGGTCAGCGAGTGCGGCATTGACGGCTCCGGTGCGCGCGTGGTGGGCGTGGCGAAGGGTGTCGGCATGATCGAACCGGACATGGCCACGATGATCGCCCTCGTTTTCACCGATGCCGCCGTGGCCGCGGACGAACTGGATGCGCAGTTCCGCCGCGCCATTTCGACCACGCTCAACTGCGTCTCGGTGGACACCGACACGAGCACGAGCGACACCGCAGTGGTGCTCGCGAGCGGTGCGGCGGGCCCAGTCGATGCCGGCGCGTTCGGGCGCGCCCTGCATTCCGTGCTGCTCGACCTCACCCGCCGGATCGCACGCGACGGCGAGGGTGCCGAGACACTCATCGAGGTCACCGTGGACGGTGCGCGCGACGCGGCACAGGCGAGGACGGTCGCGAAGGCGATCGTGAACTCGCCCCTCGTGAAGACGGCGGTCCACGGTGCGGACCCGAACTGGGGTCGCGTGGCCATGGCCGTCGGAAAGTGCAGCCAGTACGACGACATCGACCAGGAGAGGGTCGTCATCCGGTTCGGCGCCCAGGAGGTGTACCCCTCCCGTGTGGACGACGCCGGGCTCGCCCGTCTCAGCGACTACATGCGCGGCGACGAGGTGCTCATCCACGTCACGCTCGGCACAGGAACGGAGGCCGCCACCGTGTGGGGGTGCGACCTCACCGACGGCTACGTGCGGATCAACGCCGACTACACGACCTGAGCGTCAGCGCGAGCTGAGCCAGTCGAACACCCGCTCGCGGTACGGCGCGATGCTCTTGTACACCGCCACGTTCTCGGGGATCTTCGCCACCAGGTCCGCGAAGTCGTGCACGACCGGCTGGCCTCGGGTCGCGAAGTCAGCGAGCCTCTCGGTGAAGGTGCGGATCGTGAACAGGACCGCCCCCGTCACCGGCAGGCGGCGCAGCGTCTGCCACTCCACCCGGAACCACATGCCGGCGATGTCCATCGCCGGGGTGACGGGCGGTACCTCGGGCTGGAACAGAGAGGGGTGGTTGGACAGTCCCCAGTTCACGCGCCACACGGGGCGCTCCGCAGAGAGCCGCACGAGCATCGCGTTCACCGGGGAGTCGAGGTCCGTGTCGTAACGCGCGACAGGCTCGTGTATCGCGGCCATCGTGCCGCCGAGCTTCTCTGCCAGGCGCCACCTGTTGGGCGAGCACAGCACTGCGGCCGAGAGCACCGGGGCACCGTGCGGCCCGGGCAGCAGCAGGCACAGGTCGTCGGCAACGCGCAGAGCTGCGTCGACGAGCGCGTCGATGCCGGTCTCCGTGGTGGGCGGCTCGCCCACGGACGCGAGCACCCCCGCGGCCGCCTCGTCGCACGCCTCCTGCGCGCCGTCCAGGCACGCCACGACCTCGTGCGGTCGCTCGGCGACGAGCGCCCGCTTCATCGCGATCGTCGGGGCCCAATCGGCGTCGCGCGGCGAGACCCACTGCGCCGGGTCGAGTGGCCTGGCGCCCACGCGCAGGCGCGCTGCCTCGGAAGAGTGCGGCACGTACGCCGCGGGCACCGCCGCCGAACGACGAATCCCCGGGCCGGGGCCCGGGGATTCGCGAGACGGTTGCCTGTCGAACGGCGTGAACGGGTCGTCGTGGAGGACGATCACGGCTCGGTCGTCACTTGGGTGGCATGCGGATGCCGCCGTCGACCCTGATGGTCTCGGCGTTCATGTAGCTGTTCGTGATGCACTCGAGCACCATCGACGCCAGCTGCTCGGGCTTGCCGAGCTTCTGCGGGAAGAGCACGCCCTTCTGCAGCTGCGCCTTGAAGGCCTCGCTGCCCTCGCCCTGGCCGTAGATCGGGGTGTCGATCAGGCCGGGTGCCACGGTGTTCACACGGACGCCGATCGCGGCGAGGTCGCGCGCGACCGGGAGGGTCATGCCGACGACGCCGCCCATCGAGGCCGAGTACGCGTTCTGGCCGATCTGGCCGTCGAACGCCGCGACGGAGGCGATGTTCACGACCGCACCGCGCTCACCGTCCTCCAGTGGCTCGGTCTGGCTCATCGCGGTCGCGGCGATGCGGATGGCGTCGAACGTGCCGACGAGGTTGATCGCAATGACCCGCTTGAAGGCATCGAGGTTGGCGGCCGAGTCGTACGAGCCGTCCTTGCCGACGGTGCGCTGTGCCCAGCCGATGCCGGCCGAGTTGACGAGCGCGCGGAGCGGGCCCATCGACTTGGCCATCTCCACGGCCGAGACGATGTCCTCGGTCTTGGTCACGTCGACCGGGCAGAACGCCGCGTTGCCGACCTCCTTGGCGAGAGCCTCGCCTTTCTCGCGCTGGTTCTCCAGGTCGGCGATGACGACCTTCGCACCGCCCTTCGCGAGGAGACGGACCGATGCCGCACCGATGCCGGATGCGCCACCAGTGACGATTGCACTGATTCCCTTGAGTTCCATGCCTGACACGCTACGCAACGGGACACCATCCCGACCAACCCGGCGCAGCGGGCCCCGCGAACCGCCTCAGGACTGCGTGTGGGCGACCGCCAAGCGGTCCACGAGATCGTTCATCGGGTCGCCGCTGTGCCCCTTTACCCACCGGAACTCGATGTTGCCCCTCGTGTTCACCAGTTCGATGAACGGCTGCCACAGGTCCTGGTTGGCGACGGCCTGGCGCTGCGAGTTGCGCCACCCTCGGGCGATCCAGCCGCGCCACCAACCCTCAGTGAAGCACTTCACCACGTACGTGGAGTCAGCAACGATGACGAGGCGCCGCGGGTCGTCCCGGAAGTGACGCACGGCGTTCCATGCCGCCACGATCTCCATCCGCTGGTTCGTGGAGCGGGGCTCGCCGCCGCTGTCGCTCATGGCACCGTCGGGGGCGGTCGCCCAGGCCCACCCGCCCGGCCCCGGATTCCCGGAGCAGGCGCCGTCGGTGTAGACGACCACCTCGAACGAATCGTCTGGGGGTTGAACCGGCACCGGACGATTGTCCACCAAAACAGGGGCCGTGTAAACGACCGTCCACACCGGCATCCGTCCCCGTGGGAGAATCACGGCGTGCTGTTCGATGGTTCCCACCACCAATTGCCTGACACCGACCCGGGTGAGACGGAGGAATGGCTCGAGTCCCTCGATGCGGTCGTCGACAAGCAGGGGCGGAACCGTGCGCGCTACCTGCTGTCGCGTCTGCTCGCCAGGGCCCAGGAGACCCAGGTCAGTTTCCCCGCCACGGTCTCCACTCCCTACATCAACTCGATCCCCCGCGAGAACGAGCCCTGGTTCCCGGGCGACGAGCACATCGAGCGCCGCATCCGGGCGTTCATCAGGTGGAACGCGGCGGTCATGGTGTCGCACGCCAACCGCACCACCGACGGCATCGGCGGTCACCTCTCCACCTTCGCCAGTTCGGCGAGCCTCTACGAGATCGGTTTCAACCACTTCTTCCGCGGCAAGGACGACGGCGAGTCCGGCGACCACGTGTACATCCAGGGTCATGCCGCACCGGGCGTCTACGCGCGCGCGTTCCTGGAGGGCCGCCTCACTGTCGACGACATGAACCACTTCCGCCGCGAGATCGGGCGCGGGCAGCGGGGGCTCTCCAGTTACCCGCACCCGCGGCTGATGCCCGACTTCTGGGAGTACCCCACCGTGTCCATGGGTCTCGGGCCGCTCACGGCTCTGTACCAGGCCCGCTTCAACCGCTACCTCATGAACCGAGAGATCACCGACACGTCACAGAGCCGCGTGTGGGCATTCCTCGGGGACGGCGAGACGGACGAACCCGAGTCACTCGGTGCGATCACGCTCGCCGCGCGTGAGCAACTCGACAATCTCGTCTTCGTGGTCAACTGCAACCTGCAG
>SXGQ01378473.1_pt1 | contig 26031 bp, 48 predicted proteins | sample 3178371 | NCBI WGS metagenome assembly SXGQ01 (sample SAMN11356859, study PRJNA531348) | freshwater metagenome | isolation source: freshwater sample F1-20 | place: China: Fuxian Lake, Yuxi | collected 2017-12-25 | reverse complement strand
TTGATCACATTGGCAGAAGGATCCGACAAAGTGCTGTTGAGCAGAATATATCTGTACAATTCATGGAAATATCCTGCACTGGAAATTGGTTGTAGAGATGGAGCTTGGACCAAGCACTTGATTGGTTTTGATCCACTGTACGTGGCAGATCATTTTGAAGAATTTTTAATCAATACAGCATCACAGTTTCCTCCTGCCTATCAAGCAAGATTGCGCAAGTACCCTATTCAAGATTTTGTTATCAAAGGTCTACCACAGGAGCAGTTTGGCTTTATTTTTAGTTTCAATTATTTCAACTATCTCAGCCTTGACACCGTCAAGCAGTATTTGATTCAGGCCATGCAATGGCTGAGGCCGGGCGGTACCATGTTGTTTACTTACAACAATGCAGACTTGTCGGCCAGTGCCGGTCTATGTGAAAACTATTTTATGAGCTATGTACCAAAAAGCATGCTGATACCCATGGCCGAAAGCCTAGGTTACACTGTGGTAGCAGACTATGATTTTGTTCCTTCTACCAGCTGGATAGAATTACGCAAGCCCGGTGTTTTACAAACTGTCAAAGCTCATCAAGCACTGGGCGAAATAAAACAGTACTGACTTTGACAAACACACAGAGTTAATATATTATTATTGATTATCACGGAGAAAAATATGAGAGATTATTTACTTGATATAGTATCACACACTCATTCATTGGGTGTAATTGATCTATTAAAAATCACAGGCACTGACAGTGAAACTGTAATTAATGCAGTTTCAGAAGAACGAGTGGCCATACTGGAAGCCAAGTTTCACAATCCTATTCCGGAATTTATTGGTGTTTTTGGTATGCCCAATCTTGGCAAACTGAATACCATTCTCAATATTCCTGAATACAAAGAAGATGCCACAGTCAATATTGCCACCACAGTGAAAGATAACGCCACAGTACCGGCCGGTATTCATTTTGAAAACAAAGACGGTGATTTCAAGAATGATTACAGATTTATGAGTGCCGAAGTAGTAAATGACAAACTCAAGGCAGTGAAATTCAGAGGAGTAGATTGGGGTGTGGAAGTGCAACCCAGTGTGGCAGCTATACAGCGATTGAAGTTTCAGGCCAGTGCCAACAGTGAAGAAACCACATTTATCGCCAAGGTAGAAAATCAAAATTTGGTATTTTATTTTGGTGATCATAGCAGCCATGCCGGTAATTTTGTGTTTGCACACAATGTCAGTGGATCATTGACCAAGCAATGGCATTGGCCGGTTTCGGTTGTGATCAATATTCTCGGATTACCTGGCGAAAAAGTCATGCGTTTTAGCGACGGCGGCGCAGCACAAATTACTGTGGATTCGGGTCTGGCAGTTTATAACTATATCTTGCCAGCACAGACCAAGTGAACACCTTTGTAGATTACTACAAACACAAGGGACATGTGTTCGGCGAATGCTTGAGTCATGCTGACAGCAATCTCATGTATGTGTACATACCAAAAAATGCCACGTCGTGGACCAAACCCAATCTCAAAGATTGGGGATGGGAAACTTTCAATTATCACACCGACGATCTTTATCACAAACATGCCATGATAGTGTTGAGAGATCCAATTGAAAGATGGTTGAGTGGTATAGGTGAGTACATGTACCTGTATCATAGAACTCTAGATGCGGCGCATCTGTCCGGCTCGTTTTTTGATATGGTGTTTGATCGAATTGCATTTGATGATCATACCGATCGACAAATCTTGTTTGTGGATAGATTGAATTTTCAAAATTGTACTTTTTTTTGGTGTGATCAAACGTATCGAAACAGTTTCAGTACGTTTTTGGCGCAGCATAATATGCCAAATCGATACGCAAATTATGACTACCAGCACACATCAGACAGCAGTGCAGCAAGATCATATTTTAAAAAAATTTTTCAAACACAGCTAGAGAAAAATTCTAAATACATGTATAATTTAAAGCAATATTTTGCTCAAGACTACAACCTAATTGAATCAACACAATTTTATGCAGGATGATCTCACAGCCAAGCAATCAGACTATGCCATATTCTTACCCGCAATATCTGGTTTCTATGCCACTTTTATAGGAAAACAACGTGTTAACAATGATTATGTTAATCCTGCTCGTATGCCACAGGCATTACCGGACATGGAGCAACTCAATTGGCTCAATAGTCAACAAGCCCTGTTCCCGTACCGATGGAGTCTGTACTCGGGCGGACACGCCAACCTAGATCTTGCCAAGGACGATGCCGGCGAGGATATGGTTCGCAAACGCGAACCTGGTACCTTTATGTTAGGAGACTCGGGCGGATTCCAAATTGCCAAAGGCCTATGGGAAGGTGACTGGAAGGCCAACTCAGGTTGCGTCAAAGCACAAAAGAAAAGAGAACTGGTATTAAAATGGCTAGATGGTATTGCCGACTATGGCATGATTCTAGATATACCTACCTGGGTAATTCACGACAAGAAAGCGTCAAAGGCCTGCGGCATCACCACGCTACAAGAAGCAGTAGATGCCACCAAGTACAACAACGAATACTTTATGAACCATCGTAAAGGCAAGAAAAATGGTGGCGCTCGATTCTTGAATGTGCTACAAGGCGACAATCACACCAGCGCAGATGAGTGGTATGAAACCATGAAACACTACTGCGATCCCGCTCAGTATCCAGACACACATTTTGATGGATGGGCCATGGGTGGTCAAAACATGTGCGACATTCATCTGATATTAAAACGTCTTGTAACATTACGCTACGATAATTTATTACAGGAAGGAGTCCATGACTGGATGCACTTCTTGGGCACCAGCAAACTTGAATGGGCAGTGTTACTCACAGTTATACAACGAGCTGTACGCAAGTACGTGAATCCCAACTTCACTATTTCATTCGACTGTGCAAGTCCATTCCTTGCTACAGCCAACGGTCAGGTGTACCATCACATTGATTTACCGCACGAAGGCAAGTGGTGTTACAGAATGAGCCCAATTGTGGACGACAAGAAATACGCTACAGACTCAAGAAACTATAGAGATGCTGTGCTTGAAGATAAACTGATTGATCATTTTGATCAATCTCCGGTGAGTGCTAGATGTCAAATACGAGACATATGTGTGTATCGGCCCGGCGATTTGAACAAAAACGGCAAAGAAGGTACAACCAGCTGGGACAGTTTCAGTTATGCACTGTTGATGAGTCACAATGTGTGGATGCATATTGAAAGTGTACAACGAGCCAATCGTGCCTTTGACGCTGGAGAATATCCTTACATGATGCGCCACGATCATATTGATGCAGAATATTTTGCCGATATTGTGGACAGTATATTTGCAGCCCCTACCAAAGATGCAGCATTGGACATTGTGAATGCAGACAAGTATGCAAGACCCAAAGGCTACTGGGAACAAATCATAGGTACCAGAGGATTCAAAGGAGAAAAAACAACCAACTCATACACAGTGGCCGGTCAGATTTTGGATATACAAGGTGCTATCAAGCTTGACAAAGTCAAGAAAGAAAAAACAACACCGATATTATCACCCGATTTATTTGAGGAGGAATAAATGTCATACACACAACGCATTGAAAATTTACAACAGCTACACAAATCTCTAGATAAACAGATAAACGACATGCAACAAAAACATCCACATGTGGATGAAGTTAATCTGGCAGAAATGAAAAAGAAAAAGTTGCAATTAAAAGACGAAATCAGTAGACTTACAAAACTGCAATGGGACGAAGACACTCAAAGAATTGGACACGGTGATGAATAGACAAGGACATGCAAATACAAAACTTTTTGTTGGCCAAGAAGTAGAACACACTCCTGCTTTTGGACAAAAAACACTGTTTGTGGTAGGAGTTCAAGACAAAGATCTAATTGAAGCTGCGGTCAAAGCTCATGATTGCACACACATTTATTTTGGTGCCAATCAGAGTTTTCCAAATGGAAGAGCAGATAGTGTGGATTGGACACGTTGGGAAAACATGATTTTTCCTTTTCTTGCCTATGGCTATTGGTGTACCTTAGATCTTGATGTGAGCGAAAGTGCAGCATTGACTGAAACAGGTTTGGTAGAACATCATAAATTTATTCCTATGCTGTCGGTTAAATTGCCCTATTTACAACAACTGGGATATAATGCTACAATCAAGATTGACGACAAAGACTTTGCCGCAACCAATCCAGGAGTCTGGTGCCATCAACTGCACCAATTGCTTGATAGATCTAGATTTACAGATTGGTCACAATATACCAACGACGAGATTGTAAGATGAACATGCAAGAGAGAGAAACTATAACTCGAATACAGGATCGTGCTCTAAGACAAATTTGGGTCACGTTTCAGCGTGAAGGCATTCACTGCTATCCAGCGGCAGCAACTGATCCACAGTTGGCCACAGGAGATCAGTATGATGTTTCGTTTTTGGCTCATCCTCATAGGCATATATTTCACTTTAGGGTGTCAATTGACGTATACCACAATGACCGTGATATCGAGTTTATTCAATTCAAGCGATGGTTGGAATCACTGTATTCGCAAGAATCAAATTGTTTGCGACTGGACTACAAAAGTTGCGAAATGATTGCCGACGATTTATATGTTCAAATTGCCAACAGATATCCTGATCGAAATGTCACAATAAGTGTCAGTGAAGACAACGAAAACGGTTGCACAATCACTTATGCTACTCATCAACCCTCTCTATCAATAAAAATTTAAGGAGAACAAAATGGCCGCTAAATGGCTCAAAAAATATCTGGTCATGAAGCCAGAAGTTGCAACTATCTTTGACGAGCTGGATCGTTACCGTGAGTTTTGTGTCACTTATGGTTATCCTTACGATGAACGGCATTTGTACAATGAAAAAACACCATGGGGCGAATTTGATCGTGTGCGTCGTGGCAAGTATCCTAAAATGAATTGGTATGCCAAAAAGGAACGTGCATGAACTTGATTATACACTGCATTAAAAATAACATCTCTACATTCGAAATGTTGGGTGTGATTATGCGTATAATCAGTTTTACACTGGTGTCTTGGTTGGGTCCTGCCAGTCCATTCATGTTTGTTTGGATAGTTAACACTGCGGATGCTATACTATTAACTTATTGTGCAGTTCTTAAACAGGATCGAGCATACACATTGTTAAATGCTTTTTGGATCATAGTGGGTATTGTTGGTATAGCCCGAGCCGGGGGATGGTTATGAGCGGAGCCATGCGAGAAAAAGACGCCGCCGATTACGATCTAGAACGTTTCGTTGAAATGTTTGATCAAGCCATGACCAGCGATGATCCTAGAGTCAAAAATGCATTACGTCAACTAATGATGATGGTGATTCTTACTGATACCGATGATTACGAAGGTCGAGCAAGATCCAAACACGGACCGCTGCGACGAATGCAAGAAGACCTGCGTGACCAATTTAGATGGATTCAGCGTCTTGAACAAGAAATTGAATCAGTCAAAAAACAATTATCGTATCATGAAATGCAGCGTCAAGGTGCAACAGGATACCGAGCTCAAGATTACGGACTCAAATACGGAGACACTACATCTGGACAAATGGTTGATCCCAAAGAATATTGGAACTCGGTGATTGCTCAGAAATCATCAAGCGCAGAAATTCCTGCCAGCGCACTGCGAGGTCTAAATATCAAGGTTGCTACAGATACAGGAGAAAAATAATGCGTAAGTTATGGTACATGGGCCTAGAGCCTTACAAAGCTCGATACACACTACAACTGCAAGAATGGAATCGTGCAGTGTTTGAACGAAGAGGTATTGATTATGAAATTGTGCCCGGCGAGACCTTGAGCAATGATCAGGCCATTGTTACAGGACAAGTGCTGGATGCACACGGTCGCACATACTTTGGCATGAGCCAATTGATGAATCTTGTTCGTCTAATGAAAGCAGGAGCAGTTACCAGTGAAGACGTTGTATACTTTGAAGACATGTTTCAACCCGGCATCGAGAGCCTACCTTACATTCTTGATCAAGTGCCTGACGCTATGCGTCCTCGCATTGCCGTTCGTTGTCTTGCACAAACTATTGACCCCGATGACTTTGTTCATGTATGGGGTATGCAGGAATGGATGGCACATTACGAAAAGATGGTAGACTCATTTGCCGACATAGTACTTGCTACCAATGAAGAAATGGTCATGCACATGAAGGTTGCTGGTTGGCGGGCTCCGGTCTACAACATCAGCGGTCTAGCATTTGGTAAAGCGGAAGTTCGCAGTAGAGTGCCTGGAGAATTGAAACCGTTTGCAGATAGAGCATTCCGTGTTGGCTTTGCCGCCAGATGGGATCAGGAGAAACAACCTGACTTTTACATGGATCTGATTGAGGAATATCATAGACTACAGGCAATGCCTTATAACGAATGGCCTCGGGTCGAATTCTGTGTGTTTAGCGGTAGCAAATTGCGTAGTAACAATAGTACGTACATGGAGCGTACACGCAGATTACAAGCAGAAGGCAAATTGACAGTATATGAAGATCTTGAGAAAAATGATTACTATGCTTTGCTCAACGACACGCGAGTACTTTTTAATTGTGCTCTTCAGGATTGGGTGTCAAATACTGCCAGCGAAGCGGACGCTCTTGGTGCTAATATCTTATACCCGGCCTATCGTAGTTTTCCCGAATCTTTTGCAAATGATAATGAACGACTTTATGTGCCGTGGTCGTTACGAGACGCTATCCAAAAACTTGTCCCACTCTTACAACAACCACACAACAACATGGGCAAGTTTAGTGCGTGGAACGATGGCACTATTGACCGTATCTGCGACATCATTGAAGGCAAAGGAGAATCTTGGTTACGTATGAGCACAGACTATCGTCGGCACACACATGAAAGTAAGTATCAATGAAAATTGTAATTACAGGTGGTTGTGGCTACATAGGTAGCCATATTGCTCGTTATTTAAAGCAACACAACGAAAATGCTACAGTTTACATAATTGATCAAGAACGCAGAGATCACACGCTCAAGAACATTGATGGTTTCTTGCACTCAGATTATGTATCTCGACAAAGTTTATTATGGCTCGACGAAATACAACCTGACGTCATTGTGCATTGTGCCGGAGACATTTCCGTTAGAGAAAGCGTGGAAGATCCTGCAAAATATTACGACAACAATGTGGCAAAGACTATAACATTTTTAAATCATGTCAAGAATTATAAAAAGAAACCGCTGGTTCTTTTTAGTTCTAGTGCTAGTGTGTATGGTAACCCTGACCATGTTCCATTGGTTGAGACAGACAGGCTAAAACCTATAAGTCCATATGGACATACCAAGGATATTATCGAACAAGTGCTGCTAAATTACAATCAGGCCTACGGATTACCAGCAGTGTGTTTTAGATATTTCAATGCGGCAGGAGCTGAACCTTACAACTTTGATCTTGGTCAAGCACCAGGTGCAGGACATATCATAGCAAGATTATTAGAATCTAAAATTCGTGATGAATTTTTTACACTTAACGGTGCAGATTTCAATACTCCTGATCGAACCTGTATAAGAGATTACATACATGTGTGGGACCTAGCTGATGCACACCATCGAGCAATTGAATGGAACAAAAACAAACAATTTGCTGTATTTAATTTGGGAACTAACAGTGGTATCAGCAATCAAGAAATAGTAGACTATATTACATTGCATTACGGGCAACTTAAATTACGTGTGGGTGAACGTAGACCCGGGGATCCTGATCGACTGATAGCAGATGCCGCACTGGCCCAATCTGTTCTGCATTGGCGTCCAAATTACTCAACAATCAATCAGATTGTGGATTCCGCTTATAAATGGTACACACGTGGCGTTTGAAGAAATTGCACAATTTGAATATTTGTTAGCCAAGAAAACCGGCGCACCTTATGCTGTTATGACCGACTGCTGCACTCATGCCATTGAGCTGTGCTTGAGGTACAAACGGGTCAAACGAACAAAATTCACTGCATATACCTATCTCAGTATTCCCATGACCATGCACAAGTTGGGCATTGAATACGAACTGGTTCCGGAGAAGTGGACAGGAGAATATAGATTTTATGGCACAGACATTTGGGATAGTGCTCGAAGATTGGAAGACGGCATGTACAGATCGGGCCAGATGCAATGCCTAAGTTTTGGTCACAACAAGCCTTTACAGATAGGCCACGGTGGTGCTATACTGTTAGACGACAAGGAGGCATATGATATTTTACAGCAGTGGAGATATGATGGCCGCAAACTTGATGTTGCGCCGTGGCAAGAACAGCGTGTTTTCAAGGTTGGCTACCATTATCGGCCCACTATTGAAGATGCAAGGATCGGTTTAGAAAAATTGTATTTTGTTGACGGACCGCCTCGCTATCACGAATATCCAGATCTTAGAGATATCACAATTATTGGAGAATAAATGGTTTATAACAAAATGTATGACGGCCACAATGGCTATCACGAATCCGGCCTAGATGCCATGGCAGGTGATGGAGGATATGAATTGGCTAAGGCAAGCGATCACATTAGATTCAAGATGCGCCGAGATGGCAAACGGTTCTGGGCCGGCGACAACATCAGCGAATACATACAAGATCACAAAGAAGATTTAATCAACGAAGCCACTGAGGCTTTTGAACAGGTGTTGGACACACTATTAATTGATAGAGAGACTGATCCTAACAGTCAAGGTACAGCACGACGTCTGGCCAAAATGTATTTCAATGAACTGATGGCAGGAAGATATGACCCGACACCAAACGCAACTGCATTTCCAAATGACACAGATGGGAAATACGAAGGCATGTTGGTTGTTCGAAGTGAACTCAAAAGTGTTTGCAGCCATCATCACCAACCTGTTTCAGGCGTGGCTTATATTGGTATTATTGCTGGTCCCAAGCTTATTGGCCTATCAAAATATACTCGTATCGCACAGTGGTGCGCCCGTAGAGGCACACTTCAGGAAGAACTTTGTATGGACATTGCACGAGAAATCGAATTTGCAACTGCGAGTGGCGATGTGGCTGTATACATACAGGCCACCCACGGCTGCTGCGAAAATAGAGGAATTATGGCGCACAGTAGCCTTACTCAAACTACCGTGTTAAAAGGCGCATTCAAAGACGATCCAGCAACCAAAAAAGAGTTTTTTGATAATGTTAAACTTCAACAAGAATTTGCACCTAGATAAGGAGAACACAATGAACTATGCTTTATCCTATAGAACACCGGCCGAAATCAACAGCGGCATGCTACGTGTGTACAACAACATGGCCCTGGCAGTGATTACCAGCATGGTGGTAAGCATGCTAGTGGCATCTAACGCAGCATTGATGGCTTTCTTGTTCACTGGCGTTGTCAAGTGGATAGTGATTTTTGCACCACTGGCTGCAATTTTTGGTGTGGGCTATGTGTTAGGAACCAATCCCAGTCGACCTGTGGCTCAACTTTGTTTGCACGGATTCGCAGCACTTATGGGCTTGAGTTTCGCAACCATATTTGTAATGTATACAACAGCCAGTATTGCCAGTGCCTTTTTTGGTGCAGCCATACTGTTTGTTACCATGAGCGCATACGGATATTTTACCAAGCAGAGTTTAGACAGTTTGGGCAAGTATTTGATTGTGGCCTTGATAGCTATTATTATCACCAGCGTCGTAAATATCTTTATAGGATCCAGTCTACTTCAAACCCTAATAAGTGCCGCGGCAGTTGTAATCTTCTTAGGCCTAACAGCGTATGATACTCAAAAGATTAGAGAGCAATTGATGGAATCAGACGGTCCTGCAATTGAAGTCATGGGTGCTCTTACTCTTTACTTGGATTTTATTAATTTATTTCTAAGTCTGCTTCAGTTGTTTGGAGATAGGAAAGAATAAAATTGCAATGTCTGACAACAACAATAACAATGACATAAAAAACAACTTAAAGAAGTTTAAACCCAAAAAACCCAAACTCACAGTACCAGAGGAGTTTTTAAAGGAAGCAAACAGTTACGACGACAAGTTAGTGTTGGTAAAATATCTAACCGAACAAGAAAAAATGCGAGTGGTACTGATATTCAAAAAAATGATAGCACAGGGTATGGCAGAATCCAAAAAGAAAAAAGGAGTCAAATGAGAAAGCTGTGTATTTTTTTATTTTTTTGGGTCATTATGGTAATGGCTTTGCGCTTTAAAGAATTTTATGCTATACTGTTCTTGATACCAACATTTCTAGTATTATATACAATCGCAGAACAAATTGACGAGGATAATCAATGAAACTGAATGACAAAATTGCCAAAGCCAACGACAACTTCACTGTATACATGTATGACAACGGATTCATGTTAGAAGTCGGCGGTCGTGATGCAAACAATGATTGGGTGACAGCCAAAGTACTGTGTAAGAATATAGAAGAACTGATTGATCTAGTTCGTGAAGCAACAACAATGGAGCGTGAGTAAATGCATCAGCTCACCATATCAAATTCTGAATTGCAGGGACTAGTTGCCAAATTGTGTAGAGACATTGCCAACAGTGATTGGCGGCCAGACTATGTGGTTGGAATAACCAGGGGTGGTCTTGTACCTGCTGTCATGATCAGCCATTACTTTGGAGTTGGTTGTGAAACACTCAAGGTCAGTCTGCGCGATGGTGGCGAAAGCGAAAGCAATTTATGGATGGCCGAGCAGGCATTTGGTTATGTGCCAAAAGACGAACGTGGGTCTGGCGATGCCGACACTGATCCAGCCTATCGTAAAAAAATACTGATTGTAGATGATATCAACGACTCGGGTGCTACTCTGGAATGGATACGGCAAGATTGGCAGAGCAGTTGTTTGCCGCATCATCCGGCCTGGTCGGCTATTTGGAATCGCAATGTGCGTTTTGCTGTAGTGATCAACAACGAAGCCAGCAACTATGAACACGTTGATTACAGCGCACGTAACATAAACAAACTGGATGATCCTGCCTGGGTGGTATTTCCATGGGAAGTTTGGTTCGAAGTATAAATTATCTATAATCACTTTCCCATATAGATACAACATTATATCCTAGTACTCTTAACTGTTCTTCGCGGTTAAGAGTATCCTGGTATAATTGGCCAAACGTTTTTTTCTTTAGAGTGCGTGTGTTTATAAGTGCAGGATTAAATTTTTTAGGATTCCCATGCCAATAGTCTCCGTAAAATTCGTATACAGTATTAGTGTTTGGATCAAACCCGTCAACGGTAATATTTAATTCAACTATTTTATACTGAGGCACTATTCCCGGGATGTTTAAAGATTTAATCCATTCTTTTTCAACATTGCTCTTATGTACGCCACATAATCTGCAGCCATATTTTAAGTGCATCCATGGCCTTTGTTGGAAAATCCCGTGGGAAGGACAAACGATCTTTACCTTGGTATCCGTATTAACATATTCTACTAAGGAATAATCATAAAGATTACCATGTTTTTGAACAGCTTCGTTTATAAATTCTTCTGTAGTTTTAAGAGTATTGTACGATCTTTGTTTAACTGCATTTTTATAATTACACGACGGACAACCTGCTATTTTGCTTTTTCCGTAGCCAAATATTTTTTGTGCCATTTTAGACCACTCGCCGTGGATAGGACAGATTAAAATTAATTTACCATCTAGTCCGGTATAATTAACCTTTGAAAGATCGTACTTATTATTGTACAATATGTTTAGTCGAGATTTCACATCTTCGTTGGTTAGTTTTTTCATAGTAATATTTATGATAGATTGGGAAAAATGGTGGTAATATTTATAGGAAACAAACAATGATTGCACTACCACCGGGCTGCACAGTTGCCTACGCAGTTTGGATTGATGTGATCGCGTTAACAGAAGAAATGATTGAATGGTATCGGTTAGTTGGTGGTCATGTGTATCAGGACAAGTGGTATGACAATCGCGGCCGCGAACAAACAGTCAACTATGTCAGCTACGGTCAAGGCAAACGTTGTCATCATCATAATAATGGTACCGGTGGCACTCGACTGCATTTTAACGGTAGTGATGCCAGTGCTGCCAGTATGTTTATCTTGAAGTTTCTAGACCATGTGACAGCAAATAATATACAACAAGTGATGGAGCGTCAAACAAAAGAAATGGCATAAAATGTGGACTTTGATCATAATGCTACACGCTGTATCACCCAATGTACCTGCTTCAAGAGGATCTATCAGTTTTCCCACAGCCAATCTTGAAGAATGCCATAAAACAAGAGATTATATAAAACACGTTTGGGAATCTAGTCAATACAGAGTTTCTGCTAATTGCATTTATATAAAACAATAAATAACTTTTTACACAGCGGCCTTCCTGGCACTTCATCCCGCTTTACAAATTCTGCAGGCCTATGCTAAAATTTAACATAGGAGAATAAGCATGTCATTACCTACAAGAGTTTACAAATATACAAGTACCAAAGAGTACCACGACGCATTTCCGTGCGCTTATCGCCAATGGCGAGCAGATAGTCATTGTAACTTAATTCATGGCTATAGTTTTTCAATGAAGTTTTACTTTGGTACAGACGATTTGGATGTGCGTAACTGGGCTGCTGACTACGGTGGACTCAAAGAACTCAAGAAGATACTGGAAGATCAATTCGACCATACACTTATTGTGGCACAAGATGATCCTGAGCTGGAAACATTTAAAATACTGCAAGAGCGGAAGATGGCCAAAATTGTTGTGCTACCCAAGCTAGGGTGTGAAGGCCTGGCTGATCAACTGTACAAGTTTGTGAATGGTGTGTACATTCCCGACATGTGGGGACCAAGTGAAGCCGAACGTTTATGGTGCTACAGAGTAGAAGTGCGTGAAACACAGGCTAACATGGCTTTCCGTGAAGGACATCGTGAATGGAATGAGGATTTATTTGCATGAGCAAAATCAAAGTAGCAGAACTGTTTTATTCAATACAAGGCGAAGGCAGATACATGGGTGTACCCAGTGTGTTCCTACGTACATTTGGATGTAATTTTAAATGTGCCGGATTTGGTATGCCTAGAGGTGAACTAAGCACACAAGCAGAACAACTTGCTATTATTCAAGAAATAACTCCGTGGAACAAATATGAAGAATTGCCTCTTGTAAGTACAGGATGTGATAGTTATGCCAGCTGGCATCCAAGTTTTAAGGACCTAAGTCCTATGCTGACCACAGATGCTATCGCGGATCGTATTATGGAAATACTTCCGTATAATGAATGGCATGACGAACATCTAGTTATCACAGGTGGTGAACCATTGCTAGGTTGGCAACGCAGTTACGAGGACCTTCTTAGTCATCCTGATATGAGACAGTTAAAAGAAATCACCTTTGAGACAAATGGCACTCAAGAGTTATCTGAAGAATTTGCCGAATACTTGATGGAATGGCAAATGCCGGGCATTAATTTCAGTAGAGAAGTCACATTCAGTGTGAGTGCCAAGTTGCCAGCAAGCGGAGAACCTTGGAAGGAAGCTATACGTCCCGACGTTGTATATCGATATCAGACAATTGGGCACACATATTTAAAATTTGTTGTAGCCACAGAAGAGGATGTTGCTGATGCTTTAAAAGCAGTCAAAGCATATCGAGACGCTGGTTTCAGAGGTTCAGTATACTTGATGCCAGTGGGTGGTGTAGAAAGTGTTTACACGTTGAATAATCGTCGTGTTGCAGAACTGGCAATGAAGCATGGATTACGATATTCAGATCGGCTTCAACTTCCGCTATTTTCCAACGCTTGGGGTACATAAACGAATTCCCCATTTATATTTGAATAAGATAAATATTTAATATAAGTGGGGAACATTAGTGACTAATCCAACAAATAAAAGAACACATAATCAGTTTTTAACAGAAATACCTATACACTTAGATATAAAAATTCTCGGCCAATACATTAATACCGACACAAAAATAGAATATAAATGTGCTCATGGTGTAAATGCTTTAGAGCCTTATAAAATTTTAAAATTAAAATATTGCTGTCGCAAAGGTTATTATGAAAGTGGAAAAATGTGGGCATCAAACACAATTTCACTAGAAGATGCAAAGAATAGGACATTAAAAGATAGACCAACAACAGATGTATCCGAATGCTATTTTGGTTGGGACGGAAAATATAAAAGATTGTACAATATAAGATGCACCATCCACAATATAAATTATTCAAGTCTAATAGGAAGCAAAGTAGGTGTTTGCCCCGAATGCAAAAAATTAGACAATTTAGAAAAACTTAAAATTGCTGCTCCTTTGGCCTGGGCAAGTAAATCTAATGGCAGTTTTGTTTCTAAAGAAGAAACTAAATGGTTGGATTCTCTAGGTATAAAAGAACGACAATATTGGTTAGATGATGTAAAATATAAAGTTGACGGATATGATCCAATAACTAATACGGTTTATTTGTATCACGGAAGATTTTGGCATGGATGTCCAAAAACCTATAATCCAGAAACAATACATCCAATTGTAAAATTACCTATGAAAGATTTGTACGAAAAAACAATGTTTTACGAGAAAAAAATTAAAGATGCTGGCTATAACTTAATAGTAGAATGGGGAACCTAATGTTCGATTGGCTTAAAAAGAAACCAGAATCTAAACCGGAACCAGAATCTAAACCGGAAAGTCAAAAACCTCGTGCCAAGCCCAAAACTGCCAAAGAATTGGCCACCGAAGCTGGTGAACCATTTGTAAGTGTCATCGCGGTGGAACTGGATCCGGATGATATTGGTAATGGAGCTTTTGAACTGGACTGGAATGAAGTTTTTATTGCCAGATTGGTCAAATCTGGTTACATGATAAAGAAAACAGACACAGATGCAGAAATAGTAGACAGATGGTTTCAAAGTATATGTCGTAACATTCTCAATGAGAATTTTGAACAATGGGAAGCAAATCAGCCGGTTGATGCAAGACCAAGACGAGTTGATCGCAACGACATAGGTAATGGAAGAACTGAAATTTCGTGACGCTGTATGTCAATGGTGACAGTCACAGCGCCGGTGCTGAAGCTGTCAACAACTACTGTTTTGCGGCCGACGACTCCGCATATTATCAATTGGGCCGTAGGCCGCATCCTGACAACTTACGTGCCAGCTACGCCCAGTGTTTGGCCAATTGTATGGATCTAGAACTGCACTGCGATGCAGAATCAGCCAGTTCAAACTCTAGAATAATTCGTACTACCAAACAGTATTTAGAAACCCATACACCAGATCTTGTTGTAATTGGTTGGAGTACCTGGGAACGTGAAGAGTGGTTGTACGATGGTACATATTGGCAGGTGAATGCTGGTGGTGTTGGGCATGATTGGCCCGATGCTGTAAAACAAAACTATCAGCAATACGTGATCAGCATAGACTGGCACGAACGCACTCGAATAGCACATGAACAGATACATCGGTTTCATTCTGAATTGTTGGATCGAGGTATACCGCATTTGTTTTTCAATACTTATAATCATTTTGCAAATCAACAACTGGCGTATTGGCACAACTCGTATGTGAATCCATATGATTCCGAAATGACTTATTGGCAATGGTTAACCAATCAGGGTTATCGATCCAATGGATCATATCATTTTCGAGCAGATGCACATAAAAAATGGGCAGATTTTCTTTTGTCTCACTTGACCAGGTTGCTATAATATGCTACTATTACTGCATGAAAAAACGATTCTTGATTGTAGATACTGCAAACACATTCTTTCGTGCCCGTCATTCGGCTCATCGTCAATCGGACACCTGGGATCGACTGGGATTTGCTATACATGTCACTCTTGGTTCGGTTAACAAGGCCTGGCGTGATCACAAAGCCGATCATGTGGTATTCTGTTTGGAAGGACGGAGCTGGCGAAAAGATTATTACGAGCCGTACAAAAAGAATCGTGCTGTCGCTCGTGCGGCCCTTACCGAGGCCGAGCAGGAAGAGGACCAACTATTTTGGGAAGCGTTTGATAACCTTAAAACGTTTCTCGCAGAAAAGACTAATTGCACAGTTCTTCAACATCAAGAACTTGAAGCAGATGATCTCATTGCAGGATTCATACACCAACATCCCAATGACAATCACGTTATCATATCCTCCGACACCGATTTCTACCAGTTACTGGCGCCGAATGTCCAGCAATATAACGGTGTTGCCGACGAATTACACACGCTAGCGGGCATACTTGACAAGAAAGGCAAGCTGGTAATTGATAAAAAAACCAAAGCGCCCAAGGTCATACCTGATCCGCAATGGATCCTGTTTGAGAAGTGCATGCGTGGAGATCCAACAGATAATATTTTTTCCGCATACCCGGGTGTTAGGACGAAAGGTACCAAGAACAAAATTGGTCTCACTGAAGCTTTTGCTGACCAACATAAAAAAGGATATGCTTGGAACAATCTCATGCTGCAACGATGGACAGACCATAACGGTGTGGAACATCGAGTGTTAGATGACTACGAACGCAATCGAGTGTTAGTGGATCTCACAGCACAACCTGCAGAGATCAAGACCAAGATCACAGAAACCATTACAACCAATGCAGTTCGTAAGGGTCGGCCCATGGTAGGCGCACAGTTCCTAAAGTTTTGCGGCAAATACGAACTGAATCGATTGAGCGAGCAAAGTCAAAGTTTCAGTGAATTTTTAGGTGCTGAATATCCAGTATGAGTATCAAATATCAAACTCCAGCCTATCAAATTCGTAGACTGAGACAAGGCGATCCTGATTTTATTTTATGCCACGGTTTGGCACAGTACCCAAGAGCCGCAATCGAAATCGCTCACGATTGTCCTGCGCACATTGCCGAAGCAGTTAGAGAAGGATTTCGTAGAAATTTTATTAAATTGACTGCTGCTGTATATGATCGTGAATTGATGTGGGAAGAATTAGGTAAATGAACTCACACGCTCTTTTGGAGTTTGAAGCAGGATTTGGTCTACAATGGGGCATGGATTGCATGCGACTGCCCTGCGGTGGGACTGCATATTATGATGAAGAAAGCACCTGTCACATCTATCGTTGCATCAACTGTTTAACAGTGGTAGGCAGCACGGGCATGCCAGCCCGGTGTAAAGATGCAGTAGAACAATGGGAAGTGCATAAATCCTTGGGCGGATCGGGTTGGGATTACTTTGAGGAAGCCAAATGACCACTTGGCTCGTATTAGTCTTGCTGTTCGTCAAACATTTTCTAGCAGACTTTTGCTGGCAAAATGATAGAATGATCAAGGACAAAGGACACTTTGGTAGACTGGGCGGCCTACAACATGCCGGTTTACACGGTGCACTTACTTATGTGATCCTTATGCATTTTTTGACCTTGCAGGCCAGTGTGATGTTGGCCGTGATTGATGCTGCCTCACACTACGTGATCGATTTGGTACATCGCAGAGCCACTGTGAAACTCAGCACCGATTCTAATGCATTTTGGTTTTGTACTGGTGTAGATCAACTGTTACATGCATTGACTTATTTGATCATAGGCTTTATAGTTAGTATCTTAATGATAGAATACATATGATAAAAAATCTTTACGGAAACAGCTCATGGATAACCGTAAACCAACAAGGAACCACAATGCCTTATCTTAACAATCAACCCATGTCAGGTATGGTTAGAGTGAATAGTAGTATGAACAGGACCGAAGTATACGACGGACATACTTGGATAGCATTTGGATCCGATGCACATGTTGATCTTAGTGAAACTGCAAAACAAACATTGGCATGGGCACAAGAGAAAATGCTCGAAGAACAGCGCCTAAAAGAACTTATGAGTCATCATCCGGGTCTGCGAGATTTAAATGATAAGTTTGAAATGATGAAGATACTATGTCAAGAGGAGGGCAAACAACAATGAACTGGCTAAGAAAAGCCGTACGCAACTGGCTATCACAAGATCGACCTGTACATGCAATGAAAGAGACTGTGGTAGCATCAAGAGACATCAATCAACAAGGTATGAGTTTTAATTTATACCGAGCTGTTGGTGGACATATACTGGAATCCCGAACATACAATCATAAAACTGATCGCACCGAAGGTACCTTATACATGATTCACGAAGACGATGACTTTGCCAAACAAGTAGCACAAGCAATCATGTTGGAGCAAATGAAACTATGAGCAATTATTCTGTTACTGCCACCGGAGTTGGGCCACTAACTATAAACGATATGACAGGCATCGATTTGAGTTTTGGTGCAGATCAAAAAAAACTACCCAACAAAAAAGTATCACTTGACATACACACTGCCAACGGCGGCTATGTGGTCAAAGTGTCTAAAAATTTTTCCAGCGAAGATGATATGTACATTGTGTCGGACGATCAAGATCTTGGCCAAGAATTAGGAAAAATTGTAATGCATTACACACTGTCAAAACAATGAATCAACCCATAGCCAAACCTGTGGTAAAAAATAAATTCTGGGTAGTGGAAGATCGAGGCCAAAAGATCGCTACCATTCAAGCCAGAGACGATGGCGGATTCGTTTATGTTCACGACAACAAACGTGAATATTTTCCCACAACCAAATTGTTGACCAAACAGCTCAATATCAAATTTATCAATTTGATTCAACAGCAGCCCAAATTAAACAATTTGGTATATGGATATCCTGTGCGTGGTAAAGCTTACAATGAAGTATTTGATGTGGTACGAAAACTACCTATCTACAGTAAAACACCCAAAAGTAAAAGTTTATACTGTGCCGGATACTATTTGATTTTGTTCAATGGTCAGTGGACTATGTCGTTTTGTCCAAAGAATATCACGCTGAATCGTTATCAATATCTTGGACCTTATCCAACACAGACTGAATCAGAACAAGAACTTTCAAGGATACAAAATGCAAGCAATTAGTTTGGCAATAAGAACGTTTAACGATCGTGTAAAGCAAATGAATCAAACCAATAGTAGGCAACTGGTTTTATCAGCCGACGAAGCACGTAATTTGCACTCGGACATATTTGCATTGTTAAACAATTTATCTGAACTGGTATCCACAGTGGATACTCGCGAACAGCCGACCTCGTCAGTGAGTTTGGATGGTGGAAGTTTCTGATAAACTACCCAGATTTCTAGATAAATATACAGTACAGGATTTCAATTATGAGTCGACCCAAGCCCACTGTTTTACTAGAGTACGTTAATAAAACCAACTACAAAAGCGATCAGGTTCTGAGCAGCGAAGGTATTTGGGCCGTATTCTACGACAACAAACCAATCAATTTAAAAACACACAATATCTTGATTGCCTATCCTGGACCCAAATACAAAAAAGTATCATTCAGTAACAGTGGTCACGCTATCAATCTTTGTAAAAAACTAAACACTCTGTTCAAAACCGACAAATTCACTGTGGTCTTGATGCAACAAGGTGACCAAATTTACCCGTAATCAACAAAGCTACACTGAAGGTATCTTGGCCGCAGCAGGACATGATGCTGCTGAATATCCGCAGTACCTGCGAGTGTGGTGGTGGAACCATACTGATCCCTACAGTCTGAGACTGAGCAAGTCAGGATTGCAGTTTATCAATAAATTTACTCGAATACCCACTTATGAAATTGATTTGGCCACACCTCTGATCAATCGCACTCTGTTGCAGATGAGTAGATTGCTCACTTGTCCTTATTACATTAACACACATACCAAAATAACGCTACTGGGCGAGCAAGAAACTGTATGGCTCAAATTGCATGCAGACGACTTGCAACAATATCTTGACAACTTGCAACTTTAACAGCCGTTGCACTAAATTCACGTTTTGCATATAATAGCAGTCTTCGTTAAAGGAGGCTATATGTTAGCACGTACTTACATTAGCAAATATGCAACTGGTAATAACAAAAAAGCAATAGTTCAATATTACAAAATACCCGCAACAGAAAAATGGGTAGAATACATGCTAGACAAGCATGATGTTAACAAAATATTAATGGATAGCGATTTTGCAACAAAAATGGACTTGTTAGAAGTTTTGCAAGTTTTGGAGCGCAAAATAGACTACATGTACAAGCATCCAAATTTTAATTTTAAAAAAGCAACAGATTTGTTCCATATTTTAAAAAATGCAACAAAAGTTGCACCTCTAGCAACATCTAAAACAGTTGCAAAAAAGCAACGAAAAAAACGGTAGACCCAAAATATTCATTTTGCTATACTATTGATGTTGTGTAGTTACTTTAACTTGTAATTTTTAGGAGCGTATATGTCTAAGACTTTTACTTTTGCTGGTACTTGCGTTGAAAACGGTGCTACAGTTTACAAATTTGCTAACGATGGCAATCGTGCCAAAGCACTCGAGCGTTTTGGTTGTACTGACATTAACATGATTGCATTACCCAATGCAATGGACAAGGATGCTGCCATTGCCTACTTGACTCAAGTGGGCATGACTGCCACCAAGCCTGCTCGTGCCGCCAAAGTCGCAAAGCCTGCTGCTGTCAAAGTAAAGGCTGCCAAGACTGTAAAAGTGGTAGCTGCTACAACCAAAGCCACCAACAGCGACGAAGTAACTAAAGAGGCCTACGCAGAAGCTATGGGCGAGCGCAAGGCCAACGGCATGCCGGTTGTGAGTTTTGCACAATACAAGCGTGATGCTGCAAAGGCTGCTGCATTCTTCGCCAAGTGCGAATCTAAAATGGCAGCCAAGGCCTAAGCAAGATGAGCGTCTGTTGTGTAAAAGCCACAGACGCTTATTCTGTTTAGCAGTATAATGTTGTTTCACACGTTGACAAGGAGACAGTAAATGGCAGTTACAGAAACTCGTACGGTTACGCCCGAAGAGGCACGTAGTCGTATTCTGCGGTCGTTCAAACACAAGCGTCCGTTATTTTTATGGGGCCCACCCGGTGTTGGCAAGAGTGAAGTCATTGCCGACATCACCAGCGAACTAGGCGGTTACATGATCGACCTGCGTCTTTCGCAGATGGAACCAACCGACATGCGTGGTATCCCGTTCTACAACAAAGACAAGGGTCTAATGGATTGGGCACCACCCATTGACTTGCCGGATGAAGAACTGGCTGCTCAATATCCAATTGTGGTTCTATTGTTGGACGAGATGAATTCGGCTGCGCCCGCAGTACAAGCCGCTGCATATCAGCTGATTCTAAATCGCCGGATCGGCAAGTACACACTACCCAACAATGTAGTGATGGTGGCGGCGGGTAACAGAGATTCGGACAAGGGTGTAACATATCGTATGCCGAGTCCGCTAGCCAATCGATTCGTACACTTGGAAGTGCGTCCCGACTTCGAGTCCTGGCAGACCTGGGCCGTTAAGAACAAGATCCATGCGGATGTTGTAGGTTACTTGAGTTTTGCCAAGAGTGACATGTTTGACTTTGATCCGCGTAGCAACAGCCGTAGTTTTGCTACACCGCGTACGTGGACCTTTGCCAGCGATTTTTGCAAAGATTCAGACATGCCCGCGTCAGAACTAACGGATCTTGTGGCCGGCTGTGTGGGCGAGGGTATTGCACACAAGTTCATGGCTCACCGTAAAGTGGCCGGACAACTGCCCAAGCCTGAAGATATTCTGGCCGGCAAAGTAAAAGAACTCAAGACCAAAGAAGTGTCGGCCATGTATTCGCTGACTACTAGTATGTGTTACGAGTTGCAAGACTACTATGCCAAGAACGGCAAAGACAAGATTGCAGAGTTCCATAAGATGGCCGATAATTTCCTGCGGTTCATGATGGATAACTTTACAACCGAAGTCACTGTTATGGGTGCGCGAGTTGCACTGACCACATACAATCTGCCCATGGTTCCAGGCAAGATGCCAAGCTTTGATGAGTTCCATCAGCGTTATGGCAAGTATGTGCTAGCGGCAGCTGGTTCCAGCAAGTAATTGAGTCGCGTGTGAGGCAGGGGCAGGACTTGGTCCGTAAGACCCCTTTATATTATGAAATATTTTGTTGAACGGCTGGACAAGCGACATAACGGACATGCTTTTTGGCAATATCGTTTGCGTATGCTAAGAACTGTGGATCTTGCCAAGTCTCATCATAGAAATTTTCACATACTAAGATCCTGGATGCAAGAACAATACGGATCAAGCTGTGAGCGCGATTTGTATAGCAATACTGCATCGGCCTGTAAAGGATACGAAATATTTGATCCGCCTTGGTGTTGGCACGTGGATAGAGATTATCCAAATAATCTTTATATATACATTAGGAGTCAAGAAGTACTAAGCCATATATCATTGCGATGGGTTTGACTGTAAATCCAAAACATGCTATAATGTATTACATAACTAGGAGTAGCAATGGCAGAATCTACTGTAATTGACAAAGAAAAAGTTGTAACTGTAACGGATCCGCGCACAGATGCCGCGGCTCGTGAGAAACTGACTACTGCACGTATCGGCCTGCTGCTCAAGGCGCCGTTCTTTGGACAGTTGGCTACCCGTATGACGCTGTCCAATGCGGATGCCTGGTGCGGAACCGCTGCCACAGACGGACGCAAGTTCTATTACAACAGCGAGTTCGTAAACCGGATGCCGCTAAAACAGCTCGAATTCCTAGTCGGACACGAGATCCTGCATGCAGTATATGATCACATGGGTCGACGCGGAGACCGTATGCCGCGGCTTAGCAACATTGCTGCCGACTACTGTGTTAACCAAGACCTAGTAGAACAGCGCATTGGCGAGAAGATATCCGTAGTACCTATCTTGTTTGACAACAAGTTTAAGGGTTGGAGTTACGAAGAAGTGTACGACTACTTGTATGAGAACTCAGACAAGATCGACATGGACCAACTGGAGAAAATGCTACTGGATGATCACCTTGAAGAAGATGGCCAAGGCGATGGTGACGGCAAAGACGGCTCGGGCAAGCCTCGACTCAGCAAGGAAGAAGCCGCTGCAATTCGCGACGAGATCAAAGGTGCTGTGATCAGTGCTGCACAGGCTGCAGGTGCCGGTAACTTGCCCGCAGGTGTCAAGCGACTGCTCAAAGACATTACTGCACCTGTGATTGGTTGGAAGGAACTGCTACAGCAACAAATTACAGCCGTAATTAAGAATGATTACACTTGGGCTAGACCCAGTCGCAGAGGTTGGCATCTGGATGCTGTTATGCCTGGACTCAAGCCCGGAGAGATGATTGACATCTGTATTGCCATGGACCAGTCTGGATCTATCAGCGAGGAGGATAGCAAGGCATTCTTGGGTGAAATCAAAGGCATCATGGAGGCGTTCGACGAGTACAAGATTACACTATGGTGCTTTGACACTGAAATCTACAATGTAAAGACTTACACGTCAGACAACATTGAAGACATTGAGAACTACGAACCCATGGGTGGCGGTGGCACCGACTTCGTAGCCAATTGGGAGTTCATGAAGGCAGAAAACATTGAACCCAAAAAGTTTATCATGTTCACCGACGGCATGCCGTGCGGCGAATGGGGCGAAGAAGAGTACTGCGAAACTGTTTGGATCATCAAAGGCAATCCTGGTTGCGAACCACCATGGGGCATTTGGGCACACTACGAAGAAGCAGCCAAGGGACGATGAACATGATCAAGGAATATCTACTGATTTTGTTAGCAGTGACTTTTGCAATTTATGTGGGCATAGCCACTTATCCCAATGATCGCAGAGTGATTGATTGCAGTATTGCAGAAATCAGTCCGGATTACACATTAGAAATGAAACAATCTTGTAGAGAGGCTAGACAAAAATGATTGTAGAACTCAACAACGAAGCAGTTGACGGTATCCTTAAAAGTATACTGGTGGAAGACTATAAAAACCTTTGCTCAGATATTGAAAATTTAGAGTCAGCCGGTGAGTTACCTGAATACAAACAGCAGGATCTTGTGGCCAATCGTGAATACAAAGCTGCCATGGAAAAGTTGATGGAATATTATATTGGTTTCAATTGGCAAACAGAACTTTGAAAGGATCGTTATGCAACCTGTAAATTTTGATGAAATCAAGGCCAGTAAAAAAGTCAAGAAACTTATTAGTGAATTGCAAGAGCGTCTGTTGTCTACCGAGGATGTGTTAGAGGATATGACTAGAGCTGCTGAAATTGTAGAAATGACTGGACAGAAAGAAATCCTAAGCACTTGGATCGAACAGTCAAATGCTTTTCTCAAGAATCGCATAATTCGACCTGACAGCAGTATCGGTGCCGATCAACAAAAAATACTTGTGGTAACTGGCGAAACCGCAGCAAATAAAAATGTTACGTGACGGTGAAGCCAATCCTTTGGCAGTACACAATCTCAGAGAGGTTGTGTACGCTCCGCCGCACTTTGTTCCGGTACATTTTGAATTAAGAACTTCCCACAAGCAAGTGATTGATTGGATCTGGGAGAACTTTGAAGGACGCTTTTGGGTGGGCGACACGTACTACGGTACCGATAAAGGATCCGTTTCTATGTGTGCCTGTGCTGCATTTGAAATCCCGGGCGAAGCCAGCATGTTCACTCTGTGTCTAGATCAAATTCAAAACTATTCTCTTTATTGAAATTTTTTTCCATTATAATTTTTCCGTTAAATATAGTAAATTAAGGAGAAATTATGGATCAAGAATTAGAAACCTCAGATGGCACAACAGTGCCCTCTGACTCGGTTCAATCATCCGAACAACCCAGTATTTCTTTACAGGATTTGGTAGTAATCCTGAATGTGATACGACTCAGTGCAGATCGTGGCGCAGTAAAGATCGATGAAATGGCCACTGTGGGTGCAGTATATCAAAAGCTTTTTGCATTTCTTAAAGCAGCTGGTGCTATTTCGGACCAAGCTACAGAATCCAATCAATAAGGAGAATTAGATGTTAAAACATGTAGGCAAGCACAACGACAAAAGATGTGTAATTATATTCAGAAAAATTCCTGAATTGGAACATATGGCTTTGATAGTATACAGCGATCTTTTACCGCGTATGGTTCATGACGAAATCATGCGCACGGTGGAAAGTCCACAAGGTCAGGCTGCCACTGAAATCAGTAATGTGCTGTTTAGAACTATCATGGCAGATGGTAGAAACTGTTTGGAAAGTTTACATACCAATGGACTGTTAAAAAAGGTTCCTACCAATCAAGTTTTGGTAACACCAACCACTACCAGCAGTGTGCGACTTGACGAGCTCAACGATATCTTGGATGAAATGGCCAAAGGTGAAGAAGCCATGAAACGTTTACAGGATTTAGATAGCAATCGGGGTTTGACCGGTAAGACACAACCACGTAGAGCCGAAATTCAAGAACTAGGTGAAAAGAAAACACGTGAAGCTCAAGGCAACACCAGTGCAGCAGCCATGTTATCAGGTATGCTCAGTGACGGTGATCTTGCCACACAACGTGTTGAACAGGCTGCAAAAATGGAAGCCACTGCACAGCAGTTGTTGGCCGAGGCAGCAAGATTAAAAGCAGAAGCAGCAGATCTATCACCAAAGGCAGAAAATGTCGGAACAAAAACCAAAAAAACCTCGGCAAAAAAGCAAGCGGCTGAATTTAAGTACCAAGTCTCAGTGGGAATCAATACTGAAAAGTGTAGAAAAAAAAGAAGTACCAATTCAGATGCTGAACAGTCTATGCGTGAATCTCAAAGACGGCAGTGCTGTTAATATCAATATCAAAGAACTACTAGATGAAGGCAATGATCCTGATGAACTTGAAATTACCATCAAGCAAAAGCTTATAGCCTTGGATAGCATAATTACCGATATTGATTTTTACATCAGTGTTTCGGCGGTACAAAAAATAGTACAACCTGCAACAGACGAAATTTTAAAAAATTTATGATATGTACAATTTTTGCCACAGACCAAATTGGCACATTTGGTAATCGTGGCAGTTTGCCATGGCCAGTTGACAGTGAGGACATGGCTTGGTTCAGAGAGCACACCTTGGGTCAAATTGTGGTAATGGGTCGTAAAACTTGGGACGATCCCAAAATGCCCAAACCGCTGCCTGATCGAATCAACTGTGTGATTTCTAATAAACCCCTAGAGCACCGATCAGTAAGGCGCTTAGCTGGAGATTATGTTGAACAGATACGTCTTCTGC
>SXGQ01394931.1_pt1 | contig 26037 bp, 25 predicted proteins | sample 3178371 | NCBI WGS metagenome assembly SXGQ01 (sample SAMN11356859, study PRJNA531348) | freshwater metagenome | isolation source: freshwater sample F1-20 | place: China: Fuxian Lake, Yuxi | collected 2017-12-25 | reverse complement strand
GCCGGCCTCATCATCGCCGCGCTAGTGGCTGATGGAATCACGATGGTCGAGGGTGGGTTTCATATTGACCGCGGCTATCCAAATTTCGCCGAGCAATTGCGCTCACTCGGCGCTGATGTCACTCGCGTGGAGTGAACTAAAACTTTACTTCTCTAGCCAATCAATATCTCTTTTATGATTCCTGAATCGATGGCAACTGTAACGCGATCGGGTCTGAAATCCTTTGTCACAGGGAAGTCTTCACCATCTCTTTTTCCAACGCGATAGCCCCAACCATTTGTCGAAGCGCAGAGTTTCGCCCCAGTCTCACTCATTCCAATAAGTTGACCAGCTCTTGTTGGCGAGATCTCCACTTCACCAGAGATCTTTAGAGGGCATCGCTCACTTCCAACTCCAAACTCCAAGACATCTCCAGGGATCTCCTTCACTCCGACAGCGATCACCACGCTAGATGCTCGCTTTGAAGTTATAGCAACTGTGTACATTCCCTCAAGTGCGGAGGTGGAAATTCGTGAGAGGTAGAAGTAACCCTTTCGACCATAGGGTTCGTAGAAATAAGTTCGCTCCTTCGGCTTGATTTCCTCTTCGTTTCCCATCGGATCAATCAAGAGAACCTTCGGGAGGTTTCGAGTCGTGATCTTCTTCATCGCCGGTTCATCAGGGATCAGGTATTGAAGGTCCAGTCGATCTCCAGGCTTATGATTAAAACGTAGATACCTAGTTTCTTTAGATTTCTTCATCGTGGCGTAGACCGCAAATGAAACGGTGCCATCAAGCAAGATCGGACTTTTTTCGCGATCACTCGAAGCAGCTGTGAGAGTTACCGGTTGATGCGCGCTCGCTCCAGCCAAATTTCCGAGAGAGATGAAGAGTGAGGCGACAACTGCGACAATCGTGGCAAGTGGGGCGTACGGCGAGCGTTTAATCGGCGCTTTCACCGAGGATTGAGACTCGATTGTTCGAGACTGAGATAAACCCGCCATGGACATTGAACGATGTCTCATTTCCATCCACCGCCTTGATTCGCACCTGACCATCGACCAGCACACCAAAGAGCGGTGCGTGGTTTGGCAATATACCTATATCGCCTTCGAGTGTGCGAGCTGAAACCATACTCGCATCACCACTCCACACCCGCTTCTCAGGTGAGACTAACTCGACTCGCAGTTGCGCCATGGGTTAAGCCTTCGCCAACTCCGCGGCTTTGCGCTCGACATCATCGAGCCCACCGCACATGAAGAATGCCTGCTCAGGAACATGGTCATAGTCGCCATTTGCAAGCGCATCAAATGCTGCAATCGTCTCAGCAAGTGTCACGAAGGAGCCATCGATTCCGGTGAAGACCTTCGCGACGAATGTGTTCTGCGAGAGGAAGCGCTGGATACGACGTGCTCGGCCAACGAGGATTCGATCCTCTTCCGAGAGTTCATCAATACCAAGGATCGCGATGATGTCTTGTAGATCCTTGTAACGCTGAAGGATCTGCTTCACGCGGTTTGCGACGCGAAAGTGATTCTCACCGATATAACGAGGATCAAGGATGCGTGAGGTTGAATCGAGTGGATCCACAGCTGGATAGATTCCGAGCTCTGAGATCGGACGCGAAAGAACGGTCGTTGCATCAAGGTGGGTAAAGGTTGTATGTGGCGCAGGATCTGTGATGTCATCGGCGGGCACGTAAATCGCCTGCATCGAAGTGATCGAGTGACCACGAGTCGATGTGATGCGCTCTTGGAGCACACCCATCTCATCGGCGAGAGTTGGTTGGTAACCAACAGCAGATGGCATGCGGCCAAGGAGAGTTGAGACCTCAGAACCTGCCTGTGTGAAGCGGAAGATGTTGTCGATGAAGAGCAGAACATCTTGCTTTTGGACATCGCGGAAGTATTCAGCCATCGTGAGAGCTGAGAGTGCGACTCGAAGACGCGTCCCTGGTGGCTCATCCATCTGTCCGAAGACGAGCGCAGTCTTATTGATAACGCCAGTCTCGGTCATTTCGAGGAAAAGATCGTTTCCTTCACGAGTACGTTCGCCAACTCCAGCAAAGACGGAGACGCCACCAAAGTTCTCGGCGACGCGATAGATCATCTCTTGGATAAGAACTGTCTTTCCGACACCAGCACCACCAAAGAGTCCGATTTTTCCGCCCTTCACATATGGGGTGAGCAAGTCGATGACTTTGATTCCAGTCTCGAACATCTCTGTCTTTGATTCCAACTGGTCGAAATCGGGAGCGGTGCGATGGATCGGCCAGCGTTCTTTGACATCAAGTGAGGCGGTAGGAACATCGAGGGATTCGCCAAGTGCATTGAAGACGTGACCTTTGGTCACATCGCCAACTGGTACTGAGATGGGAGCGCCGGTATCGCTCACTTCAACACCGCGGACCATTCCGTCGGTAGGTTGCATTGAGATCGCACGCACCAGGTTCTCACCGATGTGCTGCGCTACCTCGAGGGTGAGCTTTCTACTTGTATCGCCGATCTTCACTTCGACAGTGAGCGCGTTGAAGATCGCGGGCATCGCATCAGATGGAAACTCGATATCGACGACCGGACCGATGACGCGTGCGACACGGCCTGTGGCGGTTTTGGTGCTCATTATTCGCTCCCTGCACTAGCTGAAGACAACGCATCTGCGCCGCCTACGATTTCACTGATCTCTTGGGTGATCTCTGCCTGGCGGGCTGCATTCGCCAACCTGGTCAGTGACTTGATTAATTCGTCTGCGTTATCTGTCGCAGACTTCATAGCGCGGCGGCGCGCGGCGTGCTCGGAAGCAGCGCTCTGCAACATCGCGTTATAGACACGAGACTCGATGTAGCGAGGAAGAAGTGCATTGAGCACCTCTCCTGCATTCGGCTCGAATTCATACATGGGAAGAAGGCCAGTTGGCGCTGGTCCTTCACTCTCGACGACTTCAAGTGGAAGCATCCGCTTGGAGAATGGAATCTGCGTGATCATCGATTTGAACTCGGTATAAACGATGTGTAGTTCATCGACGCCAGTGAGATCAACTTGAGCATCTTTCAAGAACGCGGTGATCAATTCATCGGAGACCTTCTTCGCATCAGCGAATGTTGGGTTATCCGAGAACCCAGTCCATGATCCGGTGATCTTACGATTACGGAACTTGTAGTAGTTGACTGCTTTTCGTCCAACGAGATAGGTACTGACCTCAAGGCCACGCTCCTTCAAGCCATTGATCAGACCATCGCCCTCTTTGATCGCTGCCGATGAGTAAGCACCAGCCATTCCGCGGTCTGCAGTGATGATCAAAACTGCAGCGCGCTTTGGATTCTCAGAGCTCGAGGTGAGGGGGTGATTGGTGTTGGAGAAGGTCGCGATCGCTGAGACTGCGCGGGTCAACTCATTCGCATATGGCGTCGATGCAGCCACTCGTTGTTGCGCCTTGACGATACGCGATGCCGAGATCAACTCCATGGCACGCGTGATCTTCTTGGTCGCTTTGACCGAGCGGATACGCCGACGATAGATACGAAGTTGTGCGCCCATGATCTACTTCTTATACCTCGTGATCTGCTCTTGAGCGTCTGGGCCTTCAGCCGCGACTTCGGCCTCATTGACCTTTGCCGCACCTGATGAAGCAAACTGCTTCTTGAATGCAGTGATTGCCTCAGTCATCTTTGCGACAGTGTCATCCGAGAGTTCTTTCGTCTCTGAGATAACATCAAAGATCGCCTTACGTTCACGGGCGATGAAGTCCAAGAACTCGGATTCGAAGCGTCGGATATCAACGACTGGAATCTCATCTAGTTGCCCAGTGGTTCCGGCCCAGATTGAGACGACCATACGCTCGAGTGAGAATGGTGAGTACTGACCCTGCTTCAGGAGTTCGACAAGGCGTGAACCTCGTTCGAGCTGTGCCTTTGAAGCGGCATCAAGATCCGATCCGAAGGCAGCGAACGCCTCTAACTCACGGAACTGTGCCAGATCAAGTCGGAGACGACCTGCAATCTTCTTCATCGCTTTCGTCTGCGCAGAGCCACCGACACGTGAGACGGAGATACCGACGTTGATCGCAGGACGCACGCCCGCGTTGAAGAGATCAGTCTCAAGGAAGCACTGTCCGTCGGTGATCGAGATGACGTTTGTTGGGATGAATGCGGAGACGTCATTTCCTTTTGTCTCAATGATCGGAAGTCCGGTCATTGATCCCCCACCCATTTCATCCGAGAGTTTCGCGCATCGCTCAAGCAGACGTGAATGTAAATAGAAGACGTCTACTGGATAAGCCTCACGACCTTGTGGACGACGAAGCAAGAGTGAGACAGAACGATAAGCCTCAGCTTGTTTTGAAAGATCGTCAAAGACTATGAGTACGTGGTCACCCTTATACATCCAGTGCTGACCAATCGCAGAACCGGTATACGGCGCTAAGTACTTGAAGCCTGCAGGATCGGATGCCGGTGCCGCAACGATTGTGGTGTACTCCATCGCGCCAGCCTCTTCGAGTGCGGCGCGCACCGAAGCAATTGTCGAACCTTTCTGACCGATTGCGACATAGATGCACTTGACGCGCTTCTTTGGGTCGCCAGATTTCCAGTTCTCACGTTGGTTGATGATGGTGTCAATAGCAACCGCAGTCTTACCAGTCTGTCGATCACCAATGATCAGCTGACGCTGACCTCGACCAATCGCAGTCATCGCATCGATCGCCTTGATACCAGTTGCGAGTGGTTCCTTCACAGGTTGGCGTTGGACTACAGAGGGAGCCTGTAACTCAAGCGCACGATTTGCCTCTGCTTTGATCTCACCCTTACCGTCAATAGGACGACCGAGCGCATCAACGACGCGTCCCAAGAATGCATCACCGACTGGGACCGAGAGGATCTCCCCAGTTCTGCGAACTGTCGTTCCTTCTTCGATGCCAGTGAACTCACCGAGGATAACTACACCGATCTCTCGCACATCGAGATTAAGTGCAAGTCCTAGCGTGCCATTCTCGAACTTCAAGAGTTCGTTCGTCATCGTCGAGGGCAATCCTTCGACTCTGGCGATGCCATCTCCTGCTTCGACAACGGTGCCGACCTCATCCCGAGATGCGACGCTTGGATCGTATGACTTAACGAAATTCGCTAAGGCATCACGAATCGCCTCCGGTTTGATCGCGATATCCGCCATGGTTCTTCCTCTCCCTTTGCCTATCTAACTTATCTCTTGCCAGCCAACTGGCGACCTGCGAGCGCTCTGCTCGCATCGACCAGTCGACTGATCACAGTTCCATCAATGAGTTCATCGCCGATACGTACCGAAATCCCGCCAAGGACTGCGCGATCAACGGTGACATCAACTCTGATCTTGCGCCCAAAGTGACGCTCTAACGTTTCTGAGAGTCGCGCGCGTTGTTTATCGCCGAGTGGGACGGCGCTTGTGACGCGTGCGATTGTGCGCTCTTTACGAGCGACGATTGTGTTGGCATAGAACGCGATCGTCCGCTCAAACGAGCGTCCGCGTCGTCCAGCAATGATCGCATCAAGCACTTTCTCAGAGCTCGAAGAGATCACGGATGCAAAGATCGAACGAAGTAGCGCACCTTTGGCATCTTGCGTGAACTTGCCATCATTGAGATTGGATCTAAGCTCACTTTCTGAAGCGAGGAGCCGGGAAATCGCGAAGAGTTCCTCTTCGACTCGGTCAATCTCGCCTCCTGATTCTGCTGATGCTGCGAGCGCTTCGACTGCTAGCCGCTCGATTGCATCTGCCAAATCACTTGATGTTGACCAGCGAAGGGAAACCGCTGACTCGATAAGGGAAAGCGTGCTCGGTGAAATCACCTTCCCGAAAAGATCTTGAACCAAGTGAGCCTTAGCGCCACCATCGCGAGCAGGATCAGTAAACGCCCTTCGAAGTCCAGTAGAAGAATCGAGAGCACTCACGACTGCGAAGAGGTCTGAGGCGACTACTTCACACTCCCTCGCACTCTTGCCCTTGAGAGCAGCATCGAGTGAGACGCGAATAGATGCGAAAGAGCTCTTGCTTGAGCCCGATAGATCCTTCATAGTCATCACTCTCCCTCTCTCATTCGTTTTTTCATTTCAGTTCGATTACTTCTTGCTCTTCTCAAGGTCTTCGAGGAACCTGTCGACGATTCGGCTCTGTCGAACTTGGTCATCGAGGGCTTCGCCCACGATCTTTGATGCGAGCTCTGTGGCAAGCGCTCCCACTTCATTACGAAGTGAGGTGATTGCTTGCTGCCGTTCAGCTTCGATTGCGACTTGGGCTGATGCAGTGATTCGGGATGCTTCCTCTTGGGCCTTGCTACGCATCTCCTCGAGGATCGCAGCACCTTGGGTGCGCGCTTCCTCACGAATCGTCTGTGCTTCACCACGAGCATCTGCAAGTTGCTTGGTATACATCTGCAACGCAGCTTCTGCTTCGCGTTGTGCCTTCTCAGCCTTTTCGATTCCACCTTGGATCGCTTCGGTCCGTGCCGCGAATGCCTTTTCAAACATTGGCGTCACTCTCTTGCGCAAGACGAAATAAAGTAACGAGAACGCAATCAAACCCGCGATGATCTCAGCTGTATGCGGGATGAGTGGATTGACCTCACCACCTGCTGCTAAAGATGACATCTTTCCCACTTTCTTTTACGACTTTCGCTTCTAAAGCTGAACCGCTAGAGGACGAATGCCAAGACGAGACCGAAGAGCGCGAGCGCTTCAGCGAGTGCGAAGCCGAGGAATGCAATCGGCTGTAGTACCGAACGCGCCTCAGGCTGACGTGCGACGCCGTTGATATATGCGGCGAAGATCATTCCGGTTGCGATTGCTGGTCCGATTGCCGATAGGCCATAACCGACCAGGTTGAGCGTACCTTCCATACCTTCCATGATTCTTACCTTTCCTTACCTCTCCGTATCGCCGAGCGCGACCCGGAATCTTCTATCGCTTCGAATATTGCTATTCGTTGTTGCCTCTCATGGTTATCTTTAGTGCTCATCCGCAAGCGCCCCTGCGATGTAGAGCGCTGTCAGAAGTGTGAAGATGTAGGCCTGTAGTACCTGCACCATGAATTCAAAGAATGTGAGCCCAATACCGATCACAAATGCGAACGGGCTCACGAGTTTCAGGCCGAGGACGCCATCAAGCAGGTGCTCGCCACCAAGGAAGAAGACCAAAAGTAAGAGGTGGCCGGCGAACATATTGGCAAAGAGACGGAGCGAAAGCGTCAGCGGTCTGACCAGGAAGTAGGTAGCAATTTCAATCGGAGTGAGCAAGATATAGACAGGTTTCGGAACACCTGGCATGAACATAATCTCGCGCAGATATTTGACGATTCCCTGCTTCTTGATTCCGACGTAATGGAAAATGAAGAAAGTTATTGCGGCAAGAACATAAGGGAATGAGACGCGCGACATCGTCGGGAACTGAAGGAATGGGATGATGCCAAAGAAGTTATTGACCAAGATGAAAGTGAAGAGCGTGAAGAGATAAGGAACGAACTTTAGGAAGTCATGTCCGATGATCTCTCGACCCAATCCTTCACGGACAAAGTTATAGACGCCTTCACCAGCGAACTGAAGCTTTGATGGCACGACAGCAGCTTTGCGCGAAGCGGCTATGAAGAAGACGGAAATAAGGATTACCGAGAGAAAGGCGAGCCCTATTGGCTTCGTTGCCCACTCTATGCCTTCAATAAATGGTGGGAGTTCGAAGTCGTTCGCCGACGGCGGATTAAATCCTTCGCCTGTGGCGGCGTGAATCAGTCGCACAGTTCTCCCAAAGGTTTCCAGCTACGTGAGTGTTTAAGCCCTTGGCCATCGCAGGTGCTCGATGCTTCTGGAGCGTGGGGATGCGGGGTAACCCTAAATGAGAAGGGCACTTAGTTGAAAATTGAAAAGTGAGCCAGACCGGACTTATAGGGTCTCGCTGATGTGATTTCTATCCTGAGTGTCGACCGAATCGAAGCCAGACCAGATACAGGGCCGACCCCATACCCAAGAGCAGGCCAACAAGTGTGAAAACTCGGTCATACCCAAGCCACCGATCGACGAAGTATCCGATGCCGCCCCAGACGAGAAGGCCGGAGAGGAGGTAGCCAAAAATGGACCAGAGCGCACCCTCTTCACGACGTCCGGGATTGCGACTTAAGTCAGGACCACTCTCAGGTCGGTCTCCACTTTGACCTTCTGCATGGTTGTCGGGGTTCTGGCTCATTGGCGAGAGTCTAGCCCTGGGCGAAGGCGGAGAAATGCTCGGATCTCCCCTGCTAGCCACGAAAAGGTGAGCGCAAGGGATATGACGGCGAAGGTTGGACGATCAATGGACTCAGGCGCGGTCAGACGTGTCACCAGAATCAAGAAGATTGCCATAAGGGCTACCTTCAAGAAATAGGAGAGCATGGCAACGAGCATCGTGCTTGCCGGATCTAGAGAGCGAGAGATTCTTGCCACGATGAGATGTACCGAGAAGAAGATAATCACCGTGACAGATGCAAGTAGTGAGGCTGCAAGTCCTGCACTTTCGCGCACCAGGAAACCAACCGGAATCGAAATCACCATGGTGATGAGTGATGGCACGAGTGCACCGCGCCAGAGTGATGAGCGCCAGCTACCTTCTTCTGTCATCAAAATCCACCTTAACTCGTTTTGTAGTTAGATCGAACTTCGACTTATTGATGAAGATAGATAGTAGGAAGAGTGCCAGACCAATCAGAACTGCTTGCCAGATTGGTAAGAATGCTGAAGCCATCGCTGGGATTGCAAGCATTGCGGTCCAAAGATAGAGAACCAGGGTGGTTCGTTGTTGCGAGTTACCAAGTTCCATCAACTTGTGGTGAATGTGTTTCTTATCTGGGGCAAATGGCGAACGTCCCGCGCGCACTCGGCGAATCACAGCAAGTGCGAAGTCAAGGAATGGAATCGCAAGGACCATAAATGGAAGGAGTATCGGGAGTAGTGCTGGTATCAGACTCTCCGAGAAGGCAGCATTGACATCTACTTGACTCGACAATGTGACTGAGGAGGCTGCCAACATCAGACCAAGGAGCATTGAGCCTGAATCGCCCATGAAAATTCTTGCGGGATAGAGATTGTGCGGAAGAAAGCCGAAGCAGATTCCGATCATGATGGCGCTGACAAGTGAAGGTGCGCCTGCTCGAGGAAATCCATTCTCAACTGCCAAGAGATAAGCAAAGCCAAAGAGCGAGGCCGCCGAAATCGCAACTATCCCTGCGGCTAGCCCATCTAATCCATCGACAAAGTTCACGGCGTTTATTGTGACCACCACAACCAAAACGGTGAGGAATTGGCCGATATTGCTCGGGAGTATGACTATTCCGTTGATGGGGATCCAGAGAATTTGTATACCGAAGATAAGGAGTATGCCCGCTGCGAGCGATTGCCCGGCAAGTTTTGTAATGGCATCTAATTCAAATCGATCATCAAGCATCCCGAGGATGACGATAAATGTTGCGGCAAGGAATACACCGGTAAGTTCACGGGTAAAGGACTTTCCCACAAGGTTAAGTTCACTGACGATCAGCAGAGTTCCGGCCAAGCCAAACCACATTCCAAGCCCACCCCAACGTGGTGTCTCCGCATTATGGATATCGCGCTCACGAACTTTCGCTACTGCCTTGGCCCCTATCGCCCACTTTCGCACAACAGGAATCACCAGATAGGTGATTGCTGCCGCGATCAAGAGCGTGAGGAGATATTCGCGCACTACTTCTTCACTCTTTACAGTCTCTTCATGGGCTCTATATAGACTCTGACTTAAGCCAAGGGTGCTGGATAGATGGGAAACTTTGCAGTGAGTGCGTGCACCTCGCTGCGGATCGCATCGGCTTTGGCCTGATCCTCACCATCTCTGATCGCGCGGGCAATGAGAGATGCAATCTGGTTCATCTCTGCAACACCCATTCCCTGAGTCGTGGTTGCAGCAGTTCCGACTCGAATCCCACTCGTCACAGAAGGTTTCTCGGGATCGAAAGGAATCGCATTCTTATTCAAAGTAATTCCAGAGCGACCGCATCTCTCATCTGCCACTTTGCCGTTGACTCCGGTCGAACGAATGTCGATTAAAGCTAGGTGCGTCTGGGTTCCTCCTGAGACTGCTCGCATTCCCTCTCGCTCCAAAGCCTTAGCAAGCTCGACAGCATTGACGATCACTTCTTTTGCGTATTTTTGGTATTCAGCTGTCGCACACTCTTTGAGCGCGACTGCCTTGGCTGCGACGGCGCTCATGATCGGTCCACCTTGCATCCCAGGAAAGATTGACTTGTCGATTGCTTGTGCATGTTGCTCTTTGCAAAGGATCATCCCGCCGCGTGGACCGCGAAGAACCTTATGGGTGGTGAAAGAGACTGCATCTGCGAAAGGAACGGGAGATGGAATCGCTTTACCCGCGACTAATCCGATGAAGTGCGCGGCATCGACCCACATGATTGCACCGACTGCATCACAAATCTCACGTATTCGTTTGAAATCAATCAAGCTTGGATATGCGGTCGCGCCAGAACAGATCATCTTCGGCTTATGTTGATGTGCCAGTCGCTCAAGTTCATCGTAATCAATCCGCTCATCTTCTTTACGGACGCCGTAAGAGACGACGTTGAACCACTTACCCGAGAAGTTCACCTTCGATCCGTGTGTGAGATGTCCACCTTCGGCCAGAGACATAGCAAGAACTGTGTCGCCTGGTTTTGTAAAAGCCTGATAGACCGCAATATTGGCACTGGCGCCCGAGTGCGGTTGTAAGTTGGCATGTTCTGCGCCAAAGAGTTCCTTGGCACGGGCTATTGCAATCTCTTCGGCTACATCAACCTCTTCACAACCGCCGTAGTAGCGCTTTCCTGGATAGCCCTCGGCATACTTGTTTGAAAGCGTGGACCCAAGTGCGGCTAGTACTGCGCTGGAAGTGAAGTTCTCACTTGCAATGAGTTGAAGACTGTTTCGTTGTCGATCAAGTTCTTTGAAGAGTACTTCTGCGATCTCGGGATCCTCTGCCAAAAGTGCATCAGGGTCGGCGCCGAAGAATGGGTGCTTTGAAGATGACATAGTTGGAAGCCTAAGCGCTCGCTTCGCTCTTAAGAATGAGCGTTGGTAGCGATTTCGATAACTCATCGGTCGGGATTGCGCCCGCTCGAACCAGGCTCACCCCCTCGCCCTCTATTTCGACGATGCTAGAGGCAAGACCCGAGGGGTGTTCCTTAAGCGGACCGGCATCAACGATGATCGCGAGATCATCCTCCAGCGCAGGGAAGAATGTCGTCGTACGCGGTGGAGCGACTCGAACCCGCGCAGCCGATGCGACCGCGAGCGGTCCTGAAAGAGCCAGTAGCTCCTTCATAAAGCGATTGCTGGGAACGCGAAGAGCAACTTTAGTGAGCTCTTTGCTATCACCGAGGTTCCAAGTGAGCCCTCGTTGCACTGGCGCATAAACCGTCAATAGGCCCGGCCAGAAATCTTCGACTAGTTTCTTTGCACCGTCGTTGAAACCGTGGGTCAATCCTTTAGCCATCTGGAAATCTCTTATTGCAACTTGAGTCGCGACGCCGAGCGCGTCACCGCGAAGTTGGTGGATCTTTGCTACTGCGCCGTGATTGAAGGCATCAGCCAAGAAGACGTAAGCGTGTTCGATCGGTGCAACAATCACTTTCCCATCGCGAATGACTTCGAAGGCTCGCGCTACGACGGGTGCGATCTTTGCACGAGGGCCTTGCTTGATTGCTAACTTCTCTGCCACGCCTCACGCCCCAAATCAGATACGAGTAGCGAAAATATAACGATGCTTTCCATTGAGGTCATCCCCACTCCCAACTTGAACGAATTCCTGCGAGAGATACTCGATCAACTCATCGCGTTGGCTTTCCTCGTGCTCCATGAGTAGCTCACCGCCGCTCTTGAGAATCCTCGCCGCCGCATCAATGAAGAGCTTTGGAAGTTGGGTACCGCTCGCTCCACCAAATAACGCCATCGCAGGCTCTTCACTCAACTCTCTTGGGAGCTCTCCACTTATCGCAAAGTTATCGCGGATATATGGCGGGTTTGCAACGACTACATCGGACTTCACGCCATTGAGGGCGACTTCTGCCCGCTCCTTCACAACTCGAACATCGACTTCGTACTTTGCGATATTTCTCTCGAGGTAAGGGTGAGCCTGCTCTGAAGGTTCCACAGCAATGACCGAAAGAAGCGCGCCAAAATCTCTCGACTCTGTTGCTAATGCGATTGCGATACAACCTGATCCAGATCCCAAATCCACAACGCTCAATCTCTCTTTTGTATCTTTCATCCTTGCTCTGATTCGATCCAAGGCAAGTGAGACCAGACCTTCAGTCTCAGGACGCGGTATCAATACACCAGGTCCCACATCAAGAATGAGATGGCGAAATGGCGCTTCCCCGATGAGGTATTGAGTTGGAGTACCTGAGATCCTTCGCGCGATAAGGGCATCAAGATCTACAACCAACTCATTAACCGCTTCACCATTAACCATAGGCACAGTTGAGTGCAATTGCATTCGAGTTATTCCCAGGAGATGTGCGAGAAGAAGTTCGGCATCAACTTCGTTGATTTGGTGTTGGCGAAGCTTTTCCTTGGCGCTAGTGAGAATTTCTCGGAGCGAGAGCGTTCCTTCACTCACAGAACTAGTTGCTCACAAAATCAGGCACTCGCAGCAGCGAGTTTCTCGGCTTTATCCGCAGCCAGTAGTGAGTCAATGACACCATCTAACTCACCATTGATCACAGCGTCGAGATTGTTCGCTTTGTAATTGACTCGATGGTCACTGATTCGATTCTCCGGGAAGTTATAGGTTCTTATTCGCTCGCTTCGATCCACTGTCCTCACCTGTGACTTGCGCGTTGCGGCGGCTTCAGCATCGGCTGCCTCTTGCGCAGCAGCGAGAAGTCTGGCGCGAAGGATGCGTAGGGCTGATTCTTTGTTTTGTAGCTGGCTCTTCTCGTTCTGGCAAGAGACGACGATTCCGGTCGGGATATGAGTGATTCGAACGGCAGAATCGGTGGTATTCACGCTCTGACCACCCGGACCGGATGAGCGATAGACATCGATTCGTAATTCATTCATATTGATCTCAACTTCGATTTCTTCGGCTTCAGGAAGGACGAGAACTCCCGCTGCAGAGGTGTGGATCCTGCCTTGACTTTCAGTCTCTGGGACGCGCTGGACTCGATGGACTCCACCTTCGAATTTCAATTTTGCGAAGGGACCTTGTCCTGCCTCAGGGACGCCTCGCGATTTCACCGCGACAGAAATGTCTTTATATCCACCAAGGTCGCTCTCGGTTGCATCGATGACTTCAGTCTTCCAACCTTGGCGCTCTGCATACCGCAAGTACATACGAAGTAAATCTCCAGCAAAGAGTGCAGACTCCTCACCGCCTGCACCTGCTTTGATCTCAAGAATGACATCACGATCATCATTCGGGTCGCGAGGTAAGAGAAGTTCTTCGAGGCGTTCTGCAGCTTCTGAAGCCTTGATTTCAAGGGATGGTAGTTCAGCCGCAAAGTCAGGATCGGTGGCAGCAAGCTCTTTGGCTGTTGTCAGATCCTCATCAGCAGATCGCCATGCTTTATATCCAGCAATGACGGGACCGAGTTGGGCGTAACGCTTTCCAAACTGACGGGCTTTGCCTTGATCGGAGTGAATGGCGGGATCGGCCATCTTCCGTTCGAGCTCCTCGTACTCGGCGAGGATCTCTGGCATAGAAGCAAAACGCTCACTCATGGGATTCCCTAGGGATTCTTACGTGAAGCGCGTTACTTAGCGGTCTTCTTCGCGCCCTTTGCTGCGCTCTTCTTCAAGCGCTCTTCAAATCGGGCTACGCGACCACCAGTATCAAGGATGCGTTGCTTACCTGTATAGAAGGGGTGGCAGACCGAGCAGACTTCGACGAAGAGCGAACCGCTCTCAACAGTCGAGCGAGTTGTGAATGTCTCGCCACAACCACAAGTCACCGTGGTCTCCACGTATGAAGGATGGATCTCTGGTTTCATTTTCTTGACTTCTCTCTCGCTGGGTCTTCATTCCTTCAGATTGAAGGAATTCAGTGAACCAGCAATGTTCGTTCTGGGTTCATTCTCGAATCCTGAGCCTGGGCCCGAATATCGTGAATGAGTGGGTAAAGGTTACCGACAGAGAAGAGGAGAGTGAAATCGGACTGAACCTGGGCTCAGCTCGCCTCGATTCTTCTATCTCTTACTTGACCTGATCCTCTGCAGATGGGCCAACGGTGGTCTTCTGTACCTGCATCAAGAACTCCACGTTCGACTTCGTGCCCTTCATCTTCTCAAGAAGCAGTTCTAGTGCTTGCTGGGAATCGAGAGCGTGAAGCACTCGACGAAGCTTCCAGACGATATTGAGTTCCTCTTGTCCCATAAGAATCTCTTCCTTACGAGTACCAGAAGCATCGACATCAACCGCTGGGAAGATTCGCTTATCTGCGAATTTGCGATCAAGTTTGAGTTCCATATTTCCCGTGCCTTTGAACTTTTCGAAGATAACTTCGTCCATCTTCGAACCAGTCTCAACAAGCGCGGTCGCAAGGATTGTTAGTGATCCACCATCTTCGATATTTCTGGCAGCACCAAAGAATTTCTTTGGCGGGTAGAGCGCTGCTGAATCAACACCACCGGAGAGGATTCGACCTGATGCGGGGGCTGCGATGTTGTATGCACGACCTAGTCGAGTGATGGAATCGAGAAGAACTACGACGTCATGTCCAAGCTCAACGAGGCGCTTTGCTCGCTCGATTGCAAGTTCGGCAACAGTCGTGTGGTCATCTGCAGGACGATCGAAAGTGGAGGCAATGACCTCTCCCTTTACCGAACGTTGCATATCCGTGACTTCTTCAGGACGCTCATCTACAAGAACGACCATCAAGTGACATTCTGGATTGTTCTCAGTGATCGCATTCGCAATAGCCTGCAAGACCATGGTCTTACCTGCCTTTGGTGGCGAAACGATCAAGCCACGTTGACCCTTACCGATAGGTGCGACGAGATCAATAACGCGGGTGGTGAGAATGTTCGGTTGCGTCTCAAGACGAAGACGATCCTGCGGATAGAGCGGGACGAGCTTGGCAAACTCAACTCGGTCACGAACCGCCTCAGGTTCCATTCCATTTACTGTCTCGATTTTGACTAGAGCATTGAATTTCTCGCGTCGCTCACCTTCACGCGGTTCGCGCACGGAGCCTTGAATGACATCACCTTTTCGCAGTCCGTAGCGACGGACTTGTTGAAGTGAGACATAGACATCTTGTGGGCCAGGTAGGTAGCCGCTAGTGCGTAGGAAGGCGTAATTCTCGAGAATGTCGAGGAGTCCGCTCACGGGGACGAGTACATCGTCCTCACGAATCTCGATATCCCGCTCGCGTCCGCGATCTCTTCGGAATCGATCTCGACGATCGAATCGTCCGCCTCTATCACCACGATCGCCTCTATCACCACGATCGCCTCTATCTCCGCGGTCACCGCGCTCTGAATACCCATCGCGTCGAGGTCGGTCTTCGCGATCATTCTCGCGAGCCTCAGCTCCCCGTCCGTTATCTAGCGCATCATCTGAATTCTCATTCATTTCTTCCCCATCACTTTCATCGTGATCGTCTTGCTCACCGCGTTCGTCATTGTTTCTGCGGGATGACTTCTCTTGTCGTCGCGCCATTCGCTCAGCGCGCTTTGCTTCTCGCTCGAGGCGAGATGCCTCTCGGTTTGCTGCTTGAAGGTCACCTATCGCTTTGACGAGATCTGCCTTCTTCATATCTGCCGCACCGTCGATGCCGAGTGCTACGGCTGTCTTTCGTAAGTCGGCCACTGCCATAGAAGAAAGGTCAGTGACATCTTTGCGGGCTTTAGTAGCGGTATCGCTCATTAACTCATGTCTCTTCTGTAGTCATAGATGGACTACGTATTACGTGGATTACCCCTGATTAGTGACACCATGGGGTTTTTGGTCAGAACATCTGGCTAGACATTCGATTGAGTGGTCTTTTTAAGAACCGGCCTCTTTGTGACTAACTTCCAGACCAGATGACCGAAGGCTAGCACGGCGAGAACTTTGGTCAAAACCAAAAAAAGCTCGGCTCGCTAACGTCGAAATTGAGCCTAGATTGCCGAACTTTCTACCCCATTTCGAGCGACTTCGAGTTCCCTGGCAATGAAGTTGGGCCCTGCTGCTCGGATGATCTCTTCACGTTCAGTTTGATCGCCGGTATCAAAGATAACAAGAGATGGACCTGCTCCCGATACGACAGCTGCGACACCTGCGCTTCGAAGTTTCGTTACAAGATCAACAGTCTTGGCCATCACTTCGCGTCGATAACCTTGATGAAGTCGATCCTCTGTTGCAGGAAGCAACAGATCGGGGCGCGATTGCAAGGCATGGACTAGAAGCGCGGTTCTCGAGAGATTGAATGTCGCATCAGCGTGCGGGATCGCCTCAGGAAGGATCTTCCTGGATTTGGTAGTTGAGAGCGAACCCTCCGGAATCAAAGCAAGAATTCGAATTCGAGAATCCACCTCACTTCGCACCGCGCATCCAGTTGCAACCCCCATGCGATCTTCAACCCATGCGATCGTGGCGCCACCGAGAGTTGCGGCAGCGACATTGTCAGGATGTCCTTCCATATCCGTGGCAAGAGCGATTAAGTCGTCATCACTCATCATCTGATTGCCATTGAGGACCAACGAGCGAGCGAGTGCAAGTCCACCAACGATAGCGGCAGCTGAAGATCCAAGGCCCCGTCCATGGGGAATCTCATTAAGTTGCCTAAGTGCGATTCCATCAGGCTTGCCACCGAGGAAATCAAAGCCATGAAACATCGCCTTAATCACGAGATTCTTCTTATCTCTCGCGACTTCTTCTGCGCCTTCACCTGTCACATCAATATCGAACGCTTCTTCATCAAGGATCTGAGCAACGTAGATATCCCGAAGTTCAACCGCTAGAGCAAGGCTGTCAAACCCAGGGCCAAGATTTGCGATACTTCCGCTGACTTTCACCTGTTGTGGCGTGGCTTTGAATGTGATTCGTTGCCTATGTTTTGCTCGCGCCATCATGAAGTCATTCTCTCAGTCACATTACTACTCACGCTAGCCCCAGGGCATCTGCAGCGACTTTTGCATCGACCGGAATCACGAGGGGGTCGACGACATCATTGAGAACCCACTGAACATCCTTGAGTCCATTGCCGGTCACGGTTATGACAATCTTCTTACCAGCTGGAAGTTTCCCGTGCGCCTGATACTTAATCAACCCAGCGATTCCCGCAGCGCTAGAGGGTTCGCAGAAGACCCCTTCTTTCGAAGCGACTAGACGATAAGCAGAAAGAATCTCTTCGTCAGTAACTTCATCGATGATTCCACCTGAGTGATCACGAGCATCCTCGGCTTGCTTCCATGATGCAGGGTTTCCAATTCGAATTGCAGTTGCAATAGTTTCGGGATTCTTCACGACTTCACCACGCACAATCGGCGCCGCACCTGAAGCCTGAAATCCCCACATCGCCGGAAGGTTCTTTGATTTTCCGTCTTTCTTGTACTCGTTGTAGCCGCGCCAATATGCCGTGATATTTCCCGCATTTCCGACGGGTAGAGCATGAATATCTGGTGCAAATCCCAAGGCATCGATAACTTCGAAAGACGCAGTCTTTTGACCTTCGATTCGGTCAGGATTGACAGAGTTGACTAGAGCGACGGGATAGTTATCTGCTAGATCTTTAGCAAGAGTCAAGCAATCATCGAAGTTTCCCTCTACTTGCAAGATCTTCGCACCATGGGCGATAGCTTGAGCGAGCTTTCCCATCGCGATCTTTCCTTGCGGTATCAAAACTACCGGGAGCATGCCCGCCTTTGATGCATATGCTGCTGCCGAGGCACTCGTATTGCCAGTGGATGCGCAGATAACAGCTTTTGATCCAACTTCTGCAGCCTTCGAGATTGCCATCGTCATGCCACGATCTTTGAACGAACCAGTTGGATTGGCTCCCTCGAACTTAAGCCAGACATCACCACGAAGTCGAGATGAGAGCTCACATGCGTATATAAGAGGTGTGCCACCCTCACAGAGTGTGACTACTGGTGTCTTCTTAGAAACCGGAAGGCGATCGCGATACTCCTCGATCACACCACGCCACTGATGCGCTCCGCTATTTCCGATAATCCTTGATAGGAAACTCGAGAATGAGCTCATCACCTATTTCCTTGCCGAATTTGAAGATGAATCTGAGGGATCTACACCTTCGACACGGAGCACGCTTTCAACCCTCTTGACCATATCCAAGCTTTGAAGTTCAGAGACTGTCGAAGCAAGATCCTTATCGAGTGCTGAGTGAGTCATGATCACAAGCTCTGCATCTTCACCTCGCCCACTTTGTCTAACTGTCTGTATCGAGACAGCATGCTTTGCGAAAGTCTGGGCGACTGTAGCGAGCACACCAGGGCGATCGGCCACATCAAGGCGAATGAGATAGCGAGTGGCGACCTCCTCTATGGAAGCGATGGGTAGATCGGCGTAATCGCTCTCTCGCCCACCAAGGCCACCAAAGGAGATATGCCGTGAAATCGCAACGAGATCTCCGAGAACTGCGCTGGCAGTAGGCGCTCCTCCTGCCCCTCTTCCGTAAAACATCAACTCACCCGCAGATTTTGCTTCGACGAAAACTGCATTGAAAGCATTCCTCACTGCAGCGAGCGGATGACTTCGTGGAATCAGAGTTGGATGAACTCGAACCGAGACGGCGCCCTTATTCGTTACTTCAGCGATAGCGAGAAGTTTGATGACATGATCTATAGCGCGCGCAATCTCGATATCTCGCGAAGTCAGATGCGAAATCCCAGAGGCGAAGACATCATCTATTCCGACTGAAGTATGGAAAGCGAGGGAGGCAAGGATCGCGATCTTTGCCGCAGCATCATGGCCCTCGACATCGGCGGTGGGGTCAGATTCGGCATACCCGAGCCGTTGCGCTTCTTTCAAAACCGAATCATAGGAAGCGTTCTCTTCATCCATCTTCGTGAGGATGTAGTTCGTCGTGCCGTTGACGATTCCCATCACTCGCTTCACGCGATCTCCGACAATTGATTCTCGAAGCGGGCGGACAATTGGAATCGCCCCAGCTACAGCAGCTTCGTAATAGAGATCGACTCCATTAGCTTTCGCCGCGGCAAATATTTCAGCCCCATGTTTTGCAAGGAGAGCCTTATTCGCAGTAACTACAGACTTCTTTCCATTCAAAGCTTTGACAATCAAAGATCTCGCTGGCTCGATTCCACCCATCACTTCAATGACAATCTCTACATCAGGATGAGTGACGACTGAATCAAGGTCTTCAGTCAACAAATCCCTTGAGACTCCGGGGCGATCTTTCCCTTTGTCTCGAACACCAATCGTCACTACTTCAATCGCAGCGCCCGAGCGCGCAGCAAGATCGCTTTGATCAGATTCGATCAATCGAGCAACTTCAGAGCCCACGGTTCCAGCGCCAAGCAAGCCAACTTTGATGACCGAGTTAGCGCTCATCATCTTTGCCCTTCTTGCGACACTTCGAGGGAGAGGAGATCTGCATGAGTTTCACGGCGCAAAATCACTCTAGCTTTGCCATCTCTCACTGCGATCACCGGTGGTCTAGGAAGGTGATTGTAGTTGCTTGCCATGCTTCGACCGTAAGCGCCAGTTGCAGGAGTGACCAGCAAATCTCCAGGAGTCACATCACTCGGTAGATTGCAGTCACGAACGATGATGTCACCGCTTTCACAGTGTTTACCGACGACTCGAGAAGATATCGATGGGGCCGAGGAGATTCGATTGGCAAGTGCCGCTGAATACTCGGCGTCATAGAGGGAGGTCCTGATGTTGTCACTCATTCCGCCATCGACTGCCACGTAGTTTCGTGATCCATCATCAAGCTCAACTCTCTTAACTGTGCCTACTTGGTAAAGGGTTGAAGTTGTTGGACCAATAATCGCCCGCCCTGGTTCAATCGAGACTCGTGGCATCGAGATAGCCGACTTCTCAGCAGAGCGTTTCACTGCATCAAAAAGATGCGACAAGACTTGCTCTGCATCGCTCGAGGAATCTCCCTCAACATATGCAATCGCAAAACCACCGCCGATGACCATCTCATTCAATTCTTGCCCCAGTTCATCTTTCACTCTCTTGAGGAAAGCTGTCGTGCGTTCAATCGCGAGATCAAATCCCTCGATACCCATGATTTGCGATCCAATATGAAAGTGAAGACCGACCACTTCTAAGTTTGATGCTTCAACGCCAATCTTCACGGCACGAAGCGCTGCCCCTGAGGCAATCGAGAATCCAAACTTCACATCTTCGTGGGCAGTTGCGATGAATTGATGGGTATGAGCCTCAACTCCAGGGGTCACGCGAATCAATACTTTTTGTGTGACTGCCTTGGCCGAGGCAATCGCGTTGATTCGCTCGAGTTCAATCTCACTATCGGCAACAATCTTCTCAACGCCCACTTCAATCGCACGGGTGATCTCGGCTACCGACTTGTTATTTCCGTGAAACTCAATCCGGTGAGGTGGAAATTTTGCCGCAAGAGCAACTTCTAGCTCGCCACCAGTACAGACATCGAGTGAGAGTCCGGCTCGCTCTACCCATTTAGCGATTTCAATCGAGATGAAGGCTTTCGCGGCGTAGTAACAAGTTCCAGCTCTCTGCCCGAAACTATTCTCGAGAGCGAGGCGAAAAGCCTTAGCCCGAGCATCAAAATCCGCCTCATCAATAACGAATGCCGGCGTGCCGAATTCCTTGACGAGGTCACTTGCCTTCACACCCGCAACAGTGAATTCACCTCCAGCAAAAGATGAGTTCCTTGAAAGAATTTTTTGGTCAATCGGACTCTTCTGGTTCATCATTACATCCGCTCCGGCGCTGTGACACCAAGTAGTAGAAGGGCGTTTGCGATGACTTGTCGAGTGGCATCACATAGCGTCACTCGAGCCGAGTGCAGAGGTGATGGCGCTTCACCGCTCATCGGGAGAACCCTGCAATCGGAGTAGAAACCGTGATAAGTCCCAGCAAGTTCCTCGATATAGCGCGCGATTCGATGGGGTGACCTGGTTTCGGCAGCGCTTGAGACCACTGTAGGAAATTGGGCGAGCGCACCTATCAATTCTCGCTCGCGCTCGTGTGAAAGCAAAGTCGGATCAAGACTCACCACGCCAGACTTCACTCCAAGTTCAGCGGCATTGCGAAGTAGCGCTGAAATACGCGCATGGGCATATTGGACGTAGTAGACCGGATTCTCATTGGTGTGTTTCTTCAAAAGATCGACATCGACAACCATCGGCGTCTCTACTGGGAATCGAATCAAGGTGTAACGCGCCGCATCGACTCCGACTTTTTCCACTAGATCCTCAAGAGTCACGATGGTTCCCGCGCGCTTCGAGAGCTTGATCTCCTCCCCACCTTCGATGATCTTCACCATCTGGCCAATTAATATCTCGATGTTGCTCTTTGGATCATCTCCAGCGCAGGCTGCGGTCGCCTTCAAACGCCCTATATATCCATGGTGATCTGCACCCAGCATGTAAATGGCAAGATCAAATCCGCGAGAGCGCTTATTAAGGTAGTAGGCAGTATCGCTGGCAAAGTAGGTGTACTCGCCACTGGACTTCTTCAGTACTCGATCCTTATCGTCGCCATAGGTCGAAGTGCGAAGCCAGAGTGCACCTTCAGATTCAAAGACATGACCTTGCTTTCTGTACCTCTCTATTGTGGCGTCTAGAACTGAGTCGCCTTGATGGAGTTCTCGTTCAGAGAACCAGATATCAATCTGCGTACCAAAGCGCTTCACGACCTCTTTCTGTTCCGCCAGTTGGTGGGCATAACCTGCTTCGCGAAATGCAACAATCGATTCCCGCTCAGGCAAAGTCGCATACTCCGGATGCACGCCCATGATGTCCCGAGCAATCTCATCGATATAGGCGCCTTGATATCCATCTTCTGGTCTTGCGATTCCAAGTGCACTCGCACGAAGCGAAGCACCAAAGAGATCCATCTGTACACCACGATCATTGATGTAGAACTCTCGAGTTACTTCGGCACCCGCAGCAATCAAGATCCTCCCAAGTGCATCACCAACTGCCGCCCACCTTGTATGCCCAAGATGTATCGGCCCCGTGGGATTTGCGGAGATGAACTCCAAGTTGATCTTCGTTCCGACAAGATCATTTACACGTCCAAAAGAATGCTGCTTCGAAAGAATCGATTCAATGATCTCGCCCTGACTTGCACTATTTAGAGTGAGATTTATAAATCCAGGACCTGCGATCTCAATTTTCGAAAGGGATTTTTCCCCTTCGAGTTCGCGAGAAATTATTGAGGCGACTTCTCTGGGATTCTTGCCCATCGCCTTAGCAAGTACGAGAGCGATTGATGTCGCGAAATCCCCATGATCGCGATTCTTCGGCCGCTCCAGTGGGATTTTCTCCGCGGTGAAAGTGGCTGATTGACCATCAGGCAGGGCTCCCGAGGCCACCGCTCGCTCTAGGGCGGCGGAGACGGCTTTTGCCAATGAAATCTCAACGCTCACCAGCGCAAGGGTAGCGTTTAGGCATTTAGCCTGGTGTTCATTTAACCTTGCGCTCGCAAATCACCTCTCGAAGTGGTGTTTTGCTTAATCGCGGGAGTGGTGAAATGGCAGACACGCAGGTCTTAGGAACCTGTGTCTTCGGACGTGTGGGTTCAAGTCCCACCTCCCGCACTGCCAAGTGAGTCCATTTTGGCTGAACGGGCGTTTGTCCTCTCTTTATCTCTCTCGGTAGGGTTAAGCAATCATTAGTTTTCTCATCGTTCTCATTTCTTCATAGAACGATGTCGAGGAGGAGGTCAGAAGATGGCCGGTCGAGATCGCGATGGAATTAGGCGCTGGATGGGTTTCAGAGCAGATGTCGAAAGTGATGAGAAACCAGAAACATCAAGTAGCGGCGCACTAGCTCGAATCAGAGAATTGGAAACTCAGCTAGCTGACCTTCGCTCTCGGCGTGACATCACTTCACTATCGAAAGAAGAGTTTGAGATTCTTGCAACAGAAACTGCGATGTCTCTTATTCGCACAGCGCAACAAAGAGAGTCGAAGGCAAATCTCGCAGCCGAGCGAGTATTGACCGAAAGCAAACGCGTGGCTCAGGCCGCAATTGAGAGTGCTGAAGGAAAAGCTAAGTCAATTCTCGGGCAAGCGGAGAGTAGAGGTCGGCGCCTCATTGAGGCTGCAGAGGGGGATGCCCGCGAGTTGCTTCAGACGGCCGAGTCAAAAGGCGAAGAGATGCTCAACACGAAGCGACGTGAAGGGATGGCGATAACCAGCACAGCGCGAAGAGAAGCCGAACAAATGGTGAGTTCGGCAGTGAGCGATGTCTCTGCCTATCGAACCTGGCTCACTGGCGTCGTCGCAGAAGCAGAGCGTCTCTACAAGATCCAGACTCAGTCTCTAGAAGCTGCAGCAAGCGCGATCGTCCAATCACGTTCGCGACTTGATACTGCCTGGGAAAGACTCGCACATTTGAATTCAACGATTGAGCAGAGCCTTGAGGAAAATGGAAAACCTAAGATCAGTCGTAGTGAAACTGCTGTGAACGGTTCTACTAACAAGAAGAGTCCTAAGAAGTCTCCTCGCTCCAAGAAGAAGTAACCGTCTTCTCTCAATCAGGTTAATTGGAGTCTTGATGACGACAGTCGAATCGACTCCATCGCAACTTTCCGTTAACTCTGAACGCTCACCCCGCTACATCCCATCCATCGATGGCCTTCGTGCGATCTCTGTCATCGCAGTACTTATCTACCACCTCAATCTCACCTGGTGGCCCGGTGGATTCCTGGGCGTTGACCTCTTCTTCGTCATTTCTGGCTATGTCATCACCAGGTTGATTCTCGATTCGATCGAAAGATCAAGCGCGCTCGACTTAAAGAAGTTCTACCGAAGTCGAATCAGAAGGCTCTTTCCGGCGCTGATTTTCATGGTGACCGGGACAACTCTCTTCATCGGAGTTTGGGCTCCTGAGACGGTACGTCGATTCCTGCAAGATCTTCCATTCCTTTTCACAGGAACTATGAACTGGGCGCTCGTTGCGAGGGAACAGGATTACTTCGCAACTATCGGCCGCCCACCGCTACTTCAACACACGTGGTCTCTCGCAGTTGAGATCCAGTTCTATCTACTCTGGCCCTTGCTTCTCTTGGGATTCTTGAGGTTCTTCGGTAAACGTCATATCCCTAAATTCGCACTCATCTTCGCCATCGCATCTGGCCTCCTTCTCTTCCTTTATTCAGTGAAGATTGATGCCGAGTCACAGTCCTCCGTTAGTCACGTCTACTTTGGTAGTGACACGCACACGATCGGGCTCTTCCTTGGATCAGCGCTTGCGGTCAAATGGATTCCGCGAAACTTCACCGCAAATGTCGCCTCTGGTGCGAGGAACTTTATCGATGGCTTTGGCATATTCGCATTCCTCGGACTATTGACTCTCTTTCTTGTAGTTAAACAGAGCGATGCAACTCTCTATCGACTCGCTTTTCCCCTGACTGCTCTCTTTGGTTGTATGGCTTTGATGTCGTTAGTTCACCCTGCTTCACGACTTTCAAAGTGGGTGACAAGCGCACCCATGATGTGGATTGGCGAACGCTCCTACGGAATCTATCTCTGGCACTGGGTGGTCTTTCAAGTCACACGACCAACCGTCGATCTAGTTGGAGACCAGTGGGCGCTCTATGCACTTAGGTTCCTTATCGTCTTCGCTCTCGCAGATATCTCTTATCGCTGGATCGAAGTCCCAGTTAGAAATGGTGCGATCGAACTCTGGTTCAAAGGGCTCAAATACCGCACACCTGCAATGCGTCTTCGTCAACAACTATTGATGATCTCAAGCTTGGTTCTGACCTTGGCTGCAACAACTGCAGTTTCACTCTCCGCATTGGATGCGAGTGAGAAAAGAAACGCAGAGCTCAGAAGCTCTATGAATACAACAGGTTCAAACAAATCAACATCTGAGTCAGATGCAAGCGGAACGAGCGAAGTTGCCTCTCCGAATGAGAAGCCAGGGCTTTGGGTTACTGGAGATTCTGTGATTCTTGGGATTCGCTCACAACTTGAAGAGTACGAGCCGATTGACCTGATAAACGCTCGCGTCGGGCGTCAAATCAATGAATTGAATGAAGTTATTGAGGTCGATGCAAAGAGCGTTCCTAACGCGATAACTGTATTGAATCTCGGCAATAACGGTCCGATTAGTGAAGCGCAGGTTCGAAAGCTCTTTTCACTCCTTGCCACCCAACCTCATGTCATTGCAGTCAATGCTGCGGTCCCCCGGGGTTGGCGCGACCCAAATAACGACATTCTTGAATTCGTGATCAAAGACTTTCCGAATGCGACTCTTATTGATTGGAATCGAATTTCGAATAATCACCCTGAATATTTCGCACCCGATGGTGTGCATCTAGTTCCAACGGGAGCAAATGCCTACGTCGCATCAATACTCGAAGTGCTCGAGCAAATCGGTTACAGAGATTAGTTGGCGCTGATTACTGCCACTGGCCTGGAAGTCCGAATACCTTTCCATCAGTGACTGTTCCATCGCTGTAAACGGTTTGAACGATGAAACTCGTCCATCCCGATGTATCACTCTTGGTGATATCGAGTGAGAACTGAGTCGCTGGAGTTGATGAGAGATCAGCTCGCGCTCCGCCATTTCGTTGGATTTGAATTGCATATCCCGTGACACCTTCAGTCGATGAAGGCGCCTTCCAGAAGATTGTCGCCGCGCTCTTATCGCTCTTTGTGTATTGAGCGACGATGCCAGTGGGTCCCTCGTAAGCAGTGGGAGTTCCAGCGTTTTCTGTTGAATCTGCAGATGAATCATCGGTCGCCCCATCCGAAGCGCTCATCTCATCTGTCGCTTCCTCAGAGTCGGAATCTTCACTCTCCATTGATTCATCGGAGTCGCCCATATCGTCGGTACTCTCTTGGGAGACTGAATCTCGCCCCGAATCTTTTGAACCCTTGGAATCTTTTGAGCCTTGTGAAATGAAAAT
>SXGQ01666151.1_pt1 | contig 26038 bp, 29 predicted proteins | sample 3178371 | NCBI WGS metagenome assembly SXGQ01 (sample SAMN11356859, study PRJNA531348) | freshwater metagenome | isolation source: freshwater sample F1-20 | place: China: Fuxian Lake, Yuxi | collected 2017-12-25 | reverse complement strand
ACTAACTATTTGAGGGTATTATATGTCAAAGATTATTTCTTTTGATGTTGATGCAAGAGCCGCATTGAAGCGTGGTGTTGACCAGCTTGCGGATGCGGTGAAGGTGACACTTGGGCCAAAGGGACGTAATGTAGTCATCGAGAAGAAGTTCGGCAGTCCACTCATTACAAAGGACGGCGTATCGGTTGCGAAGGAAATCGAATTAGAAGACCCGATTGAAAATCTCGGTGCTCAGATGGTTCGTGAGGTTGCTTCAAAGACAAATGATATTGCAGGTGATGGTACAACAACAGCTACGGTTCTTGCCCAAGCAATCATCCGTGAAGGTTTGAAGAACGTAACAGCTGGTGCAAACCCGATGGATCTCAAACGTGGTATTGACTTGGGTGTTGCTGCTATTCAAGAGGGACTTCGTGAGTTGAAGCGTCCTGTGAGTGGTAAGAAGGAAATTGCACAGGTTGGAACTATCTCAGCAAACAACGATTCTACCATCGGCAATCTTATCGCCGATGCGATTGACAAGGTTGGTAAGGATGGTGTTGTTACTGTTGAAGAAGCAAAGGGAACTGAAACTTCGGTTGACGTTGTAGAAGGTATGCAGTTTGATCGTGGATATCTTTCACCTTACTTTATCACCGACCAAGATTCTTTGGAGGGTGTTCTTGACAATCCGTATATTCTTTTGGTTGACAAGAAGATTTCCGCACTCAAGGAACTTCTTCCAACACTTGAGAAGACCGCACAAGGCGGTCGTTCACTTCTTATCGTTGCAGAAGACATCGAAGGTGAAGCACTTGCCGCTCTTGTGGTAAACAAGATTCGTGGTACTCTAAAGGTTGCTGCCGTGAAGTCACCAGGATTCGGTGAACGCCGTAAGGAAATCTTGGAAGACATTGCAATCCTTACAGGTGGAACTGTTGTATCGGAAGAAAAGGGATTGAAGTTGGAAACAATTCAACTTGAACAACTTGGCAACTCTAAGAAGGTAACAGTCACAAAGGATGCAACAACAATCATCGAAGGTTCAGGCTCATCCGATGACATCAAGTCACGTATCGAACAAATCAAGGTGCAGGTCAAGAATAGTACATCGGACTATGACAAGGAGAAGTTGCAAGAACGTCTGGCAAAGTTGTCAGGTGGTGTAGCCGTTCTCAAGATTGGTGCAGCAACAGAACTTGAAATGAAGGAAAAGAAAGATCGTGTTGAAGATGCACTTCATGCAACTCGCGCGGCTCTTGAAGAAGGTATTGTTCCCGGCGGTGGTGTTGCTTATATTCGTTCACAATATAAGTTGAATGAACTGGAACCAGTGAATGCAGACCAACGCACAGGTGTTCAAATTGTTCGTCAGGCAATCGAAGAACCAATTCGTCAGATTCTACAAAATGCTGGACTTGAGGCATCGGTAATCATCAATAAGATCAAGGAAGATAATGAAGGAAGTTGGGGATTCAATGCCTACTCTGGTCAGTTTGAAGACCTCATTGAATCCGGTGTCATTGACCCAACAAAGGTTTCTCGTGTTGCACTTGAAAACGCAGCATCAGTTGCATCACTTCTGATTACAACAGAGGCAACAATCGTAGAGAAGCCATCGGAAAATGGTAATCAAGAACCACAAATGCCACAAATGTTTTAAGGAGAAAAAATATGAACATTAGACCATTGAGAGACAAGGTTATTGTAAAACCAAGACCTGTTGAAGAAATGAGTAAGGGTGGGATTATCATCCCTGACACAGCAAAGGATGCTCCAGTAGAAGGAACTGTTGTTGCAGTTGGAAGTGGTATTCTAAATCGTGACGGAAATGTTATTCCGCTCGAAGTAAATGTTGGAGACAACATTCTTTATAGAAAGAACGCGCAGACAGTGACAGAGATTGAGGTAGGCGGAGATAAGTACCTTATCACGTCCGAGATAGATATTCTATCGGTTGTGAGTTGATGAGAGGGGAGGAAACTCCCCTTTTCTTTTTGTGGTTCATATTTATTTGATATACCCCAAAAATTCTATTGGAGAAATTAGTGATAAAACTCAAAGAACTTCTTTTGAAAGAAGATGAAACAGATGAATTGAAACAAATCCTAAAACAGGATTATCCAACATTTGTTGCAAAACTCGGCGATAGTATCAAAGATCCAAAGTTTCTCGCAGCTATAAAGTCGTTGTCAACAGAACATCCAATAAAGACAAGTGATATTACACCTAACGTAAAAGATTTGAAACCAACTCAAAATGAAGTTGTTCTATCAAATTCACTTGCATTTCCGCTCACAAACGTAGGTTCAGCTGAAGAGTGTCTGAAAGGTGGAGTTACTGCACCAAAAAATGAATCAATTGTGACGGCTGGTGGTGGTAGGTATGTGATAGATGGACATCATAGATGGTCTCAAGTATTTTGTATGAACCCCGATGCAAAGATAAAAGCCGTTGACATGACAGAAATGAAAAATCCAATAGAAGCATTGAAGGCGACTCAATTGGGAGTTGCAGCTAAAATAGGAAAAATCCCAAGTTCACCTGGTGGAGGTATAAATCTCTTTACCATAAATGAACAAACATTGAAAAAATATGTCATAGAAACAATAACAGATGACGTTATTGAAATATTCAAAAAGTACGATAAGGGTTCTACAAAAGAAGAAATCGCGAATTACATATGGGGAAATGTGAAGTTATTACAAACTAATGCAACACCTGTTGCAAACGCCCCAAGTAGAAATGTCATGCCACAAACTGATGACGCTAAGGATTTTGCAACAACTGGTGTAAACGTTGAAAAACTTCCTGAAATTACACAACGTATGAAGAAAGTAATTTCAGTAAACAAAAAAGGACGTTGGTGACATGAAGTTTGTCTATGTTCCAAACAAAAAGAAGAAAACTAAAATAACGCCATGGAATCGTTTCTATACAACCAAACAGGCAGTGAAGAGTGATAAAGCTAAAAAAACTACTAAATGAAGAAGGATATGTTACAAGTCAAGGGTCAACTCTGAGACGCAGACTTTCCGCACCAGTTAGAGATACAATCTCGTATCTAACTAACAATGGTGGTAAGGTTCTTTTTCTTACAACATCAACTCGTTATCCGTTCAATACTGGCTACAACAAAGGTAAAGAAGAAATAGAAATACCGAAGTCAACTGAACTTGCTCTGTATATCAAAGAAAATATACCGAACGAAACTCATTGGATAGATATTCCACAATTGAAGATAAATCCATGTGAAGGTAATGTTTCGGCGATGGGTGGAAATAATTGTGGCGTAGAAGCCGCAACACTTGGAGACAAGTCAAAGAACCCAACAGGAAATCATCGTTGTTGGGCATCGTTCAATGACAAATCAGATGAACTTTGGAAGGTAAGTAAAAAGATATTTGAGTTTGATACGGTCATGTTTTTCACATCAGTTAGATGGGGACAGACAGCCGCTATGTATCAGAAGTTGATTGAACGTCTTACATGGATTCAAAATAGACATGAAACATTGAAAGACAAGAATGTTGTTCAAGGTAAGAGAGCAGGATTCATTTGTATCGGACACAATTACGGTGGGGCACAAATATCACATCTACAAGGTCTTGTGTTGAATCACTTCGGATTTGAGACACCAGAAAACTTATTTTGGAACTGGCAATATACAGATTGGTTAGACGAATCATTAGAGTCTTACACAAAGGCACATAAACAATTTCACTTAGACATGGGAATACCACACATAGAACAAGAGGAGAAGAAAGGTGATTAGACTCAAAAAGATATTGAGTGAAATAGAAACAGAACGTGGAGATTTGAATCAATACACCGGTGTAATGTTATTCAATAATGTGTATGACGATAGTCCTAGTATCAATTATATCATTGATGTCTATGGGAAGGGATTCAAATTCGTAGAGCGGACTAAAGAAATGAATAAACTCATGATGGATGCTGCCAAAAAAAAATAGTAAAATGCCTATGGCGATACAAAAGAAGATAATAAAATCTTTTGGTAAAGTTATTCGTTCTACGGGAGATATATTCATTACCCTAAATCAAGATAGTGTAAATTATGACAACGGGTATCATATGTTTGATTTTTCAAAACCCGTTAGATTACTTAATGAAGCTGAAACAGGGCCGAATGATACGGGTGATAAATGGTTCGAAACCAATTTTTACGTTGGTCATGTAAAAACAGAAAATATATCGAGTGATTTCTATTACTCACCGAAAAAACAGCTGGGTCTTTCAAACATACAACAAGTACACTTATCAGAAATAGGAAGAGAATACAGAGGTCAGGGATATGGTTCTATGTTATATGACGCAGTTGCCAGTTCAGTTGATGCAATTTACAGTGATGATATCCTTTACAAAGGTTCGTTATCAATGTGGACAAAACATATACGGAAAAGAGCCAAGTTCTTTGGTGCAATCCTATCGTCCGAAGATAATCCGGTGATTGTTCCTATATCTGGTGAAATAAATAAAAAAGTGATAGATGCTGCCAGTGGATTCGTTTCTATATTCAATAAAGTTCCACCGAAATTGATAGAAATGCAAAAGTTTTTATTCGATACTCCATTGGAACAAATATATGTTAGTGATTTTATAGATTCCAGTGAGATAAGCATGACACGTATCACTGATGCACTTGAAAGAAATGTCTCTCTTGTAGATTTCGATAACGCAGTTGGTGGCTGGGGAGATATGGGAAGTAAATATACGGCCGGTATTTTCTTACACGGTAAAGCAACATTCGTTGTAAAAGAAGTCGGTGATGAATTGGATTATATGATACTATAAACATGGAGAAAAAAGTGATAAAGTTGAGAGAAATGTCAGACTATGGTAGAAAACAACTTCGTAGAAAAAAGAAATTCTACATGGTAAACCTAAACAGTAAATTGCCCACCCCAGGGAAAAGAAGAATAAGTGAGTCAGGTGATGTTCAAATTGAATTGTCAGGTAAGCAAGTCAAAGAACTTGGCACCATCTTCAAGCAATTTGGTTCCAACGTAAACAACGTTCTTCAAACAGAGTTGGAAGAAAAGAAACAACCAGAATACACAAAGATGTCTACCGCCGAATTAGAAGACATGGGTGTAGTTCTCAAGATTGATTCTAACATCATGGAAGGTATTGACAAACTCCTTGAACTTGGTGGAGAAGCAAAGACATGGTATCGTGAGATGAACGAGAAGATACTTGAAGCGTTCGGTGATTCCGACGGAACTCTTTTCCTTATCCTCCTTGCAATCTTTTCACCACGCAATCCTCTATCACAGAACTTCAAACTTGCAGCTCAAACATTTCAAGGCATCAAGAAAGATATTGCAGACGAGACATCGAGAAAGAAATTAGAAGAAATGATGGAGATGAAGTCCAATGATGTTTACAAGGCAATGAAAGAAAAGGACGCGTTCAAAGATCTTGCAACTGTTCGTGGTATGGTCAAAGGAAACATGGGCGTCAACACAAACCTACCAAACATTCTAAACCTTCTTCGTATGTATAAGAAGAACAACTATGTTCTTACAAAGAAAGATGCTGTGGATGAAATTGCAAGTCACCTCATGCCTTCAGGGGCACTTGACAAAGATGCAACAATATCAGCTGAAAAGGTTTTCTCGTTCACACTCAATCTCCTCGATCCATCTTATCAGTTTGAAGGTGGATGGCTACCTGTAACGATGGACACATGGATGGCTTCATTTTTCTACCCACAACTTGATAAGAAAGAAAAGTCAAAGTTGCTTTCAAAGACATCTAATTATGTTTACATGGCAAAGATGACCCAAGAGTTAGCGAAGAGATATAACATGGAACCGATTGAATTCCAAGCCGCTATTTGGGTTGGTAAAATCAAAGAATCAAAAGGTGAAGGCTACGATACAACGTTCTTGACCGCGATAGATAAGAACCTCAAAAAGCTGAACGTAAAAATTGAAGAGTTGAAAAAACTCGATAACTTCATGAAGAATGTGATTGAAGTTGTAGGAAACGCAGGAATATAAACTAAAAGGAACAACATGGTTTGTTTTATCCAAGATAGTCCACTTGACTACCTTATCTATTATCCTATTATCAAACATCTCGAAGACAAGAAAAAAGAATACATCGTTTATGATACCGCCGGTAAATCTACCGTAGATATGATACACTTTCTTTCACAACATAATGACATATCATCTGTGGTGAACTACGGTGGTAGTCATCAGAAAATGTCATTTGCCATGTTGTGTAAAGAATATGAACAAAAATTCATAAATCTTCACGGTGAAGAACGAGATAGTGGAAATAACGGTCTATCATTTTTGGGGACAATATCACGTCTGGCATACCAAAATTACGTGGTTTCCGACCCTGCCAGGACGTTTTTATTGGACGAGGGTATCGAAACCCCGATTGGAGTTTTTGAATGTCCTATAACTCATTTAACGAGGAAGTCACAAAATGTAGAACCATTTGACATTTTGTATATTAGTGGGGACAAGGTGTCCATAGACAGACACGAACGAGAACTTTTGAAGAATAAGACATCGTATAGGGTGTTCGATTATTCGGATGGTCTGCCACAAAATTGGAAAGAGATTTACTCATTACTCAACACGGCAAAGATGATTATATCTGATTCATTTGTGTTTGACAAACCATCGCGGTATCTCAACAAACATTTATTCTTGACTAACTTGACAATTCTAGAATATAGCAATCTCGGTAAGTCAACACATACTATGACCAATAAATTAGAACTCCACGATTACCTAAAGCAAACGTGGAGTCAATTACAAGACATCAATCCGAGACACGGATTACAATCTCTTCTAAAGAATTTATAGGCCGGACTTACGTTCAACCTTTACAATCTTATACATCTCTTGTTCTAATTGTTTCGTTACATCTTTGATTGTTTTTTCCTGAGCAGGAACCCAACCTGTACGAACCGTTTTACCAGATGGGGACAGAGCCTCAATACGGAAGTATTCTATCTTCTTGTTCTTATCCGCCATTGTTGCAATAACATCTTCTGCATCAAACCATTCTCGTATTTCATTCCATTGATCCCATGATCCAAATTCTTTGACAACATCTTCGACCGATGGGGGTTGAGGTGCAGTCCCCTTCTGTCCACTCTGAATCCATGATCTGAAATCTATTGCGTATTTTTGATTTCTTTTTTCAAGTTCTTTTTTTAATGCGTCTACATACCTTTTCTGTTTATCTTTGATTGACTGTTCTTTTGCATCAGAATCATCTTTTAATTTTTGTGCAGATCTATTTGCCAAATCTTTGACATATTTTTCTGTATTTTTCATTCCCTCTTCCCGCCATTTTTTTACGAAATCCCCCTTACCCATACCTTCTAGTTCTTCATAGAAAGCTTTATTTTCTTTTCCAATGTCACCCATTTTTTTCATAATATCATAATTATCTGATTTTGCCTTGTCAAACTCAGGAGAAGTTGTAGGTCTGTTCATTTCACCCGAAGATGCAAATATGTGTTTGACATTAGCTGCCGCCATTTTATCTTCTGTTCCACCTGGGCCATACATTTGAGCTAACAATTTATTATACTCAACTCTATTTTGTTCAAGTTTAGTTAGAATTTCTTTTTCTCTATCTTCTTCACGAAGTAAATGTTTTAGCTTTATCATTTTATTTCCCTTTATTTTAGTTTAGCAGTTTTGAGTTCATCAGCCAAATCTTGCATTATTCTCTTTGTGAATTCCACAGAGTCATATCCCAAGAAGTTTATACCAGATATGTTTGTTATATCTCTATGACCACCTGATTGTTTTGTAATCAAATCATATGCGGTAACTGTAATACCTTCAAGTTGTTTCTTTTCATCTTGTGTAAGTTGTGCATACTGTTTGTTTGATATGGCATCAATCATGTCCTTCTGTTGGTCGGCAGGCATACCTTGTATTGCATCACCAAACAAAGCCATGAGGTCTTTCATCGTAAAACCAAATGATTCTGGTGAACCAGCTCTTTCAATATCCGATTCCATTCTTTTCTTGATGTCTCTGAATGTAAGAACTTTACCTTGAAGATAAGACTTATACTTATTCAAAATCTTCTTCGCTATGTCACCAAGATTGAAGGGATTTGTTCCTTGTTTGAAAGGATTCTTTGACGCCTGTACCAATCCCATTGGATAACCAAGAATCATATATTCAGCATCAGGATTCATCTTGAATGGTAAGTATCTATCGTGTCCTCCACCTTTCAAACTACCAAGACCATATTGAACAAGAACTGTACCAATCATACCATACTCACCGTTTTGTAGTTTATTTACATCCGATGGTTTTGATAACTCTTTCATCTTCTTTTCAGGTCTTTGTGAACGAGCATAAAATGCCTGTGGTATATCCAAGTCTTCTGGTTTTAGACCAGCGGCTTTTGCATTTTTCATTGCCACAGTATAGATACTAATGAGTGATGGTTTCGCTTCCATCACAATATTTTCTAAAAATCTTGGTTGATTCTTGAATGCTAGTATTACTTTGTTTGCAACAAGTCCCATAGCCAATCTATTCTTTTCAAGTTCACGGTTTTTATCAAACTTGAAAGCCGTAGCGATGACTTGATCAACATCTATACCTTGGCTAGCAAAATCAGCAGAGTCAACAGTTGAGATTATCTTAATGTCTTCTGTTGGGAAGATATCCGACGGTGAAATTTCTTGCGAGATTGTTTCGATATTTGATGGTTTCTTTTTGAACTTTGATGCCGTTCCTGGCTCAACACCACTTTGTGATTCGTGATGGTCTGTGTGAATAGTTACGTTTGGCTTACCATGAGCAAAGTCTACGAGAACTACCATGTGTCCTGGTGTTGGTTTTGGTGCAGCATATTCACGACCACCATATTGTATGTGTTCAGTACGAACGACTTTGATTCCATATCGTTCAAGATATGACTTCATTCCAATTGCACTTGTTACACCGTCCAAGTCCATGTGGAAATACAAGTCAGCTTCCTTGTTTTCTTTTGCCAATCTATTGATGTCTCTTATTCCTGACTCAACAAGTTGGAGTTCTTTCAATATGTCTTTGAGTTTTATCATGAGTATTTCGCCAATCTAATTTCCCATTTTACATCTGGGTATTGTGATTTTAGTTTGTTTACTACCGCAACATTCTTCGGTGAATCGTCAATAAAAAAGATGTCATTATATCCCTGTGATATTTTATCTTCAATCCAATCGGCTTTCTTTTGTGGGTCTGATGAGTTTACTGCAACAATCTCTACATTTTGAATACCGATTGTTTTGAGAAAGTCTTCGATGGGTTTGACTACACCACGAGCCGTGAGTATTGTGATACGTCTGTCTCCACCTGCATGATAAAAGTTGCGGAGAACTTTGGTAAGTGCTTTGATTTCTTTTGGTTCTTTAACTTGTTCAAATTCTGTATAGTCAAATGTTTCACCTGGTTGTTTTTGATAGACTGCATATTCGCCAGCAGTCAACCATCTTTCTTTACCATTCTTGTCTATTACTTTGACACGAGAATTACTTTTGACGAGTGTATCATCAAAGTCAAAGATTCTCAACTTCATGACGCGTTCTTCTTTCAATATATCTTTCAACTTTATCATTGTTTATATCTACTCTCCACCACATCCCAATCTATTACGCCGAAGAAATCTTTTATGTGAGCTTTACGGTCTGCCTGATGTTTTAGATAGTAGGCGTGTTCCCATACATCCATACCCAGAAGAATCTTACCGCCGAATCCATTCCACATAACTGGATTATCTTGGTTTGTTGTTGTGACGATTGACAGATTGTCTGTGCCGTCTGTGACCAACCAAACCCACCCTGAACCAAATAGGTCAAGACCGGCTTGTGTAAATTCCTCTTTGAAGTTTCCAAACTCTCTGTCCAACAGAAACTTTACTTCACCCTTTGGTGATTTGTTTTCAGGTGTAAACTGTTCAAAGTAAATAACATGGTTATAGTACCCACCGGCATTATTTTTTAACTTCGGTGAATAGTTTGCGGAAAGACGAAGAAGTTCTTGAATCCCTGTAATGTTGATTCCTTCTTCTTTGATTGCCTCGTTCATGTTATCGGTGTACTTCTTGAAGTGAACACCATAATGTTCTTCCATCGTCTTTGTGTCAATATACTTGTTGAGAGAATTCAACTTGTATTTGAGAGTAGGACGTTTGAACTCGGTAATAAATTCCGATTCTTCTTTGAGTATGTCTTTTAGCTTTATCATTTTATATCCACATTTTGTAGTGCGCGTTTTGCCATGTCAGCCATCCATGGCGTTGCCTCGGCTTTTCTTTGCCAGTATTGTTTGAAGTTGTTTATCTCTGATTGGTCTGTTTCTGATGCACGGAATTCTCTTTTATCTGACTCACTTATCTTGTCATGTTTGTAGAACTTTTCTAATGCCTCTTGTGATGACATGGCTTTTGCAAATCCAACTGTCTCACCTGACTCGTGTTCTATTTGCCAAATCTTTTCGGTTTCTTCTTTGATGAGAAGTTTTTTTAGTTTTATCATCTGTCTCTCCAATCAGAATTCATCATCCCGTAAATCAGTTGTTATCAAATTTAGAAACTCAATTCCTTTTTTGGTAAGTGAGCATCCGTTGAATCTTATTCTGTTTTTCAAACCAACGACTGTATCATAGTCATACTTTCGTTGGTCTCGTATCTTGTGTAATTTTAGAATTACCCAATCTAACTTTTCAATTACAGCATCTCTTTGTTCTTCCGACGGGTATGGTTCATACACCGTGTAGTTCAAATCGGAGATGTCTTCTAACTCCAAACTATTCCAAAACGAATCAAGCATATTTTTAAGTCATACTTGAAGATTGTAAATCTTTTAGAACAGACTCACCGTTCGCCATGGTATCTATTTCCATTGCAAATGTAAATCCACTTCCACTATTATTTTTGAAAACAAGTACACCATATTGAAATGCACTATCTGGTATATCACTAACACTAGTATCTTCAACATCTACGTTTACTAAAATGTACATTTTTATCTGATAGTACATAAATTGTTCACCAAATTTCTCATAAGGTGCGGCCGTCCTATTTATTTTCAAAGAAACAATTGGTGGTGGATTTTCTTTTTTGAATGAAGATAACAATTTTTGTTTACTCTCTTTTGAAAAGTCATCACGAGTTCCGTATCTTTTCACTTTACCTGTATCATATTTTATAAGAGGAAGTCCGTTAGAATTTCCAAATACTGCCTCTGAATTTATATCAACACATAATTGAATCAAAAGAGCCCTGACTTTTTCGGTTTCTTTTTCTCGTTCAAGTATAGTGCCAAGTATATCATCCACAAACATTTTCACGGTTTCTATACTTTTCATATTTGCATATTGCCAAAGAAATGTCTTTATTGAATTTTTAGTAATCTCTGACTGATTTATTGAAGCCTGAATTTTTAGCGGTGGACACTTCTTACTTGGCGTTGGTGGGAACTCTGGTTTTGCAGATTTTATTGCCTTATAAACTTCAGAAAGATGCTCCAATGAACTAAAATGTTTTCCTCTTGGTATAAAGGGTTGATTTGCATCTGGATATGAAATTCTAAATGTGTTTGTTTTACTTGAATTTTTTTTCGCTACTTCTGCGAGTTCATTCATCTTTGCCTGAATATTATCAAAGTCTCCTTCTGTTCCTCTGTATTTTAGTAATGTTGATAACTCATTTAGCTTAGACTGAAAACATACAGTTAGTTTTGCAGGTTTATTCATATCTTCTTTTGATTCATCAATCGCTTCTATTTCTTCTAGCATCTCTTTTATCAAGGTCTCTGCTTTATCCTGGACTGCCTGTTCTTCTTTTCCTTTTGTGATAAAATTACGAACTATACTTGTTACTTTTCCAATCAATCCTTTGAACCAATTTTTTACACCGATGAATGCATCCTTCATTTTTTGAAGCTTTTCTTTTGCGAATGATTTGATTGAGGATATTGTGTCTCCCAACGCATCAAATGCATCACCAAAAAATCCTTCACTCAACATAGGTTGTGCCCATTTTAAGTTTTTAGACTCCTCTGTCTTTTCAGTTTGTGTGTAATTTATTTTTATACCCAATTCTTTTTCAAGAAAATTTTTGAATGTTGTTGGAAGACTTTCACCAACTTTTCCAATTCTACCATCTGCCTTCAAGCTAACAGGGACAATTCTTGTTTTATTGTCTGCTTTCAACTTTGCTGCACCAGATTTAGAATCTGATATTGTGAATCCTTTTTCCCCCATAGAAAGAACTTTATCAACAGATTCTCCACCATATATCAAAATAACATCCGCAGTGAATTTTTTTGACTCCGATTCTTTTGCTGCAGTCCCAAATGATTTATGGAAATTGTCAATATTTTTATGAATGAAACCAGTTGGTTTTTCACCCAATATATCATTTAGACTTTCACCGCCTCTAATCACGGGAAGAAGACATGATTCAAAAAAATAACGATAAACGCGGTCAGTCATAATATCCATTCCTAACTGCCACTCTGCATCATCTTCATCAAAAGAATTTAATTTCTGACCTACTTTTAGACCGGCACTTATTTTGGTGTCAATTTTTTTTGATAAATCATTGAAGAATGTAGTGAACCATTCTACCGCTATCGGATGCCAGTCATAATTTTGTTTAAACAACGCGTCTATTTTTTTTGGAATTTCTATTTCTGAACCAGATTTTTTCAAACTTGGGTCTAACATAAAAAACAAAGGAACTGTTTCTAAAATTGCAGTTTTAGAAGTTGATGTTGGTTCTTGCCAACTAGAATTTATGAATTCTTGTATCTCTGCTATATCTCCAACGGCTTTTGCAATAGCCGCTTTTTTCTTTTCTTTTTCAGTTAGAAGAGATTTTGATTCACGTAAAAATGTTCTAGTTCTTTTTAGAACTATATCTTCATTTTCACGTAATTTTTTATATCTATCACTCATTATAATCCTTACTTGAGCAGTGAATAATATTCCTTGAAGTGTTTGATACGGTCAGGTAAACCAATTGTTCCACCGTTGACTCTCTTTGTTACGGCTGTTACTGTTGCATCATCTGCACCCTTATCAGCGATTGAGTTCAAACCATTCTTATGGAAGAACCAAGCAGCCGAAAGAAGTGGATATTGTGTTGCGACTAAATCTGGATTGGCAAGAATATCTTCGTTTACGAACTTATCAAACTCTGAGTAGTTAGACTTTCCTGTGAGTTGGATATAACCACGACCACGGAACTTGTAACCTTCCTTTGTTGACTCATCACCATTACCCATACGACCACCATAAACACGAGAAGCAATCTTCTCTGGTTGACGAGCATATGATTCGGCAAGACCAGCTTGTCCAAAATACTTTGGAAATATCTTCTTCAAACCGTCAGCAGAATAGTTTAGGTTTTCATTTGTGTGCTTGAATCCACCTGATTCGTGACCACATTGTGCAAGAAAGTGTGCCAAACGAAGTGCTGTATTGATTTCAAACTTTGCAGCAACGTCAGGGATTTGGGCAATTACCGTATCTGGAATGTGTCCTTTGAGTTTGTCTGTATTCATCTAATTCTCCATAGTGTAACAAAAGAATAATCCTCCCAAATAAATATGTTACTTGGGAGGATTTCTTCTCAAAAACTACTTACCAAAGCATATTTACTACAACTTTGGCACCATCAAAATAGTTGTCATTCATGATGGACGGAGCTACAACAACGGATGCACCGAGTGTAACATCCTCATTGAACTGGTAATTGTAACCTACACCAAATCTCGAAGCAATATTTGCTTGATATTGGAAGTCACCACCGTTCAATGATGTTGCTGCCATTTCTGGACCGGCACCTACTTCAGCAAACACACCATTTCTCCATGTGTTTCCAAAGTAAAGACGACCTGTGAGATACGTTCCAAGTTGATATACTTGGTTCGAAGCAGCACCCTTGCCGTAAAACATATTACCGCCGAGAACAACACCAAGTGTTGCCTTCTCATTGATAATACGATGCTTACCGACTTGGAAACCAGAACTAAAGCCAGATGTGAGTGGAGAAATACCAATGTTACTTGCATTGATATAATCCTTCACGGCATCTGTTTTCACAGGGAAAACAAGGCCAAGTTCAGTAACGTACTTTTTCTTTCCGTTAGCACAACATGGTTTTGAATCCTGTGCAATAGCTGGTGTAATCATCATTGCACAAAGTAGTGATAAAATAAAGGTTTTCATAAAATACCCTTTCATTAGTGAACAAAAATACCCATAGTTTCCATCCAATCTGCTTGTCTACCAACTATCCACTGGAGACCTCTTGAACGGACTGGAAAATGATAGGTTCCTTTCTTTACGAAGCCAGAGAAGATAACTTCTTGCTGACCAATTTCATTTACCGACGTGAGTGTAAGTGGGGCATCAATACCAACTGATACCTCAACGATGTTGTTCTTTACAACTATACCATACATACCACCCATTTCTACAAGTCTTCTTGTGTTCGCACATACAGGAACAACTGTGAGAACATCGGGTTCAACATTGACAACAACATAAGGTGAACCTTGTTTTCCACCCTTGTTGATTGTATAGTATAAACCATCAATGTTTGTAAAGTTTTCTTTATAAAGAAGTGTTTGGAATTCTCTTGTACCGAGATAACCATCAACCTGTGGTGTTGTAACTAAATCTATCTCAACCATACCAGGACTTCTTGTTTCAGAAATCAATGTTGCGGTTGGGAAGTTTATGGCGTTATTCATAAGTGGTGTAATCAATCCGTTTTCAAATAAAACACGAAGACGGGCAGACTCTACATTACCCGAATCAATTGATTCTGGTCTCGGTTCGAGGAAGAATGATGCCTTGGCTTTCTCATTGATTGGTACATTCTTATCAGCAACAATACGAAGTGTTGTTTCAAGATACTTACCATCACCTGTGACATCGCCGATGAGTTCGTTTCCACTTGCGTCTTCAAATACAATCTGTGTTGCAAATGTGTTGTCTTGATATGGAAGACGACCTTTGAGATTTTGTCCTGACTTCAAACCATTCTTTGTAACCTTATCAGGTGTAAATTCGATTCCGAATGTGAATAGTGTTGACGGATCAACTGGAAATGGTGTTGTTGTCTTTGGACTAAACAGAAGATAATCACCGCCACGGAATTCCTTGAATTGAAGTATTGTGTTGTAGGCGGCCTGACCAATTACATTACCATCTGTTGTTGTTCCAATCCAAGTAAGAAGATGAAGTGGTTCAACTTTGTTTTGACCAGGTGTTTCACCTTCAAGTGTTGCAAATGCAGTATCGAGAACATTACCATATAAACGATACTTTGTTCTGTAAACTCCTGGTGACTTTGGCATGAAGTCAACAAAGAGAATCTCTGTTACCAATTTAGCAATACCAACGGCAGGGTTGAAACGAATGACCTTTGTTCCTGTTCTTGACCAAACAAATGGTTCATTGCCGAGAATAACAAGTGAGTCAACCATCAGATCCATTGTTCCACCTTCGTCATTTGCCAGAGGTGAGAAAGCTGTGATGTTCTTGTTAGTAATTTCAATTGGAAGTGTTGTCACTGTGTTTACTTGTTGTGAACCCCAATTTTGATTTGTAAGGTGAACCATTGGTTGAAGAGCGGTTCCCTCGATAGTTGAACGGGCTTCTTTCTCTTCACCGTTGACAATGTACTTGACTACAATTTCTGATGTGTACTTACGTTCAGCATCACGTTGTGGCATTTCCATTGGTATAAAGAATACATTGATTTCTCTTGAATCACCTGATGCCATTGACATCGTTAGTGTTTGGTCTCCTTCCCATTGGAAAATAGTTGACCTACCACCTTCAATAGATACCGACTTGATTGTTGAGACGGCATTTCCAACATTCTGAATCTTTACCTTACCACTATATCTTGGTATGCCGCCAGTCCAAACCGTTGTGTTCATTTTGTAGGTATCAATGACACGTTCTACCCATGAAAATGGTTGAACGGAAAGACTTGCATCCGAACCTTGGCCCTTCAAGTCAGAGTATAACTTTTGTTTTTCTGCACTTGTTGTATAATTGATACGAAGAGAATGTGGGACACCAACTTCTCCATTCGGAGAGTAATCAACATCATACATGAATCTTTGACCAGGTTTGAGTGTAAGTGGTAAAGACTTGATGAGTGTTGAGTTTGTAAAGTAAGCATCACCACGAGGTTGATACTCTGTAATAATTATATCTACCTTACCAGCGTTCAGAAGTTCAACTTGTTTTGTTTGTTTGGAACTCTTTGGAAGTGTTCCCCAATTTTGATCACCGGCATAAAAGATTGGTTCTTCACCACGAATTTCAACAGGAAGATACTTCAGGTCAACGCAGTTTATCTTTGCAACAAGTGTATCTGTGATAAGACGTGGGGCATTTACGATACCACATACTTGAATTTCCTTTGACTCATTTGGACCAAGTTGAAGTGATGATGGTGTAACTGTAAACTCTTGGACACCGAATCTTAACTGTTCAATAGTGATTGGTGTTGCCTGAAGGTTCTTGACTACAACGGTGGTACAAATCTTTTGGTCATATGGTTGTGTACCAAACTTTACTTCTTTCGGTTGGAATTCTAAATCAATTCCATCATAACGGAATTCCTTTTCAATCCAGTTACCTGAACGAGTTATTACCCGAACCTTTGCATACGCTGGTTTCTTCTTATCAATTACTTTCAGTTGAAACGGGAATACTTTTGAATCGGGTAAAGCATCTACATCGGCTTCAAGAACAAAGTTCATTTCATCTTCTACAACAAATGTAAAGAATTGAGCACAGGTAGAATTTTCAGGAAGTAACTTTACTTTACCGTCAACATCCCCACAAACAATCTGTGATTCGATTTGGAGTGAATCATCACATGGGATTGATAAATCAATTGAAAGTGGTGTACCATATGCTCGCCCTTGTTGAAGACCATCAAGTGAACCATACGTCCAAGCCATCCAACGAACTTTCGGATCAACTGATTCAATACTGTGGTCTCCTGCACCAACTGGTGTACGAATGACCGAATATGGTGTTCCTTGAACCGGTCTCATTGCACCACCAAATGCAGAGGTCAAAGTTCTACCGTCTACTTTTATCTTACCCACGTCTTCCATCTTGAATACTATGTTCAAGAAGTTATCCATGCCTTCGGGTGAATGAAATACACCATAGTTTGTCCAACGGTCTACCGATGGAACATACTCCATCATAGGCATACCCGACTCAACTGTTGGATGCCCCATTGGTTTCTCTACATCTTTTCTACCGTCAATTGCTGGTGGAAGAACTTTTGCATATGCCTTACCGTACTGTGTTCCAATTACAGGTTTATCTGCTTTCCAAAATGTTGTTTCCATGAGAGATGTTGCAAGAAATGATTCACCCTTTCTCAACATACGTTCTGGGGCAAAACCACTTCCGTTACTTCTCATACGAGAAATAGTTGTACCATCTTCAAGTGCAATAAAACGAATAACATCACCACGGTCATCTTCGATACCAATCTCTGCACCAGCTTGACCAACTCCTGAATTACGAAGTGGTGTGTACATAGATGGAATTGTTACGAACTCTGTGCCAGCCATTTCAAGTGGCAACATCGCATCGTGTACGTTATTACGAACAAAGTGTGCCTCTGCTCTAAACATTCCTGTTGGTGGAAGTTCATCAGGATAACGAAGGATTGCAACCTTTACGTGTCCTGAAATAATACCAACGGGTTTATTTGACTTGATAAGAGTTCCTGAAAGGTCTGTTGACCATTCTTTATTGAAGTTCTCATCAATCTTACCTTTGATAAGATATGTCTCACCCTTTTCAAGAGTAACTGTTTGAGTTTGACCCTTTCTTGCACCAGGATTTTCCATACCACCTTCGGTGTCCCAAGTTGGTGTATATGAAACAACGGTGTTATCTCTCGATGCAATCACAAGAATCTGTGAAGGACGATACTTGTAATCACCATTGATACCATATCTGTCTTGGTACATATTTGCGGTGTAGTAATTCTTACCCCATGATTCAATAGGAAGATGACGAGCAAGTTCACCATTACCCATCCATGCCTGATATGTTGAGACAGAGATAGGTTTTGTTGAAGTTACAAGAATACCATATCCCGTTTTTGTTTGTGAGTTTACACTCATATACGTTGTTGGAATGGAAATTCTTGTAACTTTATTCGGTTCAATAGAATACTCACGGTCAATACGTGAGTTGTCATTTAGAACGGCGGGTGTCTGAACTCGTACTTTCGTCTTTACTTTTGACGAAATAAATAACTGCATGGGTTGTGGAAGTGGTTTCTCCGACGCACTAGCTTGAACCTGTGGGAACGCAACCATATAACGGGTGCCTTCTGTTAGATTGAGTTTGTTGTTGGAGTTCTGTGCGGTGGCGTTTAGGACTGTAAACATCGCCACGAAAAGGGTTAGGAGTCTCTTCATTAGTTCCCTCTCTATGTAAAAAAATGATAACACGAACTATACCTATAAGTAGTCTTTGAAAAAATAAAAGGGGAACTAACCGAAGTTAGATCCCCCTTGAATTTTAGAAAGAACTCTTACTGAACAACAACCCAATTGAAGCCATTATACCAAAGTGTTCGTGATTGTCCTGCACCAATCCAACTTGACATTGCGGTATCAATATTCCAAGTTGTTGCGTCAATTGTTACACTATTTGCAGTTGAACCGTTATAGATTGTAACGAGTTGACCTACCGATGGATTTTGAACTGTTGCAATGGCATAATCAACGGCAACACGAGATACTACCCAACGTGAATCGTTTGGAAGTGATGCCGGTGCAACTGAATAAATTGTAACGGAAGTTGTCTTGTGATGTGGATTTACTTCCCACGAAATACCGTTGACGCCCTTTGTTACATATGAACCAACTGATGCAGATTGATTACCAGCAAGGTTGTCAAGTGTAATTGCATTATCAGATACATGACGGTTCTCAACCGAGTTATCAGCCAACTTCTCAGCAACAACTGAACCGTTAGCAATCTTTGTTGTTGTTACAACACCATCTTGGATAGAGTGATTAGCAACGCCATTAGTGTCTACGGCTTCTGTGATACGTGAACGTTGTGCAGTCCATGAGAACATTGCAGTATCTGCGTTTAGAGAGTGTCCACCGTTTACCGCAAATGTAGCCGTGTCTGACAATACTGAATGACCTGAATTTGTTGAGTAATCAGATGTATCAGCGTGTTCTGCAAACTTTGCATCTTGAGCAAAAGTTGAGACATCTGCACGACCAGCGAGGTCAGAATGATTTGAGTGAAGTGCGTATGGAAGACGGTGGAACGGGAGCTTACCCATTGGTGTTCCGTTCACATACGAGTAAACATAAATACGACCGTAGTTTTGTGTAAAGATTGAATCAGGAATATTCTGAAGAAGAACATTGATCATCGAATTGTTTACAGGAACTACCTTACCTTCAACATACCAAAGAGCTGTTGAGTTGAGACGTGAACCTTCATCGAAAGAAGAGTCTGCAATATATGCAGAGAATGATACTTCTGTTGCAGTAAACGGGACGTGTGCCTGAAACTGAACATCAGTTGTTTGTGCCCAAAGGTTCATACCAACAAGAGCAACAAGGGAAAGAATAATTGAACGCATTTTATAACCTCAAAATGTTATTGAAAAATAAGAATATTCGAATGATTGACACCAGAGCTACTGGTCATCTTTACAAAGTAAATTCCACGATTGAAGATTTGGAATGTCATCACTGCGTTTGCATCTGCAATATTTTGGAACTCATATACAATGTTTCCGAGAACATCACACACTTGAGCAGACTTGACATTCTCTGTGTGGAGATTTACAACACCCGTTGTTGTTGGGTTGGGGTAAATATTGTTTCGCATTTGTTCAACTTGTTCTTGAACCGATGTGAGTGTACCACGACGAGGTGGACGAATCCCAATGTGAAAATTGTTTGAATAGCCTGCAACAACTTGACCGAGTGTTACAGAACCGTTTCCACTTGTGACCAAACGTTTCATTGGGCCGAGTGGATTGTCTTGTGCAGTCATAACTCCGACGGACAAGAGAAGTGCTAATAGATACTTCATCTAACGTAACTCCATAAATGAATGAATTGAATATGTACTAATATACGAAATTATTTCCTAAATTCCAAATTCTAAACCAAACATTGTTGAAAAGTCGTTTGGTTTGACTCCTTGAACTTGAACAGTTTCGTATCTGTGTTCAGCTGTAAAAAGGAAAGATAAGGATTTGTAGACAGGATATGACATTGAAAAGGTACTCGTCATTCGATAAACATCACCCGTCAAATACTTTTGAATCAAGAGAACAAGTCGGGTAGACATCCCTGATTCTAATTTCTTTTTCAATCTTGTTCTGAAAGAAACCATCGGTTTACTTATTGGTTCTATACCAACCATATCCGAATACTCCCACAACAACATAATACTTGTCTTTGAATCTACACCAATTTTATCGTCTGCGAAACCAAATCCAGCACCACCGTTGAATCGTAAGTCAATTTTTCTGTTCATGTTGTTTTCAGCAGACACAAATAGAAGTGGATAAAAGTCATCCGCATCAACATCTAACTCAAACGATCCCTTGTATATTCTATCAAATACCGTACCAAATTGTTCACCATAGTTTGTTTGGAGGTTTAGGTTAGATTCTATCTCATCAGAAAACTTTGTATCTAAATCGAGTCTACCTGTAATAGATGTTTGTTCTGTATTACCCGTTTGGTAATTCAAAGAAGTGCTAATCTTTCCTGTGATTTGACTGAACGAAGGAACTGATAATATAGAAAATAAAATCGAAACTACAAAATATTTCATATCTCAATACGTGTAAGTGAGTGAAGCTGGGTTTGAGAATCCCGACGGTATGATATAAATAGTGGATGTTCCATTATTTGATGGTGTGTTTATGGTAAATGTTTGTAAACCACCAATCGTTGAGACTGTATTGTTCACACCAACTTTTATTGTGTTTGCATCTGCCTGTGTAAATAAACGTGATACAGGAACGTTCCAATTATTCATCAGATTGTTTTTCTTTGCATAACAAATGTAAAGGTCTGATGACGTAATACCTCCATCAGAATTTACATCATACATATAATAGAACTTGCTTTGTAAGGGTGTTTTACTGATAACAATGTCAGCTAACTCTGCCGCATCTGTTGTAGAAAACTGTGTTGAAATTCCCGTTGGCGCAAACACATCAATCTTGAATGTATAGTTGTTGATGTCTCGACCAAGACCAGAGAATGTATATTTGCCTGTTGAGTTTGTGTATTGAGTTGAGGCAAGAACCCAATCAATATCAGGTGTGTCAGGTGTGAATCTTTTTGTTTCACCAACGTTGACCGACCATTGTGATGCGTTTCTTCCGTCAACAGGAACGACCTTTGTGTTATCTGAATTGACAAGACCTTGTGTTGCGTTATTAGAACCACACTGTGGTTTGTTCACTGTATTGATGTCAATCACATTTGTTGTTTCATACAGAACAAATTGAAAGTTGTGTATGTTAGAACGGCAACCATAGTGTGGAACGTTGTTGAACGATACCACCAGTTTTCTATTTGGAGAAGTTCCAATTGTTTGATAGTAGATATTAGCAGAACCAGGAAGCAAGTCCTCCCAATCTGCAAGTATTGCATTACGTGGTGAACCTGCGTTTGGAATAAACTGTGCGGTATAACCCGTTGTTTGTCCTGCACTAAATCCTATCCAACCATTTGAACCAACATAGAATTGTGTATAGTTGTTTCCGAAGAAAGCAAATGTAAAACCAATATTGAATGGGCCATGAGTAACGTCATCAGAGGATGGTATTACAGTCCCACCTGTGTTCTGCAACGTGTAAGTTGGCATCGTCAACTCATATGCAGACGTTCTCTTTGTAAAGAGTTGTGCCTTTATACCAGCAACACCAACTTCGGAAAGTGATTTCACAAATCCGTTGTAGGTAAAGTCTTGAGCTACAACTGATGTAGTGAGAAAAAGTAGGGCGAATATTTTACCAACTAATTTGTTCAAAGCAGGACACCAAAGATTTTTTCAAAGCAGCCGCGAATGATGAACGCTCAAAAGGAAGGTCAGGGTTTGACAATTCCAACAGAGTTGTTGTAACATCAACATTGTTTTCACCTTCACCAAAATAAGAAACATCATCTACAACCACTTCACATTCAACAATAGTTTTTTGTGATTTGGATTCAAAGACTCCGATTGAAAAAGATGACGAAGGTGTCTTTACACTTTTGATTTGAACGTCAACGGGTTGACCGTTATCGCATATCATTGCCTTGTCTGAAATCAATTCCAATACCATATTCTTGACCCCGAACACAAACTGTGCGGAATCAACGTCTTCAATTTCGGAACTTCCGAATGTAATATGTCTAATAGAATAACACACTTGTGAACTCGCATTAGTTGGTAATATACTAAAAAAGATACTTACCGCCAAGAAGAACTTGATAATTGAGAACATTATTTTGCACCTCGTAAACTGAACTAAAAGAAATATTGAACTTGAATGTCTTTGTAACCGCGTAATCAACACTTGCAAATGGAACAAGAATAACATTTGTTTTATACCACATACCTTCATAGTAGAATGTGTATGGCGAATAAAGACCAACCAACATAAGATTCAGATTTAGTTTACCCATTGGGATTGTTCCGTTGGCACCGGCAAGTGCAGAATAACTTGTGAACGAAGATGTTCCAAACATTCCGTAGGTTGCATTGCCGCCTGCCATCAATCCTATCTTCCAAATAGGGTACATCGCTATAAGTGATGTTGTGTTGAATAAATCCTTTTCAAAGTTTATCATTGTTGAGTTTGCAAGAACTCCTGTCAACTTCTTCATACGATAAGAAACAAAACCCGTAAGACTTGAATTGTTTATTGCGGTGGTAAAGTTTAGAAGACCACCGTAGGCCAGAATCTTTTTAGAGTCTGAGTAAATCATACTGGCATTTATTCTGAATTGTCTATCAGAATCTGTTGTTTGATTTTGGATGGCAACTATATCACCTGTGGCAATCAGATTTCCTTTTCTAACATTCGCACTCTTTTGTCTACTTGATGCGTTCGCACTACTTGAACCACCCGAAAGTTCTCCACCGCCTTCTTCACCTCCACCTTGTTCCCCACTACCCTGTCCATCTTCACTACCAGAACTTTGCGGATCTTCACCATCTTTACTTCCACTACCACCCCCACCACCTTCTCCTTCACCCGAACCACCTCCACCAGAACCACCACCTTCTCCTTCACCTTCTCCTCCACCGCCACCCTTTCCAGTTTTATTTTTGGTAGATGTTTTCTTTCCTGATTTATTTCCAGATGAACCACCACCTTCTTCACCATCACCACCTTCGGCATCAACATCTCTTTCTGCGTTTCCAACACCACCGGCAGATGTAACGTCAGCGGCACCACCAACAATATCTGATGCCCCTGACATTACAGCACTTGCAACTGCGGTCACAACAGTAGTTGTAACAGCGACGGTATTCATAGCAATAAGAGTATTTGTCTCCGTTGTTAGTTCAACACCAACACCACTACACGGATTAGTTCCTGGTATTGAATTCTTGATTTGTTCTATCCAAGTATCGAACGCACCTGAATTGAAATCTTCTATTCTAAATGTCTTGATAAATTTGTTGTAAGACATTGTGATAGAACCGTTTGGTTCATTGACCGTGACATATTGTTTCTTTCCAGTACACGGGTCAATATATGAATATGTAAATGCCTGTGCCGCCGCGGTGACAGCACAGGCAAATAACATAATCAACAATAATGATAACTTACCAACCATACTTATTCATTCTCTGAATAAGGTTCTCCGTTGCGGTTTCGAGTGCACGTTGTGTTGCGATACCTACGGTTGAACCATCAAACTTCATGTCAGGGTCACGAAACATTCCTTCGCCGACTTGAGTTGCTGTTCCTTGTCCAGACGCAACGATTACTTGTGAGTTATCAACTTTTACCATTCTGATCTGAATACCAATGATTGTTGTGTTTGTCTTTTGAACTTTACCGTTATCATATTCTTCACCATAAGAAACAGCGAAGTCATAGATTTCAGCATACACAATATACTTTGGTAATCTCAAAGAACCAATTTCCATTTTTGTTTTACCGTCGTCAAGTCCATCTGCCTTCTTTTCCCAAACGTCAATGACTTTGTTCATTACGGCTTCTTTTTCTTCGGTAAATTCAAAACGGTTTGTTTCTTCGAAGTTTTCTAAAATACGATTAGCCACACCCATACCAACACGTTTGTCACGAAGTTCTGGCCAAGTGTCCCACAATTCCTTATTGGTCTTGAGGTCTTGAACTTGAACTGTTTGTTTTTCGCCTGTGTATGGTTGAAGTGTTGTGGTCTTCTTCTTTTCAAAATCCGCAGCATACTTCTCAGTTTTGATTGAAGCTGAACACGATGACAAGAAAAGGGCAATGATAGAAACGATAACTGCAAAGATCAATGTTCTACCTATCTTATCTTCTTTCAAGAAGTATATGATGTTTTGTAGTTTCATTTTCCTTGTCCTCTATATGGTTTCTTTGCCTTGTTACATGGTGTCTTTGAATACTTGGTATTCTTTGAACATCCTTGTCTTGTTTTTTTAGCTTTGACTTCTTTTATTTTCTTTCCTTTTCCGAAAGAACCACCTGATTTTGCCTTGCTCATTTCTTCACCTCCACAGAATAGCCACCATCACCATCACCGACGACCTTGACCTCATCGTCTTCGTCATCGACCTTTTCGATAAGGAGATTGTCACGTTCAGCATTGTTGAACCAGAAGTCAATCACACGGTTATATGAACCGATGAAAGCACCCAAGAGAAGAAGAAGAATTTCTTTCCAAGATTCTGTGATGACTGCCTGTGTCATGATACCGATACCAAGACCAACTACGATTGTCAAAAAGATAGCGAGTGTAACAACCGTGATATACCATCTTGTGTTCATCATCTTTTGAAGAATGAAGTTGAAACGGTTACGATTATCTACGGCTGTGAATTCCTGTTTTGGTGCAAAGATGTTTGAAAATATACCCATTTATTTCCTCCCGTTATTGTTTCTTGAATCGTGAAAGACGGTCATTGACCGATGGTTTTGCAGCAGGTGTTTCCGCTGCAGCAGGTGCCGGTGTTGATGACGCTGGCATCTGAACAACCTTTGGCCCATCTTGCTTTACATTTGTTTGGTTATTCAGTTGGAGAATCATTGGAGGGACGGAACCACCGCCACCACCAGATGTTCCAACTTGAGTCACCTGTTGATTCAAGAAAACAACAGCAGCTTTGAGATCATCATACTCTTTACGAGTTGGTGATTCTGCTTCTTTCATTGTTTGAACATCACTAATGATGCTTTCAAATTCTGTCTTCACATACCAGTAACCACCGATAACGGTTGATACTGCGGAAAACAAACCTATAATCCACGGAAGAGTGAACGCAAACTTCTTGTTTTTCAAATCCTCCGTAACAGATTCTTGCAGTTCCTCTAAATCTACACTCTTCTTTTTCGCCATGTGTAACTCCTAAAATTAATTCTTAACAACTTGTTTTACCGAAACTTTATTATCATTCTTATATCTTATGAAATAAACACCCTTTGGTTGTGCTGACATATCAATGTACATTCTCTGTGTTCCACCTGTGTACACACCTTGTGTTTGACCAAATACTGGCTGACCAAGTTGGTTGAAGATTTCAACACTAAACTCATTACCTGTCATGAGTGGCATTGTTTCAATTGTAAGGTCATTACCAAATGGAACAGGGTAAGGAATGAATACGTTTTCAAAGTCAAATTCAATTGGGGCTCTCATATAAACAATCTTACCGTCAGACTTTGATTCGTCAATGTTTACGTCTTCTGCCTTTGAGTTACCAACTGCCTTTGTAACAACACGAACAGGTGATTCAGTCCATCCTGTTTTCTTGACGGTGAATGT
>SXGQ01455810.1_pt1 | contig 26043 bp, 26 predicted proteins | sample 3178371 | NCBI WGS metagenome assembly SXGQ01 (sample SAMN11356859, study PRJNA531348) | freshwater metagenome | isolation source: freshwater sample F1-20 | place: China: Fuxian Lake, Yuxi | collected 2017-12-25 | reverse complement strand
GTGGCGCCGCCCTTGACGGGTATACTGCACGCTGAATCCACGCGGCGTCCGCGCGATCCGCTCCAGGCGGGTGTCCGTGATGATCCGGAGCCCCTCCTCGCGCAGGGCCGCGGTGACCGCCTCCGCGGCCTCCGGCGAATGGTCCCGGAGAATTTGCGGGCTGCGCTGGATCACGGTCACCCGTGAGCCCAGCCGGGCCAGCAACTGCGCCAACTCGCACGCCACGACGCCGCCGCCCAGCACGACCACATTCGGCGGGAGAAAGTCCAGATCAAGGACCTCATCGCTGGTCCAAGCTCCGGCCTCGGCCAGCCCCGGGATGGCTGGAACCGCGACCCGGGAACCGGTGGCGATCAGGAACTGTTTGGCCCGCAGGCGCTGGCCGTTGGACAGGGCGAGCGTGTGGGGATCGAGGAACTTCGCCTGCGCCCGGATCAGGGTGAAGTCCGCGCGGGCCATCGCCTGCTGGCGGTAAGTGGCAAATTCCCGGATGATCCGGCGTTTGCGGGCCGCCACCTTGGGCATATCCGCGGTCGCGTTCGGTACCCGCAGCCCGAACCGGCCGGCGTGGCGCGCCAGATGCAGGACCTCCGCCGCGTAGAGCAGCGTCTTGGAGGGCATGCAGCCCCGCAGGATGCAGAGCCCACCCAATTCCTTGGCCCCGTCGATCAGCGCCGTCCGTCGGCCCAGCGCGGCCGCCACCCGCGCCGCATTGAAGCCGGCGCTGCCGCCGCCGATGACCGCAAAATCGAAGGTCCGCATAAGGAGGATTCAGGCCGCGATCGCCGTCCGCACCGCCAACGCCTGGGCCGGGGACACGACCCGCGCCACCAGTTCCAAGCCAAACGCCAGCGCCGTGCCGGCCCCGCGCGAGGTGATCAGGCGTCCATCGACCACCACGGCCTCGCCCAATTCCGCCCGCGACAACTCCGCGGCCACGGACGGATGCGCCGTGTGCCGGCGCCCGCGCAGGACCCCCGCTTCAAGCAGCACGGTCGGCGCGGCGCAGATGGCCGCCAGCCAGCCTCCGGCGGCATCCTGGGCCCGCACCTGCGCCCGCAGGGCCGCGTGGCGGCGGAGGGCGGCCACGGCCGGCCCGCCCGGCAGCAGCAGGCAGTCGCAGGGCTGCGCGCCCCATTCGTCCCAGCGCAGGTCCGCCACCAGGGTGAGGCCATTGCGTCCCCGCACCTCGAGCGTCGACTCCAGGGCGGCCAGGATCACCTCGGCCCCGGCGCGGCGCAGGACGTCCACGGGCGCCACCACCTCCAGTTCCTCGAAGCCCGCGGCCAGCGGCAGCAGGACCTTCGGCGGGAGGGCAGGGGAGGCGGGGGGCACGAGGGGAACGTTTCCCCGGGCTAGCGACGGGACAAGTGCGAAACGGGAACGGATTAACCTCGCGCGGACGGCGCCGCTTGCTGCGATGGAGGGATGGAAGCGGGCTCCGGAGGCGGCGTCTTCATCGTCGGGTGCGGCTACCTTGGTCAGGCGGTGGCGCTGCGGCTGCGTGCCCGCGGGATGCCGGTTACGGCGCTCACCCGCAATCCGGCCACCGCCGCCGGGTTGGAGGCCGCCGGCATTCCGACCACGATCGCGGAACTCTCCGCTGAGGCCTGGCATCCGCGGGTGCCGGACGGAATCAGCGCCGTGGTCAATTGCGTGAGCGCCGGGGGCGGCGGGCTGGAGGGGTACCGACGCAGCTACGTCGCGGGGATGCAATCGCTGCTGCAGTGGGTGCGCGCGCGGCCGGGGATTCGCACGGTGGTGTACACCGGCAGCACCTCCGTGTATCCGGGCTCGGGCGGCGCCGCGATCGATGAGACTGCTCCGGTTGGTGGCGGGGAGCGCCCGCAGCTGCTGCTGGAGGCCGAGCGTCTCCTGCTGGGAGAGTCAGGCGGTTTCCGGGCCTTTGTGCTGCGACTGGCCGGGCTTTATGGACCGGAGCGGGATCATCTGGTCCGCCAAGTTCGTGCCGGGGCTGTTTCGGGGCGCCCGGATGTGCATCTGAACCTGATCCATCGCGACGATGCGGCGGCGGCGGTCGAGGCGGCGATCCTGGCCCCACCAGAGGTTTCCGGCGGGATCTTCAACATCGCGGACGAGGGCGCGGCGAGGCGCGGCGAGGTGGTCGCCTGGCTCGCGGCGCGAATGGGGCTGCCGTCTCCCGGGTTCACGGGCGAGGAGGGCCCCCGGCGGGAGGGGCCGGCTCCGGACCGGATCATCCGGAGCGCGCGGGCGCGCGAGGTGCTGGGCTGGCGGCCAACCTACCCGGACTTCCGGTCCGGCTACGCCGCTTTTATGTCGCCTTGAGCGGACCGCGCGGGTCATTTCCCCGGTCAATCCCACTCTTACTATGGCTGGACTCGGCAAACTCGTGAAACAGGCGGAGAAAATGAAGCGCGGCATCGAGGCGCTGCAGGCCCAGCTGGACGCGAAGGAGCTCGACATCTCGAGCGGGGGCGGGGCCGTGAAGATCAAGGTCACGGGCAGCGGCCGCTTTGTGTCGCTGACGCTGGACCCGGAGTTCCTCAAGGAGGATGCCAAGGTGGTGGCCGCTGCGGTGCTGGCCGCGGTGCAGGATGCCGCCAAGCAGGCCAAGGATTACCACGAGGCGGAGATGCAGAAGGTCACCGGCTCCTTCCAGATGCCGGGGCTGTTCTGATGTGGTTCGGGTGCCGCCCGGTCTTTCGCGGGAATGAGTCCGGCCTTTGAACGCCTTCAGCAGCAGCTCAAACAGCTGCCGGGATTGGGCTACCGTTCGGCGGAGCGGATCGCCCTGCACCTGCTGGTCGAGAAGCCCGCACGGCTCCCGGAACTGGTGGCGGCGCTGCAGGCCGCCGCGGCCGCGGTGCGGCGCTGCGAGCGGTGCGGCAACTTGGCGGAGGGCCCCCGTTGCGCGATCTGCGCGGATGAGCGGCGGGATGCCGGCGTGGTCTGCGTGGTGGAACACGTGCCGGACCTCGTCGCGATCGAGCGCAGCGGCGCGTTCCGTGGCTGCTACCACGTCCTGCACGGGAAGCTTTCGCCCATCCAGGGGGTCGGACCGGAGCAGCTGCATCTCGCCCCGTTGCTGGAGCGGGTGCGGTCCGGGGAGGTCACGGAACTGATTTTGGCGCTGCCCAACGACGTCGAGGGCGAGGCGACCTGCCACTATCTGACCGAGCACCTCCCGGCGGACCGGGAGGTGCGGACGTCCCGGATCGGGTTCGGCCTGCCCAGCGGCGGGGGGGTTCTCTATGCGGATGCCGTGACCCTGCGGAGCGCCCTGGAAGGGCGGAAGGGCTATCGGTAATCCTACGCCACCTTGGATTTGCGCTTGCGCACGGTGCCGCGGAGCTTACTTCTTTGTGCGCCCTCGCGGGCGTAGTATATCGGCTATTATGTGGGCTTCCCAAGCCTGAGAGGCGGGTTCGACTCCCGCCGCCCGCACCACTTTCCACCCGCACGTCAACCTCAGCCCCCAAATTAAACAATGAAGAAGCTCATTTCCCTCCTCGTCATCTCCGCCTTCGCCACCGGTCTCGCCTTCGCGGGCGCGGCCGAGAGCAAGCCCGGCAAGTGCTGCGCGGCCGCCGCCAAGGACGGCAAGGCCTGCGCCCACAAGTGCTGCGTCGACGCCGCCAAGGATGGCAAGAACTGCTCCAAGTGCGGTGGCGCCGGCGACATCGCCAAGTCCGACAAGAAGTAAGCGGAGCCCCGTTTCCTCCTTCCAAGCCGCCCTCCCAAGGGGCGGCTTTTTTGGCTCCGCAGACCGGATCGGAGGTGCTTTCCCCGTCGGATTCCCCCGGATTCGACTGAAGGCAGACTGTAAGCAGACTGTAAGCACACTGGAGGCACCCCGAAGGAACGGGGCTCGCCTCCGGGGACGACCTCGAAACGCCCGCCCGAGACCCCTTGAGGTTGCCCGGGAGGGGGCGATCCGCACGGAGAAATCACCCCCGGACCAGGCCGGGGGGCCGGTTGCGGCCTACAGGTCGGCGGGAATGCGCTCCGCCTGCAGGCTACCCCACCGCGCCAGCACGCGTCGGTGCAGGTCCGCCGGGGCCAGACCGTGGGCGGCCCGGAGCACCTCGACGTTCGAGCCGTGTTCGACGAAGCGATCCGGCCAGCCCAGCCGCTCCACCGCGCAGGGGCAGTCTCCCTCCTGCACCACCTCGAGCACCGCGCTGCCAAACCCGCCGGCCAGCACGTGATCCTCCAGGGTGACCAGCAGGGGGATGCACGCCGCGTGGCTGAGCAGGAGCGTGCGGTCGAGCGGCTTCACGAAGCGCGCGTTCACCACGCCCACGGAGAGGTTCTCCTCCGCCGCGAGACGATCGGCGAGCGCGAGGGCGTCAGTCACCATCGAGCCCAGGGCCCAGATCATGATGTTGGAGCCCTCGCGCAGGACCTCGGCCTGACCCACCGGGAGCAGGGCCGGGGTTGGCTTGATGGGCTTGCCCGTCCCCGCTCCGCGCGGGTAGCGCAGGCAGGAGGGACCGGGCAACTGAAGGCCCGTGTGCAGCATATCGACGAGCTCGTCCTCGTCCTTCGGCTGCATCACCGTGAGGTTCGGCACGCAGCGCAGGTAGGACAGGTCGAACAACCCGTGGTGGGTGGGACCGTCGGCGGGGGAAAGCCCGGCGCGGTCCATACAGAAGGTGACCGGCAGGTTCTGCAGGGCGACGTCGTGGATCACCTGGTAGGCGCGCTGGAGGACGGTCGAATAGATGGCGCACACCGGGCGAATCCCCTTGGTGGCCAGTCCGGCCGCAAAAAGCACGGCGTGCTCCTCGGCGATGCCCACATCGAAGAACTGCCCGGGAACGGTGGCGGCAAGCTGCGACAAACCCGTGCCGCTGGGCATCGCGGCGGTGATGCCCACCACGTTGCGGTCGGCCTGCGCGAAGCGGGTGAGCGCCTGGCCGAGCACGTCCTGGTAATTCGGCGGGCTGCCAACCGCCGCCTTGCGGCCTTCCCCGGTGAGGGGATCGAAGGGGGACGCGCCGTGGAAACGCTCCGGATGCGCGACCGCCGCGGGCAGGCCGCGGCCCTTCTTGGTCAGGACGTGCACCAGCACCGGGACATCGCAGTGCTTGGCGAACTCCAGGTTCTTCGCGAGGGCCTCGAGGTCGTGTCCGTCCACCGGACCGAGGTAACGCAGGCCGAACTTCTCGAACAGGGACGACTCGACGAAGAAGTCCTTCGTCTCCCGCTTCCACTTATTGTAGACCCGGTTCATCTCCACCCCGGCCGGGAAGCTCTTGAAGAACGCCTCCACGTCGTGGTGGATGCGGTTGTAGGTCGGATTGGTGCTGAGCCGGTTCAGGTAGCGGGAGATCGCGCCCACGTTGCGCGCGATGGACCACTCATTGTCGTTCAGGATGACGATCAGCCGCTGGGTGGCGCTGACCACGTTGTTGAGCGCCTCGAGGGTCACCCCGCAGGTGAAGGCCGCGTCGCCGCAAACGGCCACGACGTGTTCCGCGCTGCCCCGAAGGTCGCGGGCGGTGGCCATCCCGAGGGCCGCGGAGAGGGCGGTGCCGGCGTGTCCCGCGCCGAAGGCGTCGTGCGGGCTCTCGCCGCGGGTGAGGAAGCCGCTGGCCCCGCCGCTCTGGCGCAAGCGCCGGAAAAACTCCCCGCCGCGCCCGGTGAGGAGCTTGTGCACGTAGCCCTGGTGGGCCACGTCGAACACAAACGCGTCCCGCGGGCTGTCGAAGACGCGGTGCAGGGCGAGCGTGAGCTCGACCACGCCGAGGTTGGGCCCGATGTGGCCCCCGTTGCGCGCGGTGACGGCAATCAGCTCCTCGCGGATCTCCTGGGCGAGCTGGGGCAGCTGGGCCGGCGCGAGAGCCTTGACGTCGGCGGGGCCGTGAATCGTCTCCAGCAGGCGGGCGCCGGCGGGCACGGGGGCGGGGGAAGTGCGGTGCGGCATTGGCTCAGGCCTCGCGGGCGGGTTCGAAGCGCTCGGTCACTAGGGCTCCATCCTTCTGCCGGCGGAGCTGCTCGATGCGGAGCTCGGCCTCCTGGAGGCGTCCCTCGCACACCTTGAGGAGCTGGGTGCCCTGCTCGAAGCGGGCGATCAGGTCGGCGAGGGGGACGTCGCCCGCCTCCATCGACTCCACGATCGCCTCGAGGCGGCTGAGGGCGTCCTCGAAGGACGGTTGGTCGGAAGAGCTTTCCACAGCGGCACGATGGAGCCGGCCCGCGGCATTTCAAATCATCTTTCGGCTCGCGACGCCGGCGTGATCGCTTCTGGTGGGAGGATGGTTTCCGTCCTCTGGATCGCCCTCGGCCTGCTGGCCCTGCGCCTCGCCGCTTCCCTTGCGCTGTCCGCCCTGAACCGCGCGGAGGTGCGTCGGCACGCCACGAGCGCCCCGCCGGCCGTGGCCGCGACGATGGACGCGGACACCTACCGCCGGGCGGTGGACTACACCTTGGCCCGGTCGCGCTTCGGCGTGCTGGCGGAGGTGTTCGACACCCTGGTGCTGGCGCTCGCCCTGCTCAGCGGGATCCTCCCCCTGCTGTTCAATGAGGCGGCGGTGTGGGGCGGGCCGGACTCCACCTGGAACCACGCGCTGTTTGTGCTGCTCGCGGGCGTGCTCCTGGCCATCCCCTCGCTTCCCTTCGAGTGGTGGGAGCAGTTCCGGCTCGAGCAGCGGTTCGGCTTCAACCAGTCGACCCCGCAATTGTGGGTGACGGACAAGTTGAAGGGGCTGGTGCTGATGTTCCTGCTGGGGTTCCCGCTGCTGTGGGCGCTGCTCTCGCTGGTGCGCTGGGTTGGTGCCGCGTGGTGGCTCTGGGGCTTCGCCCTGCTCTTCGGGTTCCAACTGCTGATGCTCATCCTCTATCCCAAGCTCATCCTCCCCTTGTTCAACAAGCTCACCCCCTTGCCGGAGGGCCCGTTGCGGGAGCGCCTGCTGGCCCTGGGCGACCGCACCGGCTTCCAAGCGCGGGCGATCGAGGTGATCGACGGCTCCAAGCGCTCCGGGCATTCGAACGCGTATTTCACGGGCTTCGGCCGCTTCCGGCGGATCGTGCTGTTCGACACGCTCGTGGCTCAGCTGACCCCGGAGGAGCTGGAGGCCGTGCTCGCCCACGAGATCGGACATTATCGTCGCGGTCACATCCCGAAGCTGATCGCCGTTTCGGCGCTGATGATGCTCTCCGCCTTCGCCGCCATCGCCTGGCTGGCCAACAGTTCCTGGTTCAACCCCGCCTTCGGCTTCCCGCCTGCCCAGCTCGCCCCCTCGTTCCTGCTTTTCGGCCTGCTCAGCGGCGCGGTCACGTTCTGGTTCTCCCCGCTGAGCAACCTGCTGTCGCGCCGGCACGAGTACGAGGCGGACGCCTTCGCGCGGGACGCCGTCGGCGGCCCGGCGCCGATGATCGCGGCGCTGCGCAAGCTGGCGCAGAAAAACCTCTCCAACCTGACCCCTCATCCCTGGTACAGCGGGTTCCACTACTCGCATCCCACGCTGGTGGAGCGGGAGCGAGCGCTCCTTGAGGCGCCGGCGAAGGCGTGAGCCCAGGGCGTGCCCCCCGCCGGGATCCCGGCGGCAGGGCCGGGTTGTTCCTGCTGCTGTTGATCGCGGGCCGGCTGGTCGGCGAACCCTTGCGGATCGCGACTTGGAACGTTGCCAATTATGGTCCGGCGTCCCGGGTGACCGCGGCCGGCTACCGCTCCGATTACCCCAAGCCGGAGGCGGAGAAGGCCGCCCTCCGGGCCGTGCTGCATTCCCTTGATGCAGATTTGGTGGCCCTGCAGGAGATGGGACCGCCCGCTTACCTTGAGGAACTGGCGCGCGATCTCGCGCGGGAGGGCCTCCAGTATCCTCATCGGGCGGTCGCCGAGGACGGGGAGCCGCGGCGCAACGCTTTGCTTTCCCGGCTCCCGCTCCGCGCGGTACGCACCCACCGGGATATTGAGTTTCCTTATCTCGGTCAGACGACACGCCTCCGCCGTGGCCTGCTGGAAGCTACGTTGGTCACCACTGGGGGTGAAGTGACGATTTTGGTCCTCCATTTGAAAAGCCCGTTGTCCGAAGATCCCCGAGACCCGCGGGCCGACGTCCTCCGGCGAGCGGAGGCGGTGGCGGTCCGCAACCGGTTGCTGGAGCGCTTTCCGGATCCACGCCGTGCGCGTTTCCTCATGTTGGGAGACTGTAACGAAATCCCCACGGGTCCCGCGGTGCAGGCGCTGCGAAGGCGCGGGCGCACAGAACTGCTCCGGCTCGCCTCGGCGGTCGATGACCGTGGTGATTCCTGGACCCACCACTACCGCCGCGGCGAGACCTACGCGCGCGTCGACCTGATCCTTTACTCGCCGGCAGCGGCCCCGTGGGTCACAGGGCCGGGCAAGATCCCGGACGGAGCGGACGTCAGGCAGGCGAGCGACCACCGTCCAGTGGTCGTCGAACTAAGGCCCGGGCCGGTCAGCGGGGGATGACCGTCACAGGCACCGTCACCTCGCCGGAGCCGTAACCCTTGAGGTAAAGTTTTCCGGAGCCAGGCTTACCTCCCTCGACGTTTACGCTTACCTGCGTCTGCCCCTGCGGCACGATCACCTCCGGCATGATCACGCTCTCGGGCACGTCCGTGGCGACATCTAAGAGGGTGCCGCCGGCCGGGGCGGGATTGGGCAGCGCGAAGCTCAGGCTGGCCCGCTCGCCGGCGCGAAGGTTGAGGGCAGCGGGGGAGACGGTGATGCTGCTCGGGTCGATTCGGAAGGCCCCCACCGGCGAAGTCCCGGCAGAGCTAACCAAGGCGACTTGATAATTGCGGTTAGCCTCAAGGGCGGGAACAAAGAAACTGATTGAATTGGGCGACTCGTAAGCGGTGCGGGCGGAGGAACCGTTGAATTGAATCACGTCCTGCGGGGTGAAGCCACGACCAACCACGCTGATCCGGGCCCCGACTGGGCCGCGATTGACCTCCAACGAGAGCACATAGCGGCGCACGATCTGCACCGTCTCGACCTGAGTATAAGCCTCTCGCGGAGTAAGGACCCCGTTTCCCTCAATGTTATAGGTCACGAGGAAATAATAAGCCAGCCGGTCGCGACCGGCGGGCAGCTGGTACTCGAACTCGTGCAGGCCGCCGCCGAGCGGGCTGGGCTTCAGCTCAAAGCTCTTGCCATCGACCACAATGTTCGGGGTCAGCCCGACCACGGTGCTGGTGCGCTTCGCGATGCGGAGGCTGAAGGTGTAGATCTGCGACGGGTTCTCCGCCATCGACTTGGGCGTGAGGTCCGTAAGTGTCACCGCGTCGCACCCGCTGAGGAGCACGAGGCCGGCAGCGCAGGCCAGCCAGGCGAGGATCTTGGTCGCAACAGGGCGGACGAGAGAGTTCATTTTTTCCTATGAGTGGTGGGAAGAGGCGGCTTCAATGGCAAGCCATGAACGGGTCGATCAAACATTCGGTGAGGTTCGGCTCCCCTACCGTCACGTGGCCCTCGCCGGAGCAATCCACGGGGCTATACGTGCACGTACCGTTCTGCGCGTCGACCTGTGACTTCTGCGCGTTCTACCAAGAACAGCCGGAAGCGGGGCAGATCCGGCGGTATTTGGAGGGAGTGGCCCGGGAGACGCAACTCGTGCCTGCCCCGGCCCGGATCGATACCGTATTCATCGGCGGGGGTACCCCCGGATTGCTGGCCCCACGCGACCTCGCTCGCTTGCTGGAGGTGATCCGCGTCCGTTGCGGCGGTTCGCCTCAGGAATGGAGCATCGAACTCGCGCCGGGGTCTGTCAGCCCCGAACGACTCGCCGTCCTGCGGGAGGGCGGGGTCACGAGGATTTCCCTCGGAGTGCAGAGCTTCCAGCCGGCTTTGCTGGAGGCGTTAGGCCGCCGTCACTCGCTCGCGCAGATCGAACGGGCGTGGGAGTGGATCCAAGGCGCGGGCTTCCCGAGCGTGAACCTGGACCTCATGTTCGCGCTTCCCGGCCAGACGGCTGAGGAGTGGGCGGCGGACGTTCGGCGCGCGGTCGAGCTCGGACCAGACCATCTCTCAACCTACTGCCTGACTTTCGAGGAAGACACGCGCCTGTGGCTTAAGTTGTCACAAGGTAGGGTCCGGCTGGATCCGGAATTCGAGGCGCGACTGTACGAGGATACCTGGGCCCAACTGGCGGCCGCGGGCTACGCCCAGTACGAGGTCTCCAACTTTGCACGGCCCGGACATGCCTGCGCCCACAACGTGGCGACGTGGCGGATGGGGCAGTGGATCGGACTCGGCCCCTCGGCCGCCTCCCAACAGGGCGCGTGGCGCGGGAGCAACATCGCCGATCTGGAGGCATGGCTGAACGCCCTCGACCAAGGGGAGCGCCTGACCGCCGAACGCACGCAGCTTACGCCGGCGCTGCTGGCGGAGGATGCCATCATTTTCGGGCTCCGGATGAACGCGGGGGTAGATCTGGCCCCGTGGCGCAGCCGGGTCCCCGAGTTGCCGTGGTTGGCGCTCGACGCGGAGCTGGCGACCTTGGAGGGTGAGGGGATGTTACAGCGCTCCGCCGCCACGCTTCGCTTGACGCCTCGGGGGCGCCTGCTGGCGGATGCCTTGGCCGTGCGGATTATCGCGGCCCTCGAAGCCGGAGTTCCCGCCTGATGCCGCGGGCCCTGCTAATTTTCCTCGCCATGGCGCTGGCCCTCGGGGGCTGCGCCTCAACCCCTCCGTTGCCCGCCGAGTCGCGGCTGACCGCGCGTTTCCACTTAGAGAACCAGCAGGGCCAAGGGGTGCCGACGACACTGCCGCGCAGCGGCCTGAGGCTAGGGCTGAATCCACAGCCAGTGGTAACAGAGGGGGACATTATCAATGTGGAGCTGGTGCAGGTCGAACTCGGTCGCTGCCTGATGTTCCAAGTTTCTCCCTCCGCCGCCCGCGACCTTTACCGAATGACCGGTTCGAATCAGGGACGCCGGCTGGTACTGTTTCTCGACGGAGTCGCCTGCGGGGTGCGCCGGATCGATGGCCCCATCGCGGATGGGATCCTGTACTGTTTCGTAGAGGTAGACGACGAGGCCCTGACCGAGCTGGTCGCGAAGCTACGGCGCACCACTGACTTCCTGCAGCGGGAACTGCGGAGGAAGGGATGAGGCGCCGGATGTTTATCGGTGGCCTTTCCGCCTGGGCGGGTACGCGCGCCACCGCCGCGGCGGCCCGGTCGGGTTTTGAACTGGTCTGGCCCACGCCCCATCCGGGCTGGCGTGAACGCCGGCCGGTCTCGGAATGGCTTCAGCACGCTGGATCCGGCGATCCCGCCACCGGGGGATTCGGCGGGGTGCGGAGCGGAGGCAGTCGTTTTCACGAGGGAATCGATATCCAGCCGGTGGGCCGTGACCGACAGGGCAATGCCACCGACGCGGTCTTCGCCGCGATGGACGGCGTGGTACGCCACGTGAGCGGGACCACCGGGAATAGCGGCTACGGACGCTACGTGGTGCTGGAGCATCCGGCGCGGCAGCCTGCCCTTTACACCTTGTATGCCCACTTAGCGCGGATTGAACCCGAAGTGCGGTCCGGGGCGAGTGTCAGGGCGGGGCAGGCCTTGGGTGTGATGGGGCACAGCTCAGGAGGGTACCGTATCCCGCCTGCGCGGGCGCACCTGCATTTTGAGATCGGGTTGGCGGTCACACGAGACTTTGACGCCTGGTACCTGCGCCGCCGGCTCGGCGGACGCAATGAGCACGGCATGTGGAATGGGATGAATCTCCTCGGCGTGGATCCGGTGCGCTTTTTCGATGAGTGGCGGGAAGGTAAGGTAGCTGAGCCGCGTGACTTCCTTGCGCGCCTACCCACCGCAGTGCGCTTCCGGGTGGCCTCATTTCGCCGGCCCGATTTTGTCGAGCGCTACCCGGCCCTAGTTCGTCCGCCATCGTCCCTCGGTCCCGTGGCCGGCTGGGAGATCCGGTGCCACTGGACCGGGTTGCCGTTTGCCTGGACGCCACTGACCGCCGCCGAGACCGCTGGCCTGTCGGTGAACCAACCTTCCTTCCTGGAAGTCGACGCCGCGATTGGTCGCCAACAGCGGAGTCGCATCCTAGCGGTGCCGTGGCGCGGAGGCTGGAAGGCGGGCAAGGACCTGGAGACTGTTCTGCAGCAGCTCTTCGCCTGGGGCTGATCCCAAAGCGGCCTTTACTTGGCTTTTTTGCCGCCCGGGGCGGAGAGCGAAGGCCGCGCCTCGGGATGACGCGCAAGGATGGCGCGCAGCCGCGCCACCACCTCTGGCTGCGCCGCGGCGAGATTCCTGCGCTCCGCCGGATCGGCCACGTAATCGTAGAGTTCCAGCTCCGCCGTTTCGCTTGCCGCGCCGGGGCGCTTCCATTCGACCAAGCGGTATTGCTCCGTGCGGATGGCCCGCCCCATTCGTCCGTCCCGCGGGTAACAGTGATAGGCGTGATCGCGGACGCGTGCGGCCGGATCGCGCAACACCGGGACCAGACTGATTCCGTCGATGGGCTGCGGTCCGCTCGGTCGCGGCAACCCGGCCAGCTCCGCCAAGGTCGGGAAAACGTCCACGGTCTCGACAGGCTGGCGAGTGAAGCTCCCCGGACGCGCCACGCCGGGGGCGACGATCACCAGCGGGATACGGTTCGCCTGCTCATAGTTGGTGTGCTTGGTCCAGTATCCGTGGTCGCCCAAGTGCCAGCCGTGGTCTCCCCAGAGGACGATCAGCGTGTTGTTCGCCAGGTTCAATCGGTCCAACTCTGCGAGGACGCGCCCGATCTGCGCGTCAACATAGCTCACGCAGGCATAGTAGGCGTGAATTAGGGTCCTTTGCGTCGCCTCGTCGCGCAGGTTGTCCACTTCGAGCGGAAGGTAGTTGATGATCTCACCGCCGACCTTGCCGGCGTAAGTGGGTGCCCCCTCCGGATCGGCGGTGAACTCCGGGCGGGGCAAACGCGCCGGATCGTGGAGGTCCCAGTAACGACTGGGAGCGGTGAACGGCAGGTGCGGCTTCACAAAGCCGAGGGCAAGGAAGAAGGGTGTTTCCTTCCGGCCCGCGGCCGCGCGGAGGCGGCGGATGCCCTCGTCAGCGATCCGACCGTCGGCGTAGGCCGAATCGGGTACGTCGAGGCGTTCCCAAGCGGCGCCGCGAGGCAGCGAACGAATTTCCCCGAGGCGTTGGTTGGTGAAGTAGGCCTCCTCACGCGTGAGCTGGCCGTTGGCGGAATTCGCCGGATCGAGGTACTCAACCACCTTCTCCACCACGGTGGGCACGCTCCAGGAAGCGGCGTCGTCGCGATTGCCGTGACCGGTGTGCAGGATCTTGCCGACGGCCTCGGCGCGCCAGCCGTGCCGGATAAAGTGCTGGGTAAGGGTGACGGCGGCTGGCACCGCTTGGCGAAAGTTCTGCGCGAGACCGTAGATGCCGAGGGAGGTCGAACGGGAGCTTAGGAGTAGGTTGTTGCGCGAGGGGGAGCAGACCGACTGGTTGCAGTAGGCCAGGTCGAAGCGCATGCCGCGGCTGGCGAGCCGGTCGAGGTGCGGCGTCCGCGCCCAAGGATCGCCGTAGGCGCCAAGATTCGGCTTCAGGTCATCAACGCAGATTAGCAAGACGTTGGGCCGCGTTCCGGCGAAGGCGCTCCCGCCCAGCAGCAAGGAGAGCACGAGCAGGCGAGGAGCGGGGAACTTCATGGGGTAAGGCCAGCAGGGGACAACCCAAGGTGGCAACGTCATTGCCCGGCGCCGCGGCCGCTTCCGGCTCGCCTCGGGGGCTCGCCCCGAACCACGCTTCCGCGTCAACCATGAAGATCGTCATTACGGGAGTCACCCGGGGGCTGGGCCGTGCGCTGGTGGAGGAATTAGTCGCGGCTGGCCACACGGTCATCGGCTGCGGCCGCAGTGGTCCGGCCATCTTCGACCTGCGGATGACGCACGGCGCGCCGCACGACTTCACCTGCGTTGATGTGGGCTTGGATACGAAGGTGGCGCTGTGGGCCGCCAAGGTCCTCGAGCACGACGAGCCCCCGGACCTGCTGATCAACAATGCGGCGGTCATCAACCGTTTGGCGCCGCTCTGGGAGCAGGATGACCGCGAGTTCACCCGGCTGGTCGATGCAAACATCCGCGGGGTGCAAAATGTGATCCGCCACTTCGTCCCCGCGATGGTCGCGCGGGACCGCGGCGTAATCGTGAATTTTAGTTCCGGCTGGGGGCGAAGTGTCGCCCCGCAGGTAGCCTCGTACTGCATGTCCAAATGGGCGGTCGAGGGACTGACACGCGCGCTCGCGGCGGAATTGCCCGCTGGGATGGCGGCGGTCCCGCTCAACCCCGGCGTGATCGACACGGAAATGCTCCGCTCGTGCTGGGGCGACGGCGCGGGCGATTACCCACAACCAGAGGCTTGGGCGCGGCGGGCCGCACCCTTCCTCCTAGCGCTCGGGCCCAAGGACAACGGCCAAGCCCTCACGGTGCCGAGCTGAGTCCTTGGCTCCCGCAAGCGACTCAGGCCGGGCGCTCGTCGCCCGGGCGGAACTCCGTCGGAGCAGGGACGCGGATCGTCGCCAGTTCGGTCGGCAGGTTCAGGCTCGGCAGCGCGGTCCGCTCGAACGTTTCCAAGAACCGCTGCAGCCGGTGTTGCCGGCGCTCGCGGGTGAAGAGCGGTTCCTCGCCTCGGGGGGGAAGGGCGAACGGGGTTTGCATGGAGGGTGATCTTCCACTTTGCACAAGGCGTGCCAAAGCGTCACTAATTTGGTAAAGCCTGATGAATAGGAAGTTAGGAAAATTAATGTTTTAAGGACGGGATTCGCGTTGGGGAACTATTCCCAACCGGACCCTAAAACCTAGGGGAGGTTTCCCAACGCAAACGAGAAATTCCGGATGCAGCCTCAGTCACGCCGTCGCGAGTCCAGCACCAGGGTAACCGGACCAGCGTTGACCGAACTGACCTCCATATCCGCGCCAAAGCGGCCCGTCGCCACCGGACGGCACAGACGTTCGGCGGCCAACGCACAAAAGTGCTCGTAGAGCGGCCGCGCAACCTCGGGACAAGCTGCGGGATGGAAGGAAGGCCGGGTTCCCTTCCGCAAGCTCGCCAATAGAGTGAACTGGCTGACCACCAACAACCCGCCGTCGGTGTCCGTCAGGCTACAATCCAACCGACCCACCTCATCCGCGAACACCCTTAAGGCCAGAATCCTCCCGACCATCCAATTCGCATCGTCCACGGTGTCCTCAGCTGCCACGCCCAGCAGGATCAGCAGGCCAGGACCGATGGCACCGGTCTCCTCGCCGCCCACGGTCACGCGCGCCGCAGAGACGCGTTGGAGCACGGCGCGCACGGGATCGCCCTCAGATCATCGGGTGATGCGGTTCGGTCTCCGCCTCGTAATCGATCCCCGGCAAGCCGAAACCGAACAACTTCAGGAACTCTGCACGGTAGCCGGCAATGTCCGTTTCCCGGGCCAGATTTTCAGTGGTAACCCGGGGCCAGATCTCGCGCACGGCTCGCTGGATTTCTGGCCGCATCTCCCAGTCGTCGATGCGCACGCGCCCAGCCTCGTCGCAGCGCGGCGCGCGGTCCCCGAAGAGCTCGGTGGCGAACAGCCGCTGGATTTGTTCGATGCAGCCCTCGTGGCTGCCAGCCGCCTTCATCACCTTATACAGGATGGCGATGTACAGGGGCACCACCGGGATCGCCGAGCTCGCTTGGGTCACGAGAGCCTTGTTGACGGAGACGAAGGCCCGGCCGCCGCCGTTCAGTTTCAGCAGGGAATCGATATTGCGGGCCGCGCGCTCGAGGTCGTTCTTCGCCAGCCCAATGGTCCCGTTCTTGTAGATCGCCCAGGTGACCTCTGGTCCAATGTAGGAATAGGCCACGGATTGGGCTCCGGGGGCGAGCAAGCCTTCCTCCGTGAGGGCATGCATCCAGAGCTCCCAATCCTCGCCGCCCATCACTGCCACCGTATCGGAGACCTCCGCTTCCGTCGCCGGCTCGATCGTCACGTCGCTCACGATGCCCTTATCCGTATCGACGGTCCGATTGGTGTAGGCCTGGCCCACCGGCTTGAGAACCGAGCGATGCACGACGCCGCTGCCGGGATGGGTGCGACGAGGAGAGGCGAGGGAATAGACGACAAGGTCCACTTGGCCGAGCTCGGCACGGACGGTAGCTAGCGTCTGCCGCTTAATGTCGTCGGAAAAGGCGTCACCATTTAGATTGAAGGCCTTGAGCCCCGCGGCGCGGGCGGCGCGCGTGAAGGCGAGGGTGTTGTACCAGCCGGGGGTGGCGGGACGCCCTTCCTCGGAGGGACGTTCAAAGAATACGCCCACGGTGGTGGCGCCGGAGCCAAAGGCCGCGGCGATCCGCGAGGCGAGGCCATAGCCGGTGGAGGCCCCGATCACGAGTACCCGCTTGGGCCCGCGGGCAACGGGACTCTTCGATTTGACGTAGTCGATCCACTCCTGGACGTGCGCCGCGCAGCCCTCGGGATGGGCGGTGACGCAGACGAAGCCGCGAACCTTGGGACGGATAATCATGAAGGAGGCATCCTCGGCGGGGGCCATCGTGTGAGGCAAGTGGGTTTTCCCAGACGGAATTTGGTTGGCGGGCGCAGGGCAGGGGCGTTCGCTCGCAGTTATGTCCCTGCTCACTGAACTGACTCCGGAGGTATCCGCCGGACGGGAACTCACCGCCGCAGAAGTGCACCGGATTGCGGGCGCGCTCGCCGGCGCCGAGGAGACCGATAACGACAAGGGCGCGTTCCTCACCGCCCTCGCGCGCCGCGGAGAAACAGCCGCGGAGGTGGCGGCCTTTGCGGTGGCCTTCCGTGACCGGGCGCGGGATCCGGGGCTTGGCGAATGGTCCGAACGGGCGATCGATATCGTCGGCACCGGTGGAGATCACTCCGGGGGCTTCAATGTTTCGAGCGTGGTGGTACTGGTGCTCGCGAGCGCGGGCGTCCCCGTGATCAAGCACGGCAACCGTGGCATCACCTCCCGCTGCGGGAGTGCGGACCTGCTGGCGGGACTCGGGGTGGACATCGAGGCCGGGGAGGAGCGCCTGCGCCGCGCCCTCCGCGAACTGGGCTTCGCCTTCCTTTTCGCCCCCGCCTACCATCCGGCCTTTCGCCTGATCGCCCCGGTGCGCCGCGCGCTCGCGCAGCAGAGCCAGCGCACCGTATTCAACGTTCTCGGTCCGCTGATCAACCCGGGGCGCCCGGCCCACGCACTCGTCGGCACTTTCTCCCCCAGTCTGGTGCCGGTACTGGCCGGTGCGCTCGACGCCCTCGGCACGCGCGCGGGACTCGTCGTGCACGGTACCATTGCGCCCGGCCGGGGTATCGACGAGCTCACCACCGCCACGGACAATCTCGTCCGCGGCGTGGGCGCGCGGCGAGAGGTGACGGGCACGTGGCAAGCGGCAGACTTCGGCCTTGCGCGGGCGCCGTTCGCCGACCTTGCCGGCGGGGATCTTGCGGAGAACCTCGCCCAGATGGAGAGCTTGCTGGAGGGACGCGCGCCCCAAGGATTGGAGGACACCGTGGTTCTGAACGCCGCCACCGGCCTTTGGTTAACTGGCCGGGTAGATGCGGTACGGGACGGGCTCGAACCGGCGCGCGACCTGCTGCGGGGCGGCGCGGTCCGGCGCAAGCTCGTAGCGGTCCGGGAGTTCTTCCGCGCGTGAGTCGACGCTACTTCGGGACAGATGGGATCCGGGGGCCGTACGGAGGCCCCGTGATAAACGAAGACTTTGCCTTCCGACTGGGCTGGGCGGCGGCCACGTGGTCTCTCTCGACCAACGGGACGGAGGAGGTGCTGCTGGGGCGCGATACGCGGAGCTCCGGACCGGTCTTGCTGACCGCGGTCGCCGCCGGCATTCACGCCGCGGGCCTGCGTCCCTTTTACCTCGGTATCGTGCCCACGCCGGCCGTCGCTCGCGCGGTCCAGACCCGCGACGCCGCGCTCGGGGTCGTGCTGACGGCCTCGCACAATCCTGCCCGCGACAATGGGATCAAGTTTTTCACCCGTAGGGGCCGGAAGCTCACCGACGCCGATGAAGCTGCGATTGAGAGGTATCTATCAGCCGCGCCCGCGCCACGCGCTTTCCCCGCGCCCGAGGAGAGCCCGGCAGCGCAAGCGTACCGCGAATGGGCGGTGAGGCTCGTGCCGGCAGGCGCCTTCGCCGGGTGGCGAATGGTCGTCGACTGCGCTCACGGAGCCACCGTCGAAACTACGCCCGCCGTGCTGCGCCACCTCGGCGCGGAAGTCATCACCCTCGGTGTCACACCGGACGGGGCCAATATCAACGCCGGAGTGGGTAGCGAACACCCGGAGACGCTGCGCGCCACCGTGCTCGCCTCCGGGGCCCGGCTCGGGTTGGCCCACGATGGTGACGGGGACCGCCTCGTCTTAAGCGATGAAACTGGGAGCATGCTCGACGGGGATGATCTCCTTGCCGTGCTCGCTCTCGACGCACTCGATCGCGATGCGCTCCCGGGCCGCACGCTCGTCGTGACCGAGCAGAGCAACCTCGGGCTCGATGCCGCCGTCTCGCGCCACGGTGGCCGGGTGCTACGGACGGCGACCGGGGATCGTCAGGTCATCGCAAGCATGCGGGCGGAAGGGGCCACGCTCGGCGGCGAGACCTCCGGGCACATTGTCTGCGGGGATGTCTCGCCTACCGGCGATGGTTTGGTCGCGGCGTTGCGGGTGCTGGAAGTGATGTGCCGCCGTGGGAAGCCCCTTTCTCATCTGCGACGTCAATGGCAGCGTTTCCCGCAGCGAACCGCCGCGCTCCGCATTCGTGAGCGGCCACCGCTGGCCAGTTTGCCTAATCTATCCGCGGCGATCGCATTCTGGGAAAGTCGCCTTGCCGGGCGCGGCCGGGTCCTCGTTCGCTATTCGGGCACCGAGCCATTGTTGCGCTTGCTCGTCGAGGGGCCAACGGATGCGGAGGTGGCTGCCGGCTTGATCCAGCTGGCGACGGCGGCGCAGGCCGAGGGAATCGGGGCGGACGATTAGGGGCCAAAAAGGTTACAGCTTCCGGACAGTGAGTCGGTTGGGCGGACTCTGCCATTGACCACCGCTAATCCCGCGCCCTTGGTTCTTACCGTATGCCCGAGATTCCCGTCGCTTCCCTGGATCCCCGACATCAGAAGCTGATCGAGAACGCGCGGATCGCGCTGGACCGCGGCAACCTCGAGTACGTCATCGAGGTCACCGAGCAGGTGTTACGCATGCAGCCCGGGTGTCTGCCGGTCCGGAAGCTCCGCCGGGTGGCCCAACTCCGTGCGCATCGCGGCAAGGGCGGTGGCTTCGTCGGTCGGGCGCTCTCCGGCCTTTCCGCCGCCCCCGTGCTTCTAACTGCGGGCAAGAAGGAGCCGGCCCAGATGTTGGCGGCGGCCGAAGGCATCCTGGAGAAAGATCCGACCAGCGTCGGCGCGCTGAAGTTGCTCGCCGAAGCGGCCAAGGGCCTTGGCCTGCCGGAGACGGTGGCCTTTGCGCTGGAGGCGGTCCGGGAACAGGACCCGTCTAACCGGACCAACCTACTTGCTCTGGCGGAAGCTTGGCTGGCCGCGGGCAAGCCCGCCGAGGCGCTGAAAGTGGCGGATGACATTCTCCGCGACCGACCGGCCGATGCTGATGCTCAAAACCTGATGCGAAAGGCCTCAGTCGCCCAGACCGTCGGTAAGCATAAGTGGGACGACCAGGCGTCGTTCCGAGACAAATTGCGCGATGAGGCGCAGGCCGTCTCGCTCGAGCAGGCAGCAAAGATCGTTACCGGCGACACGATGGGCAGCCGACTGCTGGAGGAGGCCCTCGCCCGCGTCGCGAAGGAGCCCAATAATCTGAATCACTACCGCACGGTGGCTCAGGCCTACCGGCAGATGGGCGACCTCGACGAGTCGCTCGCTTGGGTTCGCAAAGCGCGGGAACAGCCAGCCGGTCGGGCCGATGCCGCGCTGGAGAAACAAGAATCTGAACTGGCGACCGCGGTGATCGAGCAGCACACGAAGGCTGCCGAGGCCGCCGTGGCCGCCGCCCCCGGGGACGCCGCCGCTCGGGCTCGACTCGAGGCCGCCCGCAAGGAGCTCGCGGACTTCAAGCTCACCGAATCCCGAAGGTATGTGGAGCGCTACCCGAATGACTACCCAGCCCGCTTCGCGCTGGGGGGATTACTGCTCGAATCCGGTCAGGTCGACGCCGCGATCGCCCAGTTCCAGCAGTCGCAAAAGGGGCCCGCCGTCCGCGTCAACTCGCTCGTCGGCCTCGGGCGCTGTTTCAAGACGAAGCGTCTCTTCGATCTCGCCGTCACGCAGCTCACGCTCGCGAAGAACGAGCTCACGACGATGGATGACGCCAAGAAGGAAGTCATTTACGAATTGGGGGCCTGCTACGAGGCGATGGGTAAAGCGGACCTCGCCATCGAGGAGTACAAGGTAATCTACAGTGAGGACATCGGCTTTCGGGACGTTGCTGACAAAATCAACGCTTTCTACGCGAAAGGTTGAGGGCCTTCCGCAACCTTTCCCGGGAACTCACGGCGCTGGCTGGCGCCCCCGATCCGCGAGCAACACCGCCGCGGCCATGCTCAGCAGGCTGAGCAGCAGAGGACCCGGCTCGGCGCTTTCCCCGAAAAGCAGCAGGGAGGCGGCCACTCCGAGGGGTACCTTGGCGTTGTTCATTACTGCGAGGGTGCCGGTAGCGCACCGGCGGGCCCCCGCATTCCAGAGGTAGAAGCCTAAACCCGAAGCGACGAGCCCCAGGTACGCCATCGTTAAAAGCTGGGCGACTTCCAAGCGGGGTGGGAGAGGTTGTCGGGCGATCAAAAGTAGCGCGGGCAACATTCCGCCGAAGTAGAGTAAGCCCATGATCGCATGGTCTGGAACGGCGGGGCGGGCCCGGCTCCAGCCGCGATAGGCCAGCTGGCCAGCCGCGAACGCGAGATTGGCCCCTTGGACTAGCAGGACCCCACGCAGCGTTACCGAAAAATCCGTTGCTCGGTGCACCAAGACGGCGGCACCCGCAATCGCGAGCAGAGACGCCCCCAGCGCCCAAGGCCGGAGGCGCCGCTCCCGCAGGTCAGCTAAGAGCGTCACAAAGAGCGGCGTGGTCAGGGTGAACAGCGCCACCTCGTGCGCCCGCAGGTGCCGGAAACTCTCTAGATACAGGACGTACATCACCCCGAACTGGAGCGCACCGATGCCGGCGAGGGCCGCGGCATCGCGTAGGCCCAGAGTCCGCGGACGCACGAATGGCAGGAAGACAAGCGCCGCCAGCCCGAGCCGCGCCGCGGTCACCCAAGCCGGATCTACTCCGGCTAGGTAGCGCTTGATCAGCCCAAACGAGCAGGCCCAGATCAGCGAGGCGAGCAGCAGGGCCGGCATCGCGAGTCAGACGCGGAAGAGGGCGCCCAAGCGACGTCCGAGCAGCAGCGAGAGCCCCGCGATGGTCACCCCAAGGAAGACCATGGCCCAAACGCCCAGCGCACTGGCGATAAACTTCCCGTCCCCCAACAGCTGAAACAGTTCGAGGATCGCCTTGGTGATCGGGTAATAGGCCTGCTTCTGCGCTAGGATGAGCGAGTCGCTCACCTCGAGCATCGCGAACGCGAAGGCCAGCAGCCCGCCCGCAATCAGGTTTGCGGCGATGAGCGGGAGAGTGATTTTGATGGTGGCCTTTAGGGGCGGGCAACCGAGGTTCTGCGCCGCCTCCTCGAGGGTTTCACTCGTCTGCTGGAAGCCGGCCGCGGCCGAGCGGACCACGTACGGCAGCCGGCGCACTGAGTAGGCAATGATGAGTAGGATGGTCGGATCCCGCGTCGGATTGAGGAAGGAGAAGAAACGTCCGTCCTGCGCCATCGCCAGATAACCGAAGGCCAGTACCAGCCCGGGCACCGCGAGGGGTAGCATCGCGAGGAAATCCAGCACCTGCCGCCCGGCGATCCGGCTGCGCACGACCACGTAGGCGATCGCCACCCCAAGAACGATGTCGATTACCGCGGAAATGCTCGCAAAGCGCAGACTGTTCGCGATGGCGGAAACTGTGAGGTCGTGGCCCAGCGCCAGCTCGAAGTTCTCCAGCGTGTAGCGGGTGGGAAGCACCGAACCATACCAGTCCTCCGCGAACGCCACCAGAATCACGCCCAGATGGGGCAACACCGCCACGAAGGTGATCCCGGCGAACAGGCCGGTGCAGAGCCAGGCGCGCGCCGCCGGTAACGCCCGCGCGCCGCCGGACGACGTCGCCTTGGCCATCATCGCGTGGCTAGACCGGCCGAACAGCAGCTTGCTTACCGCATAGAGGCCAACGGAGGCGAGCAGCATCACAGCCACCAACGCGAAGGGCAGGGGATTCATCCCGATGTCCTTCAACCCGTGGTAAATCTGCACGCTGGTCACGCGGTCGTAGTCGAACACGAGCGGCGTCCCTAGTTCGGTGAAAGCCCAGATGAAGACGATGGTGCCTCCCGCAAACAGTCCGGGCCGGATCAGCGGCAGGGTGATCCGCCGGAAGCGCCGTATCCCCGTGCAACCCAGATTCTGCGCCGCCTCCTCCATCGCCGGATCCACGTTTGCCAGCGCGGCCACCGCGTTCAGGTAGATGATCGGGTACAGGGAAAGAGCCTGCACCGCCGCGATGCCCCAGAACTGGTGGCGCGCGAACCAATCGATCGTCGCTCCGGGCTCCAGCAGCCCCGCCAGTTGCAGCAGGCAATTCAGGGCCCCGTACTGCCCGAAGATCTGCTTGATGCCAATTGCCCCGACGAACGGCGGCAAGATCATCGGTACCAAGATTAGCGCCCCCAGTAGGGGCTTGCCCGGGAACCGGAATCGGTCACTCACCCACGCTAGAGGCAGCGCAAGGCCGAGCGCGAGGAACGTGGTGGTTGCCGCCAGAAGCAGCGAGTTGCCCAAGGCCCCGACGTGGTGTGGGTCCGCGAGGATCGCACCGAGGTAAGCGAGGGTAAAGCGGCCGTCCGCATCCACAAATCCACCGCGCAGGATCTGCAGCACCGGCCAGAGAAAGAATGCCCCGAAGAAGAGGGCCGTGGAGGCGAACACGAAGCGGGCGAAACCCTGCGACATCGCGCGGAATCTGGGCCCCGCCCCGCGGCTCGCGCAAGGGGGAAGTGGCCCGCGGCTGAGGCATTTTCTCCTCGCCGCGCCCTCCGCGCCTCGGAAAGTTCCGTCCGATGACGCGCCTGATCTCGTTCTGCCGGCTGTTCCTTTGCGCCCTAGGTCTGGCCAACCGGCCCCTGCCCGCGCAAGTCACCGAGACCCCGTATACCGTAGCGCCTGGCCGCGTGCTGCTGGAGGTCGATGGGGTGCGCTTGAAGGTCGGGCAAACCGATGCCGACGGCGGCACGGTGAATGCCCTCGCGGTCGGCTCGTCCCTCCTCACGACCGGCCTCACCCGTTCCCTCGACCTTCAGGTCGGCGTAGATCTGTTTCTACGCCAAACCGCCTCCCTTGGCGGGCGCCGCGATTCAGACGCCGGAATTGGGGACGTCAGCCTCCGCACGAAATGGACCTTCTGGCGCCTGAATTCCGGGGCCGCCGCGCTCGCGCTGATCCCCTACGTTCGCCTGCCCACGTCGACCGCCGGGCTCGGTAGCGAGCGGATCGACGGCGGCCTGATCTTGCCGTGGTCGAGCGAGGGGCCCGCTGGGATCGTAACCGGGGCGATGCTCCATTGGGACAGCGCCTCGAGCGTGGACGGCCGACGGCACCGCTGGAGCGGAGCGGCCTTCATCCGGCGTGACCTCTTCCGGCTGCTCTCCGCATACGCCGAAGTCACCGTGGACGCGGAGTCCGGCCCGAGGTCAGCGCGCGAAGGCACGCTCGGAGCCGGGGCCTTGCTACGGCCCTGGGGGGGGCTGGAGATCGATTACCAGATCCAGCGCGGGTTGAACCGCCGAGCGCCCGACTGGATCCACACGCTGCGCTTTAACTGGGAGTGGTGAAGCCTCGCCGGCTCAACCAGCCTCGACGGGAGCCACCCAAATCTTTCCCGCGGCGGCTAAGCTAAGGGCAAAGGGCTTGCTCCGCAGGCGCCGCAAGGTGACCAGCCCCGCAGGCAGATTGCGATCGAGCACCTGCGCCACCGCACCGGGCCGGAGTCCGTGCGCCTCCGCAAAGGTCAGGAAGTCGGCCGTCTGGTCCGTCACCCGCACCACGCGAAGGGAGGCCTTCGTCGCGCAGCTGGCCAAGGTGGCGTACACGGCCGAACTCAGGGTGCCTTCCACGCTGGGGATCGGATCGCCGTGCGGATCGGTCGCCGGATGCCCCAGGAGCGCGTCCAGCCGGTCGAGCACGGCATCGGAGATGGCGTGCTCCAACTGCTCCGCCTCCGCGTGCACCTGAGCCCAATCCATCTTGAGCACGTTGACCAGAAAGGTTTCGACGAGACGGTGCTTTCGCAGCACGTTGAGAGCGACCCGGCGGCCCTCCACCGTGAGGCGCAGCCCGCGCCGGGGCTCGTGCAAGACCAGGCCGGAGTCCGCTAACGCCTTAACCATTGTCGTGGCTGTCCCCGGCACCACCTGGAGGGCCGTCGCCAGTTCCCCCATCGGCACCAGGCCGTCCGGGGAGCGTTGCGCCAGCAGCAGCGTGTGCTTCAGGTAGTTCTCCACCGCGATCGTGGCCATTCGTCGAGCGTAGGCACACGGGTTTGAACCTGCCAAGGATGGATTTTGACAAATCAAAATAGATCCTTTGGGTCATTGTATGGTCACAGCTCGCCAGCAATCGTTCGCCGTGGGGAGGTGGTCTTGAACCCCGCGCTGTGGGCGCTCCTGCTCCTCGTTTTGGCGGTGATCCTCGTTTGGCCGCGCTGGGGGCTGCTGGCTTGGTGGCGCGGCCAGCGCGAGCGGCGGGAACGGGAGCTGCGGGAGGATGCGCTCAAGCATCTACTGAAGTGCGAGGCCGAGGGTACGACGGCCTCGCTGCTGAGCCTCGCGGGGGCGCTGCGGGTGGGGGATGGAGCCGCTGCCGCGCTCATCGCGGAACTGGAGCGCGGGGGGCTGGCCGTGGTGGCGGGCAGCCGGCTGCAGCTGCAGCCGGCCGGCCGGGAGATCGCCCTGCACGTGGTGCGCTCGCACCGACTCTGGGAAAGCTACCTAGCCGAGCGCACCGGCGAACCGGAGGCGCGCTGGCACCGGCTTGCGGAGCGGGCGGAGCACCGGCTCACACCCGCCGAGACCGCGGCTCTCGCCGCGAAGCTGGGGCATCCGCTCTACGATCCGCACGGGGATCGGATTCCGGCCTCGGGCGACGGGTTGGCCGCCGAGACTGGCGCCAGCTTGGAGGAGTTTTCCGCGGAACAGCCCTTTCAGATCCATCACATCGAAGACGAGCCCGAGACCGTCTACGCGCACCTGCTGCGCCTCGGGCTGCGCCCCGGGATGCGCGCGTACATTGTATCTCGAAAAGACGCACAGATCCAGCTGTGGGCGGACGGGGCCGAATACTCCCTCGGCCCCGGGATGGCCCGCCAGCTCTCGGTGCGGCCCCTCCTCGGGGTGACCACCGCTGCCCTGCGCGGGGAGTGCTTCCTGCATGAGTTGCCGGCCGGCGGCCGGGCCCGCCTCCTCGGCCTGACGGGCGCCTGCCGGGGGGCCGAGCGACGCCGTTTACTGGATCTTGGTTTCGTCCCGGGCTCGCTGGTGGAAAGCGCGCTCACGGGGCCCGGCGGCGATCCGACCGCCTATCAGGTGCGCGGGAGCCTAGTGGCCCTGCGTCGGGAACAAGCCCGTTATGTACGGGTGACCCCCCTGCCGGGAGGTGCCCCGTGAGTACGCCTCTCTCCTCATCCCCGGCGGCGGCCTGCGCCGATTGTGGCGTCTACCGCGCCGCCCGCCTGCACAAACTGGGCTTGCAGCCGGGTCCTTGGGATCACGTGGTGGCTCTCGCGGGCAACCCCAACACCGGGAAGAGCACCGTCTTCAACGCCCTGACCGGCCTCCGCCAGCACACCGGTAACTGGCCGGGCAAGACCGTGGCACGCGCCGAGGGTGGGTTCCAGTATGCAGACCGGCGGTACCAACTGGTCGACTTGCCGGGCACCTATTCCCTGCTTTCCACCAGCCCGGACGAGGAGATCGCCCGCGACTTCATCCTGTTTGG
>SXGQ01415944.1_pt1 | contig 26045 bp, 24 predicted proteins | sample 3178371 | NCBI WGS metagenome assembly SXGQ01 (sample SAMN11356859, study PRJNA531348) | freshwater metagenome | isolation source: freshwater sample F1-20 | place: China: Fuxian Lake, Yuxi | collected 2017-12-25 | reverse complement strand
GTCACCTGCGGGCGTCCAGGAGGCGCCGGCGTCCAGCGAGCGGAAGATGCCGCTGCTCGTGGCCGCCAAGACCACGTTGGGCACGAACGACGTCATGTGCCAGACCGTCGTGGCGGCCGGCATGCCGTTGCCCGGCGCCGGGTGGATCCAGGTGTTGCCGCCGTCCGTGCTGCGGAAGACGCCGCTGGAGAACCCGCCGGCCAGGAGCGCGCCCCCGGGGACCTGGTAGAGCGTCTGGACGGCGGTGTTCAGCTTCTTGGGCTGCGCCGGGTTGTCCTCCGGCCCCTGCGCGATCGGCTGCCAGGCGCCGCCGTTCGTCGAGGCGAACAGGCCGGCGCTCGTCCCGGCGAGCATGCGGCTGCCGTCCTTGAAGACGGTGCGGACGTTCTTCGCGCCCGGGATCCCCTCCAGGCCGCTGTTGAAGGCCGACCAGCTCACGCCGGCGTTCGTCGAGCGGAAGACCCCGTCGTCCTCCGTAGCGGCGTAGACCTGCGCTGGTAGCGCGCCCGTGGTGTACTCGCGCACGTGGTCTGCACCGGCGGCGGTGGTCAGTCCACCGAGGCTGGTCCAGGTGCCGAGACCGGCCTGTGCGGAGGGAGCCAGCGCGGTGAAAGCCGCGGCGGCGGTCAGGACGGTGAAGAGCAGGCGGCGGGACATGAACGAACTCCGGGGTCGAGGTTGCGATCGTGCAACCTACGACCCCGGCCGTTCTTACGCCGCCTCCCCGGTTTATCGCTTGAGCGAGATCCGGTGTGACGCCGTGACCTTCGGGCCCTTGGCGGGCGTGAACGTCACCTTCAGCGCCAGCGTCGCGCTCTTGGCACGGCGCAGCGACCGCTTCCCGGCCTTGGTGAAGCGCAGCTTCACGCCGACCTTCTTGGCGCCGGACGCCTTGGCGGCGCCCTTCGCGACGGTCTTGCCCGCCCGGGTCGCGACGACCGAGACCTTGCCCTTGCCGGGCGCGGTCACGTCGACGACGAAGCCCTTGCGCAGGGCCTTGGCGAGCTTCGTGCCACGGAGCTTCAGCGGGAGCGCCGAGGCGGTCGCCGTGCCGCCGCCCTGCTGACCGCCGCCCGCGGGCCCGGAGCCCTTGATGACGTTCTCGCAGCCGCTGACGACGTCGTTGGCGTCGACGTACGCGGTGTCGTTCCCGATGCCGCAGTCGATCGAGTCGACCTCGCCGTCCTGGGCGTAGATCGTGTCGTTGCCGAACGGCAGGCGGCACTGGATGTAGTTGCACGCGCTGCTCGGGGCGTCGCCGTGGATCTGGTCGCGGCCCGGGCCGCCGGTGACGGTGTCGTCGCCGTAGCCGCCGGCGAGCTGGTCGTCGCCGGCGCCGCCGTCGACCTCGTCGCTGTGGTCGAACGCGTTGAGCTTGTCGTTGCCGCCGTTGCCGACCAGCTTGGTCGAGCCGTCGCCGGTGTTGAAGACGGTGAACTCGTCGGCGTCGTTGCCGCCGATGAGGGTGGCGGGCGCGTTGAGGTAGATCTTCTCCAGGCCCGTGACGTTGTCGCTCTCACCCGGGCGGCCGTCGTTGGCCGCGCCGTCGAGGCTCACCGTGATCGGGGGCTGGAACTTGCCCGACTCGACCATCCAGTCGCCGTCGGTCTGGTCGTAGCCCGCGCCGCCGTCGATGACGTCGGCGAACTGGTCGCGGTAGCCGTCGCCGCGCAGCTTGTCGTTGCCGCCCTCGCCGTAGAGCTGGTCGTTGCCGGTCTGGCCCTCGAGCTCGTCGTCGCCCTCGCCGCCGCGGATGACGTCGTCCGCCGCGCCCCCGGTGATCTTGTCGTTGCCGGGACCGCCGAGGATCGTCTCGCGGATCTCGCCGAACGGCGCGCCGCGCAGCGTGTCGTCGCCGGCGCCGCCGTCGATCGTGACGGGGATGGTCGCGGGCAGGTCGTCGCCGATGTTGACGATGTCCTTGCCGTCGCCGGTTTCGATGTGGATGCCGTTGGCCGGGATCGGGCAGGTGGCCCACCGGTGGTATTCGCTGTCGAACGTGCACTCAGACGTGACCGGCTTGTCCGTGTCGTTGACGGCGAGCATCCCGGGCTGGTCGGCGTGAGCGCCGATGCCCACGAAGTTCGCTTCGCCGGGCGAGGCTCTCAGGACCAGCGTCCCCCCTTCATACGTCAGGGTGCTGGCTTGAGCGGTGGCGGCGCCGAGGGCGCCGTAGCAGGCTGCGAGCAGAGCGAGGACGATCCCCGCGCGCCGCAGGAGGGTGGTGTGGGTGTGGCTGGTGGTCGTCATACCCCAACCCTCCCGCGCGGCGGGGCGCCTGCCATCGGGAGCGACCCGACACCGACCCCCAAGATCAGTGAGCGGACCCCCAAGGGGTTGCCTGGGCCGGTAGCGTTTGACACCCCGTGGAGCACCGACGCTCGCGGGCTCACCACGTTGCGCCGTCTTTCTGCCATCACGACGGGCCTGTGCGCCCTCGCGGCCGCGTTCGCGGCGCCCGCCTCCGCTGCCCCGGTGCCGATCGTCGACTGCATCACGCCGTCGGGGACCGACCCGAACCTCCGGTGGATCTACTTCGGCTACGTCAACACGGGCCAGCAGCAGTTCATCGACTTCGGTGATGCGAACCAGGTCGCGCCGGGGCTCGGCTACCAAGGGCAGCCGACGGTCTTCAACCCAGGCTCGTACCCGCGCGTGTTCCGTGCGATCTACAACGTCTCGGGATACCCCGACGGCGTTGGGTGGACAGTCGGCGGCACGACGGCCCAGGCCACGCTGGCCTCCCCCCGCTGTCAGGCCGGCGCGACAGGCCCGGTGAGCGCGCTGACGCCCACCGGCGCGACGCTGCACGGCCTCGTCGAGGCCGACGGGGCGCAGACCGCGCACTACTTCAACTACGGGACGACGATCGCGTACGGCCAGAGCACGCTCGAGCGCCAGACGAGCAGCGCGTCCGGCGTCCTGGTCTCCGAGCCGATCACCGGGCTGCTGCCGAACACGACCTACCACTACCGGCTCGTCGCGAGCAGCGGGACGATCACGACGGTCGGGGAGGACCGGACCTTCACGACGCCGGCGCTCCCGCCGGCCGTCGAGCAGCCGCCCGCTCCGGTCGTTCCCGCCGCACCGGAGCCCGTCACGGTCTTCGTCCCCGGCGCCACGATTCCCGTGCCCGTCCCGGCGGCGGCCGCCGCGCCCACGGCGGCCGACCTCGTCCTCATGCGCTCCGGCCCGCGCGCCCGCGTCCGTGTCGGGCGCACGCAGACCATCCGGCTGCGCGTCAGCAACCGCGGCCCCGCGACCGCGACGAAGGCCGGGCTCGTCGCCCGGCTCGGTGACGGTCTGCGGCTCGTCTCCGTGCGCGGCCCGGCGGGGCGCTGCTGGGGGCGCGCCACGGTGCGCTGCCCGCTGGGGACGATCGCGGCGGGCCGTCGGGTCACCGTCACGCTGCGCGTGCGGGCGACCCGCCCGGGCAGGCTGACCGACACCGTGACCGTCACGGCCGCGCAGCCCGAAGCGCGCGTGGCCGACAACGTCGTGACCGGCAGTATCCGCGCGCGCCGCGCCCTCCGCCGGCGCTGATCGCCGTCGACGCCGTTGGGCGATCTCCTGCACGTCGTCCACCCGCCTCAGCAGCGGCGCCCGGCGACCGATCAATCGGGACACCATGTACATCCCGGGATCGGTCAGCACCGAGCGCATCGCGCGCGGTGACTTCTACGAGGACTGCCACTACCACCCGATGCTCTGTCTCTCCGCCGAGGGGGACAAGCTCGTGGGCGTGTCGCTCGTCACCGGCGGGGTGGGCGTGTGCAGCGAGCACGATTGCGCGGCGGTGCCGATGACCGTGGAGGAGGCGATCGACCGCAAGCTGCACTGGGAGGAGATCGCCGAGGACCTCGAAGAGGTGCCCGAGGCGATCCACTGGGAGCGCATCGAGGACTGACGAACCGGCGACCGCATCATGCGGCCGCCGGCGGGAGGTGCGTCAGGAGAACAGCTCCTGGAGGGGATTGCTGCTCTCGGGCTCGGGCTCCTGTCCATAGCCGTTGCCAGGGGAGGACTCCTGCCCGTACGGCGACTGCTGCTGGCCGTACGGGTCCTGCTGCTGCGGCTGCTCCTGCTGCTGCACGTCGCCGGCATCGCCGGACTTCGCACGGTCGAGGAACTGCTGCACCGTCGCGGCGGGGACCGCGAAGCCGATGCCGACGTTGCCACCGCCGGCGGAAGCGATCTGCGAGTTGACGCCGATGACGCGCCCCTCACCGTCGAGGAGCGGGCCGCCCGAGTTGCCCGGGTTGATGGCCGCGTCGGTCTGGATGACCCCGCTGATCGTTGCGCCGTTGGGGGCCTGGATCTGGCGGTTGAGCGCCGACACGATGCCGGTCGTCAGGGTCTGGTCGAGGCCGAACGGGCTGCCGATCGCGAACGTGGCATCGCCGACGTTCGCCTCGCCGCCGAGCGACAGCGGCGTCAGGCCGCTCGCGTCGACCTTGAGCAGCGCGAGGTCGTTGGACACGTCGGCTGCGACGAGCTGCGCCGGCTTGGTGTCACCGTCGGTCCCGAGCTTGACGCCGATCTGCATCGCCCCGCTGACGACGTGGGCGTTGGTGACGATCAGGCCGTCGTCGGAGACGACGAAGCCGGACCCGGCGCCCTGGCCCTGCTGGCCGGCGACCTGGATGAAGGCGATGGAGTTCTTCGCGCCGTCGTAGACCTGACGGGCGGTGGACGTCTCGTCGGAGACGGGGCGGTTGGCGCCCGCGGTGGCGGGCGCTGCGGCCTGGGGCCGCGAGGGGTCTGAGGGCGACAGCTGATCGAAAGCCACGGCGCCGCCTACGGCCGCGGTGGCGGCCACGGCGACGGTCGCCAGTGCGGTCTTGGGGTACATGCAGAGCACTGTGGAGGGGGCTGCTGCGTGCTGGCTAACGCCGCGGCAAAGGTTCCCTGAAGGAGACAGAAGGCGCAGATAAAGGCCCTGCGCCCGCGGTCAGCCGACCGCGGGCACCGGCTCCTCCCGCACCCCGATCCGCTCATGCAGGCGGCGCAGCGGGGCAGGCGACCACCAGTTCCAGGACCCGAGCATCGCCATGAGCGAAGGCACCAGCAGCGCGCGCACGATGAGGGCGTCGACCAGGACGCCGACTGCGGTACCCACCCCGATCTGCTGGATGAAGACGACCTCGGACGTCGCGAACGCGCCGATCGCGACCGCGAGCAGGATGGCCGCGGCCGTGACGACCGCGCCGGTGCGGCCCAGCCCCTCGGCGACGGCCTCGCGCTCGCCGAGGCCCTCCTCGCGCGCCTCCTTGATCCGGCCCAGCAGGAAGACGCCGTAGTCGGTCGACAGGGCGAACACCAGGGCGGCGGTGACCAGGAAGTCGGTCGGTTCGATGCCGCCGTTGCTGGTGTAGCCGAGCAGTCCCTCCAGGCGCCCGTCCTGGAAGATGAGCGTGAGGACGCCCAGCGCGACGCCCACGGTCAGAGCGTTCATGATGAGCGCCTTGATCGGCAGGACCACCGAGCCGGTCATGAGCCAGAGCACGATGAACGTGAGCAGGGCGAGCGCCGCGACGGCGAGCGGGAGCCGGTCGCCGATCGCGGCCTGCTGGTCGAGGAACTCGGCGGCGGTCCCGCCGACGAGCACGGTGGCGGAGGTGTCCAGCGCGCGCAGGTCCTCGACGGCGGCTCGGGCTGCCGGTCCGGCGGCCCCGCCGGCCGCGGTGATGTCGAGCTGCCACGTCCCGTCGCCGAGCTCACGAGGGGCGCTAACCGTGCGCACATCGCTGACGCCGCGGGCGTCGCGCGCCAGCGTGGCGATCGTCTCGGGGTCGTCGGCGACGGCCGCCACGGTGATCGGGGTGCTGTCGTCACGCGGAAAGTCCTGCGCCAGGGTGTCGGCGACGACGCGCGAGCTCAGCCCGGCCGGGATGCTCGTGCTGTCGACGGGGGTCCACACGGCACGCAACGCGGGCAGCGACAGCGCCAGCATCACGATGATCGTCACGGCGGCGATCGGGCCGGGGCGACGCATCACGGCGTGCGCGAGGCGGTGCCACCGCCCGGCCGCCGCGGCGTTCGCGGCGTCGCCGCGCCGGGTCTGCAGCTTCAGGCCCCAGATCGCGAAGAACGCGGGCGCGATGATGAGCGATGCGGCGCCCGCGACGACCGCGACGACCGCGCCCCCGATCCCCATCGACTGCAGGAACCCGAGCGGGAACAGCGTGAGCGTGGCGAGCGCGATCGCGACGGTGGCCGAGCTGAACACCACGGTCTTCCCGGCGCTGGTCATGGTTGCGACGATCGCCTCGCGGCCGGGGCCGCGGACTGCCATCTCCTCCCGGAAGCGGGTGAGCAGCAGCAGCGTGTAGTCGATGGCCAGGCCGATGCCGAGCCCGATGACGAGGTTGAGCGCGAAGATCGACAGCGCGGTGAGCTCGTTGATGCCGCGCAGCAGCAGGAAGGTGCCGAGCACGGTGGTGACGCCGACGGCGAGCGGCATCAGCGCGGCGCGCGCGCCGCGGAAGAACAGCAGCGAGAGGACGACCAGCAGGGGGAACGCGAAGAGCTCCGCGCGCCCGAGGTCCTCGGAGATCTGCTCGCTCAGCTGGAGGTTCGCCACGGCCGAGCCGCCGACCTCGACGCCCTCACGGTCGCCGAACTCCTCGACCACGGCGGTCGCGACGTCCTCCTCGTCGGCGCGGGTGTCGAGCGTCGCGGCCAGGAAGGTGCTGCGCCCGTCGGTGGAGATGAGCGCGGGGTCGTCGGCGTTCGCGATGGACGTCACCGCGGCGACGCCGTCGATCGCCGCGAGCTCTTCGGCGAGGGCCGCGACCTCCGCCCGGCCTGCGGCGGACGCGGGCGGCGCGCCGGGACGGTCGACGAGCAGGACGCCGGGGCTGGCGCCCCTCCCGGTCGCGGCCTCGATCCGCTCGACGGCGGCGACCGATGGCGCGTCGGCGGGGGTGAAGCCCCCGTCGGACTGGAGGGCGCCGAAGACCGGACCACCGAGGCCGGCGGCGAGGACGACGAAGAGCAGCGCGCCGAGGAGCGTGCGGCGTGGATTCGCGGAGATGCGGGAGGCCAGTGAGGTGAGCATGGGCGGCAATATACGGCCGTATATATACATGTGTCAAGTCAAGCGATAGACTGGCGCGCATGCCGTCGTCTCCCGCATCGGAGCCCCGCGCTCGCAACGCCCGCGGGCAGGGCGATCTGCTGCGCGAGCAGCTCCTCGACGCCGCGCAGGAGCTCGTCGACGAGCAGGGCGGCGCAGCGCAGCTCTCCATCCGCGCGGTGACGAAGCGCGCCGGGGTCTCTCCGATGGCGCTCTACCTGCACTTCGCCGACCGCGACGCGCTGGTCTACGCGCTGGTCTCCCGGGGGTTCGCGGAGTTCCGCGCCGCCGTCCAGGCCGCGCGTGACGCGGCGGACGGGCCGCGTGCGCGGATCGCGGCGATGGGCATGGCCTATCTCGCCTTCGCGCGGGAGCAGCCCGCGCTGTACAGCGTCATCTTCGGGCCGTTGCACCCGGGGGGTGACCGCGCGGACGTGGCCGGCACGGAGAAGCCCGACGACCCGGTCGGGCGGGGGGCGTTCGATGACCTCGTCGACGCCGTCGCCGCGTGTCAGGCCGCCGGTTGTGCGCGGGACGGCGACGCGCACGACCTGGCGATCGGCATGTGGGCGGCCCTGCACGGCTACGCCACGCTGCGCTATGCGCGGTCCGGGGTGGGGTGGCCCGACGACGAGGCCTACGTGCGCGCCGTGGGGGCGGCCTGGCTGGACTGACACGAGGGGCCACCCGCAGGCCGATTGGCGGGCGGGCCTGAGCACGATCGCGGGTTAACCCGAGGGTCCGGACCACCTTCCGGTGCGACCTTCATGAGCATGACCCGCGCACTCCGTCTTGCACTCCTGCTCGTCTGCTTCGTGCTCCCTGCCTCACCGGCTGCGGCGGCGACCTTCACGGTCTCCACGACCGCCGACACGGCCGACGTGAGTCCCGGCAACGGCGTGTGCGCCGCGAGCAACGGCCTCTGCACGCTCCGCGCGGCGCTGGGCGAGGCGAACACCCTGGCGGGCTCGGACACGATCGTGCTCCCGGCGGGGACCTACCAGCTGGACGACGGCCTCGGCCAGCTCGCGGTGAGCTCGACCGTGGTCGTCGAGGGCGCCGGCGCACGGTCGACGCTCATCCTCGCGGGGGCCAACAGCCGGGTGCTCAACGTGACGGCGAACCTGACCCTGCGCGGCGTGACCGTCGCGGGCGGCAGCCCCAAGGGGACCGGCGCGACGCGCGGCGGCGGGATCAACATCGTCGGGGGCGACGTGACCCTCGAGCGCGTGACCGTGCGCAACAACACGGTCGCCTCGGAGACGAACGCGAACGGCGGCGGGATCGCGGCCGATGGCGGCAGCCTGATCATCCTCGACTCGACGATCAGCAACAACCTGGCCAGCGGGCGGGTCGGCAACTCGGCCGGCGGGTCCGGCTCGGGCGGCGGCATCGCCGCTGCGGCACCGACGACGATCCGCCGCTCGACGATCACGTCGAACACGACGCAGAACTACGGCGCCGGCCAGTTCTCCTCGGGCGGCGGGATCCACGTGGGCGACAACATGGTGCTCGACCACGTGACGCTCGTCAGCAACGTCGCGTCGTCGTTCGCCGATTCGAGCGGCTTCCGCCAGGGCGGCAACATGTACATCCCCAGCTACGCCAGCGTCTCCATGCGCAGTTCCATCATGGCCGGCGGGTCAGCGGCGAGCGGGGGCAACAACTGCTACTCCATCGGCAGCTTCACGGAGCCGGCCCGCAACCTGTCCGACAACTTCGACTGCATGGGCGCGGGCAGCCTCCGCAATGTCGCTCCGAAGCTCGGCGCGCTCCAGAACAACGGCGGCGGGACGGACACGCGCCTCCCGGCGCTCGACTCACCCGCGGTCAACGCCGCCACCGGGTGCGGCACGCGCGCAGCCGATCAGCGCGGCAACGACCTGCCCGCGGGCCCGGCGTGTGACCTCGGCGCGGTCGAGATCGGCGCGGACCGCAGCGTCACGCTGCAGGCGTCGAAGAGCGCGGCCGCGGCGGGCGACGACGTGACCCTCATCGCGACGATCTCCAACGCGAACGACGGCGCCGACGATGCGACGGGCGAGAGCCTCACGCTGGAACTGCCCGCCGGGGTGACGGCCACGACCGCCACCTCGACGATCGGGTCGTGCGCGACCGGTGCGGCGGTGACGTGCTCCTTCGGCACGCTGGCCCGGGGCCAGGCCGCGACCGTCATCGCAACGGTGCGCGCCGGCGGCGAGAGCTTCGGCGTCACCGCGCGCCGCGGCGGCTCGCTTCCCGATCAGAGCGCGGCGAACGACGCGGCGAGCATCGCGGTCGCCGGGATCGCCTCGGCTCCGGGGACGGCGCCCGCGCCGGGCGGCGGGACCGGTGGAGGCGCAACGGGCACCGGGGGCTCGGGCCCCGCGCGTGACACGTCGGCGCCGGTGCTGAGCGCGCTGAAGCTCGCGGCCAAGCCGACGGTCCGCCGTGGCGCGACCCTGCGCTTCCGGCTCTCCGAGGCCGCGACGGTGCGCATCGTCACCGAGCGCCTGGTCAAGGGCCGCAGGTCCGGCGCGCGGTGCGCGGCCAAGGGGCGCGGCAAGGTGTGCACCCGCGTGCTGAAGGCGTCGACGCGCACCGTCCGTCTGAAGGCCGGCGCCGTGTCGGTCAAGCTCCCGGGCAAGGCGCTGAAGGCCGGCAAGCTGCGCTTCACGGTCGTCGCGACCGACGGCGCCGGGAACGCGTCGAAGCCGGTGCGCGTGAGCGGGTCGGTCAAGCGGCGCTGAGTGCTTCCGCCGCGCGACGTGCGTTCAGTCCACGACATCGCGCGGCAGGCCCCCGGCCGGTACGGCCACCCCGCGCCGGTCGGCTGCGGCCGTTCACCAGGACCGCCGAGCGTCGGAATGTGGTGCCACCAGCCACCACATTCCGACGTTCGGCACCCCGAGGGACGTGGGTCAGTGCTCCAGCGCCCGCCCGTGCGCGCCCGCGCCGGTGAGCGACCGGACCTCCATCTCGATCGCCTTCTTCTCCAGGTGCTCCGTGCTCGTGATCGTGCCGAGGTAGCCGAGCAGGAACGACGCCGGGATCGAGATGATCCCCGGGTTGCTCAGCGGGAACCACGACCAGTCGCCCGAGGTGAACATCGAGGTCTCCGACCCTGACACGGCGGGGGAGAAGACGATGAGGACGAGCGTGATCGTCAGGCCGCCGTAGATGCTCCACAGGCAGCCGCGCGTGTTGAAGCGCTTCCAGAACAGCGAGTAGAGGATCGTTGGCAGGTTGGCCGAGGCGGCGACCGCGAACGCGAGAGCCACGAGGAACGCGATGTTCTGCCCGTTCGCGGCGATGCCGCCGAGGATCGCGACGCCGCCGACGACCAGGGCGGTGATCCGCGCGACGCGGATCTCGGCGCCCTCGGGCGGGTTGCCCTTGTGGATGACGCTGGCGTACACGTCGTGCGCGAACGACGCCGACGCGGTGATGGTCAGGCCGGCGACCACCGCCAGGATCGTCGCGAACGCCACGGCGGATATCACGCCCAGCAGCAGCGTGCCGCCGAGCTCGAACGCCAGCAGCGGCGCCGCCGAGTTCACGCCGCCGGGCGACGCGAGGATCGACTCCTGCCCGACCAGCGCCGCGGCCCCGTAGCCGAGGACGAGGGTGAAGAGGTAGAAGAGGCCGATCAGCCAGATCGCCCACACCACCGAGCGGCGCGCCTCATGCGCGGTCGGCACGGTGTAGAACCGCATGAGGATGTGCGGCAGCCCTGCGGTGCCGAGGACGAGGGCCATGGACAGCGAGATGAAGTCGAGCTTCGTGGTGCCGTTGATGCCGTACTGCTGGCCGGGGTCGAGCGACGCACCCGCGGCGGTGCCGTCGCCGAGGACCTCCGACAGGTTGAAGCCCGACTTCCCGAGGACCCAGAACGTCATCAGGCCCGCGCCGGTGATCAGCAGCGCGGCCTTGATCATCTGCACGTAGGTCGTGCCCTTCATGCCGCCGACGAGGACGTAGAAGATCATCAGCGCGCCGACGACGGCGATGATGACGCTCTGACCCGCGCGGCTCTGGATGTCGAGCAGCAGCGCCACGAGGCCGCCCGCCCCGGCCATCTGCGCGAGCAGGTAGAAGAACGACACCGCCAGCGTCGAGACGGCCGCGGCCGTCCGGACCGGCCGCTCGCGCATGCGGAACGACAGGACGTCGGCCATCGTGAACCGGCCGGTGTTGCGCAGGAGCTCGGCGACGAGCAGCAGCGCGATGAGCCACGCGACGAGGAACCCGATCGAGTAGAGGAAGCCGTCGTAGCCGTAGATCGCGATGGCGCCCGCGATGCCGAGAAACGAGGCGGCCGACAGGTAGTCGCCGGAGATCGCGATGCCGTTCTGGCGACCGGAGAACGCCGAGCCGGCGGTGTACATGTCCCCGGCGGTCTTGTTGGTCTTGCTCGCGCGGATGACGAACGCCAACGTGACGCCGACGAACAGCAGGAAGATGGCGATGTTCAGCAGCGGGCTGCCGACGGTCTCGGCGTTCACTGGAGCCCTCCTTCGCGCATGTGCTCGCGGATGCGGGCGGCGGCGGGGTCGAGGTGCGCGTCGGCGTACCGGACGTAGATGGCGGTGATCGCGAACGTGGAGACGAACTGCAGGAGGCCCAGGACGAGCCCGACGTTCAGGTTGCCGACGAGCTTCTCGGACATGAAGCTCGGCGCGTACGCGGCCAGCAGGACGTAGGTGAAGTACCAGGCCAGCGCGCCGGCGGTGACCGGGAACACGAAGCGGCGATAGCGGTGGCGCAGGCTCTGGAACTCCTCGGACTCATCGACCGCGACGTAGGCCGCCTCGCGTTCCTCGGGGGTCTGTGGTGCGCGCGCCGTGGATGGTTCGGTGCTCATGGCCCTCTCCGGTTGGTCTGCCGGGAGACACCCTGCCCCGATCTGTGACGGCTGACACACCGGTACGGGTGGTGGCGACCTGGGATGCTGGGTGGCATGAGTGATGTGCGCATCGATTGGACCACCGCCCACGTCACCGCGGACGCCGTGTTGCGTGTCGATCTGGGCGCCGACGTGTCGGCGCCGTGGGTCGCCGAGTTCGAGCGCCTGGCAACCTCATGGGGGAGCGAGGGCCGGGGCCAGACGTGGGCATCGGTCGGGCTCGACCCCGACCACCGCACGATCACGGTGCGCGGCCTGGCCTTCGATGCCGAACCGGCCGGCCTGCAGGCCTACCTGAGTGACTTGGTGCGGTACGCCAGCGAGGGGTCGCAGCACGCGAGCGCGCGGGCGCTGCAGGACGCGCAGGAAGCGATGGATCTCCACGCGGGGCGCGCGGACGACGCGGCCCGGCTCACCGAGGCCTTCCGGGTGGCGCCGCGTGGGTGACGCCTAGAAGCTCGAGTCGAACGGGATGAACGTCGAGGCGTAGATGAGCTCGGTCTGGTTGAGCGTCTGCCGCGGCTTGCTCTGCGCCGCGCGCTTGGGTTCGCGCTGGAGCTTGCCCTTCGTGCGGAGCGTCTTCGTCCCGGGCTCGTAGTCGAACGACGTCACCCGGATGGCGTGGTGGCCGAGGCGGGCATGGAGCTCATGCGGCGAGGCGCGGAAGTGCGCCTCGAACGCCTCGAGGTCGATGTCACACCCGGTCTCCTCCTCGAGCGCCCGGCGGATCGCCGTCGGCTCGACGCCCCGGACGACGAGCTCGCGGTGGCCGCCCTTCTTCTCCTTGACGAAGGCCTTGGTGCCCGTCGCGATGACGGCATGGCCGTCCTCGACGTGGGGAGCACAGGCCGGGGTGGCGGCCATCAGGGCGGCAGCGGCGAAGGCAGTCAGCGACATGGCCCAGTGGTCGACGGGTCGCGGGCGGCCCTTGAGCTGGTCGGCCTCAGCCGCTGAAGGCGCGAAGGTGGTTCTTCGATGCGCGCCGGAGGTGCGTGAACACCCGCCGGACCGATGTCGTGGTGACGTCATCGAGACGCTCATCGAGGTCCGCGATGTCGGTGCGCTCGATCGTTCGCCCGACGGCGAGCGCGGCGGTGGCGGAGGTCCGGCCACGGGCGACGAGCTTGGTGTAGAGCCGCTGCAGGTCGGCGTTCCGAAACTCGCCAGGCCCCATGCCTGCCGCCGGGTCGGTGATCGCGTAGCGGTCCAGGAGGCCCTTCACCCGATCCATGTGCTGCTGCTCGCTCGAGGCGATCCGCGTGAATCGTTGGTCGCCGGATGTCTCGGCCAGCACGGTGTAGACGTCGCGCGCAAGCTTCTCCTCCTCGCGCATGTACCGCAGTGCGGCGACCTCGGTCGCAGGCAGCGAGGTGGATGCGGCGGCCTGTGCGACGGCGGGCGGCGAGGAGACCGCGGCGGACGGCGTGGCGTCGGCTCCGCACGCAGTCAGCAGCGTGCCCGCGAGCGCGACGGTGGTGATGACGGTGAGGCTCCTGGTGCGCGACATGGTGGCGCTCCTCCGGTAGAAAACAACTACACAGAGGTATAGCTGTGAAACCTGGGGGAAGCCTGGGAACGCGGGCCTCGCACCCCGGCCGGTGTCCTTCGCCACACCGTTCGGCCGTCGCAGGCACGACGGCCGGCATGGATCGTGAGGACATGCCTCACCCTCGCCCCCACCTGCAAGAGATGCTGGTCGCCGCGACCACCATCGCGGCGCTCGCCGCCTTGCCCGCGCCCGCCGGCGCCGCCAAGCTCATCGCCCCGCTCGATGTCCGCGTCGTCGCCGAGGTGCGGCCGGGCTCGGTGCTGAACGGGTCGTGGAACGCCTATTCGACCGACGAGGGGGGACGCTGGATCGGTGCGAACCTGAAGCTGCGAGAGACGTGGACGCGCGGCGCCCCGCGCCCGCTGCGCGTGCGCGGGAAGGCATCCGGTGGCCCGACGCGCGTCCACTACGTGAAGGTGCCCTACCTCAAGCGGCGCGTGGGCGAGGGCGTCCTGACCGAGGAGCGCCCCGCCGGCGACACCTCCCCACCCGTCGTGCTGCAGTGCTCGGCAGAAGGCGGCGACGGGCCAGGGAAGGGCATCACGACCAACGAGGAGTCGGCAATGCAGATCGTCGACCAGCCCGCACGCAACCGCGTCGTGGTGCGCGGACCGGGGGTCGCGTTCTTCGGCCCGCAGTGCCGGCCGCCGGGCAAGGAGCTGCCGGTTCGGGGCGTGGGGGTCCATCCGCCGGACGCCGCGCGTCCGTGGATCCCGCGGGGCGCGCAGACGCGGTGGGAGTTCACCGTGCCGCGGGCGGAGTTCGCGGCCGGTGGGACGTTTCGGTTTCGTGGCTCGTACAGCTTCGCGTTCCCCATCGAGGACTTCACCAACTCCGATGTGTTCGGGACGGCGCTGACGACGGGGAAGGTCGCCGTCGATCTGAAGGTGCGCCGCTCGCGGAGGTGAGTCACTCCCAGAAGGAGAGGCGGTACTGCTGGAGGAGTGCGGTGAGATCGTCGGCTGCCGCACCGCGACGCGTCGGCTCGGACCCGCGGTCCAGGCTGTCGAGGAACACGTCGGTGAGCATCCCCTCGAGGGCGGTCACCTCGGCGTCGGTGAGCCAGCGCTGGTTGACGTCGTGCGCGATCGGCAGCAACTCGGGGGCGTGGGCGCGCGTGAGCGCCAAGAGGCGGCGCTTCTCGGATGGGCGAAGCCGCGTGCGCAGCGGTGGATCGGGCTCGTCCGAGGACCAGTACTGTGCGCTGTGGTGGGCGAGGAGGGCGGCGAGGCGCTCGGCTTCCTGCTCGTCGGGGTCGTCCTCGTCGAGTGCGAGCACCTCGGACAGCGCGGCGTGCTCGGCGTCGGTGAGGAGCCGGACGTTGACGGCTTCGAAGACGAGCCCCAGCAGCGAGGAGTCCTCTTTGCCGACGATGCGCGCGAGCTCGCGCTGGTCGACATCGGAGAGCGGGTCCGGAGGTGGGAGGTCCACCGACCGGAGGTTATGGAGGGAATGCTGCCGGTTGGGTGCACGGTCGTCCGGATGATGGGCGCGGCCATTCGGTCGGGCAACGTGAGACAGCAGCCTGCGTGCACCGGGGACCATCTACGTCCCCAGCGGGAAGGCTGCGCCGAGGCGCGTCCCCGCTGCATGTTGCGGCTGGCGATATCTCGCCGTCGTGCGCCTGCGCCTTACCGGTGTGAGCCTCCGCGCACTCGCAAGGTCAGGACGTAGAGCGTGGCAATCACCGCGTAGAAGACGGGGACGGCAATGCGTGGAATGTCCATTGCATCGGCGGCGAAGAACGATGCCCCGACGAGAAGGCTCACGAGAACTGCGAGAGCGATGTTCGTCCACGTGCCGCTTTTCACGGGCGGCACTGTATCTCCAGAAGCGCCCCTCGAACGCCAACGCGACAGCCAGGTAAGAATCGCCTTCCGGCTCGCGTTGAGGTGAAAGAGGGGTACTGGGGTCGCCGCCGACTGGCCTAGACCTGGCACCGCATCGAGTCCTAACGGCTCTCCGGGCGCGGTGCCAGTGCACTAGAGCGAAACGTAGCGTGCTTTGCGATGTGGTCCCGGAACACGAAAGACCCGCGATGAGCGGGTCTTTCCTTGAAATGGGCGCGGCGGGTTTCGAACCTGCGACCTCTCGCGTGTGAAGCGAGCGCTCTCCCACTGAGCTACGCGCCCTCGAGCCTGAGCATAGCCACCCGCGCCCGTTTCGCGGCGGCCAACCCACGGCGACAAGCTCCGCCACATCTGGCCAGGGCCCCGGTTCTCCTCGTGCCACCCCGACGAACCACAGGAGACTGACATGTCACGCACCGTCACCACCGTCGCCGCCGCTGACGAGGCGCAAGCACCGCCGATGACCCCGCGGCCGGCACGGCGCGACACTTCGGACAGCAAGTCCGCAACGCCCGCGCGCCGTGCCGGTTGCAGCTCTGCCGGATCCGCCGCACACCCAAAGGACCCACCGCATGTTCCGCTCCCATCTCCGCACCGCCATCGCCGCCGCCGTGGTCACCGCGCTCGTGACCGCCGGGGGCGCGTACGCCGTCGACGTCGTACTGAACCCAGGTGCGAGCGCGGTGGTCGTCGAGAAGCCCGTCACCATCAAGGCGGGCGAGCGCAACCCGGTCGACTTCCCGGGGCTGCGGGGCGACAAGGCGGGCGAGCCGCTGCCGAAGGGCTACGTCGCGGTCGGCTACCGGGTCAGCGTCACGCAGGGCCGCGAGTTCCTCTACCCGAGCTTCACGGTGTCGTGTCCGCGCGGACGCCGGCTCGTGACGTTCGCCGGGGACGGCCCGGTGACGATGCAGCTCGTCGGGCCGAATCCGTTCACTCGGCGGACTGGCGTCGGGTACCGCGGCAAGCGCAGTTGGGCGATCATCGTGAGGTACAACGACAACGAGATCCGCAGCGGCCAGACGATCTCGGCGACGATCTATGCCCTCTGCCGCTGACCTGCGCCGCGCCGCGGGCGCGGTCGTCCTCGCCGCGGCCCTCACCGTCGGCGGCGCCCCCGCGCCCGACGCCGACGCGACCACCCGCGCGCGCGTGTGCGTGAAGTCCACCGTCGTCCTCGACAGCCCGGGCGGGTTCACCGTCGGATACCTGTTCCGCGGCGACCGCGTGACGATTTCGCGCCGGTCGAAGAACCGCAAGTGGGCACGCGTCAGCACCCCGACCGACCTGCGCGGCTGGGTCCGCGCCAAGAACCTCTGTCGCCGATGAACGTCCTGACTCCCTCCACCACCGACGCTCAGCTGGTCGCCGCCTACCGGGCCGGGGACGCGCGGGCGTTCGACGCGATCCACGACCGGTACCACGCACGGCTCGAGCGGTTCGCGCGGCGCATGCTCCAGGCGAACCCGGCGGTCGTCGAGGACGTCGTCCAGGAGGCGATGCTGCGCGCCAGCCGGGCGCTGTTGCGCGACGAGCGGCACATCGAACTGAAGCCGTGGCTGTACCGGCTGACGCGCAACTGCGCGCTGGACGAGATCAGCCGCGTGCGGACCGACTCGTTCGCACTCGACGACGACACGGGCTTCGAGCTGATGGGTCCCGTGGCCCTCCAGCCCGAGGACGCCAGCGAGCAGCGCACCTCGGTGCGCGAGACCCTCGCCGACCTGGCGGCGCTGCCGGAGTCCCAGCGCCACGCGCTCGTGCGGCGCGAGGTCGACGGGCTCAGTCACGAGCAGATCGCCGGCGAGCTGGGCATCACGCCGCAGGCGACCCGCAGCCTCGTCTTCCGGGCCCGCACGAGCCTGATGCAGGAGCGCGAGGCGCGGACCGTCGACTGCGAGGGCGTGCGCGTCGACCTGCTGCGCGCCCACGACGAACGCCGCCGCGCGTCAGCGGCGTCGCTGCGTCACGTCGCGCACTGCGGCGCGTGCCGGGCGTTCCGCCGTGACCTCAAGCGCACGCGGCACGCCGCCGCGATCATGATCCCGGGCCCGCTGCTCGTCCTCGGCCTGGGCTCGCTGAAGGTCGGCGGCACGGTCGTGGCGGGCAAGAAGGCCGCGGCGGTGGCGGGCATCGCGGCCGTCGGGGTGGCAGGGCTCGGGACGCAGGTCTTCGGACCGGGCGACCCGTCGCCCGTCCCGGTCCAGAGCAAGGCCGTGCCGCAGGGACAGCTCGCGCAGGGACAGCCGATTCCCGCCGGGACCGCCGTCGTGCGACAGGCGCTCGAACTGCAGGCCGGCGCGCTGGAGCGCCGCGAGCTGACGATGACGTGCCCGCCCGGGACCCGCGTCGCCGACCTGCTGCCGCCGCGCGGCGCGAAGCTCGCCGTGACCTATGTGGCGCCGACCGTCGTCGGAGCGACCCGCAGCGCACGCGTCCGCTTTGCACCCGCCGACCTCCCACGGCCCGCTCGGGTCACCCTGACGATGCTGTGCAAGCGTCCCGCCGCCTCGGGCTCCATCGTCGCGGCGGACCAGCGTGCGGCCGCGCGGCCCACGCACCGCGTCATCGCCGACGAGGCCCTGTTGCGCGAGGCGCCTCGTGGCGACGCCGCCAGCGGCAGTGTCCGTCGCGGGCAGCCCGTCGCCGTCCGCGCGCGTGACGGCGCATGGAGCCGTGTCGTCACCGACACCGGCGAACGCGGCTGGATCGCGTCGCATGACCTGGCGCCGCTGCCATGAAGGGCAAAGCCCAGGGTCGATCTACGGGGGCCTCCCCGATGCGCGCGAGCCCGCGCGCGACGAAGCTGTCCATCACCCCAAGCCAGGAGCTCACCCATGTCCGCCATCCGCCGCACCCTCGTCCCCGCCGCCGCGCTGCTCGCCGTCCTCCCGGCTCCAGCCGCGCTTGCCGCACCGCACTGGTCGTCGCCAAGACAGGTGGTGCCCAAGCCTCCGGAGGCTGAACGAACTGTCGGCGCCCCGCAGGCGCTCATCGCTCCCGACGGCTCGCTGCGCGGGTTTGGTTCGGACGGGACGTACCCGATCATGCTCAGTGGCACCGTCGCGGGCGGCCTGACCTCCGGCCGGCTCGGCACGGCCTCGACGGGGACCGCGCGCGGTGCCATCGGGCCCGACGGCACGGTCGCGGCCACCTGGTCGGACACCGCGCGCGCGTTCGCGGTCACCGGCCCCGGGGGCGGCGCGTTCGGTGGCCCGTTCGCGCTCCCCGGCGCGCGCGTCGGGAGTTCCGATGTCGCAGTCGGCAGTGACGGCGTCACGACCGCCATCTGGCGTTCGCGTGAAGCCGACGGGACGTACCAGGCGCTCGTCGCGCAGGCCCCGCCCGGCGGGGCGTTCGGCGCGCCGCAGGTCCTCGACGCAGGCGCGAGCCCGGTCTCCTCGGTCGACGCGGCGGCCGGGCCGAACGGCGCCGTGGGCGTCGCGTACACCCGTCAGGCCGGTGGCTACCGGGTCAAGACGTCGCTGAAGCCCGCCGGTGCCGTGGCGTTCGAGGCCCCCCAGACCGTCTCCGACGGCGGCCCGACCGACATGCGCCCCGAGCTCGCCTTCAACGCCGATGGCACGGCGGTCGTCGCGTGGGCGAATCCGCAGGGCGCGAAGGCGGCCTTCCGCCGCCCGGGGCAGGCGGCGTTCGAGGCACCGGCCGCCGTCGGCGGCGCGGGGTACAACCTCGCGCTCGCCCCCACGCCACAGGGCGGCGCCGCGCTCGCGTACGTCGGTGAGGGGTCGGTCCATGCCGCGGTGCAGGCGCCCGGCGGCGGCTTCCCGGCGGCGGTCGCGATCGCGCCCGCGCCCGGACAGATCCCGCCCGCGCCGTCCGTCGCCACCGACGCAGCGGGGACCACGATGGTCGCCTACGCCGACGCGCCGAGCGGCGAGATCCGCGTCGTGACGCTCGGAGGCGGCACGACGCACATCGGCTACGGAGCCGCCGGCGTGCTGACACCGGTCAGCCTCGCGTCCGCCGGAGCGAATCGCGCGGTGGCGCTCTGGCGTGACGGCGACGGCGGGCTGTCCGCGGCGACGTTCGGCGAGGACGCGCCCGCGAGCACCGGTCCCGGGCCGAAGCCCGCCGGGCCCGACCGTGCGGCGCCCAAGGTCAAGCTGCGCGGGGGGACGACGCTGCGGGTGACGTCGCGCACGACGACCGTGAAGCTCACGCTGACCCTCTCCGAGCCGGCCGCCATCGGGGTGATGGGCGACCTGCGGACGACGCGGGCGAGCAGGAAGCGCGTCGCGCCGCTGCCGGCGATCGACGTGCGCACGGCGAAGCTGCGCAAAGCCGGACGCCAGACCATCGCCCTGAAGCTCGGGCGCGCGGCTACGGCCGACCTGCGGCGCGCGCTGCGGTCCAAGCGCGGCGGTCAGCTCTTCCTGCGCGTGAGCGCGCGGGACGCCGCGAACAACACGAGCGAGACGCGGATCCGGCTGACGGTCAAGGCCACGCCGAGGAAGCGCTCGCGCTGACCCTCCCCAGTTGGTCTGGACGAATAGGCAGCCTGCCGCATCCCCCTTTTCGTGAAGAAGCGCGTGCAGGCTGCCGATACACCGCGTATCACTATGTCTCTGTCCAAGTGCTCAGTCATGTGGGGTGGCGTCTGCCACTCCGTCGCCTACGAGGACGCCCGCAAGCTCGTTCGGGCCGGTATGGCCGAACCGTCCCGCCGCGAGGCGGGGAGCTTCGACGGCCTCGTGTTCGCGACCTCGGAGTACCGCACGCCAGGCGAAGCCCTGGCGATCATCGCCCGCGCATCGGGCGGTCGCCTCACCGTGTCAGCCGCCGCGGGACGGCCCACGTCGTTCCTGTCTGGGGGCGGCAGCGGACCTGCGCCGGCGCGATCGACATCGCGGCGGAGCGCTCGCGTCCGCTGAGGCGTCAGCCGGATCGCGGCGGCGCGGGCGTCGCGTCGCCGCGGCACGGCGCCGGCTGCGGGATGCGCACACCGCTGTGGCCGGTCGCGCCCTCGGCGGGGACGGGCAGGGTGCGACACCAGGCAAACGCGCCCGTCGCGGGCTGGACCACGAGCGAGAACGGGTAGCCGACCGTGCGCTGCGGGCCGGCGGCCACGTCGGCGAGCCGGGTGACGGCCGCGACGCAGCTGTAGCGCCGCAGGTCCGACCGCGCGCTACCGGCGGCGGGGGAGCAGGTCACCTCCGCCGGACGCTGGCCGAGCTCGCCCGCCGCGTGGCGGGCCCGGGCGTCGGCGAGGATCGCGGCGCGGGCGTCGGCGAGGGCCCCGTCACCGCCGGTCGCGGTGCCGAACCCGGCGCGCTGCAGCCGGATGGTCTCGGCTCGCCGCGCTGCGTCCTGGGCCGCCTCGGTGGCCGCAACCTGCGCGGCACGTTCGTCCTTCGCACCGTCGATGCGCGGGACGGTGAGCACGAGGACGATGCCGGCGGCCACGGCCCCGACCGCGGCCCAGACGGCGAGGCGCCGTCGCGACGGGGGCGCGGGACTCTCGACGCCGCGCGGCGGGGTCCAGACGTGCAACCAGGCTCCGAGGACCTCCCAGCGCGAGGCGCGGGGCAGCGTGGTCGGGCTCATCCCGCAAGTGTCCTCCCGTCTCGGCCCCGGCGCAACCGCTACGCCGTGCGCACGGCTCCGAGCGGGAGGACGGCCGCGAGCGCCTCGGCCAGTTCGCTCAGCGGTCCGGGTGCGATCTCGCCGAAGCGCAGTCGGCGCCGCCGGGTGCGCGCGCGGATCTGCAGCTCGCCCCGCCGGCGCACGCGCCCGAGGCGCGTCACGACCTCCTCGACCTCGGCGAGACGCAGCGTGCGCACCCGGTCGGCGATCGCGTCGTCGCGCAGCCAGACGAGGCGCTTGTCGGTCACCGCGAGCCGCACCTCGTGGCTGTCACCGCTCGCCGCCCACGCCACCGCGAGGACGCGCTCGCCCTCGTCCAGTGCGGCGATCAATTCGATCCCGAGGGCGGCGCGGACGTCGTCGCCGAGCCACCAGCCGGGCGCGCGGAGCTTCGGCCGCGAGGCCACGGGCCCACGCCGGCGGCGTTCGGCGCGGGCGGCTGCGTAGGCCTCGTTCAGCCGCTGCATCCGCAGTGCGGCGTCCGCTCCGGCGTGGTCGGGGTGGTGGCGCTTGGCGAGCTCCCGGTAGGCGCGCGCGAGCTCCTCGTCGGTCGCGTCCGGCGGCACCCCGAGGACAGCGTGCGGATCCACGCACCACATTGTGCCCGAACGCCGGGCATCGCCCGTTCGTCCAGGGCGCGGTTGGCGCGCGTCAGTCTGGGGCGGGAAGCCGTGCCGCCTGACCGCTGCACCGTGCTTGACGAACGATGAGCGCCGCGCCAGCATCTGAGACGGACCCCGTCACGGAGGACCTCCGCGTGAGCAGGTCAGGAGTGGTGCGCCGTTTCGCCGGTGCCTACCGGCTGATCGTCCCGATCGGCCTGGTCCTCCTCGTGCTCAACGCCGTGGTCGGGCCCGCGTCCGGGGCCGCAGGGGTCGGTTTCGACGTGCTGTTCCTCGCGATGCTGGCGGCGGCCGCGGTCGCCACCGGGCTGCGCGCACGGGAGGGCCCGTCGCCGGTCGCGTGGGGCCTCGCCACGGTCGGGCTGACCCTGTGGGCGGCGGCGGAGTTCGTCTACCGGGTCGCCGAAACCGACCCCACGGCGTACTACCCGGCGGCGACGCAGCTGCTCCTCGCCGGGGCGTTCGCGTGTGCCTACGCGACGCTCGCCCTGCTCGCCCGGGAACGGATCCAGCGCTTCGACCCGGTGCTGGCGCTCGACGGCGCGCTCGCCGGCCTGACCGCTGCGGCGGTCGTCGCCGTGTGGCTGCTCCCCGACGGGGCGGACGGCGCGCAGCCCGGAGCAGGGCCGCTGCTCGCCGCGCTCGGTGGGCTCTGGTTCGTCGTCTGTGTCCTCGGGCTCACGGGGTGGCGCCCAGGGTGGGCGTGGGGGTTCATCACGCTCGGCATCGCGCTGAACGTCGTGGGCGACGCGATCATGGTCCAGCTGCTCGACGCCGGGGAGTGGCGCCGGGGCGGGCTCGCCGATCCGTTCCTGGTGGCCGGCGCGGCGCTCCTGGGGATGGCCGCGCTCCTGCCTCTGCGGCCCGCGGAACGGCTCGCCGCCGGCCCGCGCCGCCTGCCGATCCCGCTCGGGTGCGGGGGCGTCGCGCTCGCGCTCCTGGTCATCGCGGCGCTCGGTGAACTGGGACTCGCCGCGACGCTGCTCGCCGCGGCCGCGCTCACGGTCACCCTCGTGCGCATGACCGTCGCGCTGGAGCTCCTGGAGCGGACCCGCTCGGAAGCGCGCACCGACCCGCTGACGAAGCTCGGCAACCGGCGCAGACTGCTCGACGACCTCGAGGTCCGGCTGGCCGACCCCACCGCGATCCAGCCGTTCACCCTCGCGCTCTTCGACCTCGACGGCTTCAAGGCGTACAACGATCGCTTCGGCCATCTCGGCGGCGACGCGCTGCTCGAGCGCCTCGCCGGGCGGCTGGCCGAGGCGGTCCAGCCCGGGCGCGCGTTTCGGATGGGAGGCGACGAGTTCTGCGCGGTCATCGACGGCGACAAGGAGGCCGCGCACGCGGTCCTCACACGGGCACGCGCGGCACTGATCGAACGCGGCGACGGCTTCCTCATCACCGCGTCGTGCGGGACGGTGCACAGCCCGGAGGAGGCGCGGACCCCGACGATGGCCCTCCAGCTCGCCGACACCCGCATGTACGCCGACAAGGAGACCGCGGACCGCGGGCCGGCACCCGCCGTCCCGGGGGTGACCTTCCGCCGGCGGCCCGCCGTCGCGGACCCGCTGCGCGACGTGGGTCCGATCGCCGCGGACGTCGCACGGCGCCTGGGGCTCGTGGACGACGAGATCCGCCGCATCGCGCGGGCCGCCGAGCTGCGTGACATCGGCAAGATCGCGGTGCCGGAGGAGATCCTCCACAAGCCGGGGCGGCTGGACGACGACGAGCTGCGCATCGTGCGCCAGCACACGGTCATCGGGGAGCGGATCCTGCGGGTGGCTCCCGCGCTGTCCGATCTGGCGCCGCTCGTGCGCGCCAGCCACGAGTGGTTCGACGGCGACGGCTACCCGGATGGGCTGCGCGGCGAGGAGATCCCGCTCGGCGGCCGGATCGTCGCCGTCTGCGACGCCTACCACGCGATGGTGCACCGCGCCGCGCACCACGAGGCCCGCTCGCCGCTGGACGCGCTGCGCGAGCTGCGGGCAGGCGCCGGAACCCAGTTCGACCCGCGGGTCGTCGCGGCGTTCGGCGTGGCGCTGCGCGAGCGGATGAACGTCGAAGCCGCCCTCGCAGGCCGCACCGCACCCCGCGCCGAGTAGTCTTCCCCGCGGACCGTGCTAGGCGGGGAGGTAGCGGTGCCCTGTATTCGCAATCCGCTCTAGCGAGGCTGAATTCCCCATCGAGGGACCCGGCCTCGGGGTCAGCCCGTCGACATGGCGTTGATGGCTGCAGGGTCCCGCGCGGTGTCGGCCCGTGAACCAGGTCAGGTCCGGAAGGAAGCAGCCTTAAGCGGTCACCGGCAGGCGCAGCGGGTCCCCTGCACCGGAGCCACCGTCGGCGCAAGCGCCCGGGACTGGTGTTTCGACATGAGGTGCACGGTCCACTTTTTGCTCAGTCGTCGTTGCGCAGCTCGCGCTCGACGCCGCGCACCCGGAAGCGGCTGGAGAGGTCGACCTCGTAGCGGTACGCGCCGCGCAGGATCGTGACCTCGTAGCGGTCGTCGTCGGCGCGGTCCTCGATGACACGCGTGCAGCGGCCGCCGCCCACGTGACGGCGGGCCACGCGGCATGCGCGCAGGCCGTCACCGGACGTGCGGTCGATGCGCCGCTCGGTGGCGTCGTCGCGGCCGTCGGCGAGAGCGGTCCCGGCGGTAGTTCCGGCGCCGGGCAGGGCGACGGCGAGGGCGGCGGTCGCGAGGATGGTGCGGGTGGACAGGGTCATCGTGAGCTCCTTGGTGGTGGTGTTCAGGAGGAGGGGACGGGTGTGCGGTGCGGCGCGGGCCGCGGGCGCATGCGCAGGACCAGCAGCGGCACGATCACGGCTGAGCTGACGGCGACGAACGCGAGCATCCAGGTGCTCTGCCCGTCGGTCCCCGCGCCGATGGTGTGGATCACGCCGAGGACCCAGACCAGCAGCGTCGCGCGGTGCAGCGAGCGCCAGCGCTTGGTGCCGATGCGCTTGCGGGCGTAGAAGGACAGGCCGAGGGCGACCGCGAGCCAGCCGGCGATGATGCCGAGACCGGTGAAGACCGGCCGGTAGTCCATGACGAACGGGACGACGACGCCGACGGGTCCCGGGTTCAGCCAGGCGTCGCCGAGCAGCGTGATGCCGTGGACCGCGATGGCGAGCAGACCCGCGAGCGCGGTCTGTTCGTGGACGCCCATGAGTGCCTTCGCCATCCCGGGACGGCGGGAGATCTTGCCGGCCATCATCAGTCCGATCGCGACGGAGATGCTCACGCAGAGCAGGGCCACGATGCCGGAGGCGCGCGAGGCCAGCCACCAGCCGTACTCGAGGGGGGCGGGACCGTTCATGGCGTGATCTCCTCAGCGGCGCCGGTGTCGTCGACGAGCAGGCCGCCGCGGGCGCGCAGGAGGTCGCGGGCGCCCTCGGGGCCTTGCAGCAGCGCGGTCTTCGCCAGCGTCTCCGCCTCGACGACGGTGCTCGCGATCGCGGTGACCTGGGCGAGCCCGGTCCACGCGGGGTCGCCGGTGGCAGGGTCAAGCAGATGGTGGGCGACCGTGCCGTGCTCGCCGGTCCACTGGCGGGCGTGGATCGCGGACGTCGCCACGGCGGCGTCCTCGACTGACCACCGCGCGAGCCGGGCGCCGTCCGGGCCGGCGACGTGGACCTCCTGGATGCCGCCGGCGCGCAGGTCGCCACCGCAGTCGACCAGCCAGCGCGGTGCGCCGTGCAGAGCGTCGGCGGCGAGGTCGGCGGCGAACCCCTTGCCGGTGCCGCCGAGGTCGATCCGCACCCCCGGCGGGCGGGTGATCGTGGCGGCGGCGTCGTCGATGCGGATGTCCTGCCACGCGCCCGACGGGTCGGGCAGGGCACGGCGCCGCGACGGCGTCGGCGCGTGCGGGATGCAGGTGGGGCGGCGCGCGGCGCCGGCCATCGAGCGGGTGTAGCCCGCGCGTTCGAGCGCTCCGAGCAGCGTCGGGTCGACCAGCCCGCCGCTCTGTCGCGCGGCCCACAGTGCGGCGCGGACGGCGTCGCGCAGGAGCTGCGAGGCGGGGACCTCCGGGCGCGGGTCGGCGTTCAGGCGCGACAGCTCGCTGTCGGCCCGGAAGCGCGAGAGCCGCTGCTCGACGCGCCGGACGGTCGCCAGGGCGCGCTGGGCGCGGCGCTCGGCGTCCGGTCCCGTGCACGCGACGCGGATGTCCGTGCCGAGGGCGGCGAGGCGGCGTTCGACGACGGGCTCAGGAGGCACGGGTCACCGCCGGTGCGGGTGCGGGTGCAGGGGCCGGAGCGGGCGCGGGGGCCGCCGCGGGAGCGGGAAGCAAGGCCCGAGCCGCCGGTCACGCCCGCGTGGCTGGAGCGCGTCGCCCTGCATTATCTCGACCGCTACGGCGCCTCCTCCGAGATGCTGCGCCGGGTGCTGGCCCGCCGGGTCGAGCGGCGCTGCCGCACCCGCGACGAGGCGCCCGACCAGCATGCCGGGCTGATC
>SXGQ01708583.1_pt1 | contig 26062 bp, 21 predicted proteins | sample 3178371 | NCBI WGS metagenome assembly SXGQ01 (sample SAMN11356859, study PRJNA531348) | freshwater metagenome | isolation source: freshwater sample F1-20 | place: China: Fuxian Lake, Yuxi | collected 2017-12-25 | reverse complement strand
TAAGCACCTTCGAGAGCGTTGTGCGGTCGACACCGAGTTGAGCGGCCGCTTCGCCGACCTGTAGACCTAGGGCAGGCAGTACGTCATCCCGAAGCGTAAGACCAGGGTGAGGAGGATTATGCATTTCGTTCATAAAAAAACCTCAGTGGTAGTACTGATAGTCGACCAGTACAGCATCGCCGTTTTCGAACATGAATGTCAGCCGCCAATTGCCACTGACACTGATGCTCCAGTGGTTCTCAAGCTTCCCTTTGAGGGGATGCAGATTCCAACCTGGAATGTTCATATCCGCAGGCGTTTTTGCGCAATTCAAAAAAGCGAGTTGCCGCCCGAGCCGGGAGGCGTGAGTTGCTTGAATGCCAGCCTTGCTGCCGGTTCGGAAGAAGCGCTCGACGCCCTTGTGCCTGAACGACTTGATCACGGTCACAGTGTAGCGCGTGGCGCCACGGTCCACAAGGTCGTCGTCTGTAATTATTAATCTTGTTCCGAGCGTTTTTATTCGAATCCTAAAACCCTTCCAAAGTCAGGGGTTCCGTAGGCCTGAGCCAATTAGTGTTGTAGTTTTCGGACGTGAAGAAGCGTTTCAGCGACGCGCAGATCGTCGGGGTTCGACATCGTGCGGATTCAAGTCAAATGCGTACGCAAGACAGATCAGTCAGCCGGCAGACATACTAACTCTCCGTCGCTCAACGCTAGCGAAGGTGACTCTGGGGGATTTCACCTAGTGAGTGAATCGCCTCCGCGCTTACTCGTATGGGTTCTAGTTTTCCGTCTCGGCGCACGTTTGCGGCGCGCAAAAGGCTCGTGTTCTATCTCGTCCAATTGAGCAGGTAGCAGATTCGTAGGCGCAGCGTCAGGCGGTATGTTTCCTGATAGAGCCTTCGCAAGTGTGATTTGATGGCTGGTGATTGCTTCGGCCTGTCGAACGCACCTGCATAGCCTTTTGCACGGTACGGGCGGATAGAGAGCCCGGATCTTTCTGCTAGAAAATCTCGTGATCTACGCGCTCGCAAGATCTAAACGATCAAGTTTGATAGTTTCTCGTCGGGTGTTGATCAAGCCGGCGGTGTCGTGCCGCATGAGCGGTAACGACTCGCCGTTTTCCGGAAAGGCCGAGTAGGTGGACCTGATCCCACAGGCTGCGATCAATAATTGGCTCGTGCTCGACCGGGTAGTGGTTCCCCTTGTAGGCGGCGATCCCGATGTACAGGGAACTCTTAAACAGCCGGTAGATGTATCCCTTGTCGATGAGCTTACCGGGGCGATGTTTGCCGTTCCGGGTCGCCCCGGACTTGGAGGTGACGCCGCGAGCGCGAAGATCGCGCAGGAGCGTCGCCATCGAAGGAAGCGCGGCAAATCGCGTGAACATTTCCCGGACGATTACGGCCTCTTGTGGGTCTGGGACCAGTTCGTCACGGGATCTGCAGGAGTGCCTTCATCTTTGCTTTGACGTGCAGCATGGTCTCAGCGCTGATTGCGGCCTTTCGCTTGGCGCGTCGGACCTTCCAATCGAGAGACTTCACTTGATCCGAAAGGATCGCGCACGGCATGCCGTCGATCTCGGCGAGTACCTCGAATGGATGCCCTTTGATCTTGGTGGACAATGGGCAATAGATCATCAAGCCGGTTTTGCCGTTGTAGTTGGCCGGACTGATCACCAGGGCAGGACGATGTCCCGCCTGTTCATGCCCGGCCTGCGGATCAAATTGTAGCCACACGACGTCGCCGGTATCAGGCACATAGGCACGCGGTGGCCTCAAAGTGCCTCGTTACCAACGGGTCGTCCGAAGTTGACCTCATCATAAGTATTGCCCGCATGGATACCGTTCACCAGAGCGTCTAGGTAGTACTCAATCTTCTTGCACGGTCGGATGATGATCCGCCCTCGTGAGACTACTAGATCCACCTTCTGCTCGAGTTGATACCCGGCCTCCTGAAGGACCGCCGTGGGCAGGCGCAGGGCTGGGCTGTTACCCCATTTTCGAATAGTGGCTTTCATAGATTCAATTTTCTCAATAGTGTCTACATTGTAGACACGAAAGCTCAGGCGCCCCATGCCTTAAGTACAGTCATGCGCGGCGACGAAAGGATACGGGCGTTCTTTGAAATCCCCGACACCACCAAGAATGGGGGAATTACCGCTAACACCCGATCGTCGAGCCGGCGGTAGTAGGCCCGCAGTAGTCGGAACGCCTTTCCATGTTTGCGCTCTTCCGTCGAATCCTGAAACCCCTCCAAAGTTTGGAGTTTCGTGGATCTAAGCTAATTATCACTATACGAAGCTGCCCCTGCCAGATGAAATAGAAAACGGAGCCTTGTGCTCTCTTTCTTAATTCATTGGTGTGAGCAGGGTTCGTGGACGAAGTTACCGAGTCCATCTCACCCACTCCGCCACTTGGTGTCGAACAGAGTAATACTTTTGCGTCACTTACGGTTACCGCGTCTTAGCGGCTGACCCGTTGAGCGGACCGAATCTGCCTGAGTTTCGAGGCTGGCGTTATCGCTAGATCATCGAGCCTCCCTGTCGCGTTATTTATCGATACGAAGAGAGCGCGGGGTGTATCGTGCAAGTCGTCCGTGGCGGGCTGTGAATCTATGGCGATAGTAAGAAACGACTTGTTGAGCCGGCCGACGAGCGGTGGGATGCGGTGATGCTTGTGCGTCAATCGTCCATTCAGTCGTGATTAGCATTCGTGAGCAATCAAGAGTACTTCGTGGAAATCGGGCATCGGATTGCGACACTGTCGGACTGTCGTATCTTGCCGTTGACGCAGTAGAATCTGTCGGCATTGTCTAGTGCCCGGCTCTATACACAGACACGGTGACCGCTTAGCCATGATCAAACCGCCGCTCTGGTTTACGTTTGTTGTGACGCTTGCTCTGCTCTGGAATGTCGCCGGCGTTCTGGCGATCGCGTCAGACTTGAGTCTCACCGCAGCCGATATCGCTACGCTTTCACTGGAGCAGCAAGCGATCTACGCGGCGCGTCCGAGCTGGTCGATCGTCGGCAGCGTTGTCGCTGTCACGACGGGCACATGGGGTTGCGTGTTGCTGCTGTTAAAACGCCGCTCGGCGTTGTGGGTGTTCACTGTCTCGTTAGGTAGTCTCATCGTTCAGGATATCGGGCTTTTCGTTGTCGTCGGTGCCGTGCAGCGACCCGACGACGCGGTGATGGTCATGCAGGCTCTAGTGGTGATCGTGGCCGTAGCATTACTTCTCTTGACCCGGAAGGCGATCGCCTCGTCGTGGATAAAGTAGCGCGAAGTGCGCGGGCAGGGCGTTATAACACGATCGCCAGCCCACCAAAGAATGAACCGAACAGAAATGTAGTCCCCGTCATTTCGAGCATGACGGTAGGTTTCGAGGGGTGGTCGGGTCTTCGCGGATGATCAGATCGCGCCCGCGCCATTTGACTGGGTTGACGTTGGCAACGCTTTGGGTCCGACGCCCGTTGGGTGTTAGGAACGTCACCTCGACACAGACCCGTTCGTCGCTCACCAAGCCGAAGTGGACCGGTGCCGCTCGCTGCGAGTTGTAGCCGCTACCGGTGACGACGGGGCGAGATCCAAGCACTTTCCCGTTTTCATCAAAGAGTCTTACCTCCGCGCCGAATCTCGTGTGGTGTCCGCGCGCATCGAGGACGAGAACGCTGAGACTACGATTTCGATCGTGCCGCGGCATGTTGTTGTGGAACAGGAAATGTCCGCCATCCGATCCGTAGGCTTTGGTCAATGAGAGATCGAGTGCTCCGTCGCGATCATAGTCAATGAACTGCACGCCGTGATCGCCTGAGTTAATCTTCGAGGAGGCATCGAGAATATCGGTGAAGCCTAGAGCGCCGTCGTTGCGAAACAGCGCAGAGCGTGGTGTTTGAGCGCCGCTCTGGCCCTCGTACGCCGTGACGTACAGATCCAGATCACCATCGTTGTCGTAATCACCCCAGTCGGCGCCCACGGCCCGATTCGTTCGGCCGACGCCGAGCGCCTGGCCGACCTCACTGAATCTCTCGCCGCCTTCGTTTCGATACAGCAGATTGCGTCCGTACGAGGCGACAAACAGATCGAAGTCTCCGTCGTTATCGAAATCACCGACCGCACATCCGACGCCGCCCTCGGTGGGGAGGCGGGTCGGGCCGCTCAGGCCGAGTGCGATCGCAGCGTCGCTGAATGCAGCGGCGCCGAATGTGGTGCCGTTGTTGCGCCAGAGTGCGTCGGCAGCGCCCGCTTGATTGGCCAGGAACAGATCAAGATCGCCGTCCTGATCGAGGTCGAACCAACAAGCGCCCACTGTCGGACGCTCGTCCGAAGGTCCGCTTGCGGTCTCCACCGGCGTGAAGCGTCCCGCGTCATTCCGCATCAATGTGTTCGTGCCGCTGCGGTGGGTGGCATACACGTCTAAATCGCCGTCGTTGTCGAAGTCGATCCAGTTGGTTTGACGTGCCGAGCGTCCAGCGAGACTGAGCCCGATCTGTGACGCGACCTCGACAAAACCGCCCCTTCCGTCGTTTCGCAGGACGATTGTGGATTCGCTCGTTCGCGTCGGCCCGCCCAAGAGATCGAGATCGCCATCGTCGTCGAAGTCCGCCCAGCTCAGACCGCGTAATTCAGGATGGCCTGCCTGCGGCATACCGAGTTTTGTTCCGACATCGACAAAACGACCACGGTCGTTTCGATACAGAAGTATCTCCCCCGAGACCAAAGAAACGGCGAGATCGAGATCATCATCGCCATCGAAGTCTCCCCAAGCGTTGGAGATTGCTCGAGTGCCAGCCGGTCGTGGCTGCGCCGCTGCGATGAACGGCACGGGTGGGGCGGCACCAGCGTCATGTTCGGGGTGGAGCGAGGTGCGCTCGACGGTATTCGCTCGAATCTCCGCGGGTCTCAACCAGAGTTTTCTTAACTGTTGATTGGCGAGGAGCTCGAGCTGGTCCGCTCGGTGACGAGTCCCTGGCTGGCGTGAATTGCCATAGCTCATCAATCCATACGCTTTGATCGGTGTCGTGAATTCGATCAGGGCGACCCACGTCTCTCCGTGCTGCGGATACCGATATCCTTCGGCATTGAGCGGGCTCCAAGTAAACACCCGAAAAGGACCCAAGCCGCCGGTATTACCATCGCCTGGCAAGTTCACTCCCCCGAGCGCGAGACGCGAGATCTCGCCGAACGGTCGATCGATTGCGCCGTATTTTACGCGAGCGCTCGCGATAGCCTCGCGCAGCATGCGAAGCGCTGCTGCCGGATCTTTGATGCCCGAGGGTGTTGACAGCGCCCGTGACGGATCGAAGGGAGTGGCGTAGTTCGCCGTGCCGGTGAAGTCTGCGCCGGCGAAGAGCCGAGCCCATTCCTCAAACAAGAGACCGGCCCGGCTATCACGCGAGTAACGGCGATCCCAGTCACTGAGCACGCGCACCGCTGCCTGGACGTCAGGATCGCGATCCTCACGCGCGACGCGGATCAGATCAGGCAAGGTTCGCTCCGCAAGTAACGCGTACGTCGATTGCTTCAGTTCCAGCAGCGAGTCGAGAGTCAGTTTGCCGCTTTCAACCATCATCAAGAGCGAGTTTTGTGCGCGCATCGACAGCGCCCCTTGGGGCGCAAGATAGCGCGGATATCGAGCCGGATCGATCAGTGTCGGCCATGTGGGAAACCACGGCGGATCATTCGCATTTTGCAGGAAACCCGTGGTCGGGTTGGTCAGGCGTGGTAGCTCTTCGTAGTCGTGGACGTCCGACCACAGGTACTCGGATGAATCACCGGGAACCAGTCCGCGCCAAAAACGAAAGTCTCCCGATTTGCGTCGAGGTGCCAGACCGTTGAAAACATATTCGATATTGCCGTCTCGATCGGCGTAGCTGATGTTGAAGGTCGGAACTTGGAGTCGGCGCATACTGGCGCTGAAATCCGCATAGTTCTTCGCGGTTACCATGTCGAAGTACTGCTGCAACATGCCGGGACGGTCAAGACCGGCGACGCGCAGTGCGACCGTGGTACCGTCCTTGCGCGTGAAGACCGGTCCGTGTGCGGAGCGCCGAATTTGGAGGGGTTTCTCGATCAGCGAACCATCGTCTTGGAGCATGCGGTAACGGGTGTTTTCGCGCTCGAACGGTCGAACCTGCCCGTCGAAAAGATATCCATCGTCCTTGAGGGTAAGACGATAGGTTGTCGAGGCGAGCATTCCGTTGACCGTGTTCGAGATCCCCATCTGTTGGTTGAACGCGAAACGGACGATCGGTAAACCGATCTGCGTCGCACCGTAGATCTCAAACTGCGGCGCAACGAGATGCGCCTCAAAGTAGGTGAAGTAGTTGACGTTCCAACCGAGGTGCGGGTTTTGCAGGAGCATCGTTTTGCCGCTGGCCGTACGACGTCCGGAGACTGCCCAGGTGTTCGAGCCGTCTTCCCACGGTGCTTCGCCCTCGCCGCCGAGATGGGGCGAGGCGACGTAAATGTAGTTGGTGAGCCGATGCGCATGCGCGATGACATCGACCCCAGTGACCGGGAGTACCTTACGTACCGCCGCGTCTATCGCGGTTGGATTCGCCCTCGCGTAGTCGTTGATGCCGCGGGCGAAGGCATCGAGATTGTCACGGAACTCGGGCGTCTGTGCCTCGTACCAAACACGCGCCCGCGCTGGAATTCCGTTCTGTATCACCCATTTCGTGGAGTCTTCGTATTTGGCGCCCCAGTACTCGGCGCCTAAACCGCGAGCCTCGCCGTATAAGCGCAGGATTTCGTCGCCGTGACTGCGGGCCTGCGCATAACCGAAGCCGTGGAAAACGGCGCTCGTCGAGCGACCATAGATATGGGGTACACCATATCGGTCCCAAAGAATTTCATTCTTTCGGATCGGTGACGGCCCGGCAGCGCTGTCGCTCATCAGCAAATGACAAAATAACAGAACACCGAGCACACAGGACGTGTAGCGAGATACGATCTTCAATGCTTCAATGCTACGCATGGCAACAGGTCTACCGATAAGAGACGGCTCGTCGCTTTAAAATTGATAGGCCACTCGTCCGTAGTAATAGCCGCCATAGGCGCCGTAGGGGCCCGCGCCATACGGTGAGATACCAATGGTGTTGGCCACCGTTGTCCGGTCTGGATATTCGTCGAATACGTTCAGCGCGCCCACACTGACGGTCACTGCATTCGTCGAACGCCACGAGAGTTCGAGGTCTGTGATCCAGTCGGCCCCGAAGCTCTGATCGTTGGCCGCGACATTGTCGAGAAGTCGGTAACTGTCGTAGCGCGTCTGCTGTAACTGTGCCCCCCAAGGGCCGTACGACCAATCCAGACCCAGCACTAACTTGGATTTCGGTCCCTCAGTGAACCAGCCCTGCGTGCGTCGATCGAACAGCGTCAGTCCGAGTCCGGCCAGTTTGGACGGATTCGGCGCGATGCCACGGATATCGTTTTCGTTGCGATTGTAGGCGAGGGTCGACCGGAAGTCACCGAAGCGAGTGCCTGAGGTAAGGTGACTCGCGACAACATCAAAACCGGTTGTACGCGTGTCGACCGCATTGGTGAAAAAGCGGACGGACTGATCACCCGAGAAGCCGTTGGCAACCAAAATGTTACGCACTCCCGCTCCGGACAGCAGTCCGGTCAAGGTGATGCGGTCATCTAGATCGATCTGGTAGGCATCGACTGCTATGGAAACGTTCGCGGCGGGAGTCAGCGTAAATCCGACGCTGTAGTTCTGCGAACGCTCGGGATCTAACGATTGAGCGCCGAGTGCGTTTGCGATCGACGAGCCTGTCTTGACGACCTTGGTCAACACAGGAACGTACGCACCGCTGACGAGATTGATGCTGGTCGAGGTCTGCGCGAACGCTTGTTGAGCGAGCGACGGCGCGCGGAAGCCGTTGCTAGCGGCAGCACGAAGGGCGAATACTTCGTTGATGTTGAAGCGAGCACTCACTTTTCCCGAGAAGACGCTGCCTGAGCTGTCGTCATAGTCCTCGAAGCGGCCGGCTGCCGTGAGTAGTAATCGATCTGAGACGTCCCAAGCGACATCGACATAAGTCGCCACGACTTGGCGGGACACATCGGCGGCGTCTTCCGGCGTCACTACGATGGCGCCTTGGGCACCGACCTGTGCCGGACGACCGGCGAGCGTTGGGGTGCCGACGGGATAGAAGTAACCGCCATTGCGATAGCTATCGATATCCAGAGGGCGCGTTTCGTAGCTCTCGTGACGGATCTCGCCACCGAGTGAGAGTTGCAGTGACGATTCTTGAGCAAGTTCGATACGGCGAGTTACATCGAGGTTGGTTGTCCACTGATCAAACTTCGAGGCGAACGTTGCAAAAGAGGTCGGACTGGCCGAGCCGAGCGACGCATTCAAGGAATTCTCCGCGCCGTTGTCGACGTCATTTCGTCCATAGGTCGAGCTCAGATCGACTCGCCATGACCCGAGTTCCGTGCGTACTCCTCCGGTCAGCTGAAAATCGATTTCCTCGAGTGTGTAGAACGGCGTAAATCCATCTGGATAGACTTGCACAATATTTTGGTTGGTATTCGGTTTTCGGCCGGCCTGACCCACCTTGGCCTCTCGATGACCAAAAGTGCCGTCGGAGTAAATCTCGGCATCGCCGACGGGCAGCGACAGCGTTTGTGCGAGCTTTAATTCTTTGATCTCTGGCAAGCCGCCAAGGTAAGTTCGTCGGTTGACGGTCGCCTCGCGAGGATCGGGGATGTTGCCCGACAAAGGAAAGTAAAACGTACCGGGAACGTCGGAGTTGCGAATCGTCGGCTCTGATTTCTTGGCTTCAGCCGAGAGCGTGAGAACACCAGCCGTGCCGATGCGCAGACCGCGCGAGGCACTCGCCTGCAGTGTATCGCCGTCGTCACCGCTGTCGCCGCGGCCGTAACGCTGGCCTAGATCGAGGCGCAGTGTTCCGCCCTCGGGCTCGTTACGAAGGATGACGTTGATGACTCCGGCGACTGCGTCAGAGCCGTATTGTGCGGACGCGCCATCACGTAGCACCTCGATACGCTCGATGGCGCTTGCGGGAATCAGATCGAGGTCCACTGGGTTTCCGCCGGCTGAGGTCGCCCCTGAATTGAAATCGATGATCGAGCTGTTGTGACGGCGCTTACCGTTCACAAGAACCAGTACGTGTACGCCCGAGAGGCCTCGCAGTCCTGCGGGTCGCGTGAGGCTATTGAAAGAAGAGCTCCCGACCGTGGTGGACTGGAACGATGGTACGAGCCGCGTCAGCACATCACGCAACTGTAGTCCGGCAGCTAAACGCTCTATCTGCTCACCGCCGATGACGTCGATGGCGGTGGGGCTCGAGAGCACGGTGCGCGGTTGGCCGCGCGAGCCAGTGACGACAACTTCAGCAAGGGGTTCACCGGTCGGTGTGGCGGCAGCGCTGCCGGTGGAGGAGGCGGCGGCAACCGCCAGAGAAACGGCAGCACGCTGCAAAAGACTTGTGCGGAACGACATTGACCCGACCTCGTTAAAATTAAAGCGGGCGCAGGTTAGCCAAGCAGTCGTCCTTATGCGCATTCATTTAGTTTGTCTGCCATAACAAACCGGTTGGGCGTCGAGACATCACTTTGCGTCAGAAAAAAACTTTCAATCCGAGAGAGCATCCCGATTAGGCCTAGCTTGGAAAGCTCGCGCGGGTACGGTTGGCGAACGCCACGAGCGAGAGCATGACCGGCACCTCTACCAGCACTCCGACCACGGTCGCTAACGCAGCGCCGCTCGAGAGTCCAAAAAGACTGATGGCAACGGCCACAGCCAGTTCGAAAAAGTTCGAGGTGCCGATCATTGCGCAGGGTGCGGCGATGTTGTGGGGCACCTTCCAAGCGTAAGCCCACGCGTAGGCCATCGCAAAGATGCCGTACGACTGAATGACGATCGGGACGGCGATCAGCAGAATCAACAACGGGTTGGCGATGATGCTCGCCGCTTGAAAGGCAAATAACAGAACGACGGTTGTAAGCAAACCGATCACCGACCAAGGCTTCAGGCGCGTGGTGAAATCCTCGATCGCGCGCTCGTTATGACCGTGCTTCGCGACCAGACGCCGTCGAGTGAGGGCGCCGGCAATCAGTGGGATGATCACGTACAGCGCCACCGACAGGATCAGCGTCTCCCACGGAACGACGATATCCGTGACGCCTAGCAAAAGCGCGACGATCGGGGCAAACGCGAGGATCATGACGAGATCGTTCACCGAAACCTGCACCAAGGTGTAGGCGGGGTCGCCCTTGGTCATTTGTGACCAGACGAAGACCATAGCGGTGCAGGGCGCTGCACCTAGCAGGATGAGACCTGCGACGTATTGCTGCGCGTCCTCGCGCGGCAGCAGATCCGCGTAAAGCCAATTGAAAAATAGTAGTGCGACGACGGCCATCGTGAAGGGTTTGATAAGCCAGTTGATGACGAGCGTGATGATCAGACCGCGGGGTTTGCGGCCGACATTACGAATACTCGCGAAGTCGACGCCGACCATCATCGGGTAGATCATCGCCCAGATCAGCACGGCGACGACGAGGTTCACTTTAGCTACCTCGAGCGAGGCAATCTGCGCAACGGTAGCAGGCGCGAGATTGCCGAGGACGAGACCAGCCGCGATGGCGAGTGCAACCCATAGCGACAGCCAGCGCTCAAAGATTCCAAGGGGCGAGTTTCGGCTTTCGGTAGTGCTCATGATCGATTTAGCTCCGACCGATACGCGCAAGCTCAGTCTCCAGTGCTGCGCGCTCCAACGACTCGAGTGGCAGCTGCAACAGCTGCAGCATGCGATAGCCGATCGCTTGGCGTGTGAGCTCGAAGGCGCGGCGCTTACCCGTATCGCCGCCCTCTGCGTTGGAAGGGTCGGGATAACCCCAGTGAACCTTGATCGGTGGAAGCTCGCTTCGCCCGATAAAAATCGGGCAAGTCTCTGCGGCAGCGCTGTCACATACCGTGATTACGATCGACAGAGCAGGCGCGTCAGCGCCCGTAAATTCGTCCCAACTCTTGCTGCGAAAATCAGCGGTATCGATACCGACACTTTGCAGAGCCTCAAGGGCGAACGGATTGACATCGCCACGCGGTGCACTGCCCGCGCTGTGTGCTCGAACGTCCCGGCCATATCGTGCAGCTAAGTGGTTCAGCATGCCCTCGGCTAGAACGCTCCGTGCGGAGTTGTGTGTGCAGAGAATCAGAATGTGTACGGCCATTTTCTTCGTCTTGGGCTTGAGGGGTTTGCGGATGAGTTGTCGTCACGCTCGTTTTCGAATTAGAAACTGATGGTTCTTGAGGCGAATGGTCTCGATTGAGGGATGGAGTCGAAACTCGTCGACCGCGCGAGTGACGCCATGATCCCAGATGCCGCGTCGGTCATAGTCGTCACCGGCACAGTAGCCGCCTGGGCGGAGTTTCGGCAGGAACGCTGCGAGATCGCGCTTTACGTCATCATAGAAATGACTGGCATCGATGTAGGCCCAGTCAAAGTGTTCATCGGGGAACAGCATCGCCGCATCATGTGACAGCATCCGATGCATGACGACTCGCCCGGCTCTAATCTCTCTGGCGAAGCGGTGCGCTACTTGCTGGTACTGCTCTTCGAGCGCTGCAGTTGCCGTCTCTTTCGAAGCAAAGTCTTGAGTGGGGCCGTCGTAGAGAGAGCCATCGTCACGGGTGAACCACGGATCGACCAAGTGCAGGACCGCCGGCTCGTTGATGGCGAGGATCCGCTCTGAGAAGTCGCCATCGAAAACGCCAACTTCGATAACGGTGCCGCCTTTGGGGAGTGTCTCGAAAAGAAAGTCGCGGCTGGCCGCTCGGCGTGCTCGTTTGGAGAGCAGGCGATCGATCCAGCGACGGCCGGGTAGTCCTGGTGCCGGTCGGTACATGACAACGCTCCTCTGCGACGGGTGCGACTCGCTGGCACGACGATGCGATGGGCCAGTCCGTGGTGGATAATAACGGTAATACGTGGGAGGTTGATTGCATGCGTGGCAGATTCGGTTTGGCTCGAGTGGGTGTGGTCGTCGCGGCGCTCTTGGTGGTAACAGGCTCCAACGAGGTGACTGCTCGCGCGCCGACTTCGTTGGTTCCACAAACCGCCGAGTACTGGCCAGATGCCGATTACGACCCAGCGATTCCCTCGGTGCGCCATGTGCTTGGTTTCGAGGTGGGTGCCGAGATGGCTCGAGCGGACCAGGTCAATCGGTATTTCGAAGCCTTGGCAACGGCCGCACCGCAGCGCATGCGCATTTTCGAGTACGGTGAAAGCTGGGAAGGGCGCAAGCTGATCTATGGGGTGATCAGCGGCGAGAAAAATATGGCTCGTCTCGAGGAGATCAAGCGTGCCATGGTTAAACTCGCCGACCCGCGGCGTCTGGGTCCAGGCGAAGGCGCTGCGATCATCCAGTCGATGCCCGCCGTCGTGTGGCTCTCGCACTCGGTGCATGGTAACGAGCCGGGTACCACCGATGCCGCATTGCTGACCGCCTATCACTTGCTCGCTTCACGCGGCGATGCGCGGGTGGCGAAGATGCTCGATGAAACCGTGGTGGTCGTTCTGCCGTTGCAAAATCCGGATGGGCGTGAGCGATTCATCAATAGTAATCGCGCCGCTCGCGGTCTTGAGCCCGACCCCTCGCCTTTGTCTGCTGAGCGCGATGAACCTTGGCCGGGTGGTCGGATGAACCACTATGTGTTCGACATGAACCGCGACTGGTTTACCCAGACGCAACCGGAGATGCGCGCGCACGCCGGCTTGATGCTCGAGTGGATGCCCGTGGTCGTTGCGGATATTCACGAAATGGGTGCGAACCAAACCTTCTTTTTCCCGCCCGAGGCAGACCCGCTCAATCCGCATCTGACGCCGAAGCAGTTGGGTAACGTCGAGTTGATTGCGCGAAACAACGCAGCGTGGTTTGACAAGGTGGGCTTACGCTATTTCAATCGGGAAATCTTTGACGGATTTTTTCCCGGATACGGCAGTGGCTGGCCCAATTATCAGGGCGCGAGCGCTATGGTCTATGAGCAAGGCTCCTCGCGCGGTTTGGTGGCGCGGCGCGCTGATGGCTCTTTGCTGTCGTTCGCCGACACAGTCAAAAGTCAGTTCATTGCGTCACTCTCGGCGGTCGAGGTGGTCGCCGATAACCGCGCACGGCTTCTCACCGACTTCGCCGATTTCCGCGCCTCGGCGATTAGCGAAGGCCAGAGTGAGCCAATCAAGGCGTATGTAATTTCGGAGGCGCCGGACGCAGACATGGCAGCCCGGCTTGCCGTTACCTTGGCGCGCAACGGGATCGAAGTGCGCCGCTCGGATGCCGCATTCTCCGCTTGCGGGCGTCGTTTCGAGGCAGGGAGTTACGTCGTCTCGGCGGCGCAGCCAACCAAGCGACTGATTCGTACGCTGCTCGACGAGAAGACGGAAATGAACGCGGATTTTGTCAAACGCCAGGAAGAGCGCGTCTCAAAAGGGCTACCGGATGAAATCTATGACGTGACCGCATGGTCGATGCCGTTGATGTTCAACGTACCCGTCGTTACTTGCAGAAACGATCCGGTGGTACGGGGTGAACTGATTTCACGCGATTGGCAGGCCAGTGGTGTCGTGACTGGCGGGCTGACCAAGGTGGGCTACGTCGTCCCCTGGGGCAATACCGCTTCGGCGCGCTTTCTCACCGCGGCACTTCGAGCAGGCTTACCCGTCAAGTCGTCCAACAAACAATTCACGCTCGCCGGGGTGACCTATCCGGCAGGATCGTTATTCGTCGATGCGGCTCGGGCGTCGGAAGATCTTGGCGCGCGCGTGGCGGAGCTTGCGAGGCAGAGCGGCGCGCGGGTGACGGCCGTTTCGGATAGCTGGGTGACCGAGGGGCCGAGTCTGGGTTCGCCCAATATGCTGCATATGCCGCTGCCGCGTGTGGCATTGGTCTGGGACGAACCGACGGAGCGTTACTCAGCTGGGCATAGCCGTTTCGTGCTTGAGAGGCAGTTTGGTTATCCGGTGACCCTGATCCGAGCGCGACGTATCAGTACTGCCAACCTCGATGGATTCGATGTCATCGTGCTTCCGGCTGAAGGCGGCAGCTACGCGTCGACCTTTGGGAAGCGCGGCGCCGACAACCTGAAGAATTGGGTCGAGCGCGGTGGTGTGCTGATCGGACTCGGTAGCGGCACTCGCTACCTTGCCGAGAGGGGCGTCGAGTTATTGCCCTTGAAACTGGAGAACGCCGCAGAGCCTTCAAATAAAGAAGAGTCGAGCGGTAAATCGGCTTCGAACGCCAAGCCCGATTCGTCCGATGATGCGGCAGAGCAGCGAGTCGCAGGTAAAGAATTGACCTCTGAGGCGGATCTCGCGAAAGCGGAACGACCACTGAAGGCGCCGCCGCGTCCGGTCGCGGGCATTCTGGCGCGCGCGGACGTTGAAGATGAGCACTGGCTGACTGCGGGAATCAACCCGCGACTCCATGTGCTCGTTACGGGCAACGATATCTATGCACCGGTCCGATTGAACGACGCCGATACCGTGGCGCGTTTCGCGGCGCCGAACGAGGTGCTCGCATCTGGTGTACTGTGGGAAGAAAATCGACGACAGCTTGCGTTCAAACCCTTCATCGTCAGTAAGACAAAAGGTCGTGGCGTCGTGGTGGGTTTCACGGCTGACCCCAATTTCCGCGCCCACATGGCCGGCCTCAATCTCATTTTCCTGAATGCGATCTTTCGTGGCGCAGCGGTGACTTACGACGCCAATACACGGTAGCGACCTTCGGGACCGATCGCTTCGGTGGAGTTCATGCGCCGCGCAACAACTGCCAGGTTGCGAGTCCGGCGAACGTGGCGAGGAGAGAGCTTGCGACATGCAGCGCGATGCCGCTTGCGGCCATGCCGAAACGGCCCTGTTGCAGTAGGCCTACGATTTCTCCCGAGAACGTGGAGAAGGTGGTGAGTCCGCCACAAAACCCAGTGATGATCAATAGCCGCCACTCAGCCGGCAGGTCTTCTCGTTGCGCCAGGGAGGCGAGTGCTAATCCGACCACATAGCCGCCGATGATGTTGGCGGCGAGGGTGCCGGGTGGAATATCCGGAAAGAGTCGATTGAGCCGCTCGCCGAGCTGCCAACGCAGCAAGGCACCGAGCGCGGCGCCGATCCCGACTGCTGCGACAGATGGCCACATGCTCGACATTCCTCTCGTGGATGACCCGCTCATAATAACGTCTGTCACAATGCGTGAGTCATGAGCGAGATAGACGACCAGCCGCGCCTCTCCAAGCGCATGAGTGAATTGGGCTTGTGCTCGCGCCGCGAGGCCGAGCAGTGGATCGTCAACGGCTGGGTGCGTGTCGATGGTCGCATCGTCGATGTGCTCGGCACTCGGATCAGTCGCGAGGCCAAGATCGAAATTGATCGTCGTGCGCGAGCTCAGCAGGACGAGCTTGTCACGGTCATCCTCAACAAGCCGATCGGATATGTCTCAGGGCAGGCCGAGGATGGCTACGAGCCAGCCACGGTGTTGATCCGCCCAGAGAATCGTTGGAGTGGCGATGATTCGGGCAAACGGTTCGATCTAAAACACCTGCAAGGTCTCGCGCCAGCGGGTCGACTCGACATCGATTCGACCGGGCTGATGGTCTATACGCAAGATGGTCGCATCGCCAAGCAGCTCATCGGCGGTAACGATGTCGAGAAGGAGTATCTCGTACGCGTACAAGGGATGCTCTCGGACGAAGGGCTTGCCCTTTTGCGATATGGATTGACGCTCGATGGCGTGAAACTCAAGCCGGCGAGCGTGGTTTGGCAAAATGAAGATCAACTGCGCTTCGGCTTGCGAGAAGGTCGTAAGCGACAGATTCGCCGGATGTGCGAAATTGTTGGACTAAAGGTGGTCGGTTTGAAGCGCATCCGCACGGGGCGCGTGATGCTCGGTGCCTTGCCGGTAGGGCAGTGGCGTTACTTGCGCGCTGACGAAGGGTTTTGATTTCAGAGGACATCATGATGATCAACGGCATGCGGATGCGGCGATGTTTGCTTTGGGCTATCGCTATGCTGAGTTCGATCATCGGCCTCGCAAAAGCCGCTGTATTGCCCGGTCCTTTGGTGACAACGGAGTGGCTCGCCGCCAACGAGTCGGCTGTGACAATTCTCGAGATTCGAGAAGATCCGAACGAGTATGTTGCATCGCACATCCCGGGATCGCGATTGGTTGAAGCCGGTAAGATTCGTCAAACCCGACACATCGAAGGCCGGGATATTCCGGCTATGCTGCCGGATGCAGCAGCCATAGAAGCGCTCATGCGCTCGATCGGCGTGAAAGCCCAGCATCCGCTCGTCATCGTCTCGGCCGGCCGAACCGTGGAAGACCTCGATGGAGCAGCTCGTCTTTATTGGACGCTCAAATATTACGGTGCCGATGAGTTGGCGATTCTAGATGGTGGCTACGCTCGGTGGGTCGCTGAAGGGCGCACGACCGAGAGCGCGATGCTCGAGCAGAGGATCGGCGATTGGTCGGCAGGCGAGCCAAGAGAACACTTGCTCGCTGACACAAGGGCCGTGATGCAGGCGTCGGCGTCGGGTGTTCAGTTGGTCGATGCGCGTCCGCTGGCCTTTTTTCACGGGCTCGCTAAGCGACCGGTTGTCGCCGCTTATGGGCATATTCCGGGCTCACGAGTGTTCCCAACCGAGTTGCGTGCCAAGCCAGAGGGCAACGCTCAGCGCTACTTAACGGTCGAAGACTATCGGTCAATTTTGGGGAGTTTGCAGATCGCGGAGCATCGCCCCACGATCACTTACTGCAACACGGGGCACATGGGTGCAGGCGCTTGGTTTATTTTGTCGGAGCTCCTCGGTAATCCGCAGGTCTCGTTGTATGACGGCTCGATGGCCGAGTGGGCGGATGGCTCGCGTCCGGTGGTGCGTTATTGAGTCTTTACGGAGTTGCGCGCATGCACATGAAGGATATCCCCTTTGCGACCACCGATTGGTCTGCGGTGACCGAAACTCGACACCCCGGGGAGTCGGGTGAGGCGTTTTGGCGCACGCAGCAATTTGGCGATATCCGAGTGCGTCTCGTGCGATACAGCGCGCGCTATAGGGCCGATCACTGGTGTGCCAAGGGGCATGTGCTCTTTTGTATGCAAGGCGATCTGACGACGGAGTTACAAGATGGTCGCGTCGTCGAGTTGCGAGCGGGCATGAGTTATCAAGTTGCCGATAACACGATGCCGCATCGATCCTCGTCGAAGCAGGGTGCCACTCTTTTTATCGTCGATTGACCGAGTCGGTCAGCCAGCGAAAAACGTTGATGATGAACGCCCGATTGTCGCGAGCAGCCGGAGCATCAAAGCCGATGGAGGTCTGCCCATCGGGTGCCGATTGACTCGTGAACATGGCCGCCTCGGCAAAAACTGCAACGCGACCTTTGCCATGTGAATGGGTGGCGCCCTGCAGCAAGCCGCTCGCCGACTTTTTCGGCGTATCGGCTCGAAACTCCCATGCGCGTGGCGTCAGCCAAAGCTCATAGCCCTTACCGAGCACCATCAGCGGTTGCGCCCCTGTTGGAGCTGCAAAGGCGCTGCCGGTGAACGCAGCGATACGCGTCACGGGTGCCTGCAGATCGACGCCCGTAATCTGCTTGTGAGGCTTAAGCGAGCCGAGGCCAATGTCGAAGATATCTTCCGCTGCCATGTCCGTGCGTATGGCGAAACCGTTGAAGAGTTGAAAGCCGAAGTTCGAAGCGAGATCGGCGATGGCGCCGGGAAAGGGACAGTGATCGGCAATCAGCAACAGTGAGCCGCCATTTTCAACCCACGCGGTGAGCAATGCCGTTTCGTCCGCCGTGAAGGCCGGTGCGACTGGCAATTCCCAGCGATCGACATTCGATGCATGCAGGGCGTTGGCGATGACCATGACATCGGTCGTTTGTAGCAACTGCGGCGTGACCGGGCTGGTTGCGGAGTGCACTGCAAATCCCGACTCTTGTAGGAATCTTGCCAAGGGCGCGTAACGACCCTCTGCAGTATGGAAGTTATGGTGCGCCGCATCGATCAATACGCGCGGTCGCCGTGTCTCGGCGGCGATCGTCGCTGGCAATGTGCTCAGAAGAGAGATGAAGAGTAGCGATATCAGGGTGAGCCGTCGCGCAGGTAGTCGCGCCACGGCGGACTCGGTTTGCCGCTTCATAGGGCCTCCAGCAGTGGCCCGAGGTGATGTTCGTAACGTTGCCAGCGACCGATACCATGGCGATTGATTGGCTGACGGACTTGCTGAGCACTGGCCGTGGTGACAATGCGCACGGCCGTATGAAATTCGAGACATCCGGCATGCCAAGTCACACCCAGGAAGTTCAGGAGTTGGCGTATCACTTGCTCGGGATGCTCGACCATCTCTTCGTATTGGATGCGCATGACGGTGCTCTCGGGAAGGTATCGGCACGCGGCGTCGAGCAGCTGATCATGGGCTGATACGTATCTGCCGAGCTCAGCTAAATCATAAGCGTACGGGTGCCCAGAACTGAATCGCTTAGAGAAGCAGGACAGGGCGAGGTCGCGTTTATCGCGAAACAGCACAATGATTTTGGCAGCGGGCAGCGCCCTCTGAATGACATCTAAGTAAAGCGAATTGGCGAGAAACTTATCAACGATCAGCGATACGCCGGACGTCGCCTCGAGATAAGAGTGGGTGGTCTTGGTGTAACGCTCTGCGATTCTGTCAAGTTGTTCGGCGGAGTAAGCTAGCCAAGACTCAGCAGGTTCATTTCTTTGTCGTGATTCCGCCAAGAGGGCTTGCTCAAAGAAATTTCGCTCGCCGATTCCTCGAATGGCCGGGTGACTGGTCAGGATTTGTTCTAGAAGAGTGGATCCGCAGCGAGGGGCGCCCACGATGAAGACATGATTCGGTGTCGGCGGTTTTGCGTGGGTCGTGGGTGTGCGATGACGTTGCTCTTCGAGCGTCATGCGTAATTGCTCGAGTCGCTTCAGTGTCTGGGCTTCATCGTAGCCATTTTGTAGACGAATCAAGCGATTGGCTTCTCTCCAGCTTGCGAAAGCATCGTCCGCTCGGCCCACGTCATCGAAAGCCTTGCCGCGCGCGAACAGCAACAAAGGGGCGTTCGCGGAATTTTCGGGTAGCGGCGTCTGCGCGAGACGGGTGAACTCGGCATCATCAAGCTGGTATCGATGTAGATCCGCGAAATTGAACTCGGCCTCGGTGAGAGTGGGTTTCAACTGCAGAGCTTTAAGGTAGTGCTGTTTTGCCTCGGAAAACTGTCCGCAGTCGCGTTTTGCGTTACCCAGATTGTTATGTGCCTCGGCAAAACCGGACTTGATCGCGATCGCCTGTTCGAGGGCAACGAGGGCTTTGTCACTGCGACCAGTCTGCAGTAATGCATGACCCAAGTTGTTCCAGATCTCGGCGTCTTGGGGGTCGCGTTGGATGGCGTTGGCATGATGCCGGCTAGCCTCCGCCCACCGTTGCTGACGTCCCGCCAGTACGCCAAGTGCATCGTGGATACGCGCACCGGTGTCATTGAGACGAAGGGCGGCTTGTAAGGCGCCGGTGGCGACATCCCACCGCCGTAATTCTGTCGCGACGATCCCGAGGGCTGCCTGCGCCTCGAATAGCTCGGGCGCGAAATGGACAGCGTCGGTGAGGGCGGCGAATGCCGATTCGAAGTCGTGCGCGTCCGCGCGCAAGGCGGCACAGGCGCAAAGGGCGCTGGCGAGGTTATGGCGATAGTGTGGTTGCGGGTTCCGATCCATCGAGCGACGCCAGTAATCGATCGCCTCATCGAGTCGATCCTGCTGGTAGGCCACGAGTGCCCGGATGTGCCACCAATCCGAATCCTCGGTTACCCACCCGTTCTCGATCGCCTGAGTGAGTTGGGCAGCCGCAACATCGAGGCGACCTGCGACGAGCGCCGACTGTATCGCGGACAGCATTGCGGCAGATTCGGGCTTTGTGGTCACCGTTTGGGTCACCTTAGGCGGAGTGATGACGCCGCTATCGGAAATAACGCATGGTTATGATGCGTCCCGATTATTTCATTCGCGTCGAAAAGCATCGAGGCGTAGTTTAGTCCCGGTACCGTAGTCGGCAATCCCGGAGGTGGCTGGCGTGTGGGGACGAAACGGGGGTTTCACGGGGCGAACTAGTTTGCGGCGCGGCGCGGCGCTTGGCATCGCGCTGTCGTTGCTCATGGTGACACCAGCGAGTTTCGCTGCGGGCGCTCAAAGTCGAACTTTCGTGGTGAGCGTCCTCGCGCAGCAGTTCACCAATAACCCCGGGGACTGTCCCGGCGGCGTCAACCCGGAAGATGAGCGCGGCCAGATCGCTGTCGCACTTCGGACGATGGGGTATTCGAGCGGCGAAGTCCGTCGTCTCATGGTCGGCTGGGATCAGGGCGGCGACGGGGAGCGCAAGGTTAATGAAATCCTCGAGCGTCGTGCGCTCATCAATGGGGAGCCCGTTAACCCGATGACGCACCCCGAGGCTGTCCCCGACCCGCAACTGAAATTCGTCAATGCCAAGCAGTCGGTCGGGTTCGATCTGGACGGTAAGCAGTCAGCCGACGATTTCGTCGATCTGGTTACGGGTAAGCCGGGTATCGACAACCAGTTGTTCCGCGCGCTCGGTTGCAATCAGAACTTCAGAGGTACCTGGACGAGCCCCTCCGCGTACGGTGAATGGGTTTGGGTTCAGCTGCGAGACTCGCAGCCCGCTTGGCTGATGACCATCACCGATGTGCCAGCTGGCAAACCCGGTGAGGTCATCGTTCGGCTTCAGCGATCACTCGATCACTTGCGTTCGAATATGGATGGCTCGCCTCGCTGGCACGCGACCTACCGAGCCGACCCGGATCCTCGATCGATCAATGAATACCGGGGTTATTTGCGCGACGGGGAGCTCACGATATCGCGCCAACCGCGTTTCAGTATTCTTTGGAATGGTCTTAGTGCACCGGTGCTTAACCTCAGCCAATTTCAGCTGCGCCTGAAGCAGGATGCGCGGGGCCAGTGGGATGGTCTGATCGGCGGATTCCAACCGTGGCGTGAGCTGTACTTCGCGTTTTCTCACAACGGCATTGTCGGTGATCGTCCAGGCTTGTGGCACGCGATGAAGAAAGCCGCGGACGCCGAGCCGGATCCCACAACGGGCCAGAATCTGGCTATTTCCGCAGCGTACCGATTCACCGCTATACCGGCATTCGTGACGGTTCCCGGGACGCAGGTGAGAACCGCCATGCGAGAGAGACCGAAGTCATGAGTAAGTCGTCCCGGCGTCTGATCAGTATCGCCGCCTCGCTTCTCGTCGTCGCCGTCGGCGCTTTTTTCCTGTGGCCGGATTCCACGCCGCACTCCGCCAAAGTGTTTCAACCGCCCGAGGTGAAAGCGCCGCGCTTGACGCCGGAGCAATATCGACTGGCTATAACCGATGTGTTCGGTGCGCATATTGATCTCGGCGGTCGTCTGGAGCCCGTCATGCGCGAAGGGGGATTGCTGGTGGTTGGCGCCTCCAGCGTGAGTGTGTCGCCCGCGGGCATGGAACAGTTCGATGCCATGGCCGAAGCCATTTCCGAGCAGGTCTTGTTGCGTGAGGAGAATCGTCGGGTCTTTTTGTCTTGTACGCCTGTCAAGCCTGATGCGCCGGATGATCGCTGCGCGAGCGAGTTTCTGACGCCCGTCGGTGAGCGTTTGTTCCGCCGGCCACTAACGGAAGTGGAGTTGCGCAGCTTCGTTGCCGCTGCGGCCGCTGCCACCAAAGCGTTGGGAGACTTTCATGCAGGACTCGCGATGAGTCTCTCGGCGATGCTCACATCGCCCCAGTTCCTGTTTCGGATCCCGGTCATCGAGGAGGATCCGGATCGTTCTGACGGGTATCGACTCGATGCATACTCGCGCGCATCTCGGCTCAGTTTCTTTTTATGGAATACAGGACCCGATGCCGAGTTACTGCGTGCGGCTCGCGACGGCGAGCTCGACAGTGATCGAGGCTTCCGCCGCCAAGTCGACCGGATGATGGCGTCCCCACGTCTCGAAGAGGGCGTTCGCGCTTTTTTCTACGACATGCTGCGCTTTGACACCTTCGAAACCTTGAGCAAGGACCCGGCGCTGTTTCCGAAGTTCAGTCGACGCGAGATGGTCGATGCGCAAGAACAGACGCTGCGCACCTTGGTGCATCTGTTGCTCGATCAGCAGGGCGACTACCGGGATGTCTTCACGACCAAAAAGACATTTCTGACTCCGTCGCTGGCAGCGATCTATCAGGTGCCTCTGGCTCACGATGGGCCCAATGGTGGCGTGGAGGGATGGGAGCCGTTTGAAGTTTCTGCAGAGGATCCACGCGCGGGTATCTTGAGTCACGCGAGCTTTACGGCGTTGCACTCACCCCCGGGCAGAACATCTCCAACGGATCGCGGTAAAGCGTTACGCGAAGTGCTGATGTGTCAGAGCGTGCCTGCGCCGCCGCCCGATGTGCAATTCACGGTTGTGCAGAACACGGCGGATCCAATCCACAAGACGGTTCGTCAAAGATTGATCGCCCATTCGACGGTGCCTTCCTGTGCCGGCTGTCATCGCATCATGGATCCAATGGGTCTAGCGCTCGAGAATTTCGATGGGGCCGGTGAGTTCCGCTTGGTGGAAAACGGCCAGCCGATCGACACTTCTGGCGATCTCGATGGCGTCGAGTTCTCGAACTCGCTAGAGCTCGCGCAAGTGGTACGCGATAACCCAGCCATTCCGTCCTGTCTCGTCAAGCGTATGACGGCCTATGCGTTCGGTCAGGATCTCACGCAGGACCAGCGAGTTTTTCTGAAGCAGATGCGCGTTCAATTCCGCGAAAGCGGTTTTAAAGTGCCCGACCTGATGCGCGCGATCGTAACGAGCCCCGAGTTTTTTCAGGCAGTACCCGCGCGAGCTGCCGTTCCCGTTGACACCATAACGGCCTCGGTGGGCCGGTGAGGTATCGAAAATGAGTACGACGCGTCGTGGCTTTTTGAGAGGCACGTTCGCAGGCTCAGCAGTCGCGGTCGGCTTGCCTTTTCTCGATTGTTTTTTGAACGAGTCAGGAACGGCTTTGGCAGGCACGGGTCAGGCGCTACCGAGTGTTTTCGGCAACTGGTTTCAATACCTGGGTTTGAATCCCGGTCGGTGGGTGCCCGATCAAACCGGTAGCAACTATCGCAACAAGGTCGAGCTTGCCATGTTCGATTCGTGGAAGGATCGAATCAACCTGATCAGTGGTGGCTACTACCACCTTGATGGGCGGCCCGTGGAGACGCACCGGACAGGTGTGCAAATCGCCACTCTCGGTGGCATTCCGAGTGGGCGCGAGAGTGGCGCGAGTCTCGATAGCGACATCGCCGATGTGATCGGCAAGCAAACGCGCTTTCAGACACTGGATGTGACCGGCACGGGCGGTCGCTTTGGGGTCAGCAAGCGTGCGGGTGCCGCTTATAAACCGGTAGAGGCTTCGCCTGCTGCGCTGTATCGGAGAATTTTCGGCGCGGACTTCCAGGATCCGAACGCCGCCGAATTTGTCCCTTCCACTAAGGCCTTGGCCAAGGCCAGCGTGCTCTCGCAGGTGGCGGATCAGCGTAGGGCGGTCTTGAAAGCGGTTGGCGCGAGTGATCGGGCTCGACTCGATGAGTACTTCACGTCGCTGCGACAACTCGAGAAGCAGATCGCGATGCAGCTCGAACCACCCGAGCCGCTACCCGCCTGTAAGCCACCGCCGAGTATCGGTGTCGAGGCTGAACCTGGCGGAGAAGTGACGGCCGTTGAACGCAACATTGATCTTTTCACCTCCTTGTTGATCCATGCGGTGACTTGTGGGCAAACGCGCGTCTTCAACGTGACGATGAACACGCAAGGTTGTCGCAAGGCCGGCTCGACGCAAACGTGGCACGGCTATACCCACGAGGAACCGATCGACGACGCGTTGGGTTATCAGCCCGAGACAACCTGGTTCATCATGTGGGCCAATCAATTATTCGCCAATTTCTTGGGCAAACTTGAGGCGACGCCGGAGGGCGCAGGCTCCGTACTCGATCGCATGCTCGTGTTGTGGCAGACCGATCATGGTTATGCGCGTACGCATACGATGGATAACGTCACGACCATGACCGTCGGCAACGCCGGTGGTTTGTTCCGCACCGGACGACACATTGCGCTCGCGGGTGATCCTGTCACGCGCGTTGGCCTGACCGTGCAGCAGGGCTTCGGTGTTCGCACCAGCGCTTGGGGCAGTCAGTCCAATCGTGCTACCCGTCCGATTACCGATATGTTGAGCTGAGCTTAGGGGAGCAGGAGCAATGTCCCGAGAACGTCGAATCCGTTTACTGGCTCCGGTTGTTCTGATAGCCGCAATCGGTGGTGTTTTCGCGGCAACTCAAGCACAGGCGATTTCCTGGTGGCCGTGGGGCAAAACGTCGCAGACCCAGTCGACGGCCGTTCTCTCGACGCCACCTGGCATCACACTGCAAGCGGTGGGTCGCGGTCAGGGTTGGGATCTTGGCAAGGAAACCGCATCGATGGTGTACCGCGATGAGGTTGCCTTTGCCGACGCCAAAGGAAAGACACTCTATTTCCGCGAAGCAGGCGCAAGTCCATGCAAACAAGATTGCGATCCGCGCTTCAAGGCTGTGCAGACAGCCAAGAATAGTCAGCCGATCGGCGATTGGACCATCGTGCGCGGTGAAGATGGCTCATCGCAATGGGCTTGGAAGGGGCGTGTTGCGTACACCTTTGCTGAAGACGCCGATCCTGGCTCCGTGTTCGGCAACAGTGCCGCGCGCTTCGGCGCCAAGCGTCGTGATGGCTTCGGCAACATGGTCGGTGGCGGTCGGCGCGGTAGCGGTGTGCGCGGCGCGGGTGGCGACAAGCCAAAGCTAGAGGGCTGGGAGACAGCGCTGGTTCAGCCCATGCGCGGCGGTGTGATCACGCCTCCGGGCTTGAAGGTCGGCGAAGTGTTGGATGCCGCCGCAATCACGCTCGTCGATCATCGCGGCATGACAGTCTATGTTCATGAGGGGGACGAGGAGCCGCCGTTGCTCGAGGGTGATCTGGCGTCGGGCAAGCGACGCCTCCCCGTGCCGGCGCCAGCCGTCGCTGTCGCGATCGGAGACTTTTCGGTCGTCTCCCGAGAAGACGGACGCTCACAGTGGGCGTGGAAGGGTCGCCCGCTCTACACCTATTCTGGTGATAACCGCACTGGCGATGCCTATGGCGTGGGTGGCGCTTGGAGTGTCGCTGCGATTTACCGTCACTTCATGCCTGCGGGGGTGCGTACCGAATTGACCGCTAGCCAAGGTCTCGTTCTTGCCACCCAGGCTGGCAAAACGCTCTACAAGCGCGATGGCCACATCTACCAATCTGGCGGCGGCCGCAGTCTGCATCGCGGTGCGCCGCAGCGCCCCGCGGTCGGGCGCGATCTTGGTGTCAATGCACGCTGCTTGCGCGACTGTGAAAAATGGACGCCATTCCTCGCGCCGGATGATGCGGTGGCGCGTGGTTACTGGGATGTCTATGTTCGCGCCGATGGCAAAAAGCAGTGGGCTTATCAAGGTTATGCGCTTTGGACGTTTGCCGATGATAAGCAGCCCGGCGATATGTTTGGACACGATAGTTACGACATGTTCTACGCGATGAATCCGCAAAGCAAAGTGGATGTCGGTACGCCGATGGATGGCGTGGCCACATTGGTCTGGGCGGTCGCGTTTCCGTGACGAACACAGTGCAACCAATGGATCGGGCTGACTTCGTCAAACGAGGTCGAGCAGTCTTTATCGGCTCTGTCGGTAATCTGGTCGAATGGTACGACTTTTACGCCTACGCGGCGTTCGCGTTGTACTTTGCGCACCAATTCTTTCCGGGTGATGACGTCGTGGTGCAGCAGCTCAATGCGGCTCTGCTGTTTGCCTTCGGATTTTTGGTAAGGCCACTCGGTAGCATCATTTTCGGACACATCGCTGATCGTCGTGGACGGCGTACGGCTTTGACGCTTTCGGTCGCCTTGATGTGCTTCGGTTCGTTGCTCATTGCGATCACACCGACCTACGAATCGATCGGGATCGCCGCGCCGAGCATGTGGTTTGTTGCGCGT